>ERZ808242.276-NODE-276-length-38568-cov-8.383273_pt1 | contig 38568 bp, 33 predicted proteins | sample MGYA00521244_ERZ808242 | MGnify/ENA primary metagenome ERZ808242 (study PRJEB31516, sample SAMN03275573) | gut metagenome | biome: mammalia-associated habitat; material: feces | host: Papio cynocephalus | place: Kenya | collected 2012-07-27 ... | reverse complement strand
AACGCTATTGACACAGCTAATTATTTGGTGTATCGTTAGATTGGAATTATCCGCAACTTAGTAAGGTGGTGTCATTATGACTAGTCCAACCCCTGGCTATACGCCAACCAACTCTGCCCAGCCGCAGAATACCAGCAGTAAATCGTACAACAAACATATGTTCGTATGGGTGTTTGCATTTCTGCTCGGCGGAATAGGCTGTGACCGCTTCTTTCGTGGCCAAATTAGCTTTTGTGTAGCCAAGCTAGCCATCTACTTGTTTAGTAACTTCCTTGGCTTTCCCATAATTGGCGGAATTTGGCCACTAGTAGACCTTGTTATTGCCATCTACAAAGCTTACTTCGACTCGTACAAAGACGATGAGTATATAACCTTTGTTGACGGTAACTATAGCAAATAGCCATACGTTCCTTTGTTAATCAATCTAATTGATTGACCGCCTCGGTTTACCGAGGCTTTTTAATTGCCGCACCCGATATCCGTCGTCACCGATCACCATCCATTAACATACTGTGTCCTTTTGACATTGGTGGGTGAGTGTTGTCGGACTGACATACATCTGTTGCACCGTTCAGCCATTGTGTAGCACCTACCACAACTGCACCAAGTCAAGAAATATGCCCGCACCATATGCCGCTACATCATAATAACCACCACGAACTAAGACTGGATATCCTGTATACGGAAACATAGATGTGGTATTGCCCATAAGCTATTATTGCCAGAAATTGTTTGCGATACTTTGGTTTCAAAAATTGGCATGAATAAGAAATTTAGCATTATTGCAATAATACGCCACTGCTGCCAATAAAAACAGAAGAACGAGTAAGGTATCTACGGTATTTCAATCACCTCGCCGCCTAGGTGTTTGCGGAAGTAATTGTCGTGGCTTATATAGATAATGGCACCATGATAATCCGATAGAGCTTGCTCTAACTCCTCAATGCTCGGCAGGTCCAGGTGTGAGGTTGGCTCGTCCAGGATCACCAGATTTGGGTCGTTAGCTAGCATGCTAATAATCTGCAGTCGCGCCTTCTGGCCGCCCGATAGATTTCGCACCAGCATATTACGATCGCCCTCAGTAAACAAATAATTGCTTAATAGCTGCCGCACCTTAGTATCGCCCACCGGCAAATCACAATCCAGATAGATCCGCTCAATCGCATCACCCAACTTAATGTCAAAGTACTTGCCACTAACCTCTTGCTCGTAAATGCCCAGGCGCACGCCACTATCCAGATGTGTTTCGCCGGTATAGATTTTTGGACCCGGCTTACCAAGTAGTGCCTTTAATAGCGTCGACTTACCCGCGCCGTTGCGACCACGGATTTCCAGACGGTCACCACTGCGCACCGCAAAATTAATCCCCTTAAATAGCGGATGGTCATAACCTACCGATAGGGCATGTACTTCCGCCAGCACCCGCTGGCTACGCGAGGTGGTTGAACGCATATTAACCTTGATATTCTGAGCCTTATACTTCTCATACCGATCCGCCTCTTTATATCCCACCTGCTCTAGCGAGGTCTTATCGATCCAAAAACTTGGTCGATCCTGTTGCTCTAACTCCGCCAGCTCCGCGCGAGCGTTGTTTTCCAATCGCTTAAACTGATGGATGGTTGCCGGGTTACGTGCCTTCTCTTTTAGACGCTGATAGTCCAACACCTTCTGCTTCAGATTCTTCATTCGCTTCTCCACCTGCTCGTAGTCCTGCATAGCGTTGGTAGTGCTAGATAGATTCTGGCGAATATAGTCGTCGTAATTACCCTTATAGCTAATCGCCCCACCGTCCTTAATCTCGATAATACGGTCCACATTTTGTAGAACATCACGGTCGTGGGTAATGACTAGAATTGCCTCTTCCGCCTTCTTCATCCAGTCAATAAACTGATCCTTGGCCACATAGTCCATAAAGTTGGTTGGCTCGTCTACTAACACCAGGTGAGCATTACTGTGCATAATTTTCACCACCTCCGATAGGCGCTTCTGGCCGCCCGACAGGTCAGCGAATTTACTATCAGCATACTGGTCCAGCTGAAAGTTCTTTAGTTCCTCCTCCACCTGACCCTGTACATTATAATAACCACGGTTACCAAACTCCTCTAACGCCTCGCTATATTCATTTAGCTGGCGATTGGTCGGATTGGTTAGTAACGGAAATTCGCGCAGAATTTTCGATAGCTTTGCGTAATGCGGCAGTCCCGACAGGATATATTCCGTCACCGTGCGGTCGCCGGCATCATGATACTCCTGACTGGTCGCCACCACTGTCGCACCCTTACGGACAATAATATTACCCGTATAATCCTTATCTTTGCCCTCAATAATACCAAATAGGGTTGATTTACCAATACCATTACGGCCAATCAAGCCAACCTTCTCATGGTCATCTACCTCGAATTTCAGACGACTAAATATCGCCTTCGTACCGAAGGATTTTTCTGTAACCTCAACCTGTAGTAGCATCGGTTATATTCTACCATAGACGTAATATTGGGTGAATACGCCTTGCCGTTCAGAACTATATTGTAGATGGTAGTAGCATTTAGACTACGTAAAGGTCGCAATTGACCATTCATCCGAAGCATCGAGATGCTCTTGTGCCAGCTTCGCCTCTACAAATCCTGCGAGCAGATCTATCTTAGACACATTTTCTCCCTGTTAGGAAGAAGATAAGCGTAATCGCGCGGTAATGGTGTATAATATAGTTATCCGCCACCCACACTTCGGTCCCTGGGTGCGCATCATAAATAACATCCTTCGATACGGCTTTATTGAACGGATAAAGTCCGAGCTGGATAACCCACTGTTACCGTTCCTTATTCTCAAGGAGTTGTTTATGAATCCCATTATTACCGTTAACGAACCCATCGACGTCGAGGTTACCTTCTATCAGACCAAAAATCATCAAACCAAAGTTGTCCCCCGTGCTTTTTTCTGGCACGGGCGCGAGATTGTGATTGTACAGCTAGGGTTGCATCACCTAACCCGCCGCAATGGCCAACTGTTACACATTTTTGATATTGCGAGCGCCACCGACGATTACCGGCTAGAATTTAACGCCAATACATTGACCTGGACGCTAGTGTCTATGCTAGACGGAGGGTGCCTATGAATTTTAATTCCGCCAGCCCCAACATCATGTGGATTGATCTAAACAGCGCCTTCGCCACTACCGAGCAGCAGGCCCACCCCCATTTACGCCATCACCCTGTTGGTATCACTAACCGCATCAGCCCCGAATGCTGTATCATTACCAGCAGTTACGAAGCCCGTGCCCGTGGCGTTAAGACTGGCATGCGCCGCAGCGAGGCCTTACGGCTTTGCCCCAACCTGGTCCTACTAGAATCCGACCCGCCTAAGTATCGCACGGTGTATCAAAAGCTATTAAATATCATGCGGTGCTATTCCGACCGCACCGAGATGCATTCCATTGACGAGGGACTAATTGACCTCAATCATATTGCGTATGCCAACAATTTAGATAAACTAATTGCCCTGGGTTATGAGATAAAACAGCGGGTTAAGGACGAAATCGGCGACTATATCACCATCAACGTGGGACTAGGCCCCAACCGATTCTTAGCTAAGATGGCCGCCGGGCTGCATAAGCCCGATGGGCTAGATGTCATCGACGCTCGCAATCTGGTTGCCACCTACGCCCAGCTAGAGCTAACCAAGCTCACCGGCATCGCTGACCGCTACGCTAGGCGACTGCAATTAGCCGGCATTAGTACACCCTTGGAGTTTTTATTAACACCCGAGGCTAAGTTAGTTGAAGTTTTTCATGGCGTCAACGGTAGCTACTGGTTCAAGCGCCTACGCGGCTACGAGGTCGACAATCGACTAACTAACTTGACCACTATTGGCCGCCAATGGATGGTCGATAATCCCACCAACGACCCCGAATTCATTAATTCTTGTCTGCACCACCTAGCTGAGTCGGTCGGCATTAAATTACGCAGCAAGCACTGTAGCGCTCGTGGCGTCGGTATCTTTCTGCTATATCAAATCGGTAGTGCCTATAAGCGCAAGATTTTATCCAGCCAGCCCATTCGCACCGATGCCGACATCTGGCGACTACTAAAATCCATCGCAAATGGTCGCAACCTAGCACTCAATCTGCGCATGTTAGACGTTTACCTATATAGCATCGTGCCAACTGATCAGGAACAGCTGGCCATATCCAATCAACCACTGCGCGCCCACCAGCTAACCGCTGCGGTTGACAAACTAAATGCCCGCTATGGCGTCAAAACCATCCACTCCGCCGAATCAACCGTGGGTGCCAGTCGCATCCAGCAGAAAGTACCCTTCGGCAGCGTGCGCTATTTTGATATGCTATAAGCCTAGACGGACAGCCAGCAAAATTGTCATTGTGGTCGTTACGATATTATAAACATTACGTAGAAGGCCGAGAATAGCAAAAACAACGAGGTTGGAGCCAGTACGCCCACAATATCAGGCTTGCCTGGGCGCACCGTCTTTAGCGCCAACGAGTTTAGTACCACCGCCACCGACGACAAGGCCATAATTAGACCCGCTAACTCTGGTCGCAGATGGATACCAAATGAACTAAGCGCTCCAGCGGCCAGTGGAATGCTAATGATGTTATAGAACATTGAGAAGAATAGGTTCTGATAGATTTTATGCACCGTAGCGTGCGACAAGTTCAGCGCCCGACAGATATCATACGGGTCACCAGACACCAAGACTACATCACCCGCCTCAATCGCCACATCCGTTCCCGTACCAATTGCCACACCGACATCGGCCGTAGCGATGGCTGGCGCATCGTTAATGCCATCGCCCACCATTGCCACCACTTTACCTTCTGATTGCAGCTTTGTAATTGACGCTACCTTCTCGCTGGGCACAACATTCGAAATAACATGCTTAATCCCCAAGCGGTTAGCTATCGCCTTAGCCGTAGCTTCGCTATCGCCTGATAGTAGATAAGTCTCTATTTTCATCTTATGTAGAGTGCGTATAGTACGAGCTGCTGACGGCTTAGGTTGATCGGCTATGGCAATCACCGCAATCACACCGTCTTCATCAAATAAATAACTAATTGACTTGCTAGCTCGCCGCAGTTTAGCGGTGTCTGGCAGTTCGACCTTAACGTGCTCTCTCGCCAGACTCTCGTTGCCTACATAGTAGGTTTTACCCTTGATATTGCCCGCAATGCCTTTGCCTGGGATAGCCTGGAATTTCATTACCGCCGAGGTCGCTAGGTGAGCACGCTTAGCATAAGACAAGATTGCTCGTGCCATTGAGTGTTCACTCTTCTTCTCTAGACTGGCCGCAATCATCATAGCCTCTTTCGCCGTACCACGCACTGGTACTACATCCGTAACAACCGGCTTACCAACCGTCAGTGTTCCTGTCTTATCAAAGACTACCGCATTGACCTTATGTAGTTTCTGCAGAGCTAGACCACCTTTAATTAGGATGCCGCGCTTCGATCCTTGACCAATGCCTACTGTTACTGCAGTAGGAGTAGCTAAACCAAAGGCACAGGGGCAAGCAATCATCACGACCGCCACAAAATACATCATAGCGGTTGACATATCGATACCGACTACGTAATACCAGGCAAATAGAGTAACTAGAGCTGCCATAATGACAAATGGCACAAACACCGCCGAAATGCGATCCGATAGGTCCTCAATTGGCGCCCGATTATTCTGCGCAGTCTTAATCATGCGAATAATGCGCGACAGCACGGTGCCGTTCTCACTCGTCAGCGCCACAATCTCAACTGCTCCGTGACCGTTAATTGTGCCCGCTATAACCTTATCGCCCACATGCTTATCGACTGCCACACTTTCACCAGTAATCATCGACTCGTCTGTATTAGTACTACCCTCATAGACCGTGCCGTCAATTGGTATAATCTCACCTGGTTTTACCAGCAAATGATCACCCGCCTTGACGTGCTTAGTTGGAATATCAGTAATATGGCCACCGTTAACCAGATGCGCCCGATGCGGACGTAGCTTTAATAGACTCCGGATACTCTTGCCTGTCTGATCGGTAGCCTTAGCCTCTAGATATTTACCGAGTATAACAAAGAGAAATAGAAATACGACTGTCTCAAAGTATAGATGCGGCATCGTAAACGAATAATCCATAGTAATGCGCTTCTGCACCATGATATAAATCAAGTAGGACACCCACGAATACACATAAGCCGTAGTTGTACCAATTGTAATTAAACTATCCATATTAAAAGTACGATCGCGTAAACCCGCTACCGTACTTCGAAAGAAGCTAGCGCCCAGAAACAACATTGCCGCCGTCGCCGCCAAGAAAGACAGCGGCGCCATATAGGGACGTAATATATCATAAAACGGCATGCGATCACCGATAGCGTCAGCTAGCATGTAATAGCACATTGGTAAGGCTAGAACGATAGCAATGATCAAACGACGACGCCACAAGCCTACACTCATCATCTGCATATGATGGCGGCCACCCATACGCATGCTTGGCATATCCATTTCGCCCATATCCATATCCGCCATCTTCATGTCATGCTTATGTATGGCATGCGTCTTGCCGTCAGTCATTTTCATGTCATGAACCTTGGTGGTAGAATCCTTACTCATGGCGCTTCTTCGACTTAGCTGGCCTCACTTTAGCCTCAACCGCCTTAGCCGAACGCTTAGATTTGGCCGTATCCGACTGAAACAGTGTTTTAATATCATCACGGATTCGAAAAGCATAGATCTCGATAATAACACCATGTACCAGTATATACGCACCGATCACCCATACTGTAGCCTGAGCCGCCAATTGCGGTTGCAACAGCACAATAAAGCCCGCTAGTAGCCCTGCGATGCCCATAAATACTGTAACTGTCTTGTCAGTTGAAGCCTCAGCATAGCTCGCCATAATCAAATCCAGTAACGCTTGCATGAATATAAATACCGCCAGTAGGATACCCAGAAAGCTATGCATCAATGTTGGATTAAACATTATATAGACGCCCACGCTTATTCCACACAGCGCAATTAGCGATGACAGCCACCATAGTGGATCTAGTCGAACATTCGTTACTGATTGCGCCAACGCTATCAGCGACATTACGATGGCGAATGCCGCAAAAGCATAGACAAATAGGTTTAATATTACCTCGGGACTCAGTAAGCTAGCTACGCCAAATAGAATGCCTATAGCTCCACTAAAGACCACCGCCCACCAGACACTACTGGCGACATGCTTTGTTCTAGTTATCAAATCTTCCATTTATAGCCCTCCGTTATCAGTTACCCTAATTCTATCACAGTTCCATGACAACAGCCTCATATGGCTGCAAAATTCCGTCGTCAAACTCCGTTTGACCTTCGTATGAATTGGCAATAATTCTGCCATGCAGCTGCGTCAACGGCCGCACATTCTTACCCGACAGGTTAGCGACTATCAATATCTTCTGCTGGCCGAATTGCCTTAGGTAGGCCATAATCGGCTCCTTGTCGGCGTAGAATTTAATCGAACCATCCTGTAATGCCAATGAACTCTTTTTTAAAGCAATCATACGGCGATAAAAGTTTAGCACCGATGTATTATCGTTCTCTTGCCGCTCAACTGAAATGTGATCATAGTTCGAATTCACCGGCATCCATGGTTTATGACTGCTAAATCCTGCGTACTTATCTGAACTCCAATGCATCGGTGTGCGTGCCGAGTCACGTCCTTGCGCCAGTGCGATTCGCTGCGCCAGCCACTTTGGCACATGCTTATCAACCAATGTTTGATATATCATACCTACCACCATATCCCTACTCTGATCGAACTTGATTTTTAGGTCTGTCATACCAATTTCTTGACCCTGGTAGACAAACGCCGTACCTCGCAGCGTAAATTCAATCGCCGCCAGCATCTTCGCTACTTCATCGTGATATTTAATGGCATCCTTACCTCCATACACCGACACCGCCCGCCGTTGATCGTGGTTTTCGAAGAATACCGTATTCCAGCTGAGTCCTTTTTGCCACTTAGTTAGACCATTCTTTAGGCGATCGGTCATCGATCCGTGCACCATGCCCTGTTTGACGTGGTCAAAGCCAAATACTGTATCGAGCTCGTCGCCCTTAGTAAATCTTTTAGCCTGAGCGAGCGAGCCTTGATATAGCTCACCCACCGTATAGGCACCATAAGGTGCCAATACATCGTCGTGCAAACGCTTAAGCACTCTATGCGTGCCGCTAGTCGAGACAAAATACTCGGCACCCGTACCTGATATCTGTGGTTCACCATCGTCGTATGACTCATCGTATAGCAGGTTAATTACATCGCACCGAAATCCCGCCACACCTTTATCCAACCAGAAACGCAGGACGTTTTCGACCTCTTGGATAACATTCTCATTGCGATAATTTAGGTCTGGCTGATGTTCGGTGAATAAGTGTAGATAAAATTGCCCCGAACGCTTATCAAAGGTCCAGGCAGGGCCGGTAAAAATCGACGTCCAGTTATTAGGTGGCAACGGCTCACCATGCTTATACCCGCTAGGATCGCGCCAAACATAATAATCGCGATACTTAGAATTGGGGTTACGCGAAGATTGAAACCATTTGTGCTGGTCTGAGGTGTGATTAATTACTAAATCCATAATGATCCGAATGCCACGCTTCTTGGCCTCGCTAATCAAACGATCCATGTCGCGCATGGTGCCATATTCTGGATTAATTTTGGTATAGTCGGCAATGTCGTAGCCATAATCACGGTTCGGTGACAGATATACTGGCGAAAGCCAAATCGCATCTACGCCAAAGCTGGCAATATAATCCAGCTTCTCGATAATACCAGGGATATCGCCAATCCCATCGTTGTTAGAATCCTTAAAGCTACGCGGATACACCTGGTAGATCACAGCATGGCGCCACCACGGTAAGTGCTTTGCATCATAGTCACTCTGCTTTTTGCTCATGTTTATATTTTACCATAAAGCAGTCAGCCGTCTCAGTAAACGTTAGCGTTGTAAAATACACAAATACTATTGCACGGTCAATGTGTTAGTGCTAATATAATAACAAGCAAAAGTTCAAACAAAAACTTAAAACAAATTGATTGAGTTCGAGAGCGAATTTTTGCTTTTGTCTCCACCACACACCTCTTTGGGGTCGGTTCTCTACCGGCCCCACCTTTTTAATTTAGAAGTATTCCAATTCCTGTGACATTATAGTGTATTATATAGGGTAGAGATGAAGAGATTTTTAGTGATCACCCTGTTTCCTGAGATGTTCGATGGCGTCATGAATAACAGCATGATGTGGAAGGCGCAAAAAGATGGCCAACTAGAGTTCCAGACTCTAAACTTGCGCGACTTTGGGCTAGGACCCCGACACCAGGTCGATGACAAGCCTTTTGGGGGCGGCGCTGGCATGCTACTCATGATTGAACCGCTAACCAATGCTATCACTGAGGCCAAGCGACGATTGCCTGACGCCAAAGTGCTGCTGATGACGCCGACCGATAATATCTGGAATCAAGCCATGGCCACCGAGTTCGCCAAGTCTAGTGATGACTACATTATAGTGTGCGGTCGCTACGAGGGCTTTGACGCCAGAATCGACAAGCTGATTGATCAAAAAATCTCTATCGGTCGTTATGTTTTGACTGGCGGCGAGCTGCCCGCTATGTCTATTATCGATTCAGTTGTGCGCTTACTACCTGGCGTACTAGGTGGGGGCGCTGAAGCCACCGAGCTAGAAAGTTATTCCGACGAAGCCGAATTGGAATACCCTCAGTATACTCGCCCCGAAGTATTTAATGGACAGCCTGTACCGTCTGTGCTGCTATCAGGCAACCACGCTAAAATTCGCAAATGGCGCAAGCAGCATGAGATTAAATAGAATAATTACTCGCCTATATTAATTCCAGCTTGCCAACCACTACGCAGCTCGATAGACCCAAAACCCGAAAACCGTCCTCTCGCAGGACGGTTTTTAGGCACAAATAAATCTCGCATTTTTTTGTTAGGTTTAACGCGCACACGTTCAACTTAACTGTTTATGATTATACATCAAGGTCATCGTCTTCCGCAAGACCTTCACGCAATTTTTTAACACGATCCGACGGTTTGCCAACAGATAGAGCGTCATCATTATCCACAGCATTTTCAGTGGTGGTGGCACTTGGTGTTGTAGATTCAACCGAATCAGATTTATCGGTATCTACAATCTTCAGGTTGTAGCGTGTCTCATTCTTCATCCCCAATGCGCGCAGCAGTGTACGCAAGCTTTGCGCCGTCGAGCCGCGCCGACCAATAACTCGTCCCAAATCATCTGGCGCCACCGATAGCTCCAGTAGCGTTCCCCGGTCGTCGTCAGTACGCACCACCTTTACCTGATCTGGTTCACTCACCAGCTGCTTTACTACGTACTCAATGAATTGCTGCTCAATCATATCATCTCCTCATTAATAACTAATACTATAATACCATAATCCACTAGCTCATTGGCGATAAAACATAAAAGAGCCCTGCTTAGTAGAGCTCTTTTATCGTACCGTATATGGCTATTTACGCTTCGGCCTCGGCAGATTCTTCTTTAGGCTGATTCTTGCGCAGTTTATCAGGGTTACGAGTCTTCTTGTTCTGACTACCGCTGAACTTCTTAACCCACTTCGGCAGTTCAATACCTTCCTTTTCGAATAGAGCCGCTACGCGCGTGGTTGGCTGCGCACCATTGGTTAGGTACTTAGTAGCCTCGTCCTTATTTAGTTCTACATCTTTAGTATGTGGGTTATATGAGCCTAAATATGACACAACCTTACCACTTGACGGGTGACGCTGCGAATCCTGCACTACGATACGATAAGTAGCGAAGTGAGTTTTACCTAGACGTTGCAAACGAATTGTAAGCATTTTTCTCCTTACACAGTTAAAATTTACTTATTTGACGGTTACCTAGTATTCTACTAGATTTTGATGGCGAATTCAAGATTTATGACTCTTATAGGTCGCTATGGCTTCACGAGCTGCTGACTGCTGTGCGGCTTGCTTACTGCCACCGGTGCCGCGACCCATTTCCCTATCATTAACATAAACTGCCACTGTAAAGGTTTTGTCGTGATCAGGACCAGTCTCGTCAATCACGCGATAGCTTGGCGTGACATCATCGATGCGCTGCGAAATCTCTTGCAGATACGACTTGGAATCGCGCCAGCTACCGTCCTCTAGAATGGCATCCATATTTTTTAGAATGTGTTTCGCAATAATCTTTTGCGCCGCCTGATAACCTTTGTCTAGATATACCGCACCCAATGTTGCTTCAAAGCAGTTGGCTACGATGTGCAGCTTCGACTGCTCAGTACCCTGTTGCTCGCCGCGGCTCATTCGAACTAGCGGTGCGTATCCTAACTCTTCGCCGGCGTCCCGAATTGATTCGGTGCGCACCAAGGCTGACCGCCAAGACGTTAAAATTCCCTCAGGCATGTCAAAATTACGGAACAGAAAATCGGTAGTAGCTAACTCTAGCACAGCATCGCCTAAATACTCTAGGCGCTCGTTGTGTGCTTTGGCAGTCTTGCGGTGTTCATTGACATAGCTACGATGAGTCAGCGCCGTTACAATCAACGACGGATTATCAAAAGTAAACCCCAGAGCCTTCTCGGCCCACTCTTGATAGGGCGCAAAATCAACGCCTTCTACCACTGGCACCAGCGGCTCGTCCGCCGTGCGCCGATCAAAACCTCCGAATAACGCTCGTTTTTGCCTAGTATTCTTCGTCCGACTCATCTAAATCAATAATTCCTCTCTGCGCCAAACGCCGGCGCCCCATACGCATTAACTTCGCAATATCTCTATACGCAATAATATCAACCGCCTCGTCATAGTCAAACCAGCGAATACCATTCATCCAGTCTTCTTTCTGAATATCATTAGTGTCGCCTAGTGCCTTAAACAGGTAAATCTGCGTACTCATCAGTACCAGCACATTCTCGCGGCGATAACGAAAATGGATTTTGCCCAGCCAACAAACCGGCTCTAGCTTATGCACACCCGCTTCTTCGCCAATTTCACGGATAGCGGTTTCCTGCGCCGTCTCACCTTCCTCAATATGACCTTTCGGTATAGTCCAGCGGTCAAAATGATCAGCTACTAGTAAGATCTGCAGACAGCCATCACCGTTGACGCGAAATATTACACCGCCCGCAGTTGCTTCGCGCGAAATCTCACTAATCGCCGGGCGAGTACGGTGAGGTTTTAGCACGCGGTTTAGCGGTCGACTAGTCTCATTTTTGGATAGCGGCTTTTGCCTTGCCGCTAGACGTGCCTCTTTACGTAGGTGACTACTGGCACCCTTGATAACGCGTACGGTCCCAGAGCTCTTACTTGCCCTTCGTTGCTCGGCAGCCGATTTGCGTCTAGCCTTTAATATATGCTGCTTGCGAATTTTACTTTGATTGCTCGCCTTGCTCACTCTTCTCCCCTTCTTGCATATGGCGCCAGATAGTACCTAGCACACCATTAACAAAACGGGAGGAATTTTCCGAACCAAATGCCTTGGCCAGCTCGACAGCTTCGTTGATTGCCACCTTAGGTGGAACAATGCCGTGAAACTCACTCAATTCGAATACCGCCATCCTTAGCACATCGCGATCAATAATGGCAATCTGATTGAGCGGCCAGTCGGGTGCGACAGGTGCGATTACGGCATCCAACTGACGACCTGCGCGGTTGACACCGATTGTCAGGCGACGCACAAAATCCTTGTCGTCAATCTTGTCAGCGTAACGCTCGAGATTACGTTCCATAATCTCTTCAATGTTTGCGGTGCTATCACCCAAGCGCTCACGAAAGTCATACTCGTATAGTGACTGCAGTGCGATAATCCTACCTAGATGCCGATTACTTGCCATTTTAGAAAACTCCTCCGTTTTAAAGTTCGAATATAATATTTATTTCTAGCTATTTTACAAGCATTTTCTTGCCTGTACCATTCTTAGAGGTATAAGCCTTAACTGGTGACTTAGCGTTAACCTTGCGCGCCAACTTAATGATTAGCTGACTACGACGATTACCAGTCCGGCGTGGGCTAGTTTGCTTTTTTGGTTTACCCATAATTAATAATTCTCCTTACTTTCTTAAATTAATAGTATTTTAGCAGTTAATAGCGTTAAAATCAAACTAGATCACTAGATATGATAGCATATTATTGACATTTCATCGCGTTTATGTTAGTATTATTGATGTTATGAAAAATAATTTTGAATCGAATAACACAAATAACAAAATTGACATGGCGCAGGCTTGGGAAAACCGCAATAAGGCACCTAAGTTCATTGCCCGCCGCATCGGCGCCCTAGCTCTGGCCACAACACTAGCTACTGGCATTGGCATCACTATCCATAATGCCGTTAGCGAAGAAAAACAGTCAGACCAGTACTCATTTACCACCAAGGTTGTCCAGCCTGGTGATACAGCCTGGAAATATACTACTGAACCCGGCAACGGCTATTACGACGATGATGATAACCAAGGTAACGTAGCAACATTCAACGAGGACAATAAGGACGGCGCCATGGCTGATGGTCAGCTACAACCCGGCGAAACCGTGGTAGTACGCGTAGACAACCAAGAAAACAATCCAAAGTAAAATCGTGCGACTACGTGCGTGTTAAAGCAGCTCCCTCTGGAGCTGCTTTTGATTATTTAACGACGATATTTACAATCTTGCCTGGCACATAGATGATACGGGCAGGCGTTTTATCGCCGATAAAGCGCGCCACGTTCTCGACCGCCGCCGCGGCAGATTTAACATCGTCCTCGGTCGCATCCTTCGCCACCTCAACATCACCACGCAACTTGCCATTCACCTGAATCGCAATCTTCATAGTATCGGTGGTCAGATATTTGTCATCCCACTTCGGCCAATCAATTTTCTCCATGCGAGCATCAGCACCGTCTAGCTCACACAGCATCTCGCTGGCGATATGTGGTGCAAACGGAGCCAGTAGCTGTGATAGTACCACCAGGGCGTCGTGCCACAGGTCCTTATCAAAGCCCGCTTCCTTCGCCTTACTCAGACCATTTAGGTACTCCATCAGCATCGCCACCGCGGTATTGAACTGATTATTATATAAATCAGTCGTTACCTTCTTCACTGCGCCATGACGTAGCTTTAGCAACTCCGTCTTGGCCTCCTTAGATAGCTCCGCTGCCTTATCGCTCTCAATATACTCCTGTACTAAGTTCCAACACCGATTCATAAAGCGGTACACGCCGCCAATCGAGTTGGTGTTCCAGGCTGCATCCTGAGCGTAAGGACCAATAAACATCTCATAGGTGCGCAAGGTGTCAGCACCGTAGCCGCTATCGATCACATCTAGCGGGTCGATGACGTTGCCCTTACTCTTACTCATCTTATGACCGTCTGGCGCGTTGATGTAGCCGTTATATAGCAGGCGCTTCACTGGTTCACGGAAGTTGATCCAACCCTGATCAGCAAAGAATTTCGCCCAGAACCGTATATATAGCAAGTGCGCCACTGCGTGATCGCCGCCCACATAAAAGTCCAGTGGGCTCCAATAATTGACTTTCTCAGGATCCCAGGCGCGTTTGGTGTCATTAGCATCACAATAGCGCAATAGATACCAGGACGAGCAGGCATAGCCATCCATGGTATCGGTCTCGCGCTTGGCCGGCGACCCGCACTGCGGACAGGTTGTATTGACCCACTCCGTTTCACTAGCTAGCGGCGATTGACCGTTGCCTGATGGGGTAATCTCCTTAATTTCTGGTAGCAGCACTGGCAAATCTCCTTCTGGGACCGCTACGTTGCCACACTTTGGACAGTGAATAATCGGAATCGGACAGCCCCAGTAGCGCTGACGCGAGATCAGCCAGTCACGCATCTTGTAGGTCGTTTGCTGATGGCCAACTCCCTGCTGTTCCAGCCACGCCACAATCTGTTCACGGGCGTCGGCCGTAGTAATACCGTTAAAATCGCCACTATTAATTAGTTTACCTTCGCCAGCATAGCAATCCACCACGTCGTCATCATCTACATCCTCGGTCGGGTCGATCACCTTCACAATCGGTAGGTCAAATTTGTGAGCAAATTCGTTATCACGAGTATCGTGCGCCGGCACTGCCATCACGGCCCCTTCGCCGTAACCACCCAACACGTAATCCGCCACCCAAATCGGCATCTTCACACCGTTGGCGGGGTTGATGGCGTAGCTACCGGTAAACACACCGGTCTTTTCCTTGGTCTCTTGGCGCTCAATCTCGCTCTTGCGTAGGGCGCTCGCTACGTATTCTTCCACCGCCACACGCTGATCATCGGTGGTCAGGTCCTTAATCAGCTTATGCTCGGGCGCTAGCACCAGAAAAGTCGCACCAAACAGCGTATCCGGGCGCGTGGTAAAGACCTTGATAATATCATCATGACCATCCACCTTGAACTCTACCTCGGCACCACGACTGCGACCGATCCAGTTACGCTGCATGGTCTTAATCTTCTCCGGCCAGTCAATGTCGTCTAGCCCAGATAGCAGCTCGTCAGCATAGGCGGTAATACGGAAGAACCACTGCTTCATCAGCTTCTTCTCCACCTGGTTGCCACAGCGCCAGCACTTGCCACCCTCTACTTGCTCGTTGGCTAGCACCGTCTTATCCACCGGGCACCACCACTGATAGCTTTCCTTCTGGTAGGCTAGTCCGTGCTTAAATAACTGAGTGAAAATCCACTGCGTCCAGTGGTAGTACTTCGGATCCGAGGTATTAATTTCGCGTGTCCAATCCACGCCCATACCCAGACGGTGATATTGCTTCTTAAAATTCTCGATATTGGTATGGGTCACATCCTTCGGCGACATGTGCATCTTTAGGGCGTAATTCTCCGCCGGCAGACCAAAGGTGTCCCAGCCAATCGGGCGTAGCACGTTAAAGCCCTGCTGGCGATAGAACCGCGACAGCACATCCACGATAGTAAAGTTGCGCACGTGCCCGACGTGCAACCCCGCCCCGGACGGATAGGGGAACATTTCCGCCGCGTAAATCTTATTCCGCGTCGTATCATTATCCACGGCAGCAAACGGCTTCTCATCCAGCCAAATCTTCTGCCACTTCGCTTCAATCTTTAGTGGTTCGTATCGTTTCATGATTCCATTTTACCACCAAATGGCCTACCGCTCACGATATGATCGTTTGGCTATGTTCGCTAGGCCGTAGCCCCAGGTGTTAGTGAATGCTTGCGCTAGGAGTGACAGTAATTGTCGAGGCTGTGGCTCGTAAGCCGCCGGACGATGGTATAGTTACAGCACCGTCGACTAAGAGTTCAATGAACCATTACTCTCAGCAAAAAGGGGACCGGCTATTCGTCGTCGTTTTGCTGGATGTGACGAATCTCCTCTAACCACTTGTTCTTCTTCTCCATCCATTCGTCACTCTGACGCACTAGCTTATCGCGGTCGTCGATGTTACGCAGCAGCGCCTTGGTAGCCTCTTCGGCATAAACGCCATTTTGCGAACCCTTCACCAAGATCGCCGCATGAGACTTCAATTGCTGCTTAGCAAAAGTCGCCGCCATAATTGGACCAGGAAAGCTAGCCACCTGACAGCCTCGTTTCATGGCCGCTGGCGCTAGATAGCGTGCCGCATCATCGCCAATAGTTATTACAAAATCCAACATCATCGGATCGCAAGCTGCACCCACCTGCTGGTGAGCCTGAGGCGAGAACTGCCCTAGCTCGTTCATACTACCTAAAATTGCAATTCGCTGTGGCGCATCAATTTGATACAACGTATTCAACGCCGCAATGGCCGCTTCGGGTGAGGAGTTATAAGTGTCATCGATAATCACCGAGTCCTTCATGCCTGGCAATGGATTCATCCGACCAGCCACTGGACGCAACTGCGCAAGGCCATTTGCAATGTCCTGAGATGTCATACCCAACTTCGCCGCCACGGCCGCCGCCACTACCGCCGATTTAATATTATGCTCGCCTAAATAGTGAATAACCGCTGGCACCGCCGAGGCGTCCGATTCCATATTGGGATTTTCCGCGCTAGCCCCACCAAATTCTGGCGCAAAGAAGCGCACATTATAGCCCGATAGAGGATCGCCGCCCATAATATCAATACGATATTCGCCACCATCAATACCATAAGTGGTAATACTATCGGTTTCAGCATAACTCGCATAGGATGCCGCCACGTCATCATGGTTGACAATAGTTAGCTTAGAGTACTTAGCAATTGCTAACTCCTCACGCGCCACGTCCGATAGACCGTTCGGAAAGTTCTCCATATGCTCAGGCGCTACCGCCGTAACCACCGCAATATCTGGCGATAGGTATTTACCAAAGGCGTCAATGTCGCCTGGCTTGTCAGTCGCTAACTCTTGAATAATTATATCTACACCCTGCTCAGCCTTAATTCGCGTCTTCATCGCCCTAAAAATGTGATGCCAGGTGCCATATTTCCGCAGTAGCGATAGCGGTGGATACTTAATGCCCATAATAGCTAATGGCACCGACATTTCGCTATTTAAATTTCCTGGTTCCATCTGAATGCGGAATCGATTAGCTAACACCGTTGCAATGGCCGTCTTTGTAGTAGTTTTGCCGACCGAACCCACCACCACAATCAGCTTAGGGTGATGTAGCTTAAAATATTTTTTAACATAACGTTCTAAGCGCCAACGGATATACTTCTTAAACATAAGTTTATTATATCACGGACGCCGCGCCTTCTCGCGTTTATCTAGGCTCTGCGTTACACGCCACACAGTCGCTGCCGCTGCTACGCCAATGACCGCCGATATAATTACTACAGGCGCTATCACTGGCTGATATTGATACTGCAAATAATGTGCCGGCAAAGGCAATAGCAGCAGCGCCGCGAATACCACCATACACGCCATAATTAGCCCCAATTTCCAGCCCTTGACGGGGCGCGACAATAGAATTAGTACCGCCATACCAATTGCCATCACTACAATCGAGACCGCCGTAGATGCAGTAGCAAGCGTCAGGCCATGGGCGTTAACAATGTAATAGGTCGCCATCATAGCAACTGCTTCAATTAGTCCCACGGGTACAGCAAAGCGCAACACTCGCGCAAGAAAGCCAGGTCGGTATAGGCGATCGTTCGGCGCCAGTGCCAAGAAGAATGCCGGAATACCAATGCTAAGGCTGCTAATTACCGTCATTTGAGCAGGAATAAAGGGATAGGTTAAACCTAATACAGTTACCGCGAGTGCTAGCACCATTGAGTAAACATTCTTAATTACAAAGAGATTCGACACACGTTCAATGTTAGCGATCACCCTACGCCCTTCACCCAGTACTGCCGGCAAGCGCGAGAACTTGTTGTCCATTAATATTACTTCAGCCACAGCCTTGGTCGCACTAGTGCCACTGTCCATAGCAATACCGAGGTCGGCTTTCTTAAGTGCCAGGGCATCGTTTACCCCGTCGCCCGTCATCGCCACTACATGACCTTGACTCTGTAAGGCTGCCACAATCTGGCGCTTTTGCTGGGGCTGCACCCTGCCGAACACATTATGCCTGCTAATAATGTCCGTAAACCGTTGACGAGCCGATTGGGACTCGGTCGGGTCAGGGAGCTCGCGAGCATCATACGGTCTAGCTTTAATGCCTACCTTGGACGCTACTGCCCCTACTGTAACTGGTGAATCGCCCGATATAACCTTAATATCTACGCCTTGCTTATCAAAATATTGTAGCGTTTCAGCCGCATCATCGCGTACCCGCTCAGTTAACACTACTAGACACAGTGGATGCGTATTTAATTCATTTACTACTGTATGCTCGCTTGGCCACACCTCGGATTTAACCAGCACCAATACGCGCTTACCAGTTGCCGCCACATCTCGCGCTCGTTTTAGCACCGCGCTACCACCGCCCAAGACCACCTCAGGGGCACCTAATATGTACTGCTTACCCGAAATCTCTACAGCACTCCACTTGCGCGCACTACTAAACGGCACTTCTCGTGTAAAAATAGCAGGCTTGATCTTTCTTAGGGACATAGATATCGCATCATTAGTAGGAGAGTGCGCCCGCAACGACATGGTCGCTAAAACATGCTCTAACTGGTTTACACTAAACGAATCAGTTAGATGGACCAGGTGGTCTAGCTTCATGTCTCCCTCAGTAATAGTTCCAGTTTTGTCTAGTAGTAGCGTGTCCACGCGCGCTAAGGTTTCCACGGCTGGCAACTGCTGAATTAGCACCTTCTGTCGAGCCAACTTTACCGCCGCCAGCATAAAGGCTGTACTAGTTAGCAGCACCAATCCTTCTGGTATCATTCCGACTAACGCCGCCGCCGCATGCACTACCGCCGTTTGCCAGGTTTGCTCCGGCAGCCGCAACTGTCCCCAGATTAACAGCGGCGCCACAATTAGCATCAACCAGGAAATCCATTTTAACAGCTTGTTAGTGCTGGCAACCAATTCCGACGAGGCACGTTTAAACTGCTTAGCTTCGGTAGCTAGCTTAGCCGAATAAGACTCCGCACCCACCTTAGTCACGCGCATCACACCACTACCCGCCACCACCATTGAGCCAGACAGTACTGACTCGTCGGCGCACTTAACAATCGGCTCGGCCTCGCCAGTCAGCAAGCTCTCATTGACTTCTAGGCCATTACTCTCTATCACTATGCCATCTGCCACAATCTGATCGCCCATCGCCAGCACCACTAAATCGCCCTGCACCACAGCACTAGTCGGTATCTCGTACCGCTCACCTTCGCGAATCACCATCGCCTTAGACTTGACTAAAATCGCTAGCTTATCTAGTGTACGCTTAGCCATCAGCTCTTGCACCACGCCAATGGCAATATTGAGCAGCATAGCAATGAAGAATAGAATATTGATGCCGCTACGATCAACTAGAAAGACCGCCACCGCTAGTATCGTTATGATAGCGTTAAAGCGCGTAAAAATATTACCACGCAAAATATCCCCCAGCGTGCGCGAACTGCGATCAGGTAAGGCATTAACTAGCCCCTGCTCCTCACGCTGTTTTACTTCGCTGTTTGTTAGGCCCTTTAGCTTCATGATTATATTATAGTCTATCCAGCTGACTATCTTAATAAAAAATGTCCCCTTGCCATAGCAAGAGGACTGAATAATTTTGGTGGAGTAGATCGGACTTGAACCGACCACCTCAGCAATGCGAATGCTGCGCTCTAGCCAGATGAGCTACTACCCCATATGACGCTATAATTATAGCACAGCTCCGCCGTACCGCCTAGACCAGAAAAACCCGCCGGAGAAGCACGCGGGTTAAGTCATTTTAACTGCTGTTGCGCGCCCACCCTGGGGCTATCACGTTTTTGTTTTTGTTGCGTTCAGACGGTCAAACCCCGTCTGCGCACCAGCATGTTTATATATTAGCATTAGCTATTTAGAATAGCAAGCAGTTCATCCTCGCTAATGATTTTCGTGCCGTATTTCTCGGCTGCAGCCAGCTTACTCTTGCCCACCTTTCCGCCAGCCACTAGATATTTAGTAGACTTACCTACCGACGATTGAAACTCGCCACCGAGACTGCGAATTTTATTTGCCATGTCATCACGCGACATACTAGTTAGCGTACCAGTAATTACAAAAGACAACCCCGCTAGCTTATCGCTCACTTCTTCTTTAACCGGATTAACGCCTAGATCGCGAAACTTTTCAATTAATTTGATATTGTCTTCATCCGAGAACCAAGCCAAGATCGATTCCGCCACCACTTCACCAATGCCTGGTACGTTCGATAGCTCGTCAAAGGTAGCATGGCGAAAGTTCTCCCAGGTACCAAAGCGATTAGCCAGATCGCCCGCTGTCTTAGCACCCACGTGACGAATGCCCAAGCCATAAATAAAGCGTCCCAGCAGCGGATTCTTCTTTGCTTGAATGGCTGATACCAAATTTGTTGCCGATAGTTCGCCGAAGCGCTCCATCCGCGCCACATCAGCGATCTTTAGCGTGTAAATGTCCGCGATATCGTGTACTAGATTGTATTTTATTAACAGCTCCACGTTGCGCTCACCCAGGCCTTCAATCTCTATTGCTTGGCGACTAGCATAGTGCTTAATGGACTGTACTAGAATCTGGCTAGCATCCGCCATATTCTTCACTCGCCAAACCACTTCGCCCTCTGGTCGTTCAAACTCTAGTTCCGGATACTGCTGTTTTAGCTCAGCTGCAAAATCAAACGGTTGACTATCTGCCGGGCGCGCCTCCATTAATACCCGCTCGACCTTCGGAATAATCTCGCCCGCCTTATAGATAATTACAGTGTCACCAACACGCACATCGAGGCGCTTAATCTCGTCCTCGTTATGCAAAGTTGCATGCTGCACCGTGGTGCCCGCCAGCTGCACTGGCTCAAACACTGCCACCGGCGTCACGGCGCCAGTTCGGCCTAGACTTAGTACAATATCCTGTACCTTGGTAGCAGCAGTTTCCGCCGGATATTTATAAGCTAACACTGCGCGCGGCCACTTGCCTACAATGCCTAAGTCATCATATAGGCGACGATTGTCAATCTTGACCACCAGGCCATCAGTATTAAACGGCAAATTAGGTTGTACTTCCGTACGAAACTTGTGGGCATATTCAATCACTGCCGTAAAGCCATGCTCGATGTGAGCTTCCGGATTCAGCTTAAAGCCCAGCTCTCGCATTTTCCGATAGGCAAACTCATTAGTTGGAACCTCTGCGGGGTCATCACGCAGTAGATCATAGGCATGGAACTCTAGCGGACGCGAGGCTGCCACTTTCGGATCTAGCTGGCGAATCGTACCAGCCGCCAAGTTGCGTGGATTGGCAAACGGCTTTTCGCCTGCTGCTTCTAGCTTGCGATTAATCTCTTCAAAGTCCTTACGCATCATAATTAATTCGCCACGCACCTCGGTCTCGCCGCTGCCAAATATTGGGTCGTCATTAAGTCGCAGCGGCACCGTCGGAATAGTTCGCACATTACTAGTTACCACCTCACCAGTAAAGCCATCGCCACGTGTAACCGCACGCACCAGCACGCCATCCACATAGTGCAATGCACATGCCAAGCCGTCCATCTTGTCGTCCAACCAGAAAATCTGCTTGCCAAACTCTTCCTGCTCGTCCAGCGGTAGATTCTTCATTGTAAAGTTCTTCGCCCGCTCAAACCACGCCCAGGCTTCCTCATCCGAAAAAGTATCCTGAATTGAAATCATCCGTCGCTTATGCGTATATTTCTCAAACTTATCTAGCGGCTTAGGTGCTACTCGCTGAGTTGGCGAATCAGTTGTAGTCAAATCGGGGAATTCTGCTTCAATCCTTTTTAGCTCTGCAAACAGTGAATCATACACCGCATCATCAACTGATGGATTATCTAGTGCATAATATTCGTAAGCATAGCGATTAAGTAACTTACGTAGTTCCGCTGCTCGAGCCGCCGCTTGTTCTCTATTCATTTACTATACCCTCATCTCACGATAGGCTTCTTGTAGCACTGACAGTATTGCCGTGTAGTTACCAGTGTCCGCCGGGCGATTCTTAGCATACATGTATAACATATTATCCGCCACCTCAATATTAATTTCAAACGGTGCAGCCACCAACTTTTCCATAAAGGTTGGATTTAGCAGCTCAAAGCTAGTAGCCTTCTCGGCCGACGAGGCAAACACCTCGAACTTATCGTTAAACTGGCCCCATTCAGTTGATAACTCAGTTAAGCCGCGTGGCTTGCCGTCCAGTATCTTCTTGCGTCGCACTAGAATGTCACCGTAATCGCGATCCACTGCTACCTGCGCTACCAAATAAGTCGTCGGCTGGCCATTGTAAGTAGTGCTAGGATCAGGTGCGTAAGTATAGAGCTGAAAAATAGTTTCGTCTGGTTTCACACTAGCATTAGTCGCCGCCAATCGCCCAATTACGTGATTGTTGATGTCACTAGTGCCAAACTTACCTTTACCAAACAGCTGACCAGCCTGTGGCAGCAATAGCCAGCCCCAGTCCAGCGAATAGAAGTAGCCGTTTTGATTAGCGAATTGCTCTAGACTACCTTCGTAAGTCCAACCTGCAGCCGTTGAATTGTCAACGCCGTCTAAGTAATATTTACCATCATTACCTTTAACAAACTTGTAATACTGAGTTGTGCTGACGTTCTGCGTAAATAACGACTGGCGTAGTCCACCATCGCGCAAATCATTAGTAATATCAGTTGCCGAGATATCCAGCCCCACCGTGTAGCTCGTACTAGAATTAGTACCTCTAACAATGTAGGCATCGCGGATTTTAATGTTATCAACCTGATTCTGACGCTTAGCTAGACGCATCGCACCCATCATTAACTCGTTATGTTGATAATAACGATCCGTCATATAGGTACGCATGTTGGCTAGATTAAAGGCCGACCAATCATGTTGATATTGTACGAATAGGCTACTGGCTTGATTAATCATATTAGCCATCACTGGATCGTTCTTTTGCGCCTGTCGTTTTGCGGCTGCCGCTTTAGACTGCCTAATGCTAACAAAAACGCATAGGGCAGTGGCTCCCCAAACCAGAAACATAATTATAAAATCAAGTAAACTAAACGACCCATCGCCCGATCCCGAGCTAGACGAGCTGCTGGAGCTTGACGAACTACTGAAGCTTGATGAACTACTGCTGCCGCCAGATGACGATCCGCCACCGCCCGCCAAAGCCAATTGTTCAGTTTGATAGCTTAGCTGACGATAATTCGTTTGTTCTAAATAGCCCATGTTCTATTTATCCTTCTTCCGTTTACTCTTAGCTTTGTTATCCTTATCGACGGTGTCTCTACTATCTTTCTTACCCGATGCGCTTTTGGTGATCTTATTATTGACGTCATCCACAGCCTTCTTTGATTGCTGACGGCGGAAGCGCTCTCTTAGCGGCACCTTCGGCTCACGTACTGGAATTGGCGTCGGATCATCAACGATATGTCGATATAGCAAATATAGATAACACGTACACCACAGTATGGTTACGGTAGTCAGCACCAACACTGACCATGCGACTAGCGGCATTGGCAATTCAAACGATGAATCAAATATTACTACTGGAATCATAACTGCTAGCCATAACAACGCAATAGGTATCAGCATGATTAATACGCGCCATAGAATCTGCATGCGCCGCCCAATCACCAGATCGCCGGCTCGCGAGTAAGCTCGCATCGGGTACATACCTGGCAAGGTTGCAATTGGTATCGCCATTATAGTTGCCATGATCCAGTATAAGCTCATTACCGCCACAATCGCCAATGCGCACCAAGCGGCCATGTTGCCAATATTAATGCCAGAGTCAATTACGCCTACCGACGCCATCGCCTGATAGACAAACAGACCTAGCCCAAACGGTATCATCTGGATAGCCAGCAGTAGCAATAGGGCCATTATCGATAGCACTGGTGCACCACCGTTATATAAGCCGTCGCGCAGGTTTAGCTTGCTATTGCCATTTAGTAGTTCGCGCATCAACCATATCAGAGCCAGTGCGCCATAAATCAATAGCAATGCCGCCATAACAGTCTGCTCAGTAGTTAGCGTAGTACTACTAAACATTGCATGTGCTAGTAGCGTCGGCCACTTAGTCCATTCGTTAAAGTCAGCCTTTTCTAGCGATTCACGTATACTATCGAAACTCGATTGACTAACGCCAATGATCAAAACCGACAAGATCATGTATAAGCCAATAAATTTTAGAAACAGTCGTCTATTATCCCAGATGAAAGACCAGACTTCACCAACAAAGCTAAGATAACCCCGCATCTTAATACCCCGCCGAACACTACCAGCAGGTGTAAGGTAAAAGCTGCGATTAGGCCGTCGCTCACGAAAATCTGCTGCTCGTCGCGAACCCTTACGCCATAGATATTTAATACCGCGCCCAACAGCAAAGGCCGGTGAAGCTATCGCGTATAACAAGTGCGATTTGCTATACAGCTTTGATTTGGCCTGTCGGTCAAGCTTCTCATTATAGTGCTCTTCAGCGCGTCTAAGCGCCCTCTTGAGTTTCTCATCTTGACGCGCAGTATTGCGCTTCAACCTTTCTTCGTTTTGAATGGCCGCTAGCTGTAAACTTCGTCGCTTACTGACTAGCCTCTTCATGCGGCGCGAAGCTTCAACCTGAGTATTAACCCTCTCCATATATTTATTATAACCTACATCTTATCTAAACTAGCACGCAATCTAGCAATTCGGTCATCTAGCGGCGGATGTGTACTTAGCAAACGGCTAAACAGCCCTGGCTTTAACGGATTAGAGAAATACATGTGCGCCATAGCCGTATTTTGTCGTCGCATCGGGATAGGGTCTCCTTTGAGCTTCTCTAATGCACTAGCCAAGGCCTCTGGGTCGCGCGTAGTAAGTGCACCCGATGCATCCGCTAGGTATTCACGCTGCCGCGATACGGCCAGTTGAATTAATGCGGCAATAATGGGCGTTAAAATTGCCGCTACAATCGACATAATTAACAGGACCACATTACCACTGCTATTCTCGCTATCGCGACTATCATCACCCCACCAAGCAATCCTTAGCAGTAGATCACATAGCATACCAATCGCACTGGTTAGGCCAAAGACTATCATATTAACGCGTATGTCATAATTTTTTACATGCGACATCTCATGCGCCATTACCGCTGTCAGTTCACGTTTATCCATCAACGATAAAATACCAGTAGTCGCTGCTACATAGGCGTGCTGCGGATCGCGACCAGTCGCAAAGGCATTTGGCGAAGGGTCGTCAATTATAAATACGCGTGGCATCGGTAAACCGTCGGTAATTGCTAGATTCTCAACTATATTCCATAGCTCCGGATTATCCGCCTTAGTAATCTCACGGCCACCTGACATAGTTATGGCAATACGCCCCGCCGCAAAATACTGCATTGTAGCGTAGATCGCCGCGACTACTACCACAATCCAAGTTATACTATAATCGCCCGCCAGATATCCGACTAGCCAGCCAATGCCGCCAATCAACAGCAGGAACACCGCCATAATTAGCACGGTGTTCCGTTTGTTAGCAGCAATATTACTATACATGCTACTATTTAACTCCTTCTACTAGAACTTTACCTGAGGAGCCTGTTCAATCGCTGCACGATCCTCGACTTCGAAGAACTCGCGCTCACGGAAGCCGAACATACCAGCAATGATGTTATCTGGGAATGTCTGAATCTTAGTGTTCAGATCACGGACACCACCGTTATAGAAGCGACGCGAAGCCTGAATCTTGTCCTCAGTATCGGTAATCTCAGCTTGTAATTGTTGGAAGTTAGCCGACGCCTGTAGATTCGGATAAGCCTCTGCTATCGCAAATAGCGACTTCAGCGCACCTTCAAAAGCACCCTCAGCCTTGGCAGTAGCTGCTGGACCTTGCTGCGTAGCATTCATCACTGCCGAGCGAGCCGCAGCTACATTCTCAAACACTTGCTTTTCGTGCGTAGCATAACCTTTAACAGTCTCGACCAGATTTGGAATCAAATCTGCGCGACGCTTTAGCTGCACCGTAATGTCGCTCCAAGCTTCATCTACACGCATACGCAACCGAACCAGTGCATTATAGATGCCAATGACCATTGCCAGCAAAATCAGGATCACTACAATGACCACGATTAGTATAATTGCCCATACCGGCATTTCTATACCCTCCTTAATTTAGGTTATTACAATAAACATTTTACCAGTCATATTTGATGTTGACAATAGAAAAAGGTGCCCGCTTTATAATGCGAGCACCTCATCGACTAGTGTTTACTCCTCGGAGTCTTCGTACACGGGTATATTATCAGATATACCCATAATGACGAAGACAAGCGCCGCCATAACGACAGCCGGGTAGTACAGCCAGTAAACTGACCATACACCAGCTCCTATTATCAGAAGAAGCAGAACAATAAGCACCACCCACAGGACAATACGAACTCTGCCAACTGCCTTGGCTGGTCTCGGTGTATCGAACGACTCGTTTCGTGTTGCGCGACCCACGATCGCTCGCGCGACAATGCCTAGCGCCAGAATCAGGCAGCCAATGTATAGCTGAGCCTTACCTTCGAATGCGAGGAACAAAATGACCACAACAGCCACAGCCACCCAAGGAATAGCAATCTGAACTTTACTCTTCATCAGAGTATCCTTTCTAATCGACAGCAACGTTCTTACCAAAGCGGCGAGCTCTTTCGAACCCGCCGTGTGTACATTTTCAGAATACAATATTTTGTCGAAACAGTCAATTGCTGATAGAATAGCTCTAGGCGCGCGTGCTGGAATTGGTAGACAGGCATGCTTGAGGTGCATGTGCCATCCGTGGCGTGGAAGTTCAAGTCTTCTCGTGCGCACCAGGATTTATTGTCGACGCAGCTAGAAATTTATTGCAAAAGTTGCGCCCTTTTCTTTGTTATTCTTAACCGACACTTTCATATCCATCTGATCAGCTAGACGTTTGGCTAGACTTAGCCCCAGGCCAAAGCCTTCCGAATGGCGTGACTCGTCCGACCGATAAAAACGCTCAAACAGTCTAGGCATGTCCGCCTTGTTAACGCCTGGCCCTTCGTCGCTAACTGATAGATAGCGACCGGATTTACCACTAATAGTTACCGTGCTACCCTCAGGCGAATACTTAATGGCGTTATCTAGGTACACTACTAGAATTTCCGTCAGTGCATCTTCGTTGGCCCGGACTTCAAACGAACCAACCTTATTCTCAACCGCAATATTCTTAGTCTCGGCCGCCTTCGCGATGCGATCAACCGCCTCGCCTACGATCGGCACCACATTGATACTAGTTAATTCTAGACTTTCTACGCGGTTAAGCTTTAATAGGGCATTGGCCATGTCGCGCAGTTTACCGACCTCTTCGAGATTGCTCTTAACTTGCTCTTTGTAATCAGCCTTTGTAGCCTCTTTGTCACGTAGCAGTACTTCGTTCTCCATTTGCATCGAGGCTAGTGGAGTCCTTAGCTCGTGGCTCGCATCCGACACAAAGCGTGATTCATCAGCCATCGCCTGTTCGATGGGGCGCAGAGTCCAACGTGCCAAGAAATACGAGCTAACCAGGCCAAATGCCAGAACTGCCATATTAATCATCACCAGCGCCACTACCACGCGGCCCTCAGCGCTATCTGCCCTCGTTCTATAAACCTCTACAAAGTCGTCGCCTAGGCGATGCTCTACAAACGCCTGCGGTACATGCTCGAATGGCCGATGAATTTCACCCATTACCACCGAGCCGATAATAACCGAGAACCCGATTGAAATAAGCATCAAGATTCCCGTATATGCCGCCATAAGCTTAACGGTGGCACGATCGAACAGCTTCATTGTGCGCAGTTTATCGCCAACCTTCGACACCTATTCTTCGCCCTCCTCAATGCGATAGCCAAAACCGCGCAAAGTATGAATCAGCGGCACGCCCTTAAACGGCTTATCTACTTTGCGGCGCAGCGAACCAATATAGGCTTCAACGGTATTAGGTAGGATATCAGCATCAAAGTCCCAGACGTGACCAATGATTTTATCCTTGCTAAGGGTATGGCCAGCGTTACGCATCATGTATTCTAGTAGCGCATATTCCGTAGAAGTTAGCTTGATCCGCTTGCCGTTGCGACGAACCTCTAGCCGCGATGTATCCATAGTTAGATCACCGACCTTTAGCACTGTATCAACCGTTTCGGTCGGACGTCGCAACAGTGCCCGCATGCGCGCCAATAATTCCTCAAAGCTAAATGGCTTGACCATGTAGTCATCGGCGCCAGCGTTCAAACCTTCAACTCTATTGCGAATCTGCCCCTTGGCGGTCAATATAATAATTGGCGTATTAATGCCCGCTTTGCGAACTTCCTTAACAATCTCCACGCCTTCCTTGCCCGGTAGCATGCGATCGATCACCATAATATCGTATTCGCCATGTAGCGCCGATGACAAACCTGAGTCTCCGTCGTTACATACTTCTACTGAGTAGTTTTCTTGCCTTAGACCGCGACGCAAGGCATTAGCGATCTTTAGCTCATCTTCGATTAACAGAACTTTCATATTCCTCCTATCTTTTATAACCCCTATTATCGCACCCCGCCCTGAATCGATTCTGAAAGTTGATTGTGTATTTTCAGTATACAATAAACCAAGAAAACTGTCATGCTTATCTAGCGACGACGTAAGAAGTAAACGCCAATCGACAGAGAAATTAGGAATGTAACTATTATTAACAGCCAGAAGAATAGCGGCGAATCCACCTGTCCTGGTAGGTCCACGTTCATGCCGAACAGACCCGCTACCATGGTCGGAACCGTTAGAATTACCGTAATCACCGTTAGTGTCCGCATAGTTTCATTCAAACGTGCGTCCATTACCGCTCGATAGGAATCACGCAGATTTGTAATGGTACGCAGCTGCGACTTGCATCGCACGATCAGCTGTTCTAGGTCAATCGAGAGGTCCTCCACCATATCAGCATCATTATCAAAGAGACCTAGCAGTTTACTGCCTAACATCTTTTCCAAGGCGATGTTCATCGGTATCAACGCATCCAAATAGTCATTGATCATACGCTCATTACGCGTAAACACTGCAATATCCCGCGTGTGAATGTTTGATACATCCAGCGTCACCTCGCGCATCCGCCGATTAATCAAGGCCACCTGGCGCTCGTACTGCTCAATAATGGCCGAAATCATTGCTAAAAATAATTTTCCACGCTGTGTAGTCGGTACAGAGTTTTTATGCGTAAAAGGCGTCCATAGGGCCGCCAACTTGTCCCGACTAAGCGTCACAATATAGCGACCAGACAAGGCAAACATAATCGGCGTCGTGAATCCACCCAGCTCGTCATTAGCATCGGGTAGGCGTGCAATGTAATAGGTCCAGTCACCGTCGCGCTCTAGACGCGGCACCTCGTACGGGTCCAAGGCGTCATGCAACGTATCGTCATCCAGCCCCAAGTCCAACAGACGCGCCAGCTCACTCTCACTGGGGCTTTCCGCCCGCAACCACGAACCAGCAATCAGCTTTGACTGCTTCTTTATCTTCGGACCCTGGATGGTTGATCGATAATATTGAATCATAACTCGCTCTATAATAATAAGCTCCCTGCGGAGCCAAATAAGTTTTATGGTGGGCGATAAGAGACTCGAACTCCCGACCTCAGCAGTGTGAATGCTGCGCTCTAGCCAGCTGAGCTAACCGCCCATAATTTCATGGTGGAGCACAGCGGATTCGAACCGCTCACCTCTTCGCTGCCAGCGAAGCGCTCTAGCCAAATGAGCTAGTGCCCCAAATTGTTAATGGTGGGTCGCAAGAGGCTCGAACTCCTGACCCCCTCGGTGTAAACGAGGTGCTCTAGCCAACTGAGCTAGCGACCCATCAACAGACTTATCATAGCAATATGGCGGCACAATTGCAAGAACCGCCGCCATAGTCTATAATAAGTCACAAGGAGAGCGTCAATTAATCAGTGGCGCATATTTTTATGTTTACACCAGATAAAATCCGCAATATTGCAATTATTGCCCACGTCGACCATGGCAAGACCACCATGCTCGACGGTCTACTAAAGCAGTCACACACCTTCCGCAGCAACAGTGCCGAGATGGGTGAAACCCTAATTATGGATAGTGGTGACCAGGAACACGAGCGTGGTATTACTATTACCGCTAAAACAACAGCTATTACCTATAATGGATACAAGATTAACATCATCGATACTCCAGGACACGCTGATTTCGGTGGTGAAGTTGAGCGCACCTTACAGATGGCTGACGGTGTTCTACTAATTGTCGACGCCGCTGAAGGTCCAATGCCGCAGACTAAGTTCGTGCTATCTAAGGCCCTAGAGCTAGGTCTGAAGCCCCTAGTTATTATTAACAAGATTGACAAGCCGGCCCGCCGCATCGAAGAGGTCAAGGACGAGGTCGCCGACCTATTCCTAGAGCTAGCCACCGACGACAGCCAGCTAGATTATCCGGTGTATTACGCCATCGGTCGCGATGGTAAAGCCTGGACTGAGATGCCGGCTGACCCATCCGAGCCCGCCGATCTAACCCCAATTTTCGAGGCCATCATTAACCAGATACCAGCACCGAAGGTTGACCTAGACGCCCCGTTCCGCATGCTGGTCACCAGCCTACAGTACGATAGCTTCCTGGGTAAATATGCCCTCGGCCGCATTGAGCGCGGCATGGCCAAGGCCAGTGCAAACATCGTTCTAATTGATTACGACGATAACGTCAAAAACGTTAAGATTGAGAAACTATTCACCTACGAAGGCCTAGAGAAAAAAGAGATTAAAGAGGCATGCGCTGGCGACATTGTAGCGATTACTGGTGTCGGCGACGCTAAGATTGGCGAGACTCTGGCCGATCCCGCTGATCCAACTCCGCTGCCGCGCATCGAGGTTGAGAAACCAACAATCTCCATCTACATGGGTCCAAACACTTCACCGTTTAAGGGCCGCGAGGGTGAGTTCAATACCTCTCGCCAGATCGCCGACCGTTTGAACCGTGAGCTAGAAACCAACGTGTCCCTACGGGTTGAACCGGACGGTATTGGTTTTAAGGTTAGTGGTCGTGGCGAGCTACACCTATCCGTTCTAATCGAGGCCATGCGTCGCGAGGGCTACGAGTTCGAGGTTGGACGTCCACAGGTCGTCCTAGTGGAGGAAAACGGCAAGACCATGGAGCCAATGGAAGAGCTGTTTACTGAGGTAGCACCAGAATATGTCGGTGCCGTCGCCCAAGAGGTCGGCGCCCGTCATGCCGAGCTACTGAACCAAGAGACTAGTTCGCAAGGCATGATCCGCACCACCTACCGCATCACCAGTCGTGCTATGATCGGCCTACACAACATCCTACTAACCGCCACCAAGGGCACCATTATTATGAGTAGCACCCCCGACGGTTATGAGCCACTCGGTGCACCATTGACCGGCCTACGTAACGGCGTATTGATTGCCGCCGAGCAAGGTCAGTCCACCGCTTACGCACTCGCTAACGCCGAGGCCCGCGGCGAACTGTACATCGGTCCAGGCGTCGATGTTTACGCCGGTGAAATTGTGGGCTTAAACAAACGTAAGGAAGACCTAGAAATCAACGTCTGTAAGGGCAAACAGTTAACCAACATGCGCAGTAAGTCATCCGATGGTGCCATCCAGCTAACACCGTACACACAGATGTCGCTAGAACAGTGTCTAGACTTCATCGAGAACGACGAGTTACTAGAGGTTACGCCAAAGAACCTGCGGTTGCGCAAGGCTGAACTTGACCCCATCAAGCGCAAGCGTGCCCGCCACATCTAATCAAAAAATAAATACCCACGGTCTCTCAGAGGTGGGTATTTTAGACACTGGGTACATCACGTCCAGCTGTCAAGTATAATAGCATTATCGCTGCATTTTGTCAATGTTGTTATATAATAACTACGTTAATGAAACGAAAATGGTTAATGTTTTTTGGCAAGAAGAAACGCCAAATTAAAACACGACGCAGATGGCTAAATCACAGTATTTATATTAGCCTTGCTTTAGTGGTTCTTAATACTGGACTAGCGCTGTTTACTATATACACTCTTAGAACGCAAAATACCGCGGTCACTCTACCGAACTTCTATAGCGAGGGCATGGTGTTTCAGCACGACAAACCTGCCTTTATTCACGGCAAAACCTCACCCAACACGCAATTGACTATCGCGATTGGCGGTAGCAGCAGCTCCACAACATCCGATGCCAAAGGAGACTTTGCCGTAAATTTAGCCACGCCACCCGCTCGCTTACAAGCTTATCGACTAGCAATCACTAACACCCAAACCAATCGTGAGTTAGCACACATCGATAAAGTATACTCTGGCAATGTTTTTTTAATGTCCGGACAGTCCAATATGGAACTAAATAAGGCTAATTATTATGGAAATAAAGACGCCATACGCACCAACACTTATGACGGCAACAAGAAAATAATCGACATCAAGCAACTGCCCAGCGCCATTAACGACCAAGATGTGCATTTCATTGTCACCAAAAACACTACCGCCAGCCAAAACAGCTACGACTTACCACTACAAAGCATTAACCAAAACGGCTGGGCTACAGCCGATAATACCAAGAATACCGATTGGTTGGGTTATCTACCGCAACAGTTTGTCATTAATATGCGCAAGGCCGAGCCAGACATTCCTGTCGGCATCATTCAGACCGCCTGGGGCGGCACCAATATAACCCGACACATGGCAAATGGCGATATATTTAATAATCACATCGCACCGCTTAGCGGCTATAACGTTGCAGGCATTTTGTGGTATCAGGGTGAAGCCGACACAACCAAAGAGGATGCACCAAAATACGCCGAACGCCTATCACTGATGATCGGCCAATATCGAGCCATATTCGGCAATGACGCCAGTTTGCCATTTATTCAGTTCCAACTAGCCGATTTTAAGTATGGTGGCGACTACTGGGACGACGTTCGAAGTGCCCAGGCTAAGGTTGCAAGTTCCACCTATAATACCGCCCTTATCGACGCCAAGGGCACAGAAAAAGGCTCCACGGCGCTGATCCACCCTCTGGGTAAAGACACCCTCGGACAGACGGCCGCCAAAGAGATGATGAGATTGCTAAATAACTAGCACCTCCTTTGCAAAGTATTTACGATAAAACCATTCCCTCCCCTTGACGGGGGGAGGGGCAGGTGTTTACGCCGGGTGAGACGAATCGAAGTCGCCGGATGAGTTTATGAATGGTTTTATCTGCTTCTCTTATTTTAGCTCTTTAAACTCACGCAACAGGTCCTTCTGCTTGCGACTCAGACCCGTCGGCGTAGCTACTTTAACAGTTACAATTTGCGGACCGCGCGAACCGCGCGAACCACGCGGCACGCCATGACCAGACAACTTGAAGTCGGTATTCGACTGCGTACCCGCTGGTACCTTCATTATCAGTGGACCATCTACCGTATCCACTTCAATCTCGCAGCCCAGCGCTGCGTCCACCATGGAGATAGTTTCCTCGCTTAGAATCAGATCGCCTTCACGCGTAAATTTCTTGTGTGGCTTCACATGAACCACGATGTACAGGTCGCCTCGCTGGCCTCCCCGCATTGCTTCTCCACGACCCGACACGCGAATGGTCGAGCCCTCATCAACACCCGCCGGAATTTTTACCTTCAAGCTCTCGCGCTTACGCACAATGCCATCGCCGCCACAAACTCTACATGGCTTCTCTGGAATCTCGCCCTTACCGCCACAGCGACTACAGGTTATCGCCTGCTGCATCGCGCCGAATAGCGAATTCACCGTCCGCACCTCTTGACCACTACCATTGCAGCGCGGACAAGTAGTCATCTTAGTACCTGGCGTTGCACCCGTGCCATGGCAAGTATCACAGTCGCCATTAATGGTCATACTGACTTCTTTCTCGGTACCAAAAATTGCTTCCTCAAAGGTCAGAGTGATTGCTGTCTCTACGTCGCGACCGCGCGTGCGCTGGCTACGGCTGGCTCCGCCACCAAACATAGAGCCAAAGATATCACCTAGGTCACCAAAGTCGCCGCCACCGAAATCAAAGTGAATGTTCTGGCCGTTGCCGCCAAAACCACTAAAACCTTGGAACGGGTTGCCACCGCCCGACGCGCCGCCGTCTACGCCAGCATGTCCAAACTGATCATAGCGCCGCCGCTTGGCCTCGTCCTTTAATACTTCATAAGCCTCATTGGCCTCCTTGAACTTTGCTTCGGCTTCCTTATCCCCTGGGTTGCGGTCAGGGTGATACTTGATTGCAAGCTTGCGGAAAGCCTTTTTAATTTCATCAGCAGAGGCTGACTTCTTTACCCCTAAAACATCATAGTAATCGCGTTTTTCTGCCATATCGACTAATATTATACAAAATTAGCACTCTATTGTCTAGAGTGCTAATGGGCTACCTAGTGATATAATAAGTCCTAGTCATTCATATAGACATTAGTACTATGGCAAATCAAAAAACTTACCTCAGATATCGCTTTCGCCGACAGCTACTTTATTTACTGTTCTGCGTAATCATAGCCGTTGGCATCTATTTCTACCAAAACCGTGGACAGGCGGCCAGTAGCAACACTACCGTTACTTTCGTCAGCACTACAACTAACGATAAGGATAAGCTTGCTACAACTGGCTTGTCTAAGCTGCCCGTTAAGCCAGCCCTTTCTACCGACAATTACGAGCGCGACAAGTTTGGCGGCTCTAGTTGGAACACCTGGAAAGAATGCAACACTCGGCAGAAGATTCTGAACCGAGACATTAAAGACAAAAAGATTGCCGCCAACGACTGTACGGTTATTTCCGGCTACCTAGACGACCCCTATACCGGCAAGCGAATTGAGTTGAAAGACAAGTCAGCTGTCGCTCGTGAGGTTCAAATTGACCATGTAGTAGCACTAGCCAACGCTTGGCAAACTGGCGCCCAGGATTTGACCGAGGAGCAACGCGACCAACTAGCAAATGATGATTTAGAGCTGCTAGCCGTCAGCAGTGACTCTAACCAAGAAAAGTCCAGTAGCGACGCTGCGCAATGGCTGCCATCCAACCGTGCCTTTCGCTGCGAATATGTCGCCCGCCAAATCGCAATTAAACTAAAATATTCTCTATGGGTTACCACGAACGAAAAGGCTGCGATGAGCAAGATACTATCGACCTGCCCCAGCCAAGCGTTACCGGTATAGCCAAACTAACTTAAAACAGCTTACGCTTCTTCGCCCACAGCACCACAATGACAATAGCAGTAATCGCCAATCCTACCACTATACCGAAGCCGAACTGGTTCCACTGCATCGGCAAATGAATGTTCATACCATACATACTAAATATCAGGTTAGGTGCTGCAATTAGCAGCGTAGCAATCGTCAGGGTCTTCATTGTGCGGTTTAGTGAGTTATTAGACATCGTTTCATAAGCACCGCGAATATTACTAATGCGGTTGCTATTCGCCTGACACATATTGATTGACTGCTGTGCTGCCAATGCCGCATCGTCAAATAAGTCTTGATCGTTCTTGGTGATATTGTCGTTTTTAACACTCAATGGCAAGCGGTTAATTACTGGCACCATTGGCGTTAGGGCACTAACGAAACCATCTATCTGGTCCTCTAGGATTACAAAGCTTGAGAAATCCTCATTCTCTAGCTTGTGCTCCTGTATTTTCTTTACCATTGCGTGAATGGCGTTAGTTTGCTCTTTGATGTGGTAGTCATAAGAGTCTACCACTTTATTCAAGGTAGTCGCTAAGACCGACGCGACCGTACCACCCGCAATCATATCTTCAATTGGGCTGCCTCCGGTTAGAATGGGCTTTAGTTTCTCGGACGAGATCAGAATCAGACGCTGGCTATCGTAAACTGCCAACATTGGCACAGTCGTAACAGTCTTAGTCTTACGGTTTACGCTTGGTACGCGAATGTATAGATAGTCATAGCTATCGTGTAGCTCTAGACGTGGCGCCTCGTTGGGATCCATAGCGTCATGCAAATTACCGGGGTCAATATCCATTTCCTCAGCAATATCTGCTAGCTCGTAGTCCGTCGGACTCTCGACAATTAGCAGCCCGCTAAAGCTATCCGCCAGCACCCCTGCCGACTCTAGCCTTAGCGCATGCACCTGCCCCTGATGCCTATACACCGCCGTAATCATGATATTTTTATTTTAGCATAAACGTAATGAAATGCTATTCGTCATCTATAATGATTCAAAGTACCTACGGATATAGTCGGCCATCAGAATTCGTCTCTGACGTAAGAACTCTTGATAATTACTCACATCCATAGATACAAAGCTTTCAGGAATACAGTTCTCGCTCATGTTGCTCTTCAGATCATCCAAGTCAACAATTCCACCGATGTGCTTTCCATTGTATCCATCTATACACTGATTCTGGACCAAGCTCATATATTCAAACGGCGGCCGATCGCTAACCTGGATGTTAACCTCAGTTTGCAACATAGCAAAGTTGGCAATCTGATTGTAATCCGCCCTATTTTCATACCCATTCTTACGTAAATAATTTTTTGGGAAAATATGATGAATATCACCGCGATTATCAATCAGCGACCTAACCGTTATATCTTTCGATAAAAATCCTCTAGCATTCATCTTAATCTGTGCGATCACAAACGTCTTCCAATATGGAGAAGATGTTACGGGCGTGTTCAAACTATTTACAAGTGTCACAGTCCAGAACGTCTCATTTGTGCGGTCTGCTATCACAGATTCAATCGCACCCACAATATCGTCAGACTTACACAGCATTCTAATGTCGTAATCAAAAGCCGACTCCGGTGATGAGGTATACCGCTGTGTCAAAATTGACATAATCACCCATTTGCGTACAAGATGCTCGACAACTTCCGGAGCTACTCCTTTCTCGGTAAGAAGCAAATATAGAATATATCCAAAGTTCTTAACATTTGACGAACGAACTAATCCAGCTTCGCGTATTCCGGCCGATTCGAGAATCATCAGATAGCGCTCAAAATTAGTTTGGTTCACAAAGCGATCAACACCGTCACGCAATAGCTTGTAGCTATTCTCAACTACATCATACCGGTATTCGCGTGTTTCAAAATCACGACCAGATAGCATACTCACTAGATCTTGTAGCTTGCCGCGCCTAAATTTATAAGTAAAAGCAACACGTAGAACATCGGTATAATCAGGTAGGTAGATTTTTTGATTGTTGTTCTTAATCCAAGCTAACCGTCTGAATTGGTCGGTAGCCGAGAACTTAGTGTCATTCTTAACTATAGAGTCATAATCAGATGGCGTTTCAGATAGGTGACAGAAGTAATCTATGGTTTTGCGAACGATGTTGCCACCATTATTTTCATCCACACTAATCTTTGACATTGCAAAGTCAGCCTGCGATAGCACCACCCCCTTAGAATTAATCCGAATAAATATTTCCGTCACGGTATCTATATCTAGCGAAGATCCCAATTCTATACGTCCAATTGGAATATCCTTAATCTTCTGCAGCCGAAGAAACTTTTTACTAATGTCATTTGGGTCGACGTTTAGCTTATCCGCATACTCGCTTACAAGCTGATACATATTGATGTCATTGTCGTATATGATGCTAGCTATATCGCTAATCCACTCAGGCTGATGATCAATGGTTGGATTATAAGTCTCGAACTCTTCGGTCTTGACATTGAAAGAAATCTTAATCTGACGACGCCGATAATTGCTCATTAGGACTTTCTGCCCCAGCAACGCTGCCGTCAATGCGGTGATACGCTGCTGTCCATCAATGAGAATCTGTCTGCCCTCCGACTTTGTTCCGTCTTTCAACCTTACATCTGGACTTTTCCAGGTTATTATATATCCCACTGGATAACCTTTATATAGCGAATCTATCAGATCACGCACCTTTACTGTATCCCATACAAACGGACGTTGTATCTCAGGTATCGCAATTACACCATCCTTAACATATGACAGCAACGTGTTAATGCTTACATTATTTACTTCAAAATTAGCCATGACCCCCCTAGATTAAGTTGCAAATATTATAGCATGTTACAACACGTCATTTATTCGCTTTATTATCATCGGGGTGACGTGTTCGAT
>ERZ808242.275-NODE-275-length-38662-cov-4.329448_pt1 | contig 38662 bp, 38 predicted proteins | sample MGYA00521244_ERZ808242 | MGnify/ENA primary metagenome ERZ808242 (study PRJEB31516, sample SAMN03275573) | gut metagenome | biome: mammalia-associated habitat; material: feces | host: Papio cynocephalus | place: Kenya | collected 2012-07-27 ... | reverse complement strand
CAGGTGCCGTTCTGATAGAAGACAGCCTTGCCTTCGCCGAACTCAGCCTCGGACTGGTCGCCGGTGCTGGTGGTCAGGGTCTTGGCGTCAGCGGCAGTGTCGGTGATGTACAGATCCCAGATCTGGCGGAAGTTGTCCAGGTAGGTACCCTTGATCTCGGCGGGCTGCTCGGTCACGTTGTCGTCGCGGAACTCGTAGAACAGGGGCATGTTGGCCAGGTGACCGGAGAACCGCCAGGAAGAGGAGCTATCCAGACCGGCGGAGGAGAAGGCGTCGAAGCCCAGCTCGGAAGCGCGGGCGTGGATGTCGTCGGCAACGGCCTTCAGAGAAGCGAAGTCCTTGATCTCGTCCAGGGAGTGACCGGCCTTCTCCAGCAGGGTCTTGTTGACGATGATGCCGAAGGACTCGAAGCAGTAGCCCATAGCCTTCAGCTCACCGGCCTCGTTGTAGAGGTTGAAGTCGTTGGTGGTCAGCTCACCGGCCAGAGCCGTTCCGGTCAGATCCAGAGCGTACTCGTCCCAGTCCTTCAGACCGGACATGTTGCCGATGTTGTAGATGGTGGGAGCGCCGTCCTTGCCCATCTGCGCGGTCAGGGTGTCGGAGTAGGTGCCGGAAGCAGCGGTAACAACCTTAACGGGGACGCCGGTGGTCTCGGTGTAGAGCTTAGCCAGCTCCTGCAGAGCGCCGTCTGCTTCGGGCTTGAAGTTCAGGTAGTAAACGGAGCCGGTCGCGGCGGGAGCCTCGGTCGCGGCAGCAGTGGTGGCGCTGACATCGGCTTCGGTGGGAGCCTTGGTCTCGGTGGTGGTCTCGGAGCCGCAGGCGGCCAGACCCATCACCATGACAACTGCCAGCAGCAATGCAATCAGCTTTTTCATTCGTATTTCCTCCTATTTTCGTTCCGGCTGAGCCGGATGGTGGTTTGGAAACGATTCCAACGTTTCCATGTCAACATCATAGCGCACTTTATCCAAAAGTGCAACTATAATTTTCGCCCTTTTTGAAAGTTCTGCATATTCCACAATTTTGGATTGGCCGTTTTGGTGATATTTTCAGTCGCCCTCTGAATCCGGCGGCAGGTTTTCCACGGAACGGAAGCAGCGCCGCCGCCAAAAAGGCAACGGCGCCGTCAATTTCTCCGGATTTTACTTCTTGTACAGGATGCGGATGGAGTTGAGAACACACAGCATTGCCACGCCGGAGTCGGCGATCACAGCCAGCCACATGGAGGCGTAGCCGCACAGACCCAGGATCATGACGGCCAGCTTCACCGCCAGCGCGAACACCACGTTCTCCCAGGCGATCCGGGCGGTCTGTCTGGAAATGCGCAGCGCCTGTGGCACCGCCGCCACGTCGGAGGTCATGAACACCACGTCCGCCGCCTCGATGGCCGCGTCCGCGCCGCTGCCCATGGCCGCGCCCACGTCCGCGCCGGCCAGCACGGGGGCGTCGTTGATGCCGTCGCCGACGAACATGGCCGCGCCCTTGGCCTCCCGGATGGATTGCAGCCGCTCAAGCTTCTGCTGGGGCAGCAGCCCTGCGTGGACCTCCCGGATGCCGACGGCTCCGGCAACGGCCTTGGCCGATTCCTCGGCGTCACCGGTGAGCATCACGGCCTCGATTCCGTAATCCCGCAGGGCGCGGACGGCGCTCTCCGCGCCGGTCTTGATGGTGTCGGCAATGAGCAGGTAGCCCCGATAGACGCCGTTCACCGCCACCAGCACCTTGGTACCGTATTCCTTGGACTTGGGGAAGGTCACACCCTCCTCCGTCAGCAGCTGCCCGTTGCCGCAGAGAATTTCCCTGCCGTCCAGCTTCGCCCGGATGCCCCGGCCGGCCAGCTCCTCCAGCTCCTCGGGACGGCGAAGCTCCATATTCCGCGCCCTGGCCGCCGCGACGATGCTCTCGGCGATGGGGTGGGTGGACTGCTGCTCGCAGCTTGCGCAGAGCGAAAGCAGCTCGTCGCCGCCTACGATCTTCTGCACGGTAAAGTCGCCCTTGGTGATGGTGCCGGTCTTATCCATGATGACGGCCTTGATCTTGCCCATGGCCTCCATGGACTGACCGCCCTTAAAGAGGATGCCCCGCTTGCCGCCCGCGCCGATACCGGCGAAGAAGGCCAGCGGCACGCTGAGGACCAGCGCGCAGGGGCAGCTCATGACCAGAAATGTCAGGGCGGTGTAGACCCACTTGTTCCAGTCGCCCGTAACGAGGGAGGGGATGATCGCCGTCAGCACGGCGATGCCCACCACGACGGGGGTGTAGACCCGGGCAAATCGGGTTATAAAGCGGTCGATCCTGGGCTTGCTGGCGGCGGCATTTTCCACGCTGTCCAGAATGCGGGTGACCATGGATTCGGACAGAGGCTTTTCCACCCGGACGGTTAGCTGACCTGCGGTATTGACACAGCCGGAAACCACGCCGTCTCCTTCGGCCACGGGAACCGGCACCGGCTCGCCGGTGATGGGGGCGGTATCAATGCGGCTGCTGCCGCCGACCACGATGCCGTCCAGCGGGATCCGGTCGCCGGGACGAACCAGTACGATGTCGCCGATCTTTGCTTCCCCGGCAGGGATCTCCCGCACCGTTTCCCCATCCACCAGCTGCACCACCTCGGGGCGCAGGTCAACGGCTTCCATGATCTGGCTGCGGCTGCGGGCGACGGCTCTGTCTTCAAAGTATTCGCCCACGCGGTAAAACAGCATGACGCCCACCGCCTCGGTAAAGCTGCCGATGAAGAAGGCGCCGATGGAGGCAAGAGCCATCAGGAAGTTCTCGTCCAGCATCTGACCCCGGGCAAGGTTCCTGACGGCCGTCTCAACGACCTCCTTGCCCAGCAGGACATAGGCCACCAGGCACACGCCCAGCGTCAGCCAGGTAAGTCCGAAATGCTCCAGCACCAGCCCCACCACAAACAGAACCGCGCCAACCAGGATCGGCTTCAGGTCTTCCGATTCCTCGCCGCCGTGCGCGTGGGTATGTTCATGCTCATGATGCTCGTCTTCGTGGTCGTGATCGTGGTGATGCTCATGGTCGTGACCGCAGCAGCAGTCGTGGTGATGCGCATGTTCGCCCCCATGGCTGTGAGCGCCGTCTCTGGGGCAGAATTTCACCTCCGGCTCCACCTTTCGGGCGACCTCCTGCAGCTTGGGGAGCAGAGCGTCCGGGTCTTCGGCGGTGATCCGAAGCTGCCTCGTGGCGTAGGTAAGCACCGCCTCCTGCACCTCGGGGAGTGCGCCCAGCGCCGCCTCCACCTTCGACGCGCAGTTGGCGCAGTCCAGATTCTCTACCAGATATACTTTCTTCACCATGGGAATGCCTCCCTAATTAAGTGTATATATGAGCATACGCTCATTTGTTGATATCAGTATACATCGCGTTTCTCTCTTTGTCAATAGGAAAACAGGAAAAATTTCGGGCAGCGCCGCATGGATACGGCGCTGCCCGGATGGTTTTCATACTGAACTCCAATTAAAATCTTTTCTAGGGAAAGGATTTTAATTGCCCGAAGGGCACGGAGTTCATATGAGACGTGTTTTGTGATTTCTTTCCTTATAAATCACAAAACGAGCAGCGCCGCTAGGCGATGCCTTAATCAGGAAATAGGATCAGAAAAGCAGCAGGGAAATCCAGGTCACAACGTTATCCCCGTACTGGAACTCGATCCCGCAGTGCTCCAGTGTGGGAATAATGTTGATGCCCTGGCTTTCCACACAGGGGTGCATCCGTTCCGGATGGCGGCAGGGCAGGTTGTCCAGGAAAGCGCACCGGGGGCAGATGGCGCAGGATTCCGTTGACAATATATAAGGTTCCACGCCCTGTTCCCGGAAGAAGCCGCCCACCTGATTGGTGATGTCCTCGTGGTCGGCGCGGGTGGCGAGGGTCTGGTTGATGTCGGTGATGTCCGGAACCTCCGTGACGGTGGCGATCATCAGACAGTTTTTGTAGCGCATACACTTCTCCTGACATGTCTCCACACTGCCGACACCGGGAGGGCATGCCCAGCTTTTGCCGTACATGGGGCATTCATGCTCACAGATCCACCGGACGCGCCGGGAAAATTCCAGCTCCTGCGGGTCGAAGAACTGATAGCAGTACAGGGGCAGCTCCGCCAGCTTTTTCTCTAAAATTTCCCGATTCATCCAAATTCCTCCATGATCTGAGTGCAGCCCTCTACCAGGTCGTCCCAGGTTTTGCCAAAATCCCCCGTATACCAGGGGTCGGCCACGTCCCGGTCAAGCAGCGGCCGGATCTTCTCCGGGTCGTCGGGAAGCAGCCGTTTCAGAAGCCGGGCGTTGCTGCGATCCATATAATAAATCCGGTCAAAATGCCGCAAGTCCGCAGCGGTCACCTGCCGTGCGGTGTGATTCCCACAGAAAACGCCGTGCCGTTCCAGTTCCCGCCGTGCGGCCGGGTAAACGGGGTTGCCGATCTCCTCCCGGCTCACCGCCGCGGAGTCGATCTCAAACCGCTCAGCCGCCCCCGCCCGCGCGGCCATGTCCTTTAAGATGTATTCTGCCATAGGACTGCGGCAGATATTGCCGTGGCATAAAAATAAGATTTTTACCATCTCTATATCCCTCGAGAAGATTATTTTTCGGAATTCCGCCGACGTGATGTACTCTGCGAAGCTCCCGTGTGCGCCTGACAGTGCCATTGTATCACAGGGCAGGCGTTTATTCAATTTCAAATAATGAACGCAAAAAGATACAACGAAACCTCCGGCGAAGGCCGGAGGTTTCGTTCAGTGTGTCAAAAAGCCTCGCAGAGGAAAGCCGCCCGCAGGCGGCAAATAAAATTAAATCATTTTCTGCCGGGGCGTGTACCTGGCAGAAAATACCTCTCAGGCTGCAAGTGTGCGAGTTGTCCGCCTCAGGCGGACAAGGAGTGCGCGCGGCAGACTGCAAGCCTCTTGTCAAAAAAGGCAAACGGCCTTTTTTGACAGTCAGAACGAAACCTCCGGCGAAAGCCGGAGGTTTCGTTCTGTTGGTCAAATACGTCCGTGTCAGTGCTCTCGCGTCTCATACCGCAGGGGAATCCCGTATACCGTTTCATACGTCTCCCGGCAGAAGTCTTCCGTCTTTTGCCGCAGCTGCTCCCGGGCGGCGGGGCGGGACAGGGTCTCGTCCGGCCAGATGGGGGCGCCTAAATGGGGCGTGTATGCCTGCACAGGAAACCCGTCGCCGCCGACCAGACCGCTGTCCGCCATGGTGATGAAGCACGGCACCACCGGCACGTGGTTCTTCAGCGCCATGTCGAAAGCGCCGGGCTTCAGGGGCTTGGGCTTGCGGTAGTTCCACCACATGCTCTGCTCCGGGTAGATCAGCAGGCAGCTGCCCTCTGACAGCACCCGGTCTACCGCCCGGAGGAACTTCTTCATGGTCTGCATGTTGGAGCTGAGGGGCAGGGTGTTGCAGTTGCGCATAAGAAAGCCGTAAAAACCGGGGAAGCTGGTGTAGTTCCCCTCCCGGATCACCCGGTACAGCCGCTTGGGGTGCCTGGACGCGTCAAACACCTTCTGCATGATGAAGCTGTCCATGGGGTGGAAATGGTTGCAGGTGATCACCGCGCCCTGTACCCCGGCCAGATGCTCCAGCCCCTCGGTCTTGCACAGGATGAGCTCTTTCTTCCGCCGCAGATTCCAGAAATACAGATACGCCGCCCCGAAGGCCGCCGTCCGCCTGCATTCCGCGGGAAAGCGCCTGTCCGCGTACTCGATCTCCTCCGGCAGCAGAACGCGGCCGGGGGGATCGTTTTCCACGTCCTCGTCAAAGCGCCCCTCCCGCTCGTACTGGGCGATCTTTTCCAGAATAACGAGCCGTTCCGGGGACTTGGGGACATTCTTCATACGTTCACCACCTGCCGGATCTTCCAGTGGATCAGCATATTCGCCGTCCGCTTTCTGGCCTGCTTTTTGCCCATGGCGATCAAGTGCATGGTCTCCTCGGCGGAACGGGCGATGTGCCATTCGGTATACCCTTGCCGAACCTTGCGGATTTCCGCGAGATAGCCGGAACGCTCCGCGTAGTCCCAGAACACGTCGGCGAAGGCCACGTCATCCCGGTGCCAGGGCTTGAAGTCCAGGTTGTAGTGGATGAGCTTGGGGGCACTTGTGTGAACGTCGCAGGGCATGGTGTTCCACTCGAAGCCCACGTACTCCACCCGGTTTTTGCAGATGACGTTCAGATAGTCCTGATCCTGGGCGATCTGGAAGGTGACGCTTTGCAGCAGCCGGAGGAACACGTTCAGAAAATCGCACGCCCGCATGGCGTCCAGATTCATCAGCAGCACCCCGGCGTTGAAGTAGTGATCCGCCGCCACCCGCAGACGCTTTTTCGTGTACAGCGCCAGTGCCGGGATGGAGCCGACCACGCTGTCGGGGATCGCGCCCACCAGATTGTCCTTCAGATCCACGTCGTACAGCTCCGACACGTCCCCCAGCAGCACCACGTCGCTGTCTAAGTACAGCGCCTTGTCAAGCCCGGGAAAGAGATCGGGGATGAACAGGCGGTAATAGGTGGATTTGGAATAGTAGTCCCGGGTATGGAGCTTGTCGGAAAACCGCTCCACGGCTCGGGTGATGTCGATAAACTCCATGGTAAAGCCCTCGGAGGCGAAGGATCCGGTGAGCCGCCGGATGTTCTCCGGGTCAAGGCCGGTGTGAAGAATCCGCAGAGCGTAATCCCGCTTGGGATCGCAGTTTTCCTTCAGGGACGTGAGCGTCACTGCCAGGAAGGGAACATAGGCGTTGTCACAGGCAAAAAATAAGTTGACGGGGTTCATTGCAGGCTCTCCTTTATGGACAGATATTCATTCAGGATGTCATCGAAGCAAGTGTAACCGAATTTCTTATGTACCTTCTCCACCTGCCATTGCTTGATGTTCTCCGTGTGGGGGTAGGGGGTGTAAAACAGCCGCTTGGAAAAATGCCGGATCACGGTGTGGCCATGGAGGAACTTCTGGTCGTTGAACCGCTGAGGCAGAAGCCGCCGGGATGTGGTGGAGCGGATCAGCGCGGACTGGTCCGCGAACATCAGTTTCTTCGTCCGCAGCAGCTCCCGGGACTTTTCAAAGATCCCGGTCTGACGGCACCGCTTCATGTTGAACAGGAGCACGCCGGCGTTGATGTAGTTTGGGTTAACGAGATACTTCCCGTAGTGATCCCGGGCGGCGGCGTACTCCACGGTTTCCACGTCCAGATCGTAAAGCAGGCCGATGTCCTTGCAGACCATGATGTCCGCGTCCAGGTACAATAGCTTGTCCGGCATGGGCAAAAGATCCGCCAGCAGCCGCAGCAGGGTGTAGGGGGAGCAGTAGCAGCCCTCGTTGGCGTTTTGCTTCAGGTGCTGCTCGTAAAGCCCCGTGACGTCATAGAGCCTGACATGGGTGTCCGGGTTATGGCGGCGCAGCGCCGTCTCGATGATGTCCGCGTGGCGCCGGGTCATGGGAAGATAGCTGGGGGAAACGCGAGTCAGCGCCATGGTGAAAATGTGGATGGTCAGCGGTCTCGGCGCGTCCAGCCGCCGCACGATGGACAGCCCTGACGTCAGCACGCCGTCGAACACCTTGTCGTTGCCGCAATACAGGATATCGGTCACGTGGTTTCCTCTTTCTTCACATAGCGGATGTATTCGCAGTCGCTTTCCTGACTTCTTCCGACCATGGTCTTGTAAATTTCATCCCGCAGTGCCTGTGCTCTGGCTCTGGGGGGAAGACTGTGGTCGGGGTGGAAGGGGCCGTCCAGATAGGTCACCGTCCGGGGCTTCCGGCCGAAGCGGCGGCGGTGGTAGGTGGTGGTCAGGGCGAAGCTGGGAACGTCCAGCTCCACGGGGTACTTCATGGACGTGGCGGGGAAATCCCGGATACCGGTATAGTACGGCCAGATATGGGCTTCCGGGTAGACCATGATGTAGCTCCCCTCTCCGATCCGGGTGCGGATGGCGTCCAGAAAGGAACGCATGGCTTTTATGCTGGAGGGAAGGGGCAGAGCGCCCAGATACGGCGTGATCTTTCCCAGCACCGGCATGGAGACGTTGTTGGGGTGGACGATCATGTAGACGCTTTTTGGGAACAGCGCCAGATTGGGCAGGAACGGGTCGCCCACCTGCTGGGTGTGGTTGCCGTAGACGAAGCAGCCGGTTTTCCCGACTTCCTTCAACACCTGCCGGTTTTCAAAGCGCGCGTGGAGCGCCAGCTTGCAGTACAGGAATGCCGCGGGCATGGCAAACAGGCGGTAAGCGACGAATCTTGCCGCCTTCCACCCGGGGCGGGGGCTTACGTACCGGTAGCTCTCGTCAATGCGCCGGGCTTCGATCTTCGCGGAGGAAAACTCGTCGTTCCGCTCGTCGGTGTAATATACGGTTCTGACGGGCGCGGGGGCTTGCGTCTTCATAGGGTGCTCCATCCCAATCTTCAGAGTGTGTCATAGTCTACCGCCAAAGTCCCCGAAAGTCAAGGAGCTTTGTCTTCCCTGCACTCTACCCGCGCGTCCCGGCCTGCCCGGCCGGTAGAATGGGGAAACTGCGGCTCTACCGGGGATTCTACCGCCGGGGGAGTCGGATTTTACGGGGTTTTCGGCGGCATATCCGGTCTGGACGCAAAAAATGGAGCCGTACTGCCCTGCGCAGCGCGGCTCCGGTGGCTTTCCAGAGGTTGGCATGTTTGACTAATATTTCAGGTACCGTCTGAGCTTGGCCTCCGCCCGCTTCAGCGTCCGGCAGACGGTGCTTTTGTTCACGCCCCGGTCTGCGGCGATCTGGGTCAGGGTCTGCTCCTGAAAATAAAAGGCGATGAGGGTCTCCCGCTGCAAGGGGGTCAGCTCCTCCTGCATCACCCGCTGCACCCGTTTCAGCTGCACCTCCCGGGGCAGCCGGGGGCCGAGGTAACCGTCATACAGTATATTTTTCATTCCGGTAGTACCCCCTGTCGTAGTAGTGAGCCGTCAGCTCCGCCAGCTCGTTCATCTGGGTCAGCATGGGGGTCAGTTCCGCAATGCGGCGCTTGCAGCGCCAGATTTCCTCCGGGTCGTCCGTAGCCGCCAGCAGCAGCCGAAGCTCCCGCAGCCGCCGGCGCAGGGGGACGGCGGCTTCCTCGTAGCACACGCTCAGCTCTGCCAGCGTCATAGCGCGTCTCCTTCACAGCAGCGACAGACGCCCTCCGGCGCGTAGCACTCGCCGCCGCATTTTTCACACAGGCACACAGGTATTTCGGCCTGAGTGTCTATGTACAGCACGGGTTCCAGGAATCGGATCATAAGAATCGACCTCTTTCGTAAAAATTTAGGCAATAACCTGTCGAAATCGGCATTCTTTTTTTCGCATAATTTCCCAGCTATTTCCATGGAACCAGCATACCACACGATATGTGTAATGTCCGTCGAAATGTGTAGGCGTCTTTATTCCCCTGTTTTTTCACTTTTTTTGTGGTATCCTTGCGCTAACCAATATCAGGAAAGAAGGGGTCATAATGTTGGGAACCCGGATTGCGGCGCTGCGCCGGGAGGCGGGGTTGAGTCAGGCAGAGCTGGCGCAGCGGCTGCAGGTCAGTCCGAGCGCACTGGGAATGTACGAGCAGGAGCGGCGGGAGCCGTCCATGCAGACCCTCGTGAAGCTGTCACGGGAGCTGGGCGTCACCACGGACTATCTGCTCACGGGAACCCCGGCGGAAAAGGAACGGGCAGAGCTGGAGGAAATGCTGCTGGGTCGTATCCGCGCCGCAGACCAGCGGCTGGAGCAGCGCCGGGAGCGCCCCTTCTCCCGGGAAGAGCTGGCAGTCCTGTTCGCGGCTATGTTGATGGAAGAGTAAGGATTTTAGTTGACTGCCCCGTCCAAATTCGCTATGATTATCCCAAAAGGAGGGATCGTCATGGAGGACGCCCATTTTATGGACGAGGCGCTTGCCCTGGCGCGGGAGGCCGCGGCGGACGGCGAGGTGCCGGTGGGCTGCGTGATCGTCCGGGGGGACACCATCGTCGGCCGGGGACGCAACCGCCGGGAGACGGACAAGTCCGCCCTTGCCCACGCGGAGGTGGAAGCCATCGGGGAAGCCTGTCGGCGTTTGGGGGGCTGGCGGCTGTGGGAGTGTACGCTGTACGTGACGCTGGAGCCATGTCCCATGTGCGCCGGCGCCATCATCAACGCCCGGATTCCCCGGGTGGTCTATGGCGCTTCCGACCGGAAGTGCGGCGCGGTGAATTCGGTGTGCAGTCTGTTTTCCATGGCGTTCAATCACCACCCGCAAGTGGAAAGCGGCGTCCGGGAAGCCGAGTGCGGGGCGCTGCTGACGGAATTTTTCCGCAGTCTCCGGACGGAGCTGCGTTCCAGGCCCAAGTGGAAGCCGGGAAGCGGCAAGTAGGTTTTTCAGCGTCATTTTTCGACGCCGGCGAGGTTTTTCGACATTCCGTTACGGAAGGAGGGCGGCGTATGGACAGCAGGGCGCTGCGGGTGGGCGCGGCAGCAATTCTTTGTGCCCTGACCCTGCGATTGCTTGCTTCAGGATTTCCCGAAGAGCTTCTGTCCCGGCTGACAAGCCAGGGCACCGCCGCCTTCCTGATCTACTTAGAAACCGGACGAGACGTCCGGTTTTCGCCGTCTCAGGAGGCTTTTTCGGTGGATTTCGTGGAATCTCCGCCCCCTGCGGCACCGCAGCCCACCGAGCCGCCCCTTCCGTCCTTTTCTGACCCGGAGCTGGTAAAGCTGTACTACGCCTGCTCCGTCAGCCCGGACATCGGGGCGCTGATGAAAAAGCCCCTGACCTGGGACTTAACCGGCGAAAAGCCCACGGTGCTGATCCTGCACACCCACTCCACGGAAAGCTACACCCGCCGGGGCGAGACTTACACCGAAACCTCCGCCTACCGGACGCTGGACGACAATTACAACATGCTCTCCATCGGCCGCCGGGTGCAGGAGATTTTGGGGGAGAACGGCATTATCGCCATCCAGGATACGTCCCTCCATGATTACCCATCCTACAACGGTTCCTATGTAGACGCCCGGAAGTCCATCAAGAAGCTGCTGGAGGAATACCCCACGATCCGGATGGTGCTTGACCTCCACCGGGACGCCTCCGGCGGGACAAGCCAGATGCGCACCCTCGCCCAGGTGGACGGCCGGGACAGCGCCCAGCTGATGATCGTCGTGGGCACGAATTACGACACCTGGGAGGACAATCTCTCCCTTGCGCTGAAGCTCCACGCCCAGCTGGAAACGGCCTGCCCCGGGATCACCCGGCCGTTACAGCTACGGGGTCAGCGGTTCAACGAGGACTTATCCCCCGGCGGGCTGCTGATCGAGGTAGGCGCCGCCGGGAACTCCCACGATGAAGCCCTGACCGCCGCCGGGGAGCTGGCGAAGGCCATTATCGCGCTGGCAAAGGGCACCCAGCCGCTGGACGAGGAATAAAGGAAGCTCTGATTAGGGTCTGTCTGGGAACCGGAAATATGACCAACAGAAAATGCCCATCCCCTTGCCCTTACGTCCGCAGAATCTCCCGGAAGCCGGGGCTGAAGAACTCTCCGCCATCGGCGTCCAGCCACATGGCTTCGGCGCTGTAGCGGGTCAGAAGCGCCTGCCCCTCGTCTTGGGGCAGCAGGAAAAGCGCCGTGGACAGGGCGTCGGCAATGCCGGAATCGGCGCACACCACGGTGACGGAGCGCCAGTACCGGGCCGGCATCAGGGTTTCCGGGTCAATGATGTGGTGGTAAGATTCCCCGTCCACCAGATAGGTGCGCTGGTAGTCGCCGCTTGTGACCACGCTGCCCCCGGTGACGCAGACGGTGTGCAGGTAATCTCCGCCGTCCGGGTTCTGGATGCCCACCACCCAGGGGTCGCCCTCTTCGGTTTTGGGGCCGGTGACGCAGACGTTGCCGCCCACGCTGATGAGCAGCCCCTCCGGCGCACTTTCCGCCGCCCGCTGGGCAGACCAGCCCTTGGCCACCGCGCCCACGTCCAGCCGTGTCTCCGGATCGGAGATAAAAACGGTGGAGGCGTCCTCGTCAATGACCACGGCGTCAAAATCCATATGCGCCGCCGCGTGTTCCAGAGCGGCCCGGTCGGGAAGGGCGGCGTTTGCCGGGTCGTCCAGCCCCGCCGTCCGGGCGTCGTGCCACAGCGCCAGAACGCCGCCCATGGCGACGTTGACCTTACCGCCGGTGGCGTCATAAAACTCCCGGCATTCCCGCAGCAGACGGATGATGTCTCCGTCCACCTCCACCGGGGCGACGCCCGCCTGATCGTTGACGGTTTTCAGGTTGTTCATTCCCTCATAGTCATTGTAGATGTCAAACAGCTGATGATAATGCAGCAGCGTGTCGTGAATACTTTGGGCAGTTTCCGTAAACGCCGCCTGACTTTCCGCCCGGCCGCGAATCACAGTGACCGTGTCGAACAGGGTCAGATATGTGGTTTCGTAAATGGTCGGCTTTCCCCCTGCCGTTCCGGCGGCGCAGCCGGTGAGAAGACACGCAAGGGTCAGCACCGCAAGCAACTTTTTCATATCGGTTCCCTCCATAGGGCATTTTGCTTCCACCATAGTACCACACCCCCAAAAAACTGTAAAGGGGGAACATATCCCGCCGCAAAAACGGCGTTCACAAAAGATTTACACATTTTCAGTTGATATTCAGGGTTAAACGGTGCTATGCTGTTACAAATTTTAATGCCTCTTTTGAGAGCAGTGAGGAGCGCAGTATGTCCAAATTCTCCGTCAAAAAGCCGCTGACGGTTTTCGTTGCGGTGATCGCCATATTGGTGCTGGGCGTGGTGGCCTATTTCCGCATGACACCCGACCTGCTTCCCAATATGGACTTTCCCTATGTGCTGATCATGACCACCTACCCCGGCGCAAGCCCGGAAAAGGTGGAGCAGGAGATCACAAAGCCCATGGAGCAGGCCATGTCCACCCTGGATCACATTCAGGAGGTGACCTCCGTTTCCAGTGAAAACGTGGGCATGGTCGTCCTGGAATTCACCGAGGGCGTCAACATGGACACCGTGGGCGTGGACATCCAGCAGGAAATCTCCCAGCTCTCCGCCGACTGGTCGGACACGGTGGGCACGCCCTACGTGCTGAAGATCAACCCCTCCATGCTGCCCGTGGAGGTGGCGGCGGTGTCCATGGAGGGCATGGACACCGTGGAGCTGACGGAATTCCTGGACGAAACCCTGATGAATAAGCTGGAAGGCGTCCCCGGCGTCGCCCGGATCACCGCCAGCGGCGAAATTGAGCAGGAGCTGCACGTTGTGCTGGATCAGAAGCGGATCGACAAGCTGAACGACCGGATCGCCGCCGCCATCAACGGCGAGCTGGACGATGCCGCCGCCGAGCTGACCGAGAAAAAGGAAGAACTGGAGGACGCCCAGAAGCAGGTAGACGGTGCACAGTCCCAGCTCAGCGCCGGGGTCAACGCGCTGATCGACGGGGAAAAGCAGCTGAACGAGAAAAAGGCGGAGCTGACGGCCATGCAGGAGCAGCTCCAAGAGCAGCTGGAGCAGGCGCAGACCGGGCGGCAGCAGTTGGTGCTCGCCTACAACGCCCTGAAAGAGCTGAACGATCAGGTAAACAACGTCCTCGCCGCCCAGCAGGAAGCCCACGGCTATTTGAATACGCTCCAATCCCTCTCCGACCGGCAGAGCGCCCTTGCGGGCAGGGAAAGCAGCCTTGCCCAGCTGAAACAGGAAAACGAAACGCTGGACACTGAGATTCAGGCACTCCGGGAGCAGATCGCGGGCATGGACCCCGCCGACGAAAATCTGCCCGCACTGAACGCAGAGCTCGCGGAAAAAGAAGCCGCCTACAATGAAAATCAGCTGACCATCGCCCAGAGGTCGGCGGAGGTCGCGGTGGAAAAAAGCGCTCTGGAAGCGGACATGGCAGCCGCCGGAGTGACGGCGGAGACCCTGCCCGGACAGCTCGCCGCCGCCGCAGAAGCCTCCACCGCAGCGGATGCCGCGGTGGAGGGCATCGACGCGCTGCTGGCGTCACAGGGCACCGACCGGGCGGGTCTGGCTGCCTCCGTGACGGAGACGAAGGCGCAGCTGGACGCCCTGGACGAGGGCATTGCCCAGCTGGAAAGCGCCCTGGAAGAGCTGGATAGCGGTATGCTTTCCATCGAGGAAGCCCAGGAGCTGCTCAGTGAGCAGAAAACCGCCGGTATGCTCCAGCTCAGCACCGGCGCGGCCAAGCTGGCGGTGAGCAGCGCCGCCATTTCCCAGGGCTTAAGCCAGATCGAAAGCGGTCTGGATACCGTGGAAAGCAATCGGGAGGACGCGCTTAACAAGGCCGACCTGAACAACATCGTCACCATGGAGATGGTATCGCAGATCCTCACCGCTCAGAATTTTGCCATGCCCGCGGGATATGCAGAGCAGGACGGGGTCAAATACATGGTCTCCGTGGGCGACGAGATCACCGACCAGGAGACACTGGAAAATCTTATCCTGTTCGATCCCGGCGTTGACGGCATCGACCCGGTGCGGCTGAAGGACGTGGCGGTGGTCATGCTCACCGACAACCGGGACGAAACCTATGCCAAGCTCAACGGCAAGGACGGCATCGTGCTGAGCTTTGAAAAGCAGAGCACCTACGCAACCGCCGAGACCACCAATAATATTGAAGAACGCTTCCGCACGCTGGAGCAGGAATACCCGGGCTTGAGCTTCGTGTCCCTCATGAGTCAGGGCGACTATATCTATCTGATCGTGGACACCATTCTGAACAGCCTATTGCTGGGCGCGGTGTTCGCGATTCTGATATTGTTTTTGTTCCTGCGGGATCTGCGCCCCACGTTTATTACCCTTTGCTCCATCCCCATCAGCGTGATTTTTGCCATCGTGCTGATGTACTTCACCGGCGTGACCATCAATATGATCTCCCTGTCCGGCCTGGCCGTGGCGGTGGGTATGCTGGTGGATAACTCCGTGGTGGTCATCGAGAATATTTACCGCCTGCGGGCCAAGGGCGCCAACGTCATTCAGGCCGCCGTCTCCGGCGCGAAGCAGGTGGCGGGGGCGGTGACGGCCTCCACGCTGACCACCGTCTGCGTGTTCCTGCCCATCGTGTTCGTCACGGGCATTACCAAGCAGCTGTTCACCGATCTGGCGCTCACCATGACCTATTCCCTGCTGGCGAGCCTGATCGTCTCCCTGACCCTGGTGCCCGCCATGGCGTCGGGAATGCTGCGCAGGGAGCACGAGATCAAGCCGGGGCTGCTGGAAAAGCGTCTGCTGCCCGCCTACCGCAAGGCGGTCAAGTGGTCGCTGGGGCATAAGGCGGTGGTGCTGATCGTTTCGGCGGCGCTGCTGGTGGTCACGGCGCTGGGAAGCCTGGCCAAGGGCTTCCTCTTCATGCCGGACATGGATATGCCCAGCGTGGACGTTACCATCACCATGCCGGAGGATGCGGACATGGCGGAAGCCACCGCTCTTGCCGACCAGGTGCTGGAGAGAATCGGGAAAATTGACGGCATCGAGACCGTAGGCGCCATGATGGGCGGCAGCACCTCCATGTTGAACATGGGAAGCGGAGAATCCCACGACGTGACGGTTTATATCACCCTCGCCGACGACGAGGCCAGCGGCACGGCCGTTGGCAAGCAGATCGAGGAAGCCTGCGCCGACCTTCCCTGCGAGGTGACCACCTCCTCCGCCATGATGGACATGAGTATGCTCACCGGCAGCGGCGTTGCCGTGAACGTTTATTGCGACGACATGGACACCCTCCAATCCGCCGCCGCTGAGGTTGGAAAGGCGCTGGCGGACATCCCCGGCGTGGCGGAGGTTTCCGACGGATTGGAGGACGCTTCCCCTGCCCTCCACGTGGCCATTGACCGCAACGCCGCCATGAAGCACGGTCTGACCGTGGCGCAGATCTATATGGAGCTGGCCTCCGGCCTGACGGGCAGCGCCACCGCCGCGACCCTGGAGCTGGACGGCGTTTCTACGGACGTCATTATCGAAAAGCCCGAAGGATCGGTGCCGGACGTGGATTCCCTGAAGGATTACGTCTTTGAAGTCACCAAACAGGACGGCACCGTGGAGGAAGTTCCCCTGAGCGACTTTGCTGAGGTACAGGAGACGTCCAGTCTCGGCTCCATCCGCCGCATCAATCAGCGGCGCTACCTCTCCGTCACCGCGACTCTGGAGGAAGGCTACAACGTCACCTTGATTACCGCCAAGGCGCAGGACGTTGTGGGCGCGCTTGACCTGGGCGACGGCGTCAGCTACGCGTTCACCGGCGAAAACGAGACCATTATGGAAGCCGTGCGTCAGCTGCTGCTGATGCTGGTTCTGGGCATATTGCTTGTGTACCTCGTGATGGTCGCCCAGTTCCAGAGCCTGAAATCCCCCTTCATCGTCATGTTTACCATCCCCCTGGCCTTTACCGGCGGATTCATGGCGCTGCTGATGTGCGGCATGGAGATCAGCGTCATTTCCCTCATCGGCTTCGTGATGCTCACCGGCATCATCGTCAACAACGGCATCGTGCTGGTGGACTACATCAACCAGCTCCGCCAGGACGGCATAGAGCGCCGCACGGCCATCGAGGAAGCGGGCGTCACCAGAATGCGCCCCATCCTGATGACCACCATCACCACGGTGCTGGGGCTGGTGGACATGGCGGTACACAAGACCGCAGGCACGTCGCTGATGAAGCCCGTCGCCATCGTGTGCATCGGCGGCCTCGTGTATGCGACGCTGATGACGCTGTTCGTGGTTCCCTGCATTTACGACATGCTGAACAAAAAAGAGCCGCGCAGCATCCGGGAAGAGGATCTGAAGCTGCTGGATATCTGAGTGTATAAAGCAAATTCCGCCCCCGGCCAAATGGCCGGGGGCGGAATTTTATCAATGTGAGGATCCGCTGGCCGCTTCCGCCTTCTGGGCTTCCAGAATCTCCGCGGCGTTCAGGGAACGGATGACGCTGTAGCTGTCAAACCGGGTATCGTTGGTGGCGGCCATGAAGACCAGCTGGGCTTTGATGTCGGGAACGTTCACCAGTGCGGCCTTGGCCTCCACGTTGGCCGCGTCCACATTCTCCAGATACATCCGGCACCGCCCATCGGGCAGCTTGAAGGCGGGGTCGGCCACGCCGAAGGACAGGGTGAAATCATCGCCGCCGCAGGTGCCCATCAGCTTGGAGGCGGCTTCCTGAAGCGCCGCGTCCTTGTCGCCGTTGAAGATGTACTGATCGGAGTCGGGAAAGCGGAAATCCGCCAGCATGACCTCGTTGAAGCCCATTCCCTTCAGCTCCAGCACCACGGAGGTGATCCAGCTCAGGGTGGTAGCGTTGGTGGGATCCAGCCAGAAATAGCCCTCCTGATCCAGCCACAGTCCTGCCCGGGAAAGCATGTACAGGCCGCAGGTGACGTGCTCGTTGCCGAAATTCCAGTCCCGCAGGGAGCAGACCCGGGCGATGGTGTAGAATTTCTTGTTCATCAGGGTGTCCACCAGCGCCGCCACGGCGTCCACGTCCGTGGAAGCGGAATGCACCGCGCCATCCAAGTTAGAGGGATAGAAGAACGAGCCGTAGGGACCCTTCATGTCGATCATGACGGGCGTGCCCGCGGGGAGCCGTTCCAGCTTGCCCAGAACGCCGTTGATGTCGGTTTGCAGCATGTTGCTGGAAATGTAGTAGCCGTTGATCTGGGTCAGCTCGTTGCCGGTGTCCAGAGCGTCGCTGCCTTCATTATAATATATGGAAATGTTCTGCTGCGCCACGGGGGGCGTGGCGACCTCGCCGACGATGTCCTGGGCGGAATGTTCAAAGTCCAGACTCGCGCCGTCGGCGGTGTACACCACGTACCGCTCCAGCCAGACGACCCAGCACAGCCAGGCGATCACGCCCACCAGCAGAAAAATCATAAGCACAATGCCCAGACGGTTCAGTACCCGCCGGGTACGATAGGGGATACTCATAATACGCTCCTTAGATGTATTTACGGATTGCGGTGACGCAGCGCCAGTCGTCCTTCGCCCTTGTGGCGGTGACGGTGAGTCCCGCGGCGGTCAGGGCGTCCAGCACGTCGGAAAGCCGGGTGTCCAGAATGCCGGAGCAGATCAGGGTGCTGCGCTCGTCGAGAAACCGGGGCAGCACCGGCGCAAGGCCGATAATGACGTCCGCCACGATGTTCACCAGTACCAGATCATACCGACCCGCAGCCAGGGTGTCCATCAGCGCCGTGTCCTCGGTCACGTTGCCGGTGAGGGCGGTGAAGGCCGGGGCGGCGAAGCCGTTGTAGGCGGCGTTCTCCCGGGCGATGTCCTCGGCCTTGGGGTCGATGTCGATGCCCACGGCGGTTTCCGCTCCCAGCCGCAGGGCGGCGATGGACAGTATCCCGCTGCCGCTGCCAAGATCCAGGCAGTGAAAACCGGGCTTCACCACATTTTCCATAACTTCCATCACCATCTGGGTGGATGGGTGCGCGCCGGTGCCGAAGGTCAGACCGGGGTCGAGGATGACCTTGAGCCGGTGGGTGGGTTCCTCCGCCAGCCAGTAGGGCAGCACCACGATGCGTTCGCCGATCTCCTGGGGCGGGTAATTGTCCTTCCAGCTTTCCTCCCAGTCGGTTTCGGGGAGGGGGGCGGCGGTCATGGTCAGCCCCAGCTCGTTCACCGCCGCGTCCAGACGCTTCCGCCCGCTATCGTCGGTGTCTTCCAGATACAGCTTGATGCGGGAAAGCCCTTCCAGCTTTTTTTGCAGCCCCTCGTCGATGTAATCCCAGTACGCCCGGTTTTCCTCCAGAAACGTCTCAAACTCCGACTGGTCTTCGATGACCAGATCGGAAAATCCCCGGGCGCTGAGGGCGGTAACCACAGCGTCGATGCTCTGGGGCGTGGTTTCAACGGTAAATTCCAGCCATGCCATGGCGGAGTCCTCCTAATTTACACAAGTCCACGTTACATTCTACCGCAAACAGAGGAAAATGACAACCAATAATCTCTGAATTTTTTGTGTATTGACTTCCTATTTTGGGAAAAGTGGTATATAATACCTTTTGCAATATCGCGGGCGGAAAAGCCCATCCCTTTTCCGCCGCAGCTTTCAGGAGTCTGACATGATCGAAACAAAAACACTGCTTCCCGGCGTGACCCTGCGTGCCTGCCGGGACGACCGGTTCAAGCAGGGGTGCCTGAGCTTCCAGCTGGTGCGCCCCATGGCGAAGGAGGAATCCGCCCAAAACGTGCTGATCCCCTCCGTGCTGCTCCGGGGTACAAAGCGCTGCCCCGACCTTCGCGCCATTACGGAAAATTTGGACGAGCTGTACGGTGCTTCCGTCAGCCCGCTGGTGCGCCGGGTGGGGGACTACCAGACCACCGGCCTTTACTGCAGCTTTATGGACGACCGGTTTGCCCTGCCCGGCGACCGGGTGCTTGCCCCTATGATTCAATTTCTGGAGGAAATTCTTCTGGATTTCCCCACGGAGGGGGATGGGTTCCTGCCTGCCTTTGTGGAGGGGGAAAAGAAGAACCTCATTTCCACCATCGAATCCGAGCTGAATGACAAGAGCGTCTACGCCATGGGAAAGCTGCTGAAAATCATGTGCCGGGGCGACAGCTTCGGTCTGCCCCGTCTGGGTGAGGCGGAGGACGTGGCGGTTATCCACCCGGTGGGGCTGCTGACCCATTACCGGAACATCCTCCGGGAAAGCAGAATCGAAATTTTCTACGTAGGCAGCGCCCCGGCGGAGACGGTCGCGGAATATCTTTCTCCGCTGCTGCTTAGGCTGGGCGGCCGGGAAGGCGCGCTTCCGCCCCAGACGCCCTTCCACCCCTGCCCCGGGCAGGACGTAATAGAGACGATGGACGTCTCCCAGGGGAAGCTCTGCATGGGCTTCGTCACCCCCGTCGTCAACCGGGATAAGGAATTTCCCGCCATGCAGGTGTTCAACACCATTTTCGGCGCGGGCATGACCTCCAAGCTGTTCCTCAACGTCCGGGAGGCGATGTCATTGTGCTACCGGATCGGATCGTCCTATTACGGCGCGAAGGGCATTCTCACCGTGGGCGCGGGCATCGACTTTGACAGAGAGCAGCTGGCACGGGACGAGATCCTTCGCCAGCTGGACGCCTGCCGCAGCGGGGAGATCACCCGGGAAGAGCTGACCGCCGGGAAGGAAGCCCTGCTCAGCTCCCTTCGCGCCACCTCCGATTCCCCCGGCGCCATTGAGGGATACTACGCCACCGCGTGCTTAAGCGGTCTGAACATGACCCCGGAGCGCTACATGGAAGCGGTGGAGAGGGTCAGCCTTGATGAGGTCATAGCGGCGGCGCAGACCGTGACGCTCCACAGCACCTATTTTCTGAAAGGAGAGAGCCAATGACGAAGCAGTTTTACCCCGAACTGGACGAAACGCTGTACCGGGAAACCCTGGAAAACGGGTTGACGGTTCTGGTGGTCCCCCGGAAGGGCTTTACGAAAAAGCTTGCCTATTTTGTCACGGACTTTGGCTCCATCCATACGGATTTCCTTCTGGACGGGAAGGAATACCACGCCCCCGCCGGTGTTGCCCACTATCTGGAGCACAAGATGTTCGACCTGCCGGGCGACCGGGACGTGTCGGCGGAGTTTGCCGCCCTGGGCGCTTCCGTCAACGCCTTTACCAGCTACGACATGACGGCCTATTATTTTTCCTGCACCGACCACTTTGACGAATGCCTGCGGCTGCTGCTGGAATTTGTGTCCACCCCCTATTTCACGGAAGGGAGCGTGGAAAAAGAGCGGGGCATCATCGACCAGGAGATCGGCATGAACGAGGACGCCCCGGACAGCGTGGTGTTTGATAACCTGATGGCGGCCATGTATGCCGTCCATCCCATCCGCCGGCCCATTCTCGGCACCGGTAAGACCATCCGGGAGATCACCCCGGAGGTGCTGTATACCTGCCACCGGGCGTTTTACGCCCCGGGGAATATGCTGCTGTGCGTCGTGGGCGACGTAGACCCGGAATCCGTGGCGACTGCCGCCCGGGAGGTTCTGGGCAGTGAGAAGAAGGAGACGGGCGTGAAGCTGCGCGATTGGCAGGAGGACATGACCTGCCCGAAGGCCGAAACGGAATGCTCCATGGAGGTCGCCATGCCGGCCTTCAATTTAGCGTTCAAGTGCGAACCCCTGACTCACGGCGACGCGGCTATCCGGGAGGAAATGGTGGCGGACTTGGCGGCGGAGGCGCTGTTCGGCGAATCCTCGGAGCTGTATCTGCGGCTTTATGAGCAGGGCGTCATCGATTCCTCCTTCGGCGGCGGCTTCGAGACCGTGGACGGCTGCGCCATACTCCTCTGTTCCGGCGACTCCGACGACCCCCGTGCCGTCCGGGAAGCAATTCTGGAGCAGGCGGAAAGAATCGCGGCGGAGGGACTGCCGGAAAAGGCGTTTCTCAGGATGAAGCGCAGCGCCCTTGGCCGGCGCATCCGGGGGCTGGACAGCTTCGACTCCACCTGTTTCCGCCTGTGCGCGTATCATTTTTCGGACTTCGACTATTTCCGCTTCCCGGAAATCTACCGCGGCATCGGCGCGGAGGAGATCTGTGATTTCCTCCGCCGGGCAGTCCGGGCGGAACGGTGCAGCCTGTCCGTGATCTATCCTGTCAACAAGGAGGCACAATCATGATCCCTGCCAACTATTCAACCATTTCCTTCCCCTCTCTCGGCATCGAGGTGAACCCCAGCCGCACCCTGGCGCTGGGGCCTCTGACCATCCACTATTACGGCCTGATCATTGCCATCGGCCTGATGCTGGCGGTGGTCTACGCCTGCCGCCGGAGCAGCCAGTTCGGTATCAGGCAGGACGACCTGCTGGACGGCGTGCTGTGGATCACGCCCTTTTCCATCGTCTGCGCCCGGGCGTATTACTGCATTTTCTCCTGGGCGGATTACGCCGAGAACCCCATTTCCGTGCTGTACATCTGGAACGGCGGCCTTGCCATTTACGGCGGCGTTCTGGGCGCGGTGATTGGCGTGCTGGTGCTGTGCCGCATCAAGAGGATCAAGATCGGCGCCTTGCTGGATATGGCAGCGCTGGGCTTCCTTATCGGCCAGTCCATCGGCCGGTGGGGCAATTTCGTCAACCGGGAAGCCTTCGGCGCGGCGACGGACAGCTTCTTCCGCATGGGGCTGTACAACACCGTCACCGGTGCGTGGGAATACTATCATCCGACGTTCCTGTATGAATCGGTGTGGAATGCCGTAGGCTTTGTGCTGCTGCACTTCCTGTCAAAGCATCGGCAGTATGACGGACAGATCGCCCTGGGGTACGTGGCCTGGTACGGCCTTGGCCGCTGCCTGATCGAGGGACTGCGGATGGACAGCCTGTACTGGGGCTCCGTCCGGGTCAGCCAACTGCTGGCGGGAGTGAGCTGCGCGGCGGCGGTAAGCGTGCTGATCTGGCAGCGCTTCCGTCCCCACGACAAGGCCGACCTATTCGTGAATCAGGTCGCCGCCCGTGCTGCGGAGAACGCAGAGCAGACCCGGGAAAACGAAACGAAGGAATAAAGGAACATCTGATGAACCCCGGGGTCTGTGCAGGCCCCGGGCTTTAGCGTGTGGATGCTCTGGCGATGATGTTGGAGGTCGTGATATAGGTCTGGATCTGCGTGTTGGGGCGACGGATCATGTCCGTCAGGAACTTTGCGGCCTGGGTGCCCATATCCCGGACGTTGATGTCCACCACCGTCAGCGGCGGTTCGATCATCTGGGAAAAGGGGAAATTGTCAAAGGCCATAATGCCGATATCCTTCGGAATGCGCAGCCCCTTTTTATTGACTGCGTCCACGCACCCCAGGGCAATGTAATTGTTGGCGCAGATAATGGCGTCCGGCAGTTCCTTCTGACTCAGAAGACCTTCCGCCATGCGGAAGCCGTCTGCCCGGGTGGATTCCCCGAGCCAGATATATTGATCCTCCAGCTGCTCTCCCGCGTTGGAAAGCCCCTGCTTCACGCCCTGCAAACGGAGGGCGGAACCCAGATCATAGGATTTTCCGCCGATAAAGGCAAGGCGCTTATACCCCCGCGACAGAAGGAAGCTCGCGGCGACCGTGCCGGAGTAGGTGTTGCTGTTGTCGATCCAGCAGACCTGGCTGTCAAAGTCCGGCGCACCCAGAACAATGTGGGGAAATTGCAGCCGGGTCAGCACGGCGGCCAGGGGATGGGACATGACGCCTACATGAATGGCAATGGCGTCCGCGCTGCGGCGGGAGATGATCTCCTCGGCAATGCCGCAGGCAGAAGTCGCATCCGCGCCCCGGAGAATCAGCCGGTACCCCCGTTTGCAGAGCGCTTCCTCCAGACCGGAAATGATCTCAAACATATGCGGGTTCTGAAAAGCGGCGTTGGGAGCAAGGTTTGCCAGCAGCACGACCGTGTGATTGGAGCCGCTGGCAAAGCTCTGGGCATTGGCGTTGGGATAATAATTCATCTCCCGCATGATGCCGCGAACCCGTTCGGCCGTCTTTTCGGAAATGCTGTAATGACCGTTCAGAACCTTGGAAACAGTGGAAATAGAGACCCCCGCCGCCTCGGCCACGTCTTTAATGGTAATACCCATCGTTTCTTCACCACCCTATTTTCAGTATAGCATAATTTTCCCCGACCCGAAAGGGTCGGGGAAAAATTTACCGGAAAGTTACGGCAAATCCACCGGGGGACAGGACGCCGTTCTGGAATCCCTCTGCCCAATACAGCGTTTCTTCAGAGGAAGAAACTGCGGCATCGGTCTTCCCCGCGTTGATGCAGACCGTCACGGACTCCGCTCCGGTATCCCTGCGGAAACGGATCACGCGGCTGCCCTCCTCAGCGTCCAGCATCTGAAAAGCGCCTTCCCGCAATGGGGATAAGGCGCGGCGCATGGCGATGGCTTTCCGGAAAAAGCCCAGCAGCGCCAGATCGCCGCCCTGCCATGGCATGGGCGCGCGGTATTCCTCCTCCCCAACGCCCTGAACGCCAAGTTCGTCTCCGTAAAAGACGGTGGGCATTCCCACGAAGCACATCATGAACAGGATGGCAAGGCGATAGCTTGCGGTATCCCCGCCGCACAGCGACAGAAAGCGGCTGACATCGTGACTGTCCAGCAGATTCAGCTGCGCCGGGAGCATCTGCAACCGGTAGCGCATGAGCATATCCGTAATGCGCCCGGAAAAGGCTGCCGCATCAATGCGCTTTTCGGCGAAAAACGCGCAGCAGTGCTTCCGGAAGTCGTAGTTCATGGTGGAGTCGAACATGTCTCCCTGAAGCCAGTGACCGGCGCTCTCCCACACCTCACCGATCAGCAGCGCTTCCGGATTCTCGCCCTTGACCGCATCGCGGAACGCCCGCCAGAAGCCGTCGTTGACCTCGCTGGCCACGTCCAGCCGCCAGCCGTCGATGCCGTATTCCCGCACCCAGTAAGCGCCCACGTCACAGAAGTATTTCTGCACCTCCGGGTTCGCGGTATTCAGCTTTGGCATCATGCGCTCGTAGGCGAAGCAGGCGTAACCGGGAATTTCCTCCGGGGTTTCTGGGCGATGCACAGGGAAGGTCAGATCGTAGAACCAGTCTCTGTAGCGGGACTTCTCCTGATTTTTGACCACGTCCTCAAAGGCGAAGAAATGCCAGCCGCAGTGATTGAACACACCGTCGATGATGACCCGGATGCCGGAAACGTGCAGCGTATTGACCATATTCCGGAACGCCTCATTTCCGCCGAAGCAGGGGTCAACATGGTAATAGTCCAGCAGGTCATACTTGTGGTATTCCCCGGCGGCGAAAATCGGATTCAAATACACGCAGTTGACGCCCAGCGCTTTCAGGTAGTCCACATTCTGCGCAACGCCGTCCAGCGTTCCGCCGAGTCTGCCCCGAACCGTTTGCTGCTCAAAGCGCTGTGAATGGGGTCGCCCGGAAATTTCGCATCTGCCGGACGCGAAGCTGTCCGGGAAAATATTATATACGACGGCATCCTTTACCCACGCCGGTACGCGGGCAATGTCACTGCGGTGATTGAACGGAAGCTTGAAGTACTCCGAGCGATCCTGCGCAAGCCGGTCGGTAAAGAGATTGCTGTAGTAAAGCTTCGTCTCCGCGCCATCGTCCAGCCGGAAGTAGTAATAGACCCGGTTATAGGGGCTGTCCACAACTACCTGCCAGTAATCGTGGCAGGCATCCGACAGAACCTTTTCCATGGGGACGGAGGTAAACAGGATCGGATTTACCCGGCATGCGGTGTCGGCGTAGAAAAGCGTCACCCGCTGCAGGTCGTCTTTGGCGCAGCGCAGGCGGTAAACGATGCGGCGCTCATCCAGCCCGCAGCAGTATTCCGACATGGGAATGTGCAAAACAGCGTCCAGCTTCATCCCTTGACACCTCCAGCCGTCAGCCCGGAGGTCATGTACTTCTGGCACAGGAAGAAAATCACAAGTACGGGCAGAGATACGGTAATGGCCGCCGCCGCGAATACCGGCCAGGAGCCGGTCATCTCCGTCGCCTGGAGGGCGTTCAGTCCGGCGGCCAGGGTGTACTTGCTTTCCCCGGTCAGGAAGGTCGTGGCGTAGATGTATTCGTTCCACACATAGATCAGCACCTGCAATGCGGTGGTGATGATGCTGGGCTTTGCCAGGGGCATGACGATTTTCAGGACGATCTGCCCATCGGAAGCGCCGTCGATTCTGGCGGCTTCCTCAATTTCCGTTGGGATGGTGTCAAAATAGCCCTTGGTGTTCCACAGGCTGAACACCGCCATGGTTCCCGTGTAAACAAGGATCAGCCCCAGCCGGGTATTGACCAGCCCCATCGGCCGCAGCAGGCGGTAGATCGCGAACATGGACAGAATCGCCGGGAAGGAATTCAGCAGAACCAGGCATCGCAGAATGGCTTTTCTTCCCGGAAAGCGGCGGCGGGAGAAGCAGTAGGCCGCCGGAACCGCCACCAGAAGGGACAGAAAAACGGTCACGACTGCCAGAAAAACGGTATTCCGGAACCAGAGGGTGATGTTCTCCCCAAAGAGAACCTCCCGGTAGTTTTTCAGGGTGAAATTCCTGGGGATGAATGAGAAATCCGAGCTGAGCAGGCTGTTTGATCCGTTGAAGGAGACGCTCAGAGCATAGAGAATGGGGATCAGCGTCAGAAAGCACAGCGCAATGAAAAAGACATTCAGCGCCGTCAGCCCGACGCCTTCCCTCCATCTGCGTTTCGTCATCAGGCATCCTCCTTCAGCTGGAATTTTGCGGAGAACAGGAGCAGAAGTGCAAAAATAATCATGGAAATGGCCGAGGAATAGCCGTAATTATTGGTGATAAAGGCGTTTTCGTAGGCGTAGGTCAGGATGGTGTGGAAGCCGGAGCCGGTTTTTGCACCGGCCTGCTGGGTCAGCAGATAGACAACGTCGAACTGCTTGAAGGTGGTAAACACCGTGATGATCACAGCCGGGGCAATGATGGGGCGCATGGCTGGGATGGTAATGTACTTTGCCCGGGCGAACGCGCCTGCGCCGTCCAGAGTGGCGCTTTCGTAGTAGCTTTTGTCGATGCTCTGCAAGGCCCCGTCCATAATCATGATCATGAAGGGCAGCGCCAGCCACAGATTGACCACGGTGCAGCTCAGAAAGGCCGATACGTCGGAAGAAAGCCACTTGACCGCAGTCAGCCCCAGCTTGTCCATCCACTGATTCAGCAGGCCGAACTGGGTGTTGAACATTCCGGTTTTCCAGAGCAGGATCCCCACATATCCGGGCATGGCCCATGGAAACATCAGCACCGTTTTGTAGAGCTTGCGCAGCCGGAGCTTTTCGATATTCAGAAGGTTTGCAAGGAAAAAGGCGATGGCCAGCTGCAAAACCATGCTGACGACCGTCCAAAGGATCGTTGCCAGCAGCGCGGACAGGAAGCCGGAATCAAACACGAACAGCGCCCGGATGTAGTTATCCAGCCCCACCAGGGTAAAGTCAAACCAGTGATAGACATTCATATTGGTCAGACTGATGTAAAAGGTATAGAGGATGGGAAACACCACCATCAGCCCGATCAGCAGCAGGGAGGGCGCTGACCATGCGTAGGAGCGTATCCATTCCTTCCGTTTCTTTTTCTCCATGGCGTACTCCCTTTATTGCATCCCCGCGATCAGGCTTTCCGCCTGTTCCTCGGCCGCCTGGAAGCTGGAGGGGATATCCTTGCCGGACAGGTTCACATCGGTCAAAAGGTTACTGACCACCGTCCACATAACGTCCATTTCGGGGATGTTGGGCATGGGGACGGCAATCTCCGCCGTCTGCCGCATGGCCTGCACCAGAGAGTCCTCCGCGACGCGGGCGTCTTCATAGCAGCTGCCGTTTGCCGGGGCGCACCCGCTGGCCAGCGCCAGAGACGTGCCGATCTCCGGTTTTGCCAACGCCGCCAGCAGCTGCTTTACCGCCGCGGTTTTCTCCTCGGCGGCAGCCTTCAGAACGTGAACGCCCTGCACGCCGGAGTAGGGAGCCAGGGCAAGGCCGGTTTCGTCCACCGTCGGCATGGGGGCGATGCCCAGATCGATCCCGGCCTCTCGGGCAGAGGGAACCATCCAGGGGCCGCCGATGGTGGCGTCCGCCTTTCCTTCCAGGAACAGCGTGTTGACGGTATTGTATTCCGTCTCCCCCGGCATCAGCTTTACAAATTTCAGGTGGTAGGCCAGCGCATCCTGCACGGCCTGCCCGTCAGGGAAGGGCGTTCCGCTGCTGTCAATGATGGAGCCGCCGAAGCCGTGAATCCAGGCGGCGGAATAGTAGGCAGTGCTGTGCTGCTCCACGAAGCCGTAGCGCCCCCGGCCGGTGTTGTTCTCCATATAGGCGTAAAGTTCTTCCGTTGTGGCGGGAACCTCGTCATCCTGCATATAACGGCGGTTGTACATGAACAGCAGCGTTTCAAAATACAGCGGCAGCTGATACAGGGTGTCCTTGTAGGTGGCCGCCTGAAGGGTCATGGGCAGGAAATTGTCCAGCGCCCCTTCCTCCAGCAGCGGCTCCACCGGGGCCAGAATCCCCATTTCGGCAAAAACGCCGATCTTATCATGGGCAAACAGAAAAAGATCCGGGGCGGCGGAGGGGTCATTGCCCACCAGCTTCAGGGAATCGGTCAGGCTGGTTTTCTTTTCAAATTGAATATCCAGCTCCGGCACGGCCTGCGCCAGATAATCGGAAAGGGCGGTGATCACCGCGTCTTCCTTGTCGTGCCAGATGACCAGTTTGTTTGCGTCCGCGCTGTCCGTTTTGCCGCCGCAGGCGGTCAGGCTCAGCAGCATCGCAAAGCATAAAATCAGAGTGAGAAACCGTTTCATAAAAGCCTCCTTGATAGACCGTCAGCGGGTACACGGCTGACGTGTACCCGCCGGGGATACGGTTGCGTATTTTTAGCTCTTTTTCTTCTTTGCCACGATCGCCGCGCCGCCGCCGAGAAGGACGACTGCGGCGATAACGCCGACAACTGCGCCGGTATTGCTGTTCCCCGCCGCTTCCTGGGGCGCTTCCGTGGAAGCGGGGACGGTCGTCTCGGCCGCAGGCTCAGTGGCCGCGGCATCCTGCGCGGGTTCTTCGTAGAAGACCTCTGCGTTTTCGGCGCCGGTCACCACGACCCAGACCTCCTTGCCGGTCTCGACGGACAGATCCGTGGTCTGGACGGCGCCCTCGTTGGCGTTGATGATCACGGAATTGATCCAGCCGGGAACCTGAATAGTGTACCAGTCGCCGTCCTTGGTCAGCGCTTCACCGGGCCAGGAGGCGAAGGCATTGGTGCCGTCCGGCGCGGACCACGCCCAGCAGCTGGGGTCAGCCCAATCTGCGGGAACCTGGGCATGTACGGTCACGTCGTCCACGGCCTTGTCGGGGTCTTCATAGCTCAGCTCGTAGGTCAGATCCTCGTATACGGTGATCCAGAGTTCCTTCCCTTCAATGCTGACGTCCTCGGTCTGGACGGTTCCTTCGTTGCCGTTGATGATCAGGGAGTTGACCCAGGTGGGGGCTTTGCAGGTGAACCAGCCGTTGTCCCCCTCCTGCATGGCCTTGCCCGGCCAGCTTTCAAAGGCGTTGGTGCCGTCCGGCGCAGACCATGCCCACAGATTTACGGTTTTCCAGGACAGGGGAACATAGGCGTGAACAACAAACTTTTCAACATACGCAGGAATCTCGCCCCGCAGCTGGGCCTCATAGGAAACGGAAGCGGTCAGATCTTCCGCGACCGTGATCCAGACCTCTTTACCGGCCTCTACCACGATGCCATCGGTCTGAACGGCCGCGTCGGTGCCCTGATTGGCGTTTACGATGACGTTCTGGACAAAGGCGGGAACGTAGGTGTAATACCACCCCTCAGCCAGGGGATCCATTTCCTCGCCCGGCCAAGCCGCAAAGGCGTTGGTGCCGTCATCCGCCCAAGCCCACAGATTCGGGGTGCCCCAGCCCTCCGGAACCTGGACGACCACAGGAATCATGGTTTCGTCCGTATTCTCCTCCGCAAAAGCCGTCATAGCCAGCATTCCGAGCAGCATCATAACGGACAGCAAAGCAGCAAATATTTTTTTCATGGTTTACCCTCCTGTTTTTTGTTGGTAAGCCCAATATAGCACCTGGGATTCCCATCGTCAACGCCGGGTTGCGAAAGTAGTTTCGCAAAGAATTATGGATGATTTGCAGTAATATACAGCGGTATTTTTGTGCAATCTGTACTTATAACCACACATTTTTTATGGAATCTATTCTTTGTAATCTCTTGATGAAAGAAACTGCTTTCTCACTTTGTCTCCGGCGGACACCGCCCTTACATCAAGGCGGGAAATAGTATCAGGGGATCAGGCAAAAGCCTGACCCCCTTGCGTTACTTCATAAATTTATCGATGGCCTGACACAGATCGTCAATGGCATCCTCGTCCCCGGCGGCTACCGCGTCTACCATGCAGTGGCGCATGTGGTCTTTCAGGATCACCTTGCCGGTGTTGTCCAGGGCGGAGCGCACCGCCGCCAGCTGAATCAGCACCTCCGAGCAGTCGTGTCCCTCCTCCACCATCCGCTTCACCTTTTCCAGGTGGCCGATGGCGCGGGACAGTCGGTTCAGCACGGCCTTCTGATTTTCGTGGACATGGCCGTGGCTGTGGGGAATGCCGTGGGCATGGAGATAAGCATGGTCATGCTCGTGCTCGTGATCATTGGTGTGTTCGGTCATCGTCTTGCCCCTCTTTCTTGGGTGAAACATGCTGGCTTTCCACCACCGGTCGGCAAAAGGCTGACCGCTGCTGATGAAATGCCATTATTTTGTGGTGCTGCCGTTTCAGAAGGCAGGTTCTCATTTTCCGCTTTCGCGTCCGAGCCTGGCCTGAAACGGATGCATGCCTGTTCTTCCTCCGAAAGAGAGTTGAACCAATCCCACCACTGCTCGTCGCTTGTAGTCATCTTCTGATCGTTTTCCGCTGCAAATGCCAGAATGCACACCGAAGAAAGCATAAGCGCTGCCAATAGAATTGACAAAATCTTTTTCATAACGCCCTCCTGCGATTTAAACGCAGTCTTCGCTCTGAAACGAAAGATCACAACATAAATTACACTTCTTACAGTATACCTTTTTTCTTCACGCTCCGCAAGCCCTCCGGGGGGATTTCTGTGCAAAAATAAATGGTTTGACAGATGCGCCTTTCGTGAGTATAATAGTAGGGAACCTCTGAATGGATCGCCTTCGGCAGATCGGCGGATCCTTTGCCCCATCCGCGCAGTTCTGAAGGCGGGAAATATTGCACAGCCGTTGCCGGCGCAAGCCGGCCTACGGATGCGGCATTGCCCCTTGCGGGCACATCGGCATTCCTCCGCTTTCAGGCTTTCGGCTGAGCCGAGATCCTCCTCCGCCGGCTCTCGCCGATTTACCGATTGAATCAGAGCTTCCGTAGAAAAAATCAAGGAGGCATTCCTATGCATATCGATTCCGACCACGTGGCCGGCGGCCATACCCACGCCCACGACCATCCCCACGATCACGCCCACCTCCACGCCGACGGCGCGGAGCATACCCACGTCCATGACTGCGGTCAGGACTGCGCGTCCTGCGCCGGCGCCTGCGAGCATACGCCCATGGAGGAGCTGGTGGCGCTGATGAAGTACATGGTCGGCCACAACGCCGCCCATGCCAAGGAGCTGGCCGACCTGGCCGTCCAGCTGGACAAGGCCGGCGACCACACCGCTTACGAGCAGGTCATGGCCGCCGTATCCGACTTCGAGAAGGGCAACATGCGCCTGAGCGTCGTGCTGACCAGCCTTGAGGTTAAGGGAACCTCTGAATAAATCGTCTGCGGCTGTGAGCGGATCTTTTCCGCCCACTCTTCGGTATCGAAAACGGGAAATAGAGCGCAGCCGTTGCCGGCGCAAGCCGGCTTACGGATGCGGCATACCCCTTGCGGGTACATAAAGTATTTCTCCGTTTCCGGTACCTCGATTGGCCGAAAAATCTCTCGCTCACAGCTCTTGCCCATTTAATCAGAAGTTCCCAAGTAAAGGAGGGATAGACAATGTGTCTTTCTACCGTTTATAAAAACAAGCTCACCCCGGAAACGATCGTGATGCGCAACGTCATGAAGATCGAGTGCCGGGACGGCATGGTGATCCTCACTGACCTGATGGAGCGTCAGATGGCCATTGAGGGCACGCTGGAAATGGCAAATCTGGTAGACGGCGTCGCCGTTGTGAAAGAGAACATTCCCGCATGATTTTTCTCCCGGATGGCAGTGCCGTCCGGGAGAAATTCTGTATATCCCGCCGCCTTTTGGAAAAGCTACTTCCAAGAGGTGACGGGATTTGATTATGTCTTATGTGCGCACCGTCGCGCTGTATCTGGTGCTGATCGTCTGCGTCCGGCTGATGGGCAAGCGGCAGATCGGGGAGATGGAGCCGACGGAGTTCGTGGTGACCATGCTGCTGGCAAATCTGGCGGCGATCCCCATGCAGGACGGGGCGATCCCCCTGTACTCCGGGCTGGTGCCGATATTGACGGTCCTGGGGGCGGAGCTGGTGCTGTCCGGGCTGATTCTGTACAGCGTGAGGTTCCGGCGGCTGCTGTGCGGCAAGCCGGTGATCCTGATCGAAAACGGGAAGCTGGTGCAGGACAATCTCCGCCGCACACGGGTGACGCTGGACGAGCTGACAGGGCATCTGCGGGAGAAGGATGTGCTGGACATCACCGCCGTGCAGTATGCCATTCTGGAGACCGACGGAAATCTTTCCGTGTTCCCCTTCCCCAAGGAGCGTCCCGCCAGCGCCAAGGACGCGGGGATTCACCCCAAGCCACGGTTTCTCCCGGTAACCATTGTGGAGGACGGCTTCCTGTCCCGGGAAAATCTGGGTAGGGCAGGGAAGGACGAAGCGTGGCTGAAGCAGGTCTTGCGGGAGCACCGGGCAGAGATCGCGGACACATTGCTCCTGACGGTGGACGCCGGGAATAAGGTCGTGTGGCTGGGAAAGGAGTACGGCAGATGAAGCGCAGCTGGATCGGATTTGCTTTGCTTCTGGTGCTTCTGGCCGGGGGCGTTGCCGCCACATTTGGCATGGCCAAGTGCCACGAACCCATCGCGCGGGATTTGGAAAACGCCGCAAAAACGGCGCTTCAGGGAGACATGGCGCAGGGAGAAGCGCTGATGCTCCAGGCGCGGGACGCCTGGGGGCGCAGCCGCCATCTGGGCGCCTGCTTTGCCGACCACACGCCCATGGAGGAGATCGACGCCCTGTTCGCCCAGGTGGAGGTCTACGCCGCCGCCCGGGAGGAAACGGACTTCGCCGCCGGGTGCGCCGCCCTTTCCCGAAAGGTGGACGCCATGGGACAGGCTCACGGGGCGTCCTGGTGGAATTTGTTTTAGGGCAGCACCGCGAATTGCGTCTGCGAGTCTCGGCCGTCTTTTCGCCCCGCTTCTTCCCTTTGAAAAACGGGAAATATTGCGCAGCCGCTGCCGGCGTAAGCCGGCTTACGGATGCGGCATACCCCCGGCGGGCACATACAGGATTCCGCCGCCTTTGATACCTCGATTGGCCGAAAAATCTTTCGCTCACGGTTCTCGCCGATTTCATCAGAGGCTCCTGAAAAAGCACATCACAGCCTATTGCGGAATGCGATCGGGGAATTGCCCCGCAGACAAAAAGCCGTGCCGGAGAAATTCTCCGGCACGGTCTGAACGATATACGATTAACCGAACACGGACAGCAGGAAGCCGGCCGCGATGGCGGAGCCGATAACGCCGGCCACGTTGGGACCCATGGCGTGCATCAGCAGGAAGTTGGAGGGGTTGTTCTTCTGGCCGACGGTGTTGGACACACGGGCAGCCATGGGAACGGCGGACACACCGGCAGAGCCGATCAGGGGGTTGACCTTCTTTCCGGTGAGCTTGCACATCACATTGCCGCCCCACAGACCGCCGGCGGTGGAAATGCCGAAGGCCACGACGCCCAGAACCACGATCTTCAGGGTGCTGGCGGTCAGGAAGGTGGAGCCGACCATGGTGGCGCCCACGGCGGTGGACAGCAGAATGGTGACGATGTTCATCAGCGCGTTCTGCACGGTGTCGCTCAGACGCTCGGTGACGCCGGTCTCCTTGAACAGGTTGCCCAGCATCAGGCAGCCGATCAGAGGCGCGGTGTCAGGCAGCAGCAGGGCAACGAATATGACCACCACGATGGGGAAGATGATCTTCTCGGCCTTGGAGACGGTACGGGTCTGCACCATCTTGATCTTGCGATCCTCGGCGGAGGTCAGCAGGTTCATGATGGGGGGCTGAATCAGGGGGATCAGCGCCATGTAGGAATAAGCGGCCACGGCGATGGCGCCCAGCAGATGAGGAGCCAGACGGGTGGTCAGGAAAATGGCGGTGGGGCCGTCCGCGCCGCCGATGATGCCGATGGAAGCGGATTCGGGACCGGTAAAGCCCAGCAGCACGCCGCCCAGGAAGGCGACGAACACGCCCAGCTGTGCGGCAGCGCCCAGCAGCAGACTCTTGGGGTTACTGAGCAGGGGGCCAAAGTCGGTCATGGCGCCCACGCCCATGAAGATCAGGCAGGGGTACAGGGAGGTCTTGACGCCGATATAGAAGATATCCAGCAGACCGCCGTCGCGCATGATGGCGCCGTAGCTGTGATACAAGTCACTGGCGGGGTTCATGAAGTTGTCCCACAGCTCCTGGTGGTAAAGACCGCCCAGGGGCAGGTTGGACAGCAGGCAGCCGAAGGCGATGCCCACCAGCAGCAGCGGCTCGAACTTCTTGACGATGCCCAGGTACAGCAGCACGCAGGCGATGACCAGCATCACCAGATTCTGCCAGCCGCCGTCGGCAAAGCCGGCGAAAATGGCGTTGAAGCCGGAACCCTGCCACAGGTTTAACAGAATTTCACCAACATTGATGCTCATGGCCTATCCTCCTTAGCCGAGGACGACCAGAGTAGCGCCGGTGTCGACGGTGGAGCCCTTGGAAACCAGGACCTGCTTCACGGTGCAGGCCTTGGGCGCCAGAATTTCGTTTTCCATCTTCATGGCTTCCAGAACCACCAGAACGTCGCCCTCCTTCACGGCCTGACCTGCGGTGACGTTCACCTTCAGGATGTTGCCGGGCATGGGAGCGGTGACGGCCTCGCCGGCCACGGGAGCGGCAGCGGCGGGGGCGGGGGCGGGGGCGGCCGCAGGAGCGGCCACGGGGGCAGGGGCGGCAGCGGGAGCGGCCGGGGCGGCAGTGGGGACAATGGCCTCGTACTCGTCCAGCAGCATTGCCTTGCCGGCTTCGACCTCCACCTCGTAGGTGCGGCCGTTCAGAGTCACTTTGTATTTCATGATTATTTGACCTCCTTGATGGAAATGAAGCGCAGCTCGTTCAGGGGCTTGCCCATCTTATCGGCCACGATGGCCATGAGCATAGCGGCGGTTTTGGGTTCGACATCGTAAAGCTTCAGCTTGCCTGCGGTGCCGGGGGCAGCGGGGGCGTCGGGGGCAGGAGCGTCGGTGACGGCGGCCACGGCGGCCTTGGCGGCGTCGGAGTGGGCGGCGACCTTCTTCTCCTGGGCGATGAAGGCCTTGCTCATGGCAGTGACAACGGCCATCAGCAGGATCAGGCCGAAGAACACCACGGCGTAGCCCAGCAGCGCGACGACGGCGGCATCAACAAAACCGATGTCCGTCAAAGTGGAAGTTAACACCATAACGGTACCTCCTTAGCACTCCACGATGGAGTAGGTAGCAACGTTCTCTTCTCTGGCCTTGCGCTCCGCGAAGAACTTCTCGGCCAGGTTGGGGAAGGCGATGTAGCTCAGGACGTCCTCGTCGGACTTGGCCAGATCGCCCAGCTCCTTGCGCGCCTTGTCCACGACGGGCGGCAGGGTGTCGGCATAGCGGACGGTCAGGGGCTTCTCGTCGCCCAGGATCAGCTTCTGGATCTCGGGATCGATGGGAGCGGGGGTACGGCCGTACTCGCCGCGGCAGTAAGCCTTGATCTCCTTGGAGACGGACTTGTAGCGCTGGCCGTCCAGCACGTTGCGCACGGCCTGCACGCCGACCATCTGGGAGGTGGGGGTGACCAGCGGGGGATAGCCCATGTCCTTACGGACCTTGGGGGTCTCCACCAGAACCTCGTCGAAGCGGTCGAGAGCGTTGACCTGCTTCAGCTGGCTGAGCAGATTGCTGAGCATACCGCCGGGGATCTGATAGGTCAGGCACTGGGTGTCGGTGGCCATGGACTTGGGCATCAGGGTGCCGTCCTTGATGTACTCGTCCCGGACGACCTTGAAATAGTCGGCCATCTTCTTGGTGCAGTCGTCGTCCAGATCGACCTCGTAGCCCAGCTGACGCAGGGCGTAGGCCAGGGTCTCGGTGGCGGGCTGGGAGGTGCCGCCGGAGAAGGGAGAAATGGCGGTGTCGATGATGTCCACGCCGGCTTCCACGGCCTTCAGGTAGGTCATGAAGGCAAGACCGGTGGTGGAGTGGGTGTGCAGGTCAACGGGCAGCTCGGGAACGGCGTCCTTGATGGCGGAAACCAGATCGTAGGCTTCCTTGGGCCCCATGATACCGGCCATATCCTTGATGCAGATGGTGGAAGCGCCCATTTCCTTCAGCTCCTTCACCATTTCCAGGTACTTCTGCTGGGTGTGGACGGGAGAAGTGGTATAGCACAGGGTGCCGGAGGCGATGGCGCCGGCCTTCACGGTGGCTTCCATGGCGACCTTCAGGTTGTTCGTATCGTTGAGTGCGTCGAAGATACGGATGATGTCGATGCCGTTCTCCACGGACTTCTGCACGAAGAGCTTGACGAAGTCATCGGGATAGTGGGAGTAACCCAGAACGTTCTGACCCCGCAGCAGCATCTGCAGCTTGGTGTTGGGCACGGCGGCGCGGATCTTGCGCAGGCGCTCCCAGGGATCTTCGTTCAGGTAGCGCAGGCAGACGTCAAAGGTGGCGCCGCCCCAGCACTCGACTGCGTAGTAGCCGGTCTTATCGATGGTTCCCAGCATGGGAGCGAACTTGTCGTAAGGCAGGCGGGTCGCGATGAGAGACTGATTTGCGTCGCGCAGCACGGTCTCCACAAACTGAACTTTTTGAGCCATTTGTATGTAACCTCCGTAGATGGAATTTAAGTGGACGCATCGGGAAACGATGCGTCCGTATATTTTTAGACCAGGAGCCGAAGCACGGATCATGGTTAAAAACATGACGTAAAATGGAGAAGTCCCAACCTCCACCGACATATATAATACCACAAGGGGGAACGGTTGTAAATACATTTTTTTGCTTTTTCGGTACATTTATATCGTTTCTTTGCCGAAGATTAGGAAACCGGCAGTCCGGGGTTGCTTTTTCGGCAGGGGTATGTTACTCTGTTGAAAAAGCAAAAAGGAGAGAACCGATATGACGACCAGACGTATTGTCCCCCCCCCGAGCACCCAGGTCAGAAATCAGTCCATGGAATGCTTCAAGATGGTGGCCTCCATTGTTGTGCTGTTCCTGCATGTTTCCGTCCCGGGGAAGACACAGAACCTGTTGCAGCTGCTTGCCAACGACGCGGTGGCACTGTTCTTTGCCATTACCGGGTATTTTAATTTCGGCGCGGATCAGAAAGCCCTTGCCCGCCGCCTAAAGCACCTTTTGCGGCTGTATCTGGTGGCAATCCTGTTTTCCGTGGGACTGGGGGTTGTCACCACGGAGATTTGCGGCGGCAGCTCCGTAGCATTCCTGATAACCTATTTCCCCGAACCCGAAGAGATCATGAACTGGCTGGTGATGCATCGGGATCCCCGGAACGGACAGCTCTGGTATCTTACGTCCGCATGCGTCTGCTATCTCATTGTGTACCTTTATGTCCGTTTCTTCGGCGACGAGCCGGTAAATTACCGGCCGCTGTACGGCGCCGCCTTCAGCCTGTTTGCGGTCTTTCTTGCCCTGGGATGTCTTGCACCCGCTGCGGGGACGGACATACCCATTGCCGGAAACGGCTTTTTTCTTGGCCTTCCCATGTTCACGCTGGGCATTTTCCTGAGGGAGCATCGGGAGCGTATTCTTGCGAATTTCCGCCTTACCTCCGGCAAACTTCTTGCGCTTGCAATGACCGGTTGCGCCCTTGGAATTGCGCAGTGTTTTACCATAGGCATGGGGCAGGCGACCATGGGGGCACTGCTGGAAATTCCGGCGCTGCTGCTGTTCATGACCTGCCATCCCACGGTCACGAAGGAGCGGGGCTTCTTTGCCGCCTGTGTGGGGAAATTCGGCGCATGGTCGACCTATGTCTACATCCTGCACATACAGATTCTTTCCGTTTACACCAGATTCTGCCGTCCTGCGATGCTGACCGTTTTCTCGGAAAGCGCCGAGGCCTGGCTCCAGCCCCTTGCGGTGGCGGCGCTGTCGCTGATCACGGCCATTGTGTTTGCCTGGGGTGAACAGCTGGCGAAGCGCCTGCCCCGGCGGAAGTAAAAATTCACACTTTTTATATTGATTTTTTTATATCGATAGTGTATGATATGCTCGAATAATATGGGGCGCTGAGCCAGAGAGCAGAAAGCGGTTTGGCTTGACTTCCATATCTATATTATTATAACGAAAGAGGTTACTGTATTATGGCAATCGACTTGAAGCACTATGGTATCTCCGGTACGACTGAGATCGTCCACAACCCCTCTTATGAGGCGCTGTTCAAAGCCGAGATGGATCCCACCCTTACCGGCTACGAAAAGGGTCAGCTCACCGAGCTGGGCGCCGTCAACGTTATGACCGGCGTGTACACCGGCCGCTCCCCCAAAGATAAGTACATCGTCATGGATGCCAACTCCAAGGACACCGTGTGGTGGACTTCCGACGGCTACAAGAACGACAACCACCCCATGACCGAGTCCACCTGGGCGACCGTCAAGGAGCTGGCCGTCAAGGAGCTGTGCAACAAGAAGCTGTACGTGGTGGACGCCTTCTGCGGCGCCAACCCCGACACCCGCATGGCCGTCCGCTTCATCATGGAGGTGGCATGGCAGGCGCACTTCGTCACCAACATGTTCATCCGTCCCTCCGAGGAGGAGCTGAAGAACTTCAAGCCCGACTTCATTGTCTACAACGCCTCCAAGGCCAAGGTCGAGAACTACAAGGAACTGGGACTGAACTCCGAGACCTGCGTCGCCTTCAACATCACCTCCCGTGAGCAGGTCATCATCAACACCTGGTACGGCGGCGAGATGAAGAAGGGTATGTTCT
>ERZ808242.274-NODE-274-length-38717-cov-4.397160_pt1 | contig 38717 bp, 40 predicted proteins | sample MGYA00521244_ERZ808242 | MGnify/ENA primary metagenome ERZ808242 (study PRJEB31516, sample SAMN03275573) | gut metagenome | biome: mammalia-associated habitat; material: feces | host: Papio cynocephalus | place: Kenya | collected 2012-07-27 ... | reverse complement strand
GGCTTTCAAAACCATTGAACCCTTAAAGCTCATCGGTATTCCGCTGTCATAGATTGCCTTCATAACGGCATACATCAATTTTTCTTCCGCTGAAATATTCATATATAATCACCTCAATTTTCGTAATAATCTCTGGCTTCATTCGCCAGTCTTTCAAACTGCGCCTGATACTCGGGTGCAACAAAAATTCCGCTGAAATTATCTCCGTTTGAAGAATAGTATCGGCTGACTGCTTCCGTGATACCCTGCATATCTAAAATAGCTTCATTTGCAAGTGCGTCAGAAAGTGTTCTGTTGAAATTCGTATAGGCAAGCCCGTTTCGCTTTTCGACATAATAAGGGCTGATTTGATTTCCGAGAACAACCACCCCGTTAAACCGTGTGACAGCATCGCTTCCGTATACCCAAACAAGATACTCATCGCTGCGCCCGCCGAAGCTGCCCTGACACATAAGCGCCTCATCCAAAGCAAATACAATCGGCTCACCAATGCTATCCCGAACGGCTCTGAGCCAAGCTGTTGCTCCAATAAAATCGCTGCGTCTGGGCAGGTCTTGCTTTTGCGGATCATACTTCGGCAAAGTTACCGTCTTTCTGTTGATTAAGTCTTCTTCAACCCGATGTTCTAATAGGCTGACGATATATTCAGGCGGCTTGCGTGTGCCGGTTTCCCAGTTTTGAACGGTGCGAAAGGGAATATTATATCTTGCAGCGAATTCGCTTTGGGTGTTTCCCAGCCGCTTTCTCATTTCACGAATATCCATAAAAATCACCTCGACTATATAATACACCCAATGAGTGCATTTGTCAATAGTATCTCCAAAAGCGTTTCGATATGCGTTGCCTTGCGACCGGGGTATTAGGGGCTTGCCCCTAAAGAGCAAGCGGCGAACAGCCGCTTTGAGGGGGAACTTGCCGTACAAGTTCCCTGCTTGCTATACCGTGAGACACACCCCGCAGGGCATAAAGAAAAGCGGCTGTCAGATACCGAGATTTCAGTATATTTCTGCGCTGCACGATATCGAAAACCGCTTTTTGTCCACTTTGGGTGTATCAATTGCTCGGCATCATTTCAATGCCATAATATTTTGCCTGTTCCCGTTTTACTGCCATAATCGGCGCGTTTGGCATCATCCGAACATCTCCAAATCGTCAAGGACGCTTAATTCATTTTCTGCTTGTTCCTCCTCGGTAAGCGTAGGCGCAACCGCTTGCACCTGCGGCGGCTGTTCCGAAACAAAGGTAATCTCGTGCAATTCTTCTCGGATAATGCGCCGAAATTGTTCGGCGGTAAGTGTGCCGTCGCTCGTTTCGTAAAGTGCCTTGCCGACAGCGATAACAACGAATTTGTTGATAGAACCGTATTGTTTTTTGTCAAGGGCTTGCAGTCTCTCAACGATCTCCCGCTGGCGTTTATCTGTAAGGTCAAAACGGATATTCAGCCGGTAATACGCTTCATTCATCCCTTTGCCTCAGCTTTCATCTGTGCCTCCGCCAGATATTCATATCCCTTTGCGGCGGCGCAGATGTCATCGACGAATTTCACACGGTCAGCGCTGAACTTATAAAAGTTATTTACAAGGCAGCCGCCGCCACCGGTCACATACAAGGTCATCGTATTCTCGTCATAGCCGTGCTCACGAAGTCTGCGGAAGATGTCCCGCACATACTCAGCGGCGACGCTCTTAATGATTTTCAGATCAGCAGGCGCAATGTTTGCCGTGCCGGTGATCAGCACTTCGTCGATGATGGCGTCGTTGATCTCCCGCTGCGTTTTCTGCATAAATACCTCACGAACAGCAAGGGTGCACTGGTAAGTCCCAAATTTCTCGGTGAACATTTTGCCCTGCTGCGGCTTTCCGTTGATCATATACAGCGTGTTCATTGTGCCGTTGCCGATGTCGGCGATTAGGTTGACACCCTTTAGTGTGGTGGCGAAGCTGGCAATGGCGGCATACCCCTGCGGATAAATGCGCACATCGTCGATATAAAGGTGGTAGCCCGTCTTTTTATAGGTGAACTCCATCTCGTCGTTTTTCATCAGATACACCTTGAAGTCTGCCTTTTGCCCGCTTGTCCAAGTCAGCGGCAGACCGGCGGCAATCACAATATGCGCCTCAGTGAGATTTTCGGCTTTCAGCTCCTTGGCAATCGCCGCAAGGGTCAGCACATAATAGTCCTCGTCCTTGATTTTATCCGGTGCAAACTCCTTATGTCCCGCGCCGATGAGATAATACCTGCCGCCGTAAACCAGCATATCCGCCGTGAACAACGGTTCGTGCTCATAGGCGGTGATGCCCGTCGGAAAACAGCAATTCGCCGTTTTCATATTCCCGTAGCCGTGGTCGATGCCGATGATTTTTATATTGTTGATCGTTTTCATAATAAATCCTTTCCTGCGCATAGCGCATTTCAAAATATTTCGGATAACTCTTTTTCGGGCAGTTATCCATTGCTCCCGTTTTGCCGTAAGATTTCTGTGTACAGCTCCTTTTCAGCCGGTAATACCGCTTTCAGAAAATAGTTGCAGTAGATACCGTACCGAGAAATGAGCTGCACGCACTTTGTTTCTTCTCCGTCATCCAGCAGCAGACAATTTCCCTTATAGCAATTACAGCAAGTCTTGCGTACAAGGGCGTTGATCTTTGTTCGCTGCTTCGGTTTGATTTTGAGCATAGACCTTTCCTCCTTTTCCTTGTCAATTTGATAACCGTATTTGTCCCACGCAGCTCATAATTGTGGGGGCAGTTATCAAATAACTGTGCCATTGAAAGCTCGGAAAAACTGTGGTATAATAGTGCCAAGCTTTCTGTGGGGGAACGGCATATGAAAAGCAAAAAATATATCATATCGGAAATATCGGCGCAAAGTATCATTTCTGCCGCTGTTCCAAAGGACGGCGGCTATAGCTTTTATCTTGACGCTTCCGATATAACCAAGGAATATTTAGTTGAGAACACGCAGCAGGACGATTGCCCGATCTTTTATCAGGCAATGCTCGTTATCGGAGAAAACCCTGACAAATCAGAGTGGGTATCCGATAAACTGAAAGATGTATTCGTCTATATTGATTTCTCCGGTGTGTTTGACCGCAAGCCCGTAGGCAGAGTATCAGAACATCAAAAAATTGCCGAGTATATGTTTCGTCCGGAGGGCATCACTCTTAATTTTGGCAAAGAGGACAACCGATATATTGCCTTTGAGCGTTCGGCATCTATGAGCCGTGAAAACCGTCTGTCTTTTATCCGAGCGGATGTCTATGAGCCGTTGCGTGAGCGTATGATGCTCGGGTTGCACATCGGTCTGTGTCAGCTCAGCAAGCTGTTTGCGTATAATGCGCTGCTTTTCACAAGCGGAGCGCGCTATAACGACGATACTATTTTCAGCGATAAAAGAATTATCGTTATAAAGAGCCAAAAATCGATCATTAAAAATGTTCCTATTGTTACCGTATGCAGTGATGACAGTACCGGAGCCTTGCGTAAATACACAAGAGTTGAAAAAGTTACGGATATCCGCATAACAGAGTTTGACGGAGAAGGCTTTATTTCTCCGAGGTTGGCGGATCGGCTGGATGCAGAGCATAATTCTTTTCAGATTCGGATGCCTTACATTAAGGGCGTTGTGCATCGGGTGAATTTTGCCGCACTACTTTCCGAATTGAATGTTCCCTATATCGTGGATATGTGGGGTGAAAAACACAGCCCTACCGAGGTGGATATAATTCTGACCGAGAGTATGTTCAAAGGACTTGGGTGGATGACCGAAAACGGACTTCCTTGGGCGGAATATCTTGAACGGTGCAATAAGTACCGGCACGCGCTTTATATATCCGGTAAAGATAAGACCGAACCGCAAAATACAACGGAGCTGAATTATCAGTTTCTGAATACGCTGTCAATAACCGATGATGAGTTTCGCCCCAGGGATCTTCCGCTTGGCTGGAAAAGCTCACCGGAATACGACCGGCGGCATTGGATCACCAAAACGACCGAAACGGAATATTACCGTCTTGTTGCCGATCACGAAGCCCGCCGCAAATATTTTACCGACGAACTGCGAGAAAAGGAATCGCTAAGCAGCCGACGGAGACAGCGGGCGGAGCTGCTTACAAAAAATGCTCTTTTTATTGACGAGCCTATCTATGCCGGAGAACTGAAAGACCGAGCCGAAAATCTGCTTGCAAAATATGCGGTGGGTAAGCTCTCGGTCGCAGGCGATAACCGGTATTTATCCGACGATCTGCTGCGTCTTATTGCCGGTATGGTCAGGGACGCAGTCGGAGAAGGTGCGTCCTATCGCCGTCTTGAACGGGAATTTATCGAAGATCACTTTATTTATGCGCCTCAACCGAGCTATGAGACGGGGGAATATTACACCGTGCTGCGCAGTCCGCATATTGCGCGTAACGAAGAAGTCCTTGTAAAACCGATGGCGGCAGGCGAGCTGCGGGAGAAATACTTTTCTCATCTGAATTATGTAATTATGGTGGATTCCCGTTCCTTGATCCCCGAAAGATTGGGCGGTGCAGATTTTGACGGCGATATGGTAAAAACCATTGCCGATCCGCTTATCAATCGCTGTGTTATGCGCAGCAGTACGGAATTACCGCTTCTCAAAATACCCGCCGAACAGCCGCTTATGGCGGACGCTAACAACTGGTATGAGCGCTTTGTCACGGTCAGAAACACCTTTTCCTCCCGTGTGGGTCAGATCAGCAATGCAGCACTTGGCAGAGGCATTATCGCCTATGACGAAAATACCGCCGACGAGGATAAAGAGCGCTGCTTTCACGAGGTGGAAACACTTGCCATATTAACGGGACTGGAGATCGACTCGGCAAAAAGCGGCGTAAAGCCCGAGCTGTCAGAGTATACGGAAAAGAAAACTGCTCACCGCAGTATTTTTCTGCGCTATAAGGCGATTGCAGGCAGCGACGAGGAACACCGGTGGTATGAGCCGTCCAAAAATGCCCGTCTGAAAAAATTCTTTGAAAGCATAGATTGGAGCAATGTCAGTTCTAATTTAGAAAGGCTTCCGTATCTGGCATACAGGCTGAGGTGTGATACCGAAGCCGTCACGGTCACTCCTGTGTCGGAAAATCAAATGTTTCTGTTTGCCCAAACGCCGAATTGGAAGGAGCATATTGATCCCGCAATGCTTGCCCGCGTTGCAGAGCTGATTTCCGATTACGAAACTGCCTTGAATCGTGTGCGGTATGTCCGGCATATTTCCACCGATATGAAGCGTAAGGGGGATATTTACCGTATTCTTTTTACTCGCGGTCAGGAAAAAGAGTATGCCGTAGATGAGCTGTATTCTGCATTTGAAGGGATGCTTCCGCAGCAGATAAGAAAAGCGCGGCTTGCGCTGAGCGAAACCGACTGGCATTTTGTTCCGCCGAAAGAACGCCTGAATGTACTCGGCTCTCTTATAGGCGGTATGCGGGTCTATGCATATGCAGATGTGTTCTGCGATTTCCGTTGCGGCGGGTACCGTATAGTGGGCGATATTATTTGTGACCTTGACGATATGTACCGCAAAATAGGAATACAAAAGAATTTCTCAAAACAAAAGGGCGACAGCAAAACACTGCGAACATTGCTGTCGGGTGTGACCGTCACATCGGACTATAAAGAGCAGATTATCCGCAACTGCCTGAGTATTATTCGTCCTATCGACGGGAAAAACTGCCTTGACTATGCTGAAGTCATAAAATGTGCGGTCGCTCTCGGCAAACGGCAATTTGTATTGGAAGTGCTGCCGTTTGCGGTATCTGAGCAAACAATAGACCGCAGCCATATATATGACCGGAACAAACCGCAGAAGAAACGGAGGTTGTGGCGATGACAAACGAGTGGTTGGAATTTAAGGCATATACCGAAAAACCGAAATATTCCGCTGTAAACAAGCACGATCTTTCCTACCTTGGCAGGTTTTCCTTTAAGACCGTGACCGACTTTGAAGGCTTCGGCAGAATACTGACGGTTTTGGCAAGGGGATATATTTTTCACGATAAAAACGGCAGTTTGCTTGCCTGCGATCCATACGCCCGTGTTGACTATGCACGAAGTGCGCTCTTTGCTTGGTGCAGTATCCCGGACAAGAATGAGTCAACCCCTTTTGTGAACTTCGGAGAACTTGCCGACAGTTTTCCCGAACTTGTAAGTAACAAGGGCGAGGGATGGTATTACAGGCATATTCAAAATGTTATTCGGTTTGTAAAAAAGCATCCCGATACCGTCAGCGCAACTGCAAAAAACACCGTTGTGGGAATCAGCAAAGGCTTTAAGGCGGAATGGAAAAAGAAAGTCAGGCAACTGCAAGTGCCGATATTTGCGTTGAATACCAAAGCGGCGTGGGCGCTGCGCTTTGATGACATTCTTGCCGATGCGCTGGAGCTTGGCGCGCTCAGAACGGAGGAATATGTTTTGTCGCAGCCAAAATATGACGCTTTGAAAAGCCTTGACTTGAACGCCGTTCCTTTAGAAGTAGTCTGCGATACGGTTGCCTACTATGAAGCAAATAAAAGCAATGATAATGAGTGGGTGGTGCTGCCCGTTGCAGGCTTTGATTGCTATTACGGAAACACAAATTTCAGCAAAAAATGGCTTGCCAAAATCCCCGACGCTGTACTGACAAGAGAAGTGTGCAGCGGCGTCTGCCGAATAAAAGTCAATATCTGAAATGCAAAAAGCCCCGATGAGTACAGAAAATCTGAAACTCATCGGGGCTGTCTTTATATCCGCACATTCGATTATTGCCACTGCTTTTTCTACAATAAACAGTGACAATTTCTGTTTTCATACTTTTCGGGTAAAATATTAGAAAAATACTCGGAGGTAAATTGAGATGAAAGAACGAATTATTACAGCAAAAACGATTGCCGAATTTAAGGAACATCTAATCTTAGAGGAAAGGAGCAAAATAACGGTTGAAAAATATATCCGTGATGTAAAAGCGTTTGCGAAGTATACACAAAACAGTGCCATTACAAAAGAAATCGTAATCGCATACAAAAAGCATTTACAAGAAAATTACGCTGTGCGGAGCGTAAATTCAATGCTTGCAAGCATCAACAGTTTATTTTCATTTTTAGGCTGGCACGATTTAAAGGTGAAATCACTGAAATTGCAGCAGCAGGTATTCTGCCCCGAAGAAAAGGAATTGACAAAAGCAGAATACACACGGCTTTGCAGAACAGCGGAACGCAAACACAATGAAAGGCTTAATCTTATTCTGCAAACAATCTGCGGTACAGGTATCCGTGTCAGCGAGCTGCAATATATAACGGTCGAGGCGGTAAAACAGGGCGAAGCAGTTGTAAATTGCAAAGCAAAAACACGGTCGGTGTTTATTGTAAAAGAATTAAAACAAAAATTGCTCCGCTGGGCAGCGAAGCAAGGAATAAAAAGCGGTATGATTTTTGTAACAAGGACGGGCAAGCCGATAAGCCGCACAAACATCTGGCGGGAAATGAAGGCCTTATGCGAGGAGGCAAATGTAAACCCGCAAAAGGTATTTCCGCACAACCTGCGCCACCTGTTCGCCCGTGTGTTTTACGGAATTGAAAAGGATATTGCAAAGCTTGCCGATATTCTCGGTCATTCAAGTATAAACACCACAAGAATATACATAATTTCAACAGGTACAGAACACCGTCAGCGTATGGAGAATATGCGGCTCATAATATGAAAAAGGCCGCCAAAAGCGGCGGCAGAAACATAATCGGTATTATGTTGTATTGAGCACACACAAATACGCACCCAGCTAAATTTATATAGTAAATTATAGCACAGTAGGCGCAGAATGTCAATAGTTTTATTTGAGGAAAGTATGAAAAGTTAGAATTGTCCGAATTTAAGCATGGCAATGAAAGCCTTATTGTTCGTTTTTTCGAACACGGTAACAAGGCTTAGCTTTTTATGCGCTTTTTTAAGCAACTCTATTTCCGCTAAAGAAGATCTGCTTTATTTTCTACAACATAATACCGATTATGTTCCCAAATAAGCTAATCGGTTTTGCCGCATAATCAGCGGCAATTATTTGGGCGGTGAAGTCGCAAGAAGTTGCGAATATTATTCTTGAACTTGATAAGCAAAACGCGTAAACAATGGATTAACGCACTGCCGTTATGGGTTGATAGACTATGAGAATCAGTTATAAAAAGCTTTGGATACTGTTAATTGAAAAAGACATATCGCCTGCAACGCTGAGAAAGGATTTGAGTATTGCAACAGGCACTATGACAAAACTGCGAAAAAACGAGGAAGTAGCGCTATCTGTTTTACTAAGGATATGTGACTATCTGAATTGTAATATAGGCGATATTTGCGATGCGATTGATAATGAACAAGAATTTTAATTATTCCGGAGGAGAAAATATATGCCTTTTTGCACGAACTGCGGTGCACAAATTGCAGAAGGAGCTAAGTTCTGCATAAATTGCGGCGCTGCAAGCACCCGAGGCGAGAGCGTCAGAGAAACCGTTTATGATGGAAATGTACATAAGTGTCCAAACTGTGGAGAGGTCCTCACCGCCTTTGCGTCGGCCTGTCCCACCTGTGGATATGAGATAAGAGGAAAATCGGCGGTTGCTTCGGTTCAGACTTTTTACAGTGATCTTTGCAAAGCGCAGACTACAGAGCAAAAGGATCATATGATTCGCAACTTCCCAATTCCGAATACCAAAGAGGATATTATCGAATTTATGATATTGGCATCCTCCAATATTCTCGGAGAGGATAAACAAGATATTTACGAAGCGTGGCTTGCAAAATTTGAACAGGCATATCAAAAGGCCTTGATCTTGTTTGCAGGAGATCCTGACATTGTCAAGGTTCAGCAGATTTACAGCAACTGTCAAATAAACATAAACACTGAAAGGCAGAGGAAAATCGAAAGATTGACTGCCGATACCATAATCCGAAATATTGCCGCCTGTGTCGGTGCAATTTTAATGATTGCTTCGGTATTTATTGATCGTACCGGTGGGAACTCATCCTTGCTGGAACTCGTATCGTGTATCGTCCTTATCGCATCTGCCACAAGCCTTTTCAAGCGAGGAGCATCCGTCATAGACTATGCAATTGGGGCGGCCAGCGGCCTGCTGATGATTCTGTTGTCCTTTTTGCTGTTCAACGGCTCAATATGTCAGTTGTGCGGAGGCGTTGTTCTGATTATTGTTGCTGTGAATTATTTTAAGAGCTTAAATCATTACAAAAAATAGGAGGGCAGTTATGTCTATATTCGGCAAACCAAAAGCCGGTGGCTTTATGGATGAAATTCGTTGTGACGAACCGACATACCTCATCTGGAAGTGGCATCCGACAGGCTCGGTTGCAGGGAACAACAATCGAGAAAATGCGATCCGTTGGGGTTCATCCCTGCGGGTAAAGGAAGGCGAAGTCGCTGTATTTGTATACCGCCAAAAAGACGGCACAATGCAGGACTTTATCGTCGGTCCGTTTGACAAGAAAATAGAAACAAGCAATTTTCCCGTGCTTGCAAGCATCATCGGTTTAGCTTACGCCGGCGGTACACCGTTTCAGGCAGAAGTATACTTCATCAATCTTGCAAACATTGTTCAGGTTAAATTCGGCGTTCCGTTCTTTGATGTATACGATCCGAGATTTCTCGATTTCGGCGTTCCGGTAGCCGTTAGAGGCACGGTGAGCTTCAAAATCAGCGATTACCGTGAATTTATCAAGCTGCATCGGCTTAATACCTTCAACTTGGAAGATTTTCAGCGCCAAATTCGGGATGCGGTGAGCCGGTATGTTAAAGATACCGTGACAAATGCGCCTGCCGCACAAAACATTCCGGTCATTCAGCTGGAAAGCAAGACCGCTCAGATAAATGATGCCGTAGAATATGACATCGGCGAACGGTTAAAGGAAAACTTCGGCGTTACTGTTTCGGGCGTGGATGTAGGTGCGATTGAGATTGACAAGCAAAGCGACGGCTATCGTCAGCTCATGGCTGTCACCAAAGATATAACGACTGCTAAAATGCAGGCGGAAACCACCGACTATGTGGAAAGGCTCCGCATTCAGCGTGAGGAAGGTCAATATGCGCAGCATAAGCAGACACAATCGGCAAATATCGGCGCATTTCAGGTTGAAAAACAGGCCGAGGTCGGCATCGCCGGAGCGGAAGCGCTCGGCCATATGGGCGAAAACGGTGCGGGCGGTGTAGAGCTCGGCAGCGGCGGCGCAGGATTTAATCCGGCGGCGATGATGGCAGGAATGGCTGTCGGCGGAGCTGTCGGGCAGAATATCGCCGGAACTATGAACGGTATGTTATCAGGTAACAATCATCAAGCCGCAATGGGCGCTGTACCGCCTCCTGTTCCAACTATCTCTTACCATATCGCTGTCAACGGTCAGGCTACCGGTCCATATGATATGAATACGCTTTCTGCGATGGTACAAAGCGGGCAGTTGACGGCTGCAACGCTGGTTTGGAAAAGTGGGATGGCAGCGTGGAGCCGTGCCGATGCAGTTGATGAACTGAAGGGCTTGTTTCAAATGACAATGCCGTCGATCCCAACTACGGAAAATTAAGCATAAAGCTTAATATATTAAAATCAAATTTAAAGGAGAATACGAAAATGAAATGTAGTTATTGTGGTGCAGAATACGAGGGAAATTTTTGCCCGGAATGCGGAGCAAGGGCAGAGTCACAGTCTTCTGCAACGCCCCCTCCGATTCAGCAACCTACCACTATTCCGCAAAAACCCGTTCCGCCGGTCGGTGGCGATGTGGCGGCCTATCAGAAGTCGAAAAAGCCGAAGAAACCGATTTACAAAAAGTGGTGGTTTTATGTAATCGCTGCCGTAGCCCTGATTGCAATTATTTGTGCAATTTCCGGTGGAAAAGGTAAGGGTGAAAAAATAGAATGGGCTAAGATTGAATTGAGGGATCAACTTCCTGAACCACCATCCAACAAGGGTACACTCTATGAAAACTCGGATGAAGAATTTTGGGTTTCTCTTGAAGGAGTGACGGATGATCAATACAACAATTATTTGGATGCCTGTGTTGGCAAAGGCTTCACCGTTGATTCAAAAAAAGATTCTAACTCATATAAAGCTTTTAACAAAGCTGGATACAGTTTAGAACTTTCGCATTATTCTGATGATTTAAGTATTCAGCTCTATGCTCCAATGGAGTTTGCTGCTATCTCTTGGCCGACAGGCGCTGCAGGCAAACGATTGCCGTCACCTAAATCATTAAGCGGAAAATTCGATTATGAAAATAATGATAGTTTTTCGGTATACATAGGCAATACAAGCAAGTCAGACTATGAAGAGTATGTTGAATCCTGCGCAGACAAGGGCTTTACAGTCGATTATGACAAGGGCAACGATTATTATAATGCCGATGATAACGACGGTTGGAGCATTTCGCTTAAATATGAGGGCAATAATATTATGAGGATCCAAATTGATGCCCCTGACGAAAAAAACAGTAAAGACAGCAAAAGCTCTCCGACAACATCTTCGTCAAAATCCTCGAATTCAACTGAGTCTAAACCTACCGAATCTGACAGCGGTAAGAACCTTGTTAACGAAATGCGCAAAGACTTTAAAGATGCAATGGACAGCTATGAGACGTTTATGGATGAATATGTTGCATTTATGAAAAAATACAGTGATAATCCAAACGATGCTGGTCTACTTGCCGATTATACAAAATATATGAGCAAATATGCTGATATGGTCGAGAAATTTGACAAATGGGAAAGCGAAGACCTAAATGACGCAGAGCTTGCTTACTACATTGACGTTCAAACGCGAGTTAACAAAAAATTACTTGAAGTGGCACAATAAGAGGAGAAATGTTTATGAAAAGAAGTAAAACTTTATTAATATCAAATATTTTGGCAACGCTTTACTCGTTTTATTTACTCTGGACTTTTGGTGGCGCTATAATTGAAGCAGGAGGCGCAGATTTTATAGGAGCAATCAGCGATTATTTTGAATTAGCCTTTGACTTGCTCGGAATGAGTTCTCCTGCAATGAATTTCGTATATGCTATTACAATTTTATTGTGCATACATATTGTTTCATTTGTTTTAGGATGCATTATTGGCTGGATAGCCTACGCATGGAAAAAGAGCAGTAATGCAAAATTTGCTGCCACACTCTATCTCATTGGTACAATTTGCTTCCCTATATACCTTTTCTTCGGACTCCCGATTACAATTGTAGGATTTATTGGTGGCGGAAAGCAAAAGAAAATTAACAATACAGTAAAATAAAATGAACGGGGACCGAAGCCATTATAGGTTTCGGTCCTCTTATTTTATATGAGTATAAGTTCACTGTTTACGATCTCAATAGCTCGATTTCGTATGCTGTTCATTCTGCCGACCCACACCATTTGGTTATCAGCCTTCAACCGCTCGGTAACGCCCTCCGCTATCGCCATCTGCCTTGTAAGCCGTTCAAACATTTCCTCTGCATGCTTATCAATATCAACAAGATAGCCGTTCAATCTGCCGCTTGTCAGCAAGTTGGTGTAAAGCACTTTGCGGTGATTTCTCAGATAGCGTAAATGTCGCTGTCCCCATATCCCAATTGGCTTTTGTTCTTCCTCTGCCTCATCATCCCCGGCGATAAGGTAATAATCACCGACCAACTCATATTTCAGCCCCGTTCGTTTGTCTGTAATGTATTTTTCCATAGTCCAGTCCTCCGTTCTGCAATCTTGAATTTTTTGATTTTTGCGTTTGCTACTTTAACAAGCACCTCATCCACGGCATCAGTGTATTTGCCTTCCGATATAAGCCGATTGCGGAGTTTGTTAAGGCATTCAATCATAAGCCGCCATTCCTCGTTCGTAAGCGCAAGGTAATATTTTTGTTTCACCATTCTGACCTCCTTTAATTTCTGCTCTTATTGTAACGGAGAATACAGAAATAATCGAATGTACGGATAAATAAGAATGCCAAATGACAATCGCTTGGCACTCTTGATTTTCTCTCGGGAAGTGATTGAATAACTCAATAAAAGCAACGAATTTCGGATGACTTTGCAAGGAAGCCAGCCAACGAGTTTGGCATCCTTCCTCTAAAAACACAAAGAAAAACACCGAGAAAAGCCTTTCATAGACTAATCTCGGTGAATTCTTCGCCCTCGCAACGCCCGTACTCATAAGTTATTGTCCTTAAGAGTACGACGCATTTTACATCTCTTTTTTATATGATTTCATTAAGCTTTTTAAAAACAAAGTCCGAGGCTGAAAGCCTGACTTTATTTCTGTCCATATCTTTAAAATGCTCTGTAAAGCAGATCTCCTTTCCCCTGTCATAAAAACCGAAGCATACGGTTCCCACGGGGATATTAGGGTCATCGGATGTCGGACCCGCAAAGCCCGTTACTCCTACGCCTACATCGGCGTTATTATTAAGCGCCGCTCCTTTTGCCATAGCAAGCGCCGTCTCCTCTGATACTACGCCGTATTTATCAATCAAATTCCTACCTATATTTAAATACCTTATTTTTGCGTTTACAGAATAGGTTATAAGCGAAGCGTCCAAAACCTCGGAAGCGCCCGTTGCGCTTATAAATCTTGCGGCGCAAAGTCCGCCGGTGCAGGATTCGGCAAAGGAAATGTGAAGCTTTTTCTTTTTTAATTTATCCGCAACAGTCTGTTCTATTGATATTTTTTCCATTTTCAATCTCCGTAAATCCCATTTATTGAGGTTATCCTGTCTTTTATCATATTTCTTAATGATTTCGGTTTAACCGCTTCTATTTTATCTCCGAAGTTGATAATCCATGTCACAAGCGCGTCGCTTACAGCCGCAGAGTAGGTAAAATTAAAGGTTTTCTCGGTAAGCTTTGAAATAAAAATATTTTCTCCGAATCTGTCTAAAACCTGTTCAAGCATATCCTTAGAGCATTTAAGCTCAATTTCTTCTATCTTTCCGCCGAACATGCCGAAAAGTCTTTTTGTATAATCGGCAACATCAAAATAATTCTTATAATCGCTGACCTCGCTAAAAGGTCTTATCGGAGTCTCAGTCTCTTCAGCCGCGTGCATTCTGTCAATTCTTAAATGGATAAGATTATCGTATTTTTCATAATTACCTATAAGATAATAGTGGTCGTCCTGCCATGTAAGCGCATAAGGGCTGACCGTGCGCTCAGTGGTATTAGTCTCAATCTGCTTGTTGTCCCCTATTTTTCTTAAGGTATAATTAAATTTTATCTGCTTTCTGTCTTCAATAGCTCGTGAAACGGTATCAATAGTATAATAAATTTCTTCATTTTTGGTTTTTGAGTCTTCATCAATATATATTCCCATTTTCTTAGAGGAAACCTGATAAACGCTCATCATATCATCAAGCTTGCTTACAAGCTCGCGCGTTTTTTTAACGCTTATGAATTTCGCTGTCTTAACGGCGTCCGAAAGAAGAGAAATTTCGGGAATTTCAAATTCTCTTGAGCCCAAGAAAAAGCCCGACTGCGGAACGCGTGTTTTAATGATATCAAACCCTAAAAATATAAGCTGTTCAATATCATTATAAACCGCTTTTCGCTCGGCTGTAACATTATAAGCAGATAACTTATCGCATATCTGGGTAGCATTCATAGGATGCTCTTCGTCGGTATATTTTTTCAGTATTTCGATAATATAAAATAGCTTCAGCTTTTGTCCGCTTCTTGATGCCATGCCGCCACCTCTTTTAAAAATTCCTCTTTAGTGCAAACCGAATTTACGGCGTCCAAAAAAGCGCTTGAAGAAAGCCCTGACGGTAAATCAAGCCTTTTTAAAAGACCGTCTCTTTTTGATTTGCTGTTTTCCCGACCGCTTAATCCGCATAAAAATAAATCGGTTTTTGTTATCTTATCTTTTTTTAATTCTGAGCCGAATTCTATTCCGCTTCTTTTAAATGCCTTTAATATTTCTTCCCTATTAAAGCCCTCTACACCTAAGAAGCCTTCCTTTGACGGTGTGCTTTTTCTTCTTTCCTTGCCCTTAACCTGCGGAAGATAAACATTTTTAATGTCAGCCCCTCCGCAAAAGCTTTTAACATAAGACCTTATCTGCATTCCCGCACTGTCGGAATCGGTTACGATAATTATACCGTGCTTTAGTCCTACCCTTCTTATAAGCTCTCTTTTTTCTTTGTCCTTAAAAACGCCGAAACCGTTTGTAGGGATAATAAAAGCGTCAATAATTCCGTCAAGCTTAATTTTATCGTATTTTCCCTCAACAATAACTACAGAATCAAGCTTTAACAAATCAATCACCCTTCACGGCAATATAAATAAGCTTTAAGGTCATTTCCTCCAGCACAAGCTTAGAGTCCGCACCGAACGATTTAAGCGCGCTGTCGGTCTTTATTAGCTCATTTAAGCTTAAGCTAAGCTTTCGGCTGTCATATTTTCTTAAATTTGCCGCGGCTTTATCCAATAAAAAAGCCTTATTTTTATAGGAAAAATCACTTGCAACCTCATTTTTTCCTTTTTTGACCTTATAAGCACTGTTAAGCCTGAACATATCCACAAAAGAAGATGCGGCAGTATAAAGAATTATCATCGGCTCGGTATGAAGATAAAACATATCGTCAAGCTTTTTCAGCGCTTTTGAAGCATTGCCCGCAAAAATACAGGAAACATAGTCATAAACGGACGCTTCAATCGATCTTGTGCAGGCAATATCAATATCCGCTTTTTCTATCTTCCCGTTTTCTTTATAAAAGCAAAGCTTATTAAGCTCGTTTTCAAGGGTTGAAATATCGTCGCCGATAATCTCAACGGCATATTCGGCGGTAGGTCTGTCAAGCTCGCAGCCGCGTTTTTTAGCGCCGTCGCAAAGCATTTTTGCAAGCTCGGCGGCTCGGCGGTGTTCGAGGTTTACCGCTATTCCCTTTCCCTTTTCGGCGCACGAAACCAATTTTTTAAATTTAGCGCTTCTTTTAATATCGCACTCAACAGTTTCAAACTTAAGAATAACCGTGCAGTAATCCGGGATATCCTCTAAAATTGCGCATAATGAATCAAAATCGGATTTTGCGCAATGCTCAAAATCGAAGTCGTCTATAAAAATACATTTTTTATCCGACATCATCGGCATCTGCTCAACGGCATTTGCAACATCGGAAAGATTTATTTCGCCGCTGAATTTCTGAAAATTGAAAAACGGGTCGCCGTCAAAAGATTTTGAAGAAATTTTTTTGAAATAAAAATCCAAAAGGTATAAATCTTCCCCGAAAAGAATGAATGAGCGAACCGAAGAAAAACCCGATTTAAGAAGCTTTATTAACTGAAATTCTGCTGTTACCGCCAATTATTTCACCCTTTTCTTTACCTTTAATTATTTTTAAAGCCTTTAATGTTCTTAACAGCAATACCGATATTATCCAAACCGACAGCGTTAAAATAAGAAAGCCTTTTCCGCATTCTATATAGGAATCTCTCATACTGCCCAAAGTATTTATAATATAATTTATGTATCTGACGAAAAGAGACAGCAATTTAAACATCGGACTTACCGCCGCTGACACTAACGGAATGGCAGAGACGAATACCGTTATCAGCATTCCGACAAGCACTGCCGTAACCGCCTGAGAAATAAGAAGATTTGTAAGCAATGCCGAAAGAGAAAATTCCTTGAATTTAAGCACTGTTACAGGAGCTGTAAATATAAGCGCCGAAACAGATGTAAGAATTGAAGAAACCGTCTTCCCCGTAAAGTCATTCTTTAATCTCAGGCACCTTTCGAAAACAGGATTCAAAAGCAGAATACCCAAGGTTGACAGCACGGACAGCTGAAATGAAATATTAAACACTGTGCATGGTGAAAATATCAAAATAAAGCATACCGACAGCGAAAGCGCGTTAACCGAATCGCCGTCTCTTCCGCACAAAATCGAGGAGGATAAAATTATATACATAAGTCCTGCTCTAAGAATTGACGGAGTAAATCCGCAGACCGCCATAATATAGAAAACCGAAGAAGCGGAGCAAACAAATCTAATAAATCTGTTATAAAACATCTTCTTTATAAAGGAGTTTACGGCAGACATTATTATCGCAAGGTGCATACCCGAAACTACCATAACATGGCTTACGCCCGAATGCCTGATATTTTCTGAAAACTCATCGGAAAATCCCGACTTATCGCCTATCAAAAGTCCTGCTATAGTAGAAGAAACATTTTTATCCGTATAATCGCTTATAAGAGAATTTATGTAATTTCTGGTTCCTTCCGCAACGGAATAAATTCTGTTTTTACCGCTTACTGCAACAATTCCGTCTATCTTAGAGCTGTATAAAATACCCTCGGAAAGATTGTATTCCTCGTATTCGCCGTTTAGTGCAGATTCCGTTTCAATCTCGGAAAGAATTCTGTCGCCTGTCTTAAAATCGGGCTTCGAAGTATAAAAGCTGATTTTAGTTCCGCGCTTAATATCATGGTTACTGCATTTTCCGACCTTCATAACACCGTTAAATCCGTTATCGGTTTCATTCATTTCGGTAATCAGAAAATCGCCTCTTAGCTTTTGCGTCGAGCTTTGCTTTGAGATATTGATATCGTTTTTAAAACTGAATACCGAAAATGCAAGTACTACGCAGAAAAGATATCCGACGAGATTCTTAACGGAAAATCTGAAAAAGATAGAAATTGCAATAACAGAAGAAATAAGAACAACCGTTGCCGTAAGCATAATATCGGACTTCAAAGCGAAATATGAAGTCATCGCACAAAACAGTGCAGGAAGCAGCAACGGACGGTCCGCCGTTAAAAAGCATTTTACGAACATTAAAGCTTTAGAGAAAAAATTATTTTGCCGCACAATTTTTCACCCGAAAGCTTATCAGCCCAATAAATCTTCAATAAGAATTTTTAAGCCTATCAGAATAAGAATAACACCGCCGACTATTTCAGCCCTCGTTTTATATCTTTCTCCGAATTTATGGCCGATAAAAACTCCTATTCCGGAAATAAAAAATGTTGTAAGACCTATAACGGTTATGCCGCCGAAGATATCGGCTTTCTGCATTGCGAAAACTATCCCGACAGCCAGTGCGTCAATACTGGTCGCAACCGCCATTAAAAACAATTCTTTTATATCGAATTTTGCCGTTTCTTCCTCTTCGGATTTATTATCATGCAGAGCTTCGAAAATCATTTTTCCGCCGATAAAAGCAAGCAAAACGAACGCAACCCAATGGTCGATTTTCTGAATATAGTCGCTGAATTTTGAGCCTAAAAACCAGCCTATAAGAGGCATTAAAGCCTGAAATCCGCCGAAAAACAGCGAAATAACAAAGGTCTGCTTTAAATTGATTTTCGGCATTTTAAGCCCCTTACATACCGAAACCGCAAAGGCGTCCATAGAAAGCCCTACGCCTAACAGCAAAAAATCAACAAAATTCATAAATCAACTCTCCCAAAATCGACATAGCTTTATTTTAAATTCCAAGATTTGAAATCCTTTAAATCCGCAAATATTTTTTTATAGCTTTCATACCTCGACACTTCTATCTTTCCGTTTTTGACTGCCTCTGCAATACTACATTTCGGCTCGGTTGTGTGTGTACAGTCCGAAAATCTGCAAAGCCCCAGATACTCCTTAAATTCCGGAAAGCAAAGCGGAAGATTATCTCTGAAGCCTAACGGGTCATCAGAAATATCAAGCGAAGAAAATCCCGGGGTGTCGACTATAAAAGCGCCGTTTTCCCTTATAAACAGCTCTGTATGGCGCGTGGTATGTCTGCCCCTTCCAAGCTTTTCGCTTACCTCGCCCGTTTTCAGCATTAAATCCGCATTCAAGGCATTTATAAGGCTTGATTTCCCGACTCCCGAATTTCCGATAAATGCGCAGACCTTTCCGGATGTCAGCCCGTTTAAGCTTTCGGTATTATCGTTATTCTTAGCGGAAACCGTCAGAGTTTTAAGTCCCGAATTACGGTATATTCTTTCGAAATTTTCAAAAGAGCCCATATCGCTTTTATTGAATACTATGACAGGCTCGATTTTTTTATAGATACAAATTGCCGACATCAGGTCGATCAGGTAAGTATCGGGGGACGGCGTCTTAAAAGCGGAGACAATAAATATTCTGTCAATATTCGCTATAAGAGGTCTGTCTAAGAAATTTTTTCTCGGATGAATACTTTCTATTACTCCGTTTTTATCGGAAAGCACCGAAAAATCTACATAATCACCTACAATGGGGGAAGCTCCCGTATTCCGAAAGCTTCCCCGCGCCTTACATTCATAAGTCGTTTTATTGCTGTAAACATAATAAAATCCCGATATTGCTTTTACAACTATTCCGTTCATATATCAGCTGTTGGTTGATGTGTTTTGATTAAACTTTGAGGCTATTGAATATTCGTGCTGAACAAAGGAATCGCCTGTTTTACAGTCAAATTTGATTTCCTGATACTTTTCATCCTTATCATTTGCAAATATTCTTATTGTATATAATTCGCTGTCATTGGTAGATGTAACAGAAAATGTATAACTGCCGCCGTTGGTAAAATCAATGCTGTTGCTTATGGCAAGCTGTTTATTATCGCCAGAATAAATTGCAACCTGACCGAAAATGTTTTTAAGCTTTGGCAAGGATACAGTAACCTTATTGTTATATTCATACTTACCAGTGCTAACATATATGGTAACAGTTGAGCCTTCCGCAAGCTGAGCTGAGCCTACGCTTGGATCCTGCTTGAAAACATAACCCGCTTTATAATACTTATCATTTTTAGAAAGATTTTCTGTTTTAACCTGAGCCAAAAGTCCCTTGTCTGTAAGCTCTTTTTTAGCGCTTTCCTCGCTTAAGCCTACAAGGTCGGGAACATCGACCTTGACCTCTGCCGCGCCGAGACTTACATAAACCTTTACAACCTCACCCTTTGTGATAGCAGTTCCCTGTTTAGGATCTGTTTTTATAACATATCCCTCCTCAACCTCACTGCTGTTTTCTTTTATGATTTCAACCTTGACATCATAGGTGGAAAGGGTTGTGGAAGCCTCGCCTGCCTTATGATTGCGAAGATCGGGCAAAACCTGAGTTGCTTCGCCGAGACTGATATAAAGGGTTATTTTAGTTCCTGCTTTTATCTTCTTTCCTGCCTTCGGAGACTGGTCGAATACCTGATTTATGGGATATTCGTCATTAGCGCGGGTAACCTGAACGAATTTATATTTATAACCGTCCTTGTCGCGGTTTTTATACATATCCGATTTTTCTTCGATTTCGGTCATAGTCATACCGACAAAGTTTTCACATTCGATTTCCTTTGTCTTTTTAGAGCCGAATATCGACTTTGCGAAAACGCCTAAAACAATCGCAACTACTATAACCAAGGTTGCGGCAATTCCCGCAAGAATAGGAATTGTTTTGCTTTTTGACTTCTTTTCTTCCGTCTCTTCATTTTCTTCGATAACGGGAGCGGCTTCCATATTGCCGATATATTTAGTCGGCGAATCGTCAACAAAATAAGAATAGTCAAACTGTGCGGAGGGGTCTTTTTTAAACACCTCAAGGTCACAAAGCATTTCCGCGGCAGACTGGTATCTTCTTTCGGTGCTTTTCTGCATTGCGTGCATTGTAATCTGCTCAAGTCCCAAAGGAATCGAGGGGTTTATATGCGTAGGAAGAACAGGATCGCGCTGAAGCTGCATTATCGCAACGGAAACGGCGCTGTCCGCCTCAAACGGCAATTTACCCGTAAGCATTTCATAGAGCATAACGCCGACGGAATAAATATCCGTTTTCTCGTCGGTCTTTTCTCCTCTTGCCTGCTCAGGGCTAATATAATGAACAGAGCCTATTGCCTTATCGGTGATAGTGCGCTGTTCGCTTCTTGCAAATCTCGCAATACCGAAATCCGTAACCTTTATGGTGCGGTCAGGCAGAACCATTATATTCTGAGGCTTAACATCTCTATGCACAATACCCTTATCATGAGCATGCTGAAGTCCCTTTAAAATCTGAATTGTGAAATGAACGGCGTCCTGCCACCTTAAGCTTCCCTCGCGCTCGATGTATTCCTTTAAAGTAATACCGTCAATATACTCCATTACGATATACTGAATAACATCGCCGAAGCAGACATCATAAACCTTAACTATATTAGGATGAGAAAGAACGGCAATTGCCTTGGATTCATTTTTAAATCTTCTTATGAATTCCTCGTTTGATGTAAACTCATCCTTAAGGATTTTCATAGCGACTATTCTATCCTCGACATTATCGTAAGCCTTATAGACTACCGCCATTCCGCCTACACCGATGACCTCTTGAATTTCATATCTTCCGTCTAATCTTTTTCCGACAAATCTATCCATATCAAGTATCCTTTCACACTACAGTTATTTACAGCAAACAACAGCCGTAATATTGTCTCCGCCGCCCGACATATTAGCGGCGTTTATAAGTTTTTCGCATACAGAGCTTATCTCTGAATTACGGATATACTTTAAAATACTTTCATTATCAAGGAAATTGGTTAATCCGTCCGTGCAGAAAAGCAGTATATCGTCTTTATCAAAGCCTATTTCATAGCAGTCACATACAACATTCTTTTCTGTTCCGAGCGCCCTTGTAATAACATTTTTATCGGGATGTACCCTTGCTTCCTCCGCCGTCAGCTCTCCGCTTTCGACGAGTGACTGAACAACCGAGTGGTCGCGTGTTATCTGAGAAATACCGTTAGAGTTGATTTTATACGCGCGGCTGTCGCCGATATTGCATATATAAACCGAAGAATCGCAGACTACGGCAACAACGGCGGTAGTTCCCATTCCTTTAAGTTCGGCGTGTGAATTCGCCGCGTCATAAAGAACGATATTTGCGGAGATAACGGCATTGTTTATTATTTTAATAATTCCGTCAGCCGAAAGAGACGGTCTGAAAGAGTTTATTATATATTCCGAAATATGCTTAACAGCCATAGAGCTTGCTATATTTCCCGCTTTTGCTCCGCCCATTCCGTCGCACACAACCGCAAGCTTTATATTATCAGCCAAAGCTCCGGTGAAAAATGCGTCCTGATTATCCGAGCGGACCTTTCCCCTATCCGTTTTACCGAAAATTTGCAATTCATTCATCCTCCCTTACCTTTTTTCTAAGCTGTCCGCAGGATGCGGAAATATCCGCTCCCAAGGTTCTGCGGACCGTTACGGTCATATTTTGCCTTTCAAGCATAGATGTGAATTTTTTTATACTGTTTAAATCCGGCTTTTCAAAAGAATTCTCCTTAACGGGATTTGCCGGTATTAAATTTATATGACACATTATTCCTTTTAATATCCTCGCAAGCTCTTTTGCGCATTCCTCGGAATCGTTTACACCCTTTATAAGAGCATATTCAAAAGAAATTCTGCGGGTTGTAGCGCTTTGATAGCTTTTGCAGGCTCTTAAAAGCTCCCTTATCTGCCATTTATTGTTTACGGGCATTATGCTGCTTCTCATTTCATCAAAGGGAGCATGCAGCGACACCGAAAGAGTGATAGGAAAATTATAATCCTTAAGCTTTAAAATTTTAGGAACTACTCCCGAGGTTGAAAGAGAAATATGTCTTAGTCCTATATTTACTCCGTTGCTGTTGCTTACAAGCTGTAAAAACTTAACGGAATTTTCAAAATTATCAAGCGGCTCGCCCATTCCCATCATAACTACATTGGAAATCCTTATTCCGTTATCCTTTTGCGCCGTTAAAATCTGAGCGATGATTTCTGAAGCCGTAAGGCTTCTTGAAAGTCCGTTCAGTCCCGACGCGCAGAATTTACAACCCATTCTGCAGCCCACCTGAGAGGAAACGCAGATAGAATATCCGTGCTCATATTTCATAAGAACGGTTTCTATAAGCTCCCCGTCATAAAGCTTTAAAACATATTTAACCGTAGAATCTATTTTCGAAACATATTTTTTATAGATATCCGCCCTTGCAAGATAGCTGATTTCAGATAATGTATTGCGAAGAGATTTCGGGATATTCGTCATTTCGTCAAAGCTTGTAATTCCGCTTTGGAGCCATTTAAAAAGCTGTCCTGCACGGAATTTCGGTTCGCCGAGCGTTTTAAGCATTTGTCTTAGCTCATTTTCGGAAAAAGACTTGATATCGAATTTATCGCTGATAATCTCACCTGCTTTTTATAAGCAACGCACAGAAAAAGCCGTCCGTCTTATCAATGTGCGGCAAATATGTATGATGATATTTTAACTCATAACACGGATGCTTGTCAAGAAAACTATTTAAAATGCCCTCATTCTCCGCCTTTCTAAGAGTACAGGTGGAATAAAAAAGTCTGCCGCCTACTTTTAGATAATTATCCGCATTATTTAAAATCTCAAGCTGAATTTTTTCAAGACCTTGGAATTCTTCAAAATTCTTATATTTTATTTCGGGCTTTCTTCTTATAACTCCGAGCCCTGAGCACGGAACATCGCAAAGAACGCTGTCAAACATTCCGAAATCCTTATTATATACGGTTGCGTCCGCAGTTTTGCATTTTATGCTTTTAAGACCGAGTCTCTTAGCGCCGTTACTTATAAGTTCTGTTCTCTTTTCGTATTTATCGCAGGCGATTATCTCGCCGTCGTCACCGATTATTTCCGCCGCCGTGAAGGCTTTTCCCCCGGGGGCCGAACACATATCGAGAATTCTTGTTTTAGGTAATAATTCCGCCTTTTCAACGCTTATCTGAGACGCCGTATCCTGAACATGGAAAAGCCCGTCTTTAAAAGCGCTGACGCTAAAAAGCTTATCCTCGCCTGAGCTTACCTCAAGGCAATTTCCTCTTACCTTATTTGTTTCTATTCCCTCGTTTAAAAGAAGCATTTGCAGCTCTTTTAATTCGGTTTTGCAATTATTTACTCTTATTATTACCGGCGGCGCAAGCAGAGAAAAATCAAGAATTCCCTTTGCGGCGCTTAATCCGTAATCATTTATATAGCTTTCAATAAGAGATACAGGACAGGAATATCTAACCGAAAGAGAATTTAAGCTGTCATCATCGGGAATTTCGCACCCTTTTCTTAAAAAGCTTCTTAAAACGCCGTTTACAAACGATGAATTATATCTTTCCTTTGAAGCCTTTACGATATTAACCGATTCGTTTACCGCGGCGCTGTCGGGAATTTTTTCAAGATATTTTATCTGATAAACCGCTATGCGAAGCGAATTGAGAGTTACAGGCTTAAGCTTGCTTACTTTTGAGGTTATAAAGCTTGAAATGATATAATCCAAGGTGATTTTTCTGTCAAGCACACCATAAACCAGATTTGAGACAAGCGCCTTGTCGGAGGGATTTAAATTGCTGTCCTTAAGATACTTATTAACGGTTATATTCGAATAAGCTGACTCAGACTCTACAGCGCATAATATATCAACAGCGGTTTTTCTTGCACTTGCCATATTATTCTGCTCTTTCGCCGTTTTCAATGCTGTTTCCGTTCAGCCAATTGGAGGCTTTCATCGGTTTTGAGCCTTCAGGCTGAATAATATCGAGCCTTACGGCGGTATTATCACCGCATGAAACAAACAGCTCTTTATTTACTGCCTTTAATTCGCCTGCTTCAATGCCGATTCCTCGGGCTTCCGAGCATTCTATGACCTTTATTCTCTTATTCTTAAAGAAGAAAAATGCGCAAGGCCATGAATAATATCCTCTGACAGCGCACCTTACTGTATGCGCATTCTTATTAAAATCAAGATGAGCCATTTCCTTTTTGATAATCGGAGCATAGGTGGCTTTCTCTTCGTCCTGCTTGTGTTTATCGGCGGTATTGTTTTCAATACTTTCAAGCACCTTAACGGTAAGCTCGGCGGAAACCGGCGCAAGCTTATCAAACATGCTGTCAGCCGTATCGTTATCAGAAATTTCGACCTTACAGGTATCTATAATATCGCCTGTATCCATTCCCTCGTCCATTTGCATAACGGTAACGCCGGTCTGCGTTTCGCCGTTTACAACTGCCCACTGGATAGGAGACGCGCCCCTATATTTCGGGAGCAATGAGGCATGTCCGTTTATACAGCCGTATTTATACATATTAAGGATTTCCTTAGGAAGAATTTTTCCGTAGGCTACAACAACGATTATATCTGCGTCAATATTCTTAAGAACGGACAAAACCTCGTCATTATTTTTTATCTTAGCTGGCTGAAAAACGGGAATATTATGTTCAATTGCAAAAACCTTGACGGGCGGTGCGGTTAAAATCTGTTTTCTGCCGACAGGCTTATCGGGCTGAGCAAACACCGCTTTTACATCATGTCCCGCTTTTATCAGAGCTTTTAAAGTTTCAACCGAATATTCGGGAGTGCCCATAAAAACTATTCGCATTTATTTCTCCTTATCAGCTTTATCTATATATAAAATTCCGTCTAAATGGTCAATTTCATGCAAAAGCGCTCTGGCCTTAAGTCCCTCGCCCTCAACGGTGAAATTATTTCCGAATCTGTCCTGAGCGCGGACCAATGCATGCATGGGTCTTGTAACGGTTTCATATCTCCCTGGGATTGAAAGGCAGCCCTCTTCCCCAGTCTGGGAGCCGCTTGTCTCGACTACAACGGGATTTATAAGCTCTATAAGCCCGTCACCGACATCAACAATGCAATATCTTCTTAATATTCCTACCTGAGGAGCGGCAAGACCTACGCCCTCCGCCTTATACATAGTCTGAGCCATATCGTCAAGAACGGTATGGAGTCTTTCGTCAAAAGTAAGCTGGGTTCTGCACACCTTGCGGAGAATATCATCGCCTAACTTAACGATATTTCTTATAGCCATTTTTTGCGCTCCTTTTTAAAGAATTGTTTCGGGGTCGATATCTATTGAAACGGTTGTATTCCCCGAAAGCCTTATATCCGATGCAATTTTAAGCATTTCTCTGAATTTTGCCGTGTTTTTGCATTTTATTATCATTCTGTATCTGTATTTATTATTGACCTTGAAAACACAGGCAGGCGCAGGACCTAAGATTATAAGCTTTATATCCTTATAGGTTCCGCTGTCCTTGTTTACAAGAGAGGTTATATTATCAAAAATCTTTTTTATCGCGTCATGCGCAAGATCGGCTTTATCGGAAATTACCGCGACCTGACAAATAGTGCAAAACGGCGGATAAATCATAAGCCTTCTTGTCATAATTTCGGACTCATAAAAAGCCTCGTAATCCTGTCTCTTTGCAAGCTCAATAACATTACTCTGAGGGTCGGTTGTCTGAATTATCGCTCTTCCGCTTCCTCCGTTTCTGCCGGCTCGTCCGACAACCTGAGTTATAAGCGAAAAGGTTCTTTCAAAGCCTCTGTAATCCTCGCTGTACATCGCCATATCGGCGCCTATAACCCCGACTAAGGAAACATTAGGAAAATCAAGACCCTTAGCAACCATCTGAGTGCCTATCATAATATCGTATTTATGCTCGGCGAATTCGGTAAGATATTCCGAATAGGAATCCCTTGCTGTGGTACTGTCGGCGTCAAGCCGAAGAATTCTCGCATTATTAAAGAGCATTTTAAGCTCTTCTTCTATCTTTTGAGTGCCGACGCCCATAAACCTGACATTCTCACCGCCGCACTGAGGGCATTTCTTTGTTACCTTTTCGGAATATCCGCAGTAGTGGCACATCAGTCTGCCGTTTGCAGAATGGTATGTCAGGGTTACGCTGCAATTAGGACACGCCGCGACCCAGCCGCAGTTAGGGCAAGAAACATAGGTGTTTCTCCCTCTTCTGTTCAGCAGCAAAATAACCTGTTTATTCTGACTTAATTCCTCGTCGATAGCCTGAGTTAACTCCATGCTGAGCGCCGAAGAATTACCGTTTAGTATTTCTTTTTTCATATCTACTACTTCGGTCTCGGGCAAAACCGAGCCGCCGTAGCGGTTTTTCAAAGTGAAAAGCTTATAAGTGCCGTTAAGCGCCTTACTGTAGGACTCCAAAGAAGGAGTTGCGCTCGCAAGGCAAAGAAGCGCGTTATTATATTTAGCCCTGAAGCCCGCAAGCTCCCTTGCGTGGAATTTAGGCGACTGCTCGGATTTATATGTATGCTCCTGCTCCTCGTCTATAATTATAAGACCCAAATTATCAGTAGGAGCGAACACCGCGCTTCTGGTTCCTATGGCAATTTTCGCTTCGCCGCTTTTAACACGGTTATATTCTTCCATTCTTCTTCCAAGCGACATTGCGCTGTGAAAAACAGCGGTCTTACTGCCGTAACGGGATGAAAAAATATTTATAATCTGCGGTGTAAGCGCGATTTCGGGAACCATTATTATAACGGATTTACCTTTTCTTAAAGCGCTGTCGGCAAGCTTTAGAAAAACCTGCGTTTTCCCGCTTCCCGTAACGCCGTATAAAAGAGCGGTATGGGCTTTATTTTCATTCAAAAGACCCTCAAGACCCAAAAACGCTTTGTTTTGCTCGTCCGTAAGCTTTATAGGAGTCTGATTTCCTTCTTTTTCCCCTTTAAAGCTGTATCTAGGCTCTTCCTTTTCAAAAACCTCTACCGCACCCTTTTTTTCAAGCGCCGAAATAACCGAAAGAGAAACGCCCGTAAAATACTGAATTTCCTTCAGGCTTACGCAGCCGACAGTTTCTAAAACCTCAACAATTTCCTTTTGCCTTTGTGTAAGCGGTGACGAATTATCAAAATCAGCATTCAGTCTTACATATTTTCTCATCGGGTCGCCCATTTTTCTTTTAGGCTCGCTGTTTTTAAACACAGCTTCCTTTAAAACAAGCGATTCGGCATTTTTTTCCGCATCGGGAAAGGCTTTTTTAAGCTTTTTTATATCGGCATGTCCGTTTGAAAGTATAAAATCATAAACTTCCTTTTCGTTTTCGCTTAAAAGCCCTGTGCAGAACTCGCCGTTTGCGGTATAGTAATCAACGAATTTATAGGTAAGACCCGTCGGGAGGAGAGCATGGATTGCGTCAAAATAAGTGCAGAAGGTATGCTCCTTCATCCACTCGCACATCTTTAAACTTTCATCATTTAAAACAGGCTTTTCGTCAATAATCTCCGAGATAAACTTTAATTTTTTATCATCGGACTGAGAAATATTTAAAATCATTCCCTGCTTTTTTATATTGCTTCTTCCGAAAGGCACCGTAACTCTGCAGCCCGCCTTAGCTTTGCTTAAAAGCTCCTCTGAAACAGCATAGGTGTACTTTTTATCGTAAGCCGCAGAAGCACCGTGAAGAACTATCTGAGCAGTTACCATAAAAGTACACCCCCCACCCGAAAAATTTTAATTAAATAAGATGATTTTGCTCGGCAAGCTTATTTATCGCAATGCTTACAGGCTTTTCAATGAGAATTTCGCCGTTTTTCTCTGCCTCCTCGGAAACCTCGCGGGCGCATTTCGCAATGTCCGTAACGAGACGGTATCTGTTGTCATAGAATTCAATCAATTTGCCGATTGCCGGATTTAACATATAAAGCATTCCTTTCTTATTTAGACAAAACTTCGTTTATAAGATGTTCCTGAGATTTTTCTGTTAAAGAACAGCTTCTTATAATCGCACAAACATCATCGACGGCTTTTTCAAGGCTGTCGTTTATAACTATATAATCATACTCGTCAGCCCTTGCGATTTCGGCAAGAGCCGCCTTTGTTCTGCTTTCGATAACTTCTTTTGAGTCAGTTTCTCTTCCCGAAAGCCTTTCTTTTAATACCTTTAATGACGGCGGCATTATAAAAATGCTTACAGCCTCTTTATAATTTGAGCGGATCTGCGCCGCGCCGTTTACATCGACCTCGATAATTACATCTCTGCCGCTTTCAATATGCTCTACAACGGGAGCCTTCGGTGTGCCGTAATAATTATCGACAAAAACATTATGCTCAAGCAAAAGCCCCTCGGTTATCATCCGTTCGAATTTTTCCCGAGAAATAAAATTATACTTTTCTCCCTCTTTTTCTCCCTTTCTCATCGGTCTTGTAACCGAAGAAATCGAAAAGAAAATTTCGGGATACTTTTCAAAGACCTTTGCAAGCACCGTATCCTTGCCCGAGCCCGAAGGACCTGAAATTATAAATAAATTACCCTTACTCATCCTCTTCATCCTCATCCTCAATAATATCGTCGTCGGCGATAATTTTATTTGAAACCGTTTCAGACTGCAGATAGGTAAGAATTACATGGTCGCTGTCGGTTATAATGACCGCGCGCGTGCGTCTGCCGTGGGTTGCGTCAATCAGTGCGCCGCGTTCCTTTGCGTCCTGCACTATTCTTTTTATCGGTGCCGATTCGGGGCTTACGATAGCGATTATTCTGTTAGCGCTAACCATATTTCCGAATCCGATATTAACAAGCTTCATAAATTTCCCTTATTCTATATTCTGAATCTGCTCACGGATTTTTTCAATTTCCGCCTTGATATCAAGGACGGTGCGGGTAATCTCAATATCCTGCGCCTTAGAGCCTATTGTATTAGCTTCTCTGTTCATTTCCTGAACTATAAAATCAAGCTTTCTGCCGATTGGTCCGCCTGTTTCAAGCAATGCCTTAAGCTGTGAAATATGGCTTTTTAGCCTTACCGTTTCCTCGTCTACCGCTATCTTATCCGCGAATATTGCAACCTCTGTTAAAAGCCTGCCCTCGTCAAATGAAGTGTCGCCAGCAAGCTCTGCAATTTTCTGCTTTAATCTTTCGGCATACGAAGCAACCGACCGCGGAGACCTTTCTTCAACGAATGAAACGCATTCAAGAATTTTATCAGCCCTTGAATTTATATCAGTCTTTAATTTTTCTCCTTCGGTGGCTCTCATTGCAATAAACCCGTCAAGCGCCTCTTTTGCCGTGGAAAGCAAGGCATTTTCGGCTTCCTTTTCGTCAACATCCGCTTTTGATACTGAAAAGATTTCAGGATTATCCGTTAAGTCTGACAGCTTGATATCATTTTTGATTTTGAATTTTTTAGCCGCCGCTGTGTAAGCCGCGAGCAGATTAGATAAGTATTCCTCATTGACGGAAAAACAAACCGAATTCTCGCTTTTATTGCTTATATTAACGCTTACATCAACCTTACCTCTTGAAACCCTATCCTTGATAAGGCTTTTCAAGCCTTCATCGAGAAACTGATAAGCCCTCGGAATTCTCGAAGTGTATTCAAAAAATCTGTTATTTACCGATTTTATTTCAACTAAAGTCTCAAAATCGCCGACAGATTTTTTAGCTCTCCCGAAGCCTGTCATACTGACAACCATTTTTCGCCCTCCGGAATAAAAAATATTTCATATTATTTTACCAAAAAAACCGCATTTTGTCAATGTTTTAAAGCCTTTTTTTTGCAATAAATTGCAAAAAGCAACCGAAAAACACGGCTGCTTTTTACTATTTTTCCTTATAATAGAGCATACAGTGGCAGAAGCCCTCGAAATCGGGGTCGGCAATTTGGTCCCTGAACTCCTTGCACATACATTTTGTATCTTCATTCTTTTGAATTCTGCACGGGCAGTAGCCGCCGCGCTCCTTAAGTCCCTTTTTGACCGTTTCCACGACTTTTTTATCGGGATTTAATTTTATCTTCATTCGGATTTCACTCCTATTTTTTCCATAACCTCTTGCGAAGCGTCAAAAATCTTCTTTGCGTTTTTGGATTTTCCTATAGCCGCGCCCTCAATCTCACGGCAGGAAATATAAAGCCCGTCGGGCAGCTTCATCAAATCGTTTTTATTGCAGTAATCATAAAAATCCCCATCTAATTTAACGGACTCGCCGTGAAATACTCCCTCGGCAATCTGATTTAAATAATCAAGACCCTTTTCGTCGGTAATATAGATAAAAGCGCTGTCCTCTGCGGCAAGCGAGGTTTGCAGCTTTGTTTTTGCGAGAACCTGATTTTGCGCGTCGGTGCTTTTATCGGAATAAGAGCAGTTTATAACCTGAATATCGGTTTTTCCGTTTCCGTTAATATCGGGGCAGATTTTTTCGATATATTCTGCCATAAGATTATTGAGCTCGTCTGGAATATATGTCGATTCGGAATAGACCACAATCTTCATATCATAATCCGTTCTTGAAGCGCACTGAGCGATGCAGACCGAAATTACGACCGCAGCTAAAGCGACCGAAATTATAGCCCATTTAAAATGATACCAGATATTACTGAGCTTTCCCTTAAAGGTTTTAGGCTCTGAGTCGATTTCCGACGGCTTTGGCTCGGGCTTTATTTCGCCGCTTTCCATTTTTTTAAGCTCTAAAAATTCCTTTTGGGCAAAGCGCTGCTGTCTTATAGTTTCGCTGACTTTTTTATCCGCCATATTCTACCTCGGTTATTTTATATCTTAAATTCTAACATATATTTTTTACGAATATATTAACTGTCAGTTAATAAAAGCCTCCAGCCTGTATATAGGTTGTCCGAGAGAGGCAAATTTATTTTCATATTCGGTTTCTATATTTCCCTCAAAGCCGCTGTTATGTAAATCAAGGGAAATGTTTTTAAGTCCGAAGCCGTTTTGCGAAAGCTGTTCGAGAGAAAATTCAAAGAAGTGCATATTATCGGTTTTCTGATGTATCTCTCCCCCGTCATTAAGAAGCACCTTGTAGATATCAAGGAAACGCTTAGAGGTAAGCCTGTGAGAAGCATATTTATTTTTAGGAAACGGACAGGAAAAATTAAGGAAAATAAGACCTACACTTTTTTCCTTTAAATGCCTTTCAAGATATTCCGCGCTGCAGCAGATAAATCTAAGATTAGGAATATTTTTAGCCTTTGCCGTTTCACAGGCGCTGACGATAACATTCGGGTCTTTTTCTACCGCAATAAAGTTTATATCGGGATTTTTAAGCGCATATTCCGCGGCAAACTTCCCTTTTCCGCATCCGATTTCAAGAACCAGCGGCTTATCCGATTTAAACCAGCCTATTAAATCTATATAATCCTTATCGTTTTTTGCGGTATTGAAATTCCGGTCCTCGCTGTAGCTTAGATATAAAATATCGCTTACCGCTTCAAGCCTGACACCTAAATGCTTTTTCTTTCTCATTCTCATATTCTTCACCCAAAAAAGGCTGCCTTACGGCAGCCGAAAAGTTTATAATTTTTCTAATTTTTCTACGGCTTTTTCAAGATAGTTTTCTTTATAATTTCCTACAGAGCCCGCATCTTCCATTCTCGCAAGATTTGAATTTATGGGAAGCTCAGCCAGCATTTCAAGTCCCGTTTCCTTAGCAATATCGGTGCATTCGCCGAAAATATAGTGCTTTTTATTACAATCGGGACATACAAAATAGCTCATATTTTCAACCAATCCCAAAATTTTCACATTCATCATTTTTGCCATATTAACGGCTTTTTTAACTATCATTGAAACAAGGTCCTGAGGAGTTGATACAATGATTACGCCGTCAAGCGGAATGGACTGAAAAACCGTAAGCGGAACATCGCCTGTTCCGGGAGGACAGTCGACAAGAAGATAATCAAGGTCTCCCCATACAACATCTGTCCAGAACTGCTTGACTGCTCCAGCGATTACGGGACCTCTCCAGACGACGGGAGTATCGCTTTCAGGAAGCATCATATTTACAGACATTATTTTTATTCCGTTTTTACTCTCGGCAGGAATTATACCGATATCGTTCTGCATTGCGCGCTCGGTTATGCCGAAAGCCTTAGGAATTGAGGGTCCTGTTATATCCGCGTCAAGAATTCCGACATTATAGCCCTTGTTTTTAAGCTCAACCGCCAAAAGCGATGTAACGGAGGATTTTCCGACGCCGCCTTTTCCGCTGACTACCGCAACAACATGCTTTATATTATTGAATTCGCCTGTTTTTTCAATAAAGCTTTTCCTTTCATTACAATCCGTTTGGCAGGAAGAGCAATTTCCGCTGCAATTTTCACTCATTTTTAAATCACCGTTTTTTATTATAATTTTAATATATTATAACCCTTAAAAACGGTAAAATCAAGTCAAATAAATTCGGAGGTTATTTTTTTAGGACAGGACTCGGGCGAATATTCCCATTTTGAAATATGAGGCTTTGTATAAAAGTATTTTGTTAAGAATCTTTCCTTTGATTCGAAGCTGTCGATAATTATAAGCTTTATTTTCATTTTCTCGGGAATTATGCTTTTTATGTAAACGCTTGCCTGCTGTCCTACCGTCACCCCTGCTTTCGGCTCGGCAAGACCCGCAAGATTTGCCGTTAGCTCGACAAATATTCCGTATTCCTCAATACTTCTGACAATTCCCGACACCGTCTGTCCCTGAGAAAACATATCGGCATTTTCCTGCCAAGTGCCCAAAAGCTCCTTTTGCGAAAGGGTTATCTTTCCGTCGCCCGCCACCGATTTTATTACCGCCTTTATATTTTCGCCGACCCTTAACCTATCCTTAGGGTGGGAAATTCTCGAAACGGAAATCGCGTCAATAGGAAGAAGAGCGACATTTCCGCATCCGATATCGCAAAAGGCGCCGAAGCTTTCAAGATGAGTGATTTTAGCATTTATAACATCGCCGGCAGTCAGCTTTTTTAAAAATTCGTTTTTACATATTTCCTGAGCTTTTTTTCTGGAAAGCTGAGCATAAAGCTTTCCGTATTTATCGGTCTTTATAGCTGTTACGCAAAAGCTTACAGGTCTTCCGACCCTTGAAATAAGAGCGATATCCCTTGTTGTTCCCTCGCTTATTCCTATCGCTCCGTCCTCACGGGAAATTACACCCTTCATACAGCCTAAATCGACCGTCATATTATGCTCGGCGTCGCACATTATCACATTTGCCTCAAGAATACTTGAAGCCGACTGTGCCTGATAAAGCATTGCCGGAGTTGACATACTTTTTCTGTTCTCATAGGTAGTTCCGATAAAGCCCTCGGGATAAAATTCTTTCATTTTAACCAGCCTTTCTCATATTTTCATTAGTCTTAAAAAATTATATGAGAAATCAAAAAGCAATATGTCATACAAAAAAACGCTTTGGCAAAATACTAAAGCCAAAGCGTTTTTTAATTTATCAAATTAAAGAGAACCGTATTCTCCGTTTTCGATTTTTTCTCTTAAAGCTTTTACAACCTGCTCCTTATCTTCCTTATATGTCACGCCGTACCACTTATCCTCGGCTATTAACACCTTTACCTTTTTGATATCCTTCAAAATCAGGTCGGCTACTACCGACGGAAGATAGAATTCCGATTTCGGAACTGAAATGGAATTTTTTAAAAACTCATTGAAATCCCTGCCGAGATAATCAAAAATATCGGTTGTAAAGCCCCACATATTCATTGAAACGAGCGTGTCCTCGGCAAGTGCAGTCCAGTTTTCGCCGTCCTCGGTATACTTACAGTCCTTGATTTTAGTTCTTTCGGTGATACCTGTAAGATATCCGTTTTCAACATTGCAAACGCCTCTTGAAACCGTTCCGTTTTCAGTGAGGGTATTTTTAAGGCGGAAGCCTACCATGCAGTAATCTCCACTTTCGTTTTTAAGGTGCTCGTATATAGCCTTAAAAGCTGATTTACCGTAATAATCATCGGCATTGATAACCGCAAACGGAGTATCAACAATATCCTTACAGCAATAAATCGCATGACCTGTTCCCCACGGCTTTTCGCGGTCCTTCGGGCAGACAAAACCCTCAGGGAGCTTATCTGTTTCCTGATAGACATAATCAACATCAATTATTTTTTCAATTCTTTTGCCGACAGTCTCCTTAAAGTCCTTTTCTATGGCATGCTTTATTACGAATACTACCTTATTAAAGCCTGCCTCCTTTGCGTCATAAACAGAAAAATCAAGCAAAGCCTCGCCATTAGGGCCTATAGGCTCAATTTGCTTTAATCCGCCGAAACGGCTTCCCATTCCTGCCGCCATAACGATAAGCGTCGCATTAAATCCCATTTTATTTTTTCTCCTCATTTTTAGTGTTTTTATTTGCCTTTTCGTCAAAGCCCTCGGTGCTTTCCTTCATAAAAAGAATTTTAAAGGTCAAAATCAAAAGCTTTATATCCTGTAAAAGCGAATAGGTTTCAATATATATTAAATCCATATTCAGCTTATCCTCAGGAGATGTGTTGTATTTTCCGTAAAGCTGGGCAAAGCCCGTAAGTCCTGCCTTTACCCTGTGCCTTAAGGCGAATTCGGGATACGCAGAGGTGTATTCATAAACATTTTCTATTCTTTCGGGTCTCGGTCCTACCATGGACATATCGCCCTTTAAAATATTGATAAGCTGAGGAAGCTCGTCCATTCGGCAGGCTCTGATAATTCTGCCGACTCTTGTAATTCTGTCGTCATCATTGACGGCTTTTTTAGCCCCGTCCTTTTCGGCGTCGGTCCTCATGGAGCGGAATTTTAATATATTGAAAATTCTTCCGTTTTCCGTAATTCTGTTTTGCTTATAAAATACAGGTCCGCCGTCGTCAAGCTTGATTGCAACCGCGCAAATCAGCATAAACGGGCTTGCTATAATAAGACCGACGGAGGAAATAACGATATCCATTATTCTTTTTATAATCTTCTGTTCGGGCGTTAGTCCTCTGTTTCGGCTCATCAAAACAGGCGTATCGCTTATCTGTATTTCATAGCTGTTGTTTATAATAATATCGGTTATATCTGGCAAAAGATATGTTCTTTTTTCATTGGTATAGCAATAGGACATAATTTCCTTTTGCAAATTCTTATCAAGATCGCAGATAAGAACGGCTTCATAACGGTCAATCTGCTTTTTTATCTGCTCAATAGGAGTGCTCGCGGCATTAAGACCGCAGGCAATATGAAATCGGTCCGAAATTTTGCTCATTTTCTTAATAAGCTCAAATCCCGATTTATAGTCGCTGAAAATTGCAACAAGATTTCTCGCGGGATGAAGCTCGAAATAAATCGAATTTGCGCAAAGAGCGCAAAGAGCAAGTGATATAATCTGATAAACAGTTCCTATAAGCAGGGGCTTTACCGCAACCATACTTCTCGCGATAAGCGAAAGCTCAAGATACATTATAACATTCGTAAACACAGCCGCGAGAGAAAAGCTGTAAATAATCTCATGAAGTCTGTAAATACCTATTTTAAAGGCATTATAAAGCGAGGCAAATGTAAAAAAAATCAGAACATAGGAAAGCAAAACGACATAGTTACCCTTATTACTGAAAATGGACTCAATATAATTGACATTCCATATTTCGGCAAAACCGGTTGTCGCCACAATAACTATTAAAAGCTTTACAAAAAACATTATACTTTTTCGTAACTTAACGGCTGTTTTCATTTATTTACAATCCTTTGATTTTCAAAACATGAATTATATTTACAGTATATAGTTATTATAGGTTGCTTGTCAAGTAAATATTTCTTGACATTCGCACATATAAATAATATAATTAGAGCAATGCGTGTTCTTTGAACACTGAATTTTATTTATTTTATAAGGTGGTTTTTAAGTTGGCAAAAACTATTAAAATTACTGATGACGGTCTTAAAAAGCTCCAAGACGAGCTCGAAAACCTCAAAACCTTCGGCCGTGCCGATATAGCCGAAAAAATCAAGGTTGCCAGAGGCTACGGAGACCTTTCCGAAAACAGCGAGTATGACGAGGCTAAAAACGAACAGGCTAAAATCGAGGCGCGTATCGTTGAGCTTGAAGCCATGCTTAAAAATGTTGAAATTATATCCGAAATCAAAGGCTCTGCCAAAACAGTCAGAGTCGGCGTTAAAGTCAAGGTTTATGACGAGGAATATGACGAGGAATGTGAATACCGTGTCGTAGGCTCAACCGAGTCCGACCCGAAAAACAATAAAATTTCCGACGAGTCGCCTGTAGGAAAAGCTCTTTTAGGCAAAAAGGTCGGAGATGAAGTAATTGTCGAAGCTCCTGCCGGAGAAATAAAGCTTAAGGTTTTGGCAATTTCAAAGTAAAGGTTTCGGGCAGCAAAAGCTGCCCTCTGAGAGTGCCGAAAAAGTCGGCACTCTCTTGGACGGGAATGCCGTTCGCTCGAAAATCGTTGATTTTCGAACTGCACTCTATCCCCGTAAGTACCCCACCCCTGTGCCCTTGAAAAACCGCTAAATCAAGCGGTTTTTCGCTTACAAGGTGTTTTTTCGCCGCACATGTCACCGAAAAAACAAAATGCGGCGTAAACGCCGCAACACAACCTAATTTATAGTTTATCTACAGTCTGCCGGCAGCTTTTGCTGCCCTTTTTTAAAATTTTTAAGAGAACGGAGATTAAAATGAGCGAAAGAAATATTCAGGCAAATGAGCTTGACTTAAACGAAATTTTACAGGTTCGCCGCGATAAGCTTGCGGCTCTTTGCGAATCGGGAAACGATCCCTTTTTAAAGACCAAATATGACGCTGAAAACACTTCCGCCGAAATAAAAGCGGATTATGAAGGCTTTGAGGGAAAAACGGTATCCTTGGCCGGAAGAATCATAAGCCGCAGAATTATGGGAAAAGCAAGCTTTGTCGGCTTCAGGGACGGCGAGGGCGATATTCAGCTCTATGTCCGCCGCGACGATGTCGGCGAAGAGGATTATGCCGCATTCAAAAAATGGGATATCGGCGATATCATCGGCATAAGCGGATTTGTTTTTAAAACCCAGACCGGCGAAATTTCCGTTCATGCTAAACATATAGAGCTTCTTGCAAAATCTCTTCTTCCCCTCCCCGAGAAATTCCACGGGCTCAAAGACACCGATACAAGATACAGACAGCGTTATGTCGATCTGATAGTAAACCCCGAGGTTCGCGACACATTTATAAAGCGCTCGCAGATTCTCCGCGAAATCAGAGCTTATCTTGACGGCAAGGGATTTTTAGAGGTGGACACGCCTATTCTCGTTCCGCTTGAAATCGGGGCGTCGGCAAGACCATTTAAAACCCATCACAATACCCTTGACATGGATATGTATTTAAGAATCGAAACCGAGCTTTATCTTAAAAGACTTATAGTCGGCGGAATGAACAAGGTTTATGAGGTAGGAAGAATATTCAGAAACGAGGGTATGGACCCGAAGCATAATCCGGAGTTTACCACCGTTGAATTATATCAGGCTTTCACCGATTTTCACGGCATGATGGACCTTGTCGAGGAAATGAACACCATGCTTGCCGAAAAGATTTGCGGAAGCAAAAAGATAACCTATCAGGGCAAGGAAATTGACATGGGACACTGGAAGCGCCTTACTATGATTGAGGCGGTCAAGAAGTATTCCGGCGCCGATTATTACAGCTGGAATTCCGATGAGGAGGCAAGAGAATGCGCTAAGGCATTAAAGGTTGAAATCCCCGAAAACGCAACTAAGGGAACAGTTCTTGCAGAGCTTTTTGACGCTTTTGTTGAAGAAAATCTCATTCAGCCCACATTTATATATGACTACCCCGTAGAAATCAGCCCTCTTGCTAAGAAAAAGCCCGAGGACCCCATGTTTACCGAAAGATTTGAATATTTTATAAACGCTACCGAATTCGGAAACGCTTTCAGCGAGCTTAACGACCCGATAGACCAGAAAGAGCGCTTTGAAAAGCAGGTTGCAGCTAAAAAAGCCGCCGATCCGAACTGCAATTCCGAGGTTGACTATGATTATGTCACCGCTTTAGAGTACGGTATGCCCCCGACAGGCGGACTCGGTTTCGGTGTAGACAGACTTGTTATGCTCCTTACCGACAGCGCCTCGATCAGAGATGTTCTGCTCTTCCCCACAATGAAGCCGTTGGACGGCGATAAGAAAGTTTCCAAGGAAGTTCCGGCTTCTGCGGAGGCAACTCAGGCGGCTCCCGAAGTCG
>ERZ808242.273-NODE-273-length-38729-cov-12.217097_pt1 | contig 38729 bp, 36 predicted proteins | sample MGYA00521244_ERZ808242 | MGnify/ENA primary metagenome ERZ808242 (study PRJEB31516, sample SAMN03275573) | gut metagenome | biome: mammalia-associated habitat; material: feces | host: Papio cynocephalus | place: Kenya | collected 2012-07-27 ... | reverse complement strand
CTGGCCTGACATCAGAGAACGACAGCTTCGCCCTTTGGTGGCGACCAGTGGAAGAATAAATAATGAGAACAGTCGTGGCAAGCGTAGGAAGTTTGAACCACAACAGAGGGTACGCACCTGTCTTTTGCCGATTGGCGAAAAGTGCGTACCTTTGCACCCAGTAGAAAAGATAATAACTAACACATTAAAGAAATTGATTATGGAAGATTTCAATCAGAAGCAAGTAGTAGATGAGACTGTCCAGGCAGGACAGTCGGAGTGTCTCACCGATACAGCCCAGGTGTCTAAGGCAGACAGTCTGGAGCACCAAGATACCTCAGCAGACGAGATGACCACATCGGAGTTTCATCGCCTGCTGAGCGAGAACACCGAGAAGATGAACCATGTTCGTGAGCACTATGAGGAAGCGAAGATACAGGCTCAGCGCGAGCTAGACCTACAGAAGGACACAGCCCAGAGCACACTTGAGGCCATCCAGCAGGAGCGACAAGATTTCGAGCAGGTTGTCATTGAGAAGAAGACAGAGTGGTGCATGAGAGAGCGCAACGTGCGAGACTTCAATCGCAAGACATACGAAGATTTCATTCGTGCCAACACCAAGGCTAAGAACGACCGCGCCTCCGCCATGGACGCATTGCAATCGGAGCGCCACATGATCTTTGAGCGCTACAAAAATTCGGGGGGGTACTCACCGGAGATTATCAAGAATTGCTTCATCCAGAGTGGAAGCGCAAGAGTCAACCATGCAGCGATAGAGGAGGAGTAGACGATGGAGAATAATCAGAACAACAAAAATAACAGCGGCAAGAACGCACAGCAGGGTGGATACAAGCCTTTGCTAGGTGCCCAGCGTGTAATGAGCGGTTTCGGAAAGAAGGTTCCAAAGGGTTGCGAGTCGATAGAATATGTCAACAAGATAGCCAGCGCCATGCGAGCTTGGACGGAGTGCGGCGACTCCGAGAAGCGATGTTATATTTTGATAGCAGTAGGTGAGAATGGAAGCGGTGATTCTGATGCTCGTTCCTTGTCATTTAGTCAGGGTGGCTCTCATGATGCCCTTGTCTCAGCTGTGATGAATGTCTTGGACAATGATCCTGGTTTTCGTAGAATCATAGGCAAGGCTATCGCGGAGATGGCATTCCTAGCCAAGGAACAATCGAACAACAAATAAACAACATTAAAATTTTCAGAAAACGATGGCAAAGAAATATTATTATGCAACCTTCTCATACATGAGCAAGGAAAGAGAAGGATGCTATGTGAAGGAGCATGTGACAGGCTGCGCAGAAGAAGGTAAGAATATCATCGCCGGTATCTTTAAGACTGCGACAAAATACCTTGGCGACAAGGCGCACGTCGAAACCATCCAGGTGGATAGTTTCATCGAGATTAGTAAGACCGACTGCGAGGAGATAAAAAAGTGGGAGAGAGCAGTGAGTTCTTATACCCCAACCGCTAACATCAGGGGCGACGACCCTGTAGAAGCTTATCTCCCTGCCACCGACGAGGTAAAGGAGGAGCGCAAGCACCCTATCTTCGACGACTGCGAGGAGGCCGTTGGCGGCGAGGTGAAGCATACCTTCATGCTCAGCCTGAACGGCATGTATATCTCTGGTATCACCCACGAGCAGCTTAAGGAGCTGGCGGAAGCCGCAGCCCTGGAGCTACACCCTGAGGCAAAGAAGATGGCTGAGGGTGGGGATGCCGCCAAAAAGTAGGCTTTTCTACTAGTTTATTTAGATATATAATTTTTTTGAGATTTCTCTAAGAGAGGGCGGTTGTTCGTGAGGATGGCTGCCCTTGCTTATTTGCAAAACATTCTCATCGTGAGAAAATAATGCCCTCGAAATTTGGAGAATCCAAAAAGTTGGAGTATATTTGCAGCGAGAAGTAATAACACAGGAAATTTCAAAGAATATGGAAGAAACACTAAATAAAGCAATGATTGCAGATACGTTCGTATGCAATAGTGTCGTTTTGGCCAAGTACATTGCTGCTTATGCCAACGCCAACGGCTTCGTTATCAACATGACGAAGTTGCAGAAGCTATTGTATATCACGTACGGCTTGTACTTGGCAGTGAAGGGGAAGCGTCTGACCAATGAGCATCCTCAGGCTTGGCCATACGGCCCTGTCTTCCCGACAACTCGCAACAGATTGCTCAAGGTAAATTTAGAAGATATCAAAGACGAACATGACGAAACGATAACAGATGAAATCAAGTCGTGCGTCAAGCTCGTATTTAAAACCTATGGTATTTACAATGGAAGTTATCTGTCTCAATGGTCACATCAGTTCGGTTCGCCATGGGACCAAACGGTAAGAACTGACGGATTCACCTGGGGTGATCGTATCCCAGACGAGTATATTCAAGAGTATTTTCAGAATTTAATCATTGGCAGGAATGAGGACAAATGATTTTGAGGGCTTGGTTATCCAGTCTGGAGCAAAGCCTACACCTGCTAATACGGGTAAGGAAGGGGTCGATATAGACGATAAGTCTATCAGGGAACAGAAAACTACGAGATATTCGCAGAACACCAAATACAGAAAGTATTTCTCCATTTGGGTGATGCTTATCGTACCTATTTGGTTGTCGGCAGTCTTCTCGTTGCTAGTGCTGTGCGGTTTTGGCATTTGCCAGCTTTCTAGTACGGTTCTGTCAACGCTCTTGGCTACGACAACCGCCAATATATTAGGCTTGGCGTATATCGTGCTGAAGGGAATGTTTCCGCAAGAAAAAGAATAATAAAAAAATATTAGGATTATGGGATTATTTGGTAGCTTGATATTCTTAGGTTCCTTTCTCATTAGCTTAGCATTAGCACCTTTTGAGAGAGGATTCGATAATAAAGTTATGTTTGTGGTGCTATGCACCCTTTTTACTCCAATATTTGGCTTTTGGATATACCTTGCCTTCAAGGATAAGGGATAGTCCTTTGTATTTCATCTGCCTGTCTTTATATTTGCATTGCTAATTAGCAATGTGTTAAAAATATGGTAACAGACAGTCTTATCAAAAAGAAATTTGTTCACGAGACTCTGCAAGATGGTATCTTGCGGATATACTCAACGCAGGAGAACGTAGTGCGCAATCACCTCCATCGCAAGACGGGGCGATTGCTCACCATGCTCTCTGCCCATTCGTATGACAGTCAAATATCGGGCGAGAACCGAACGATATTTGTCCGCATACTTCCTTATCTTCGTTTTCTCGATATGCAGTACCGGGGGCGCAACGACCGTATCAGCAAGTTCAAGCGCAAGAACCTGGCACTCTACAACCGTGTGGTTTGGGGCGTGCTCTATCACGAGACATTTCCCAAGCTTCGCTATGGTTTCAATGATGAAGTCAGAGACGGCATCCGTCAGGAGCTCGAACAGTCACTCAACCCTCAAAAATCATAAAGTATGGCAAACAAACATATATCTGAAGACGAAATCAAGTATATCGTTGATGTGGAGTCTTCCAAGGCCCAGAAGGAAATCTATCTGTTGGAGCAGCAGAGTAAGAAGCTACGTTCCGAGAACAAGGCACGCCTCGCTCAGCTAATACAGCTGGAGGCAGCTGGCAAGAAGGAGACCGACACCTACAAGAACCTCAAAAAGCAATATACCGAGACAGGCAAAGAAATTAAGAACCTAACCAATAAGATAGGTGAACAGACCAGCAAGCTCAGTGTGCTCGATATGACCATGGTGCAGCTAAAGAAACAGCAGAAAAGCCTGCAAAGAGAATTGGACAATACCTCTAAGTCGCTCAACCCTGATGTTTATGATAGGTTGCAGAGTAAATTGGGGGAAGTAAATGACCGAATAACCGAGCTGAGGGTTAGTGCGAAAAGTCTTAAGGAAATAGCGAAAAGTAGCGAGTTCCTGGGGATGGTTGGAGCAAACTTCGTCACAAAATTCGGCGAGTTTACAGGTGGTTTCTTGAAGAAATTGAAAGATTCTGTAGCAGACCTAGCCAAAGAAGGCATAAAGATGGCAGAGCAAGCTGATGGTGTTACCAAAGCGTTCAAGGACCTCGACAATGAGAACCTCTTGGCTAATCTTCGTAAGGCGACAAAGGGTACCGTGAACGACGTACAGCTCATGACTGCCGCAGTGCAGGCCAAGGACTTCCGCATCCCTCTCGAAGACCTAGGCAAATACCTTCAGTTCGCCCAACTGAAGGCACAGCAGACTGGCCAGTCAGTCGATTACATGACCAACAGCATCGTAACAGGCCTTGGTCGTAAGTCTCCAATGATATTGGATAATCTCGGTATCAGTGCTGCTGAGATTTCAGAAAAAACCAAGGAGACGGGCGACTTCATGAAGGCAGTGGCGGAGATTGTGGATAACCAGTTGGCGGCAGCAGGCGAGACCTACATCAGCGCAGCTGACCGTGCAGCGCAAGCTACCGCCAAACTACAGAACAAGCAAAGAGAGTTGGGTGAGGAACTCCTTCCTTTCAAGGAGGCTGTGGATGAAGCTTATGGCGAGCTCCAACTAAAGGTAATCGATGCCATCAGTTGGCTTCTGAAGAATGATGGGGTCGTGAAAACTATTTCTATTACCATGGCAGCCTTCACGGTGGCAACCTTGGCAGCACGAGCGGCCATTGTGGCTCATAGCGTGGCGACCAAGGAAGCAACTATATGGGGAAAGGCATGGAACGTAGTGACTGCAACTAGTTCCTCTTTGCTGAAAGCTCTACAGGCCGCCTTGTTGCTTTGTACAGGCCAGGTACAGAAGGCGAAGGTGGCTTGGGCTGCGCTCAACACCACCATGAAGGCTAGCGTGTTCGGACTTGTGGCAGCAGGAATCGCCCTTGTTGCCGTAAAGCTATACGATATGCATCAGAAACAGACCGCTTCGGCCAGATCCGCCAAGGAACTATCCGACATGGAGGCTAGTGTGTCAAGGCAAGTGAGAGAAGAGAGGAATCATATCAAGAGACTCAATGACACCATGCGTGATGAGCATACGTCGCTCGCTCGCCGACAGGAGGCTCTCAATCAGTTGAAACAGATTATTCCTGGTTATAATGGGCTGCTTAGTAAAGAGGGTAAATTAACGAGAGACAACAAAAACGCTATCGATCAATATAACCTTTCCCTCGAAAAATCTATAAAGCTAAGGGCTTACCAAGATAAGCTAGAAGAACTCTATAAACGGCAAGCTGACCAAGAAGATGCAGAAGATAGAGCTAGGAAGGCAAAGGCAAAAGCTCAAGGTAAACTCAACACAGCCAATTCGTTGAATGCTTACAATCATTCGCAAGGAAAACTTGGAACAAGCGGTATGAATATGCTCTCTTCGGGCATGGATATAGGGACTAAGCAAGCTCAGGATGAATTAAGTAAGGCAAATAATGCACTCAGCGAAGCCGTAAGCAATCTTTCGGTTACGAACTCTGAGATAGCTAGGCTAGAGGGTAGAATTAAGAAATTGGATATTCCTACACCTAAGGGTGGAGGAGGTGGCGGTGGCGGAACGACCACCCACACTAGTACCGCTCATACTGGAACTACCCACACTGGTACCACCAACACCACCAATAAGCCGAACCCCGATGACATCGCCCAGAAGGCTTTTTCTGAAAATCGCCAGGCAGACATCGACGCTGCCAACGCCGACTACCAAGAGGACGTGAACAACTGGAACATGGCTCTTGCCCAGAAGCAGACCACCCAGGAAAAGTATGACATCGCCATGCAAGCCCTGAAGACCCAGCACACCGCCCGCATCCTTGCCATCGAGACTTCCTACAGCGAGCAGTCGCAGAACATCGACATCAAGGACGCCGAGAAAAAGAAGTCGCTCCAGGAGTCCCAGCAGAAGAATCTGCAAGCCGCCGAACAAAAACATTTCGACCAGCAAGTGGAAGCCGAGAACGCCTATCAGGATGCGCTCGCCAAGGTAATGGAGCAGGGCGAGGTGAAACAGCAGCTCACCCTTAAGGAGGAGAAGGAGCAGAAGATGCAGATACTGAAGGGCTACTATGACACCGCACTCCAGCTTGCCCAAGCGAACGGAAGCGACGTGTTCCAACTACAGAAGGCTTACCTTAACGCACAGGAACAACTCGATAAGGAGTACAAAGAAAAGAAGGCGGCGGAACAGAAGGCTGCGGACGATAAGCGCAATGAAGCCCGCAAGTCTTTGGGCTTCGACCAACAGAGCGAGTATGACCAGCAGCAGGCGCAGCTTAAGCAAGCCCTCGACAACCAGTATATCACCCATGAGGAATATGAGAAGAAGGTGCAGGAGCTGAAGAGACAATCCTACCAGAAGCAAGCCCAGTACTTCGCCGACCTCTTCAGTGGAACCGTCACAGCCTTGCAGAACGCAGAGATGGCAAATGTGGATGCCAAGTATGATGCCGAGATCAAGGCAGCCGAGGGCAACACCGCCAAGCAGGAGAAGCTGGAGAAGAAGAAAGCCAACGAAAAGCTGAAGATACAGAAGAAATATGCTGATGTAAACTTCGCCATGCAGGCTGCCCAGATCATCGCCAACACCGCCACAAGTATCATGAAGGCTTATTCTGACATGGGTCCTATCGCCGGAAGTGTGGCGGCCGCACTGATGAGTGTGACGGGTACCGCCCAGCTCATGGTGGCAAATGCCGAGCGCCAGAAGGTGAAGCGTATGACGCTTAGCAACACTGGCAGCTCTTCCTCTGGCACTCGTGTGGCGAGTGGTCGAGAGAGTGGAGGTATGATTGATGGCGAGACCCGCACCACCCATGGTTCCCGCATCAACGTGCAGCGAGAACAGGACGGCAAGCACTTCAATGCCGAGTACTCACCGGGCAAGCGTGGCTACATCGACAAGCCTACGGTCATCGTAGGCGAGGGGCCCGTAGGCAGGAGCAAGGAGTGGGTGGCTAGCAATGCCGCCCTGGAGAACCCTACGGTGGCACCTCTCATCGGCATCCTCGACCAAGCACAGCGTGCCGGAAACATCCGCACCTTCGACCTGGGCAAGTATCTCATGGCGATGCAGGGTAGAGCCATGGGCGGAACGATAGGCGGGGCAGGTCTAGGTCAAGTCCGTACCAACGCCGTACCAACGCCGTACCAAGTCCGAGACTCTGCAAAGTTTGCAGACTTTGCTGCAAACTCTGCAAACTCCGAAATCATGCACGAGATGGTGGCTCTCCTTCGCAACCTGAGGGAGAATGGCATCCCGGCATCGGTGTCGCTTACAGAGCTAGACCAGAAACAGCAACTCAGAAACCAATCACGTAAATTCGCACAGAAATGAAAATAACAAACCTAGAAAAAGGGCTCGCCTACCAGCTGAGCGAGGGCACCAAGCTGGAGGTGGAGCGCACCAACCCTTTCTTCAACGACTATGGGGAGAGTACCACACCCCTCGATATGCCCGCCTCCGACCGCAACCGCATGATATTGGGCTACCCAGACACCTTCGGCAGACGGGAGAAGATGGTAGCTACCAACGTGACCATCGAGGACGGGGAATATTTTGCCCAGTGCCGGCAGATTGTGCTTTCCGCCCAGCACCATGGCAACATCTCCTCTTCCTTCTACATCAACGACGGCAGTTTCTACTCGAAGATACAGAACGTCAAGCTGAAGAGTCTCTTCGAGGGCGAGATGGTGCCCGGATGCAGCACCGTAGAGGAATGCATCAACTTTTGCCGCTCGCTCATCGGCGGCAGGAACGAGAACTATGACATTTTCCCCGTCTTGCTCACGGATGACTCAGGGCTGGACACTGGCTATAATTTCAAGATCTTGAACGCTTATGGCAGAGTGAAGCAGCTGGAGGCAAAAAAGATATGGCAATTCAAGGACGGGGGTGGTTACGAGTTGGTGGACGCTCCGCAGGCTTATGCCTGGACGCTCTGCAAAGATAGCGACGATTGCGACTTCTGGGGGGCGATACCAAGGGTAGAATACGTCAACGAGATACCCATCAGTTTGGATCCGGGGTATTACATCTCGCCCTTCATCCGTGCCAACTACGTATTGAAGCGGGTATTCAAGCATTTCGGCTATGACCTCCAGGATAACTTCTTCACTCAGACGGAACCCTTCGACAAGATGGTGTTGGTCAATAATGTCATCGATGTATTGGTGAATGGACATATCCGCATCGAAGACTTACTTCCGGATGTGACCGTGTCCGACTTTCTGGGAGTTTTCAGAAAAAAGTTCTGTTGTGAGTTCGTATCCGACGAGTCCACCCATACGGCGGACATCATCTTTCTGAAAGATGCCGTAAGCAGCAAGCCAGTGGCAGACCTGACCCACTGCGTGACCGAGGAACCGACCCTCTCGTACAAGACAACCTCTGACTATAAGCGCATCGTTCTTCGTACCAAGAGCCAGGTGGACGGCGAGGCAGAGGATAGCTACGACGACATCAAGGACATGGTGTCAAAGAACCCTGGTGCTTACTTCGACCCCGTGGACGGATGCTTTTACAAGGATGGCTACAGCGGCGATTACTATGTGAAAACCAAGATAGGGGAGTGCTCGCAAAGTTATAACCTGGGCGATGCCGACACCGATGAGCAGGACGTGGAGATACCCGAGCAGATGCCAGAGGTGAGAACCCTCAAGTATATCCAGGACAATGGCGACGATACCGTCTCCAGGGATATGAGACGTTTCTTGTACATCGGCAGCTATGCCACGCTCAACTCCTCGATGAAGGTGACAACCGAGGATGACACCGAGACTGAAGAGGATACCGTGACCACTCCCGTAATGTTGGCCTTTCCTTATCTGGCGGGCAGTATGCCGTGCGGCACGATCACTGGCTACGACATATACTATCAGTATGACGGCAAGTTTGGCAATCATCGAGTGTCTGAGGAGCTGCTTCGAAAGAAGATATTCGATTATTCGCTTACCTTCTATGGAGAGGAAGGCATCTTTGAGAAGTTCTATCGAGACTACGACCTATTGTTGCGTAACTCGCTCCAGGAACTCAAGGTGAAGTTGTTGCTTTCCAATTCGCAGAAGCAAAATCTCCCCGCCCATGCCAAGGTGGTGGTCCGTGGCGTGCCCTTCTTCTTCAACAAGTTGAAGTTCACGCTTGGCGGCAAGAGCGAGCCTGTGGAGAGCGAGCTTCGCACCATCACCCTCTCTACGCCCGTCAACCAGGCGAAGAAGCTGGAGGAGATGCTGCCCGCCATGACCTGTCAGTACCGTTGGTTTGGCAACGAGGAAACGGTGCAAGTGTCAAGTTCCGATTACGACAACTCGGGCAACGACAAGGACCGCACCTTCAAGACCATCTATCCGCCGTTGCCTTCGGAGGCTTACGTGGGCAAGAAGTATGGAGAGCAGAAGTCGTATGTCAGCCAGAAGGTGCGACATGCCACGGCATTCCGCCATTCCAAGTGGGTTTATCATTGCACGACGGTATGGCTGGAATGCGAGCATAAGTAAAAACAGTCCTTTGGGAATCTTTTCTATATTCTTATCTTTGCATCAAAAAGAGATAAGAATATGGAGATTCTCGTACAGCCGGATTCCTTGAGCATGGTAGGCTCCATGAATCCTTTCGAAATATACACTACCAAGGAGGTTACCTTCGTGCTCCGCGAGAAGGGTAGCTCTTCCAGTCCTATCGTTCAGCACACCTATATGCCGAACGGTAACAATCGTGTCACGCTCAAGGTGAAGGACATCATCTCCCCGCTGCTGAGCTTCAAGTTGGTGGATGCGTCCGAGCCTTACGAGCAGACGGACATCCTGAAGGAATACGAGGCCATCTTTAGCGAGGTAGGTGGTACCGAGAGCAAGGCGGTGGATTTCTCGGTAATCCGTGCCGGCGTGGACAAGTTGGCTGATTCCGCCGCCAACTTTCTAAAAGGCAATTTTCTCACCTGGCAACCGAATATAAAGCCAGTCACCTATTACTCGCCAGAGTTTCTGACCTATTATGCGCAAGAGGACTGTGTCTTGATGGCGGAGGTAAATATATGGAATGGCATAGGCTATGAGAACCAGAAGATAGCCATCGTCACCATGAAGGCAGGGAAGGTATGGACGGTTCCTATGCAGTATGCCATCATCAAGAAGATGTTGGCAAATGATGTTTATCCTTCCTATTACGACGTATGGGTAGAGGCAGTCGATGGCACACGCCTTACCTACGTGCAGCGTTACTATGCCGACAGCCAGAAGAGCGAGGAGGAAGAATGGTTCCTCTTCGAGAACTCTCTGGGTGGCATCGACTGTTTCCGTGCCTACGGCAACAGCGAGAACACCGCCGAGCATACCCACAATGTGGCTGAGATAGAAGAAGACTCTGAGGAGTATCGTGTGGACACCACCCGAAAGTATAAGAAGAGCACAGGCTTTCTGGGCAAGCGAGAACGCCAGTGGCTGTTGGACTTCTTCCCTTCCCTGGGCAAGTATCGCTACGCTGCCAATTCTATCCGCAAGATAACGGTCACGGAGAGCGATGTAAATTATGAGGCAAAGGAACTGCCCTCCAATTATACCTTTACTTACAAGTTCTCGGACGCTCGCCCATACTTGAACCTCTCCAGGACTGAAGGCGGCTTTTCCGAGATGCAGATCCATGTACCCGATCTTGGAAATTTTACCATCGCCCCTCGCTTAGCTGAATTTCCTAGGCAGGGGCTGAGCGAAGGCACCCTTTTCCCGGTGCAGAGTCCTTACTCGGAAGAGTGGGGTGTCACTACCCTGGCGGCGATATTCACCCAGTTGGTAGGTCATCTTTCCGATGCCTACGAGGGTGGTGGAGGTGTGGGACACCAGCATAAGAACTTCGAATTATTGGATGCCCTGTCCGACTTCATGGGTTATATCACTTACCATGGGGAAAAGCTGAAGGCGGGAGTGGCTGACGAAGCCGATGATTTCACGGAGAATGGTAAAGCCAGTGCCAAGATTCTTCGCAAGGACATCGAGGACGTGGCAAAGGCGATGATAGGATTTGCCAAAGGTGCCAAGTTCGGCGATTTCGCCTCTGGGCTATATGATGGCAAGGGCGCACGGATAGACAGCAAGGGAAACGCCGAGGTGGAGAGTATCACGGTACGCTCATACATGAAGGTATTGGAGTTGATCGTAAACCGACTCTCTGCCATCGAGGATGACCAATTCTTCACCGAGAGCGACACCATCGAGAAGGTGGACTATCTAGGCGATGGCTGTTATGGACTACATCTCCGTTCGAAATACGAGGGGTATTTTACCGCCCAACATGTGAACAACGTACTGAAGGGCATCGTGAACAATCTTGCCACTGCCGCCATCGAGGGCACGGATGCCGCATATTATACCTCGTGGATGCGAGTGAACAGCGTCAATGCCGCATCCAACTATATAGAGGTAACACTCTACCCTGGCGATGAGGTGCCCGCTGGCAAGAACTTCCCTCCATGCGAGCTTATGAATATCGCACGATGGGGCAATCAAACGGACGAAAGTCTGCAACGGTGCTTTTATATCTCCAGCTCCGAGGGTCGAATCGTGGAGCATGTAGGAGTAACCAAGCCTATCTTGGAGAATTATAACTACGGAATGGTGTTCGGCGACCTGCCAGATTTTTTGAAAACATTGGGCTTGCCCTTGGTGAAAGACAGACCGTATCTCTATGCCGCTGGCATCGTGACCCAAGACATCATACAGATAGACTACCGGGGCAAGCCCATCGTCACCTACGTAGACCGTGGACAATGGTCAGCCACCGCAGCCTATTACTGTGCAGCCCTCAACGAGACCACGGGTAAGTACGAGACTTCTGATGTCTGGCACACAGGCTGCAAGTGGCGATGTCAGAAGACGGGCATCCATACCGAGCCACGGTGGAATAACACCGACTGGGCTATGATAGAGGGCAACCCTGCCTTCATGGTGGGCTTCGAGGAGGATGATACCCTCTTTGACTTCGACCATTTCAAGGCTCCCCTCACCATCGTAGCCACCCTCTATGGCCAAGATGTTACGGCGGATATTCTGGACAACGATGTGGCTTGGACGCGCTATACCGAAAACTCGCAAGGGGTGCAGCGCATCGCATCAGACAATATTTGGGCTGAGCGACGGGGCAATTCAGGCAAGGCTATCGTACTGACCAAGGATGACCTAAGCATCGACTCCTCGGGTGTGCCCACTAAAATCATATTTACCGCGACCGTCACCTTGAGGGATGGGATGAACAATGAGATAGACCAGCAATCCGCTTCTGTCGATTTCCAATCATAACAACATTGCAATATGAAAACAAAAAGACTAGATTTCAATTACCGTCCACTGCGGTTCTCTAAGTCCGTGTCGCTGGTGGGTTCCGTCCCGGCCACACAGACCTACGACGCAGAACAGGCGGAGGGTGACCGATACTCACCCGATTACACCATCACTCCTGCAACCATCCAGCCGAGTCTGGGTGTCATCGACCCTGATGAGATATTGGTCAATGGTAAGATCAACGCTTTGCTGACCAATATCACATGGTCCGAGATAGAGGATGGTACCGAAAAGGTCATTGATGTGAGCAACAAGCAGTACGACCTAGTTCTAACAGGTGATAATGCCGGGCGCATCTTGGTGAAGCGCAATGCCACGCCAGGTTCGCTGCTTACGCTTAAATTCTCCGCCGATTTCCTGGATCCGAGAACCAGCCAGGTGTCTCATTTCGAGTTGACCTATCCTATCAAGTGCAAGAATGCCACGCTCTCGCAGCCAGTGGTCTTGTTGGATGCCTCGGACGTGAGTTTCTACAATCCGCTCAGAGATCCGGCTTCGCAGACCATCAATGCCAAGCTTCTTCTGGGTTCCCAACCATGCCCTGAAGCCAACAGACAGTTCGTTTGGGAGGTGTTGCGAGATAGCGGTGCCTTCTCACAGTGGGGCAAAAACGAACTAGACCTAGAGGCAAAGGTGAGCGATGACGGAGCAAGTTTCACGGTAGACCGCTCGTTGATGGGCGACCGCATCGTCATTCGCTGTCGTGCGAAGTACAGTCCTTCCGGTAATCCTGCGTCGGTGACATTGAGAGATACCAGTCCGGGCAAGATCATCTCCATCGTTCGACGCATCCCTAAGTTTGATGCCGACTGGACCGATGTTCCGCTCAACCTTCCAGGCGGACAACAGCAGGTGTATCCTAGCACGGTGATTACAGATGCCATCGGCATATTGCCAGACCCGACCACAGACCTATTGCCACTATACTACATGGCGACCAATCCGACCAAGGCATCCGATGAACCATCCTACAGTTTGGTGGGGCACGGCATGAAGCCGACCTTGTCGACTGCCAAGATGAGCAAGACCAATGGCGGCATCATGGCACTGGATGTAAAGATACTAGACCCTTTGGCGGTACTCGTCGATGGCGATGGGGCGGTTATTACAGATGGCGACGGCAATGCCATCATCTTTCACTAAGTTATCAACTTTTTAATTATAGCTATTATGGAAAAGTATATCAAGGTTAACGCCAAGGTGGCGAAGTTTCTCCACCTCGACACGATTAGAAACGCTGTCAAAGACGGCGGTTATCTCCTTTGGATGATGGATATCCAGGATTTCGGCAAGCTGACCGACCTACCTCAAATCTTGACTCAGATAGGTGGTCTCCTTCTCACGGGCGCAGAGGCGAGGGAGGAGCAAGACGGAGTGGTCAACAGAAACCTTCCTACCCCTACGGATAAGAGATTCATCCCAGATAATGAGGCAGGCAGCAACAAAAACAATCAAACAGATGAAGGCGATGGTTCTAATGACCAATCCGCCGAGACGGATAAAGGTTCTGATGACCAATCTGCCGAGACTGATAAAGGTTCGGATAGCACGGGCGGCGAAGACGCAGGTAGTTCGGACGATGAAGACGCTGCCGACACGAGCGACAAAGACGAGACCGACCTAAAGCAGGAAGGAGGCAGCGATGAGTAAAGCTTCAGCATCACGCACCATCAAGTTTATTTCGAAGTCGGGCACCTATAGCGCCATCATCCAGTCTCCTCTCGGCGATCTATACCAAGAGTATAAGGGCACGACCGACGAGGTGACCGACATCTCGCCTAAGTTCGACGAGATTAAGCCTGCGCTCTATTTCGTATGCACCAGCAGTCGATCTGCCGAGGGTCTCGCTACCCCGACATCCATGAAGTATTTCTTCAATGGAAGTGATACCCCGATTACGTTCGACAGCAACGGCAAGTCAACGGGTGTCTACGCCGGTCTTTTCGAGCGCATCACCCACTCTGGCAAAGACCAGCCATACGACGGCATCAGAATTGTCAACAACCTGGTGGTTGCCGCCAATTTTAGTGCCTGTGTCATTAAGATGCGGGCAGAGTTAACCTACGGTGTACAGACCGATGAGATAGACGCTAGCTATACTATCCCTATCGGTCCGTCAACTGGCGATAGCTACCGTGTGACCATCATGGCTGGGGACAACAAGGTGTTCAACCTTAGTTCGCAGACTGATAGCTGCATTCTCGTGGCAAAGGCTTCTTTGTCGGGTGTGGAACTTACCAAGGGTTTGACCTACAAATGGAAGCAGATGAAGTTTAATAGCGACACCGCTCAGTGGGAGTGGCAAGAGCTTCAGAACACTTCCAAGAGCCTGACGGTGTCAGCATCCCAGGTAGACAACGTTGCCGACTTTATGGTCGAGGTATTCAAGGATAAGACTTCCATCGGTACCGACGTACAGAGCGTGACAGATATCAGTGATCCGCTCATGGTGGACCCGCACCCTGTTCCTGCCGACGAGTCTATCGAGGAGGGCAACGATGAGCGCAGCAAGGTGGTCTATACCCCGCAGCTTGTTTATCGAGACTCCGGCAATGTGGCTGATTCCAATGCGCAGTTCTTCTTCGGCGTTCGTTCGGCATCGGGCGTTCTCCTGAGCAACGACGAGCTGCTCAAGAAGACAGCAAGCAAATCTTTCACGGTTACCGCCGACATGTGCAAGCAGGGTGGTGGCGATGTGACCTTGTATATAGCTTCAGCTGATTAGCCTATGTTTTCAATAACAAGAGTTATTAGATTTATTAGACGCGGTGTCGGTATCTCCGACACCGATGTCGAATATGCCGACTCCACGAGCAGCACCGTAGCCCCGACCACGGGGTGGCAGACCACGGCACCGACGTGGCAAAACGGTCACTTCATCTGGTCTCGCACTCATATCATCTATACTGATGGCACCGACAAGTACACCGACCCAGTCTGTCTTCCTTCAGGCAAGGGCATCGACCGCATCGTTGAGCAGTACTATTCATCCACCAGCAGCACATCGCTCACGGGTGGCAGTTGGTCTGAGGCGGTTCCTAGTTGGATAGACGGTCGCTATATCTGGACTCGCTCCGTCATTTATTATACCGATGGCACAAGTCAGGACACCAGCCCTGTTTGCACAACGGGCGGCAAAGGACCGCAGGGCGATCCCGGCGAGGATGGAGATCCTGGTAAAGACGGCAAGGATGGCGTGGATGGCAAGGATGCCATCACCATCACCATGTCGCTCACCGCCATTTGCCATAAAAAGACGGCTGATGCGGCAAGGTACACGATAGAGACGAAGATGTTTGAGGGAGATGAGCAGGTTAGCTTCTTGTTCAGTATTCAAGGCATAGACGGGGCTTCCGTCACCAGCACAGCCAGGGGCAAGGATCGATTGTTTTATGTTAACATACCTGCCAATGCAGAGCCCAACGGCAAGATAGCCCTGTCTTTCAGCTACAAAGACAAAACATACGTTCGTAATATTCCTGTTACGACAGTTAAGGACGGCGAGCAAGGCCATAAGGGTGAGGTCGGCGCTATCATGCGAGGCCCGCAGTCTTGGAGCGACCTCGGCGAGGGTTATAGCTTCGAGTCGGGAGGTGAAGGCGACGAGTGGAAGGATGTGGTTATCTACAAAAACATCTACTACAGCTGCATCGAAAACCACGTTAAGACAGCAGACAACTATCCGGGCAGTGACGAAGACGACAACAACAGCTACTGGAGGGCTGGCAGTCCCATTGAGATAATAGCCACCCAGATACTGCTCTCGAAGTTCGCATTCATTGATAACCTCGGTGCTAAAGCTATCAGAATGTACAGCGAAGATGGCAAAGAACTCCTCTTCGAGGCTTATAATGGTAAGCTCACCTGCAAGACTGGTACGTTCGAGAATGTGAGTGTCTCTGGCGACATAAAAGCCGATAGTGGATATGTCGGTGGTTTTACTATACAGCAAAACCAATTACATTCGGCCACAGACGGATACAGTTTCGATATCTATAAAGACCGACTGGTCTATGTGGATCAGAAAAATCAGCGTACACTCACCATTATGTCTGACGATTCTGATGGATTAAGGCTGTCCATGGGGGCGGCTAAAGATAACAGTATTTGTTATCTAACCGTGGGCGACAGAGGTATAGGCTTGGTTTCTTCGAATGGTAAAGGATTTAAGTCTGAGTACAATGAGCGATGTATGTCTGTCTCCCAAAACAATTGCGGTGTAACATGCTATATAAATACGAGTTTCGGCAGCTTAGAACGCGGCGATACGTTTGACGCTGGCATCAAATGCATGGTCAACTCATATAGCAAAAAGATGAGACTTTGGGTAACCGGGCTTCCCGATAAGGATGCCGTTGCTACAGCTGGAGAAGTATACATAGATAATAATGGCTTTCTAAAAGTAAAACTTAAGTAATATGAACACAAAAAAGTTAAGCGATTCAAATGTACAGACCGTTTCGACGGTCAACAGTAATCAATGGTTCCCTGTCGTTGACAACAACGGCAACTTTACCAAGGTTCCCCTCTCGGTGGTGAAGTCCGCCGTGGTGGGTGGTCTCAACCTCAACGCCATCGAGGATGGTGTCTTCATCATGTATCATCGTGCGAGCGACAATTATCCGCTGATGGTCAAGCCACACAAATGGCCATCCCTCGAGGCTTCGGGCGAGATAGCCGACGGCGTGGTCATCTTTGAGGGCGGCAAGCACCTCGTTGTCGCCCCGACAGAGGCGAGCGCCCTTACATGGTCGAGCGCGGCGGTGGCGTGCGACACCCCAACCTACAACAACGACGAGTCGTATAGCGCACAGACCACCGGCAATAACCGACTTGCCGCCATGTTGGACTTCGACGGTCGCAAGCACACCGATGCCATCATCAAGGCATCCTCCTCCGACCATGTCACCAACACCACCTCTTATGCGGCAGGCTACTGCCGTGCCTATAGCCGCGCCAACTCCAAGGGCAAGGGTCTCACCGCTGGTTATTGGTGGCTCCCGTCTACAGGCGAGATGCTGATGATCTACGCCAATATGCTTAAGATCAACTATGCCTTGTCGCTTATCAAGGGTGCTACACAGCTCGTGGAGAACTGGTACTGGACATCTACCGAGAGCAGTGCTTCGTTCGCGTGGATTCTGCGCCTGAGTGACGGCAGTCTCAACGGCTGGGGCGATAAGGTGGAGAACGCGGGGCATGTTCGTCCTGTCTCAGCATTTTTGCGATAGTTAGTAGTTAATTGTTTCATAGTCCTCGGCCTTAAAGCCGAGGACAACAGCGAGATAAGATATTTAATCAGGCAATAAAAATCAAAGTGTATGGCAGCAACCAAGTTGGCAAGCAAAACGCGTATTTATCTAGATGTGAAGGCGATGCTAGATATGTCGATAGTCATTGTGAAAGATTTTCCGAAGTCGCAGCGTCCTATTTTCGGCGACCGACTCTGCAATCTGCTCATAGATGGCCTCCACCATATCGCCAGGGCATACATGCTCCGTGACCTAAGCACCCGCATCGAGCACCTCACGCAGCTGCAAGCCGACCTAGAGATTGTTGGCACGCTGATTGGCATTGCCGGAGAACATAGGTGGATAATGGGTTCCAACAGGCTGGCAAACCTACTCAGATTGCATGAGAGCGTCGGCAAGCAATGCACAGCGTGGAAGGGCTCGCTCCAAAAGGCACTGGCAGCGGCGGTAGTTCCAGACTCGAAATGATAAAATGCCAAAACTGCCACGTGTTGAGCGAACTAAGCCAGGGTCGGCAAGATACGTCAAGCCGAGAGAGCAACCTTCTGTATTAAATGGGCCGCATCCCTTCATTTATGGTTAAGAACAAGATATTTGCGGTGCTGACCGAGAACAGTGCTTCGAACGCGTGGAATCTGAACCTGAGTGACGGCAATCTCAACAACTGGAACGATAAGGTGAAGAACGCGGGGCATGTTCGTCCTGTCTCAGCACTAAATAGAGAAGTGCAATACCCGCTGATAATTTTCAGAAAAAGATGATAGATTTTACAACACTCTTAGAGGCTTATTTTGACTGCCGCCGTCATAAGCGGAGCACAGTCGGTGCCACGGAGTTTGAGATGAGTTACATGAGCAACCTCGTTCAGCTGCTCGACGATGTCAACTCGCGTCAATATAAGATAGGCACATCTATCTGCTTTGTGGTTCGATACCCTCGCTACCGGGAGGTCTTCGCCGGACAGTTTCGTGACCGCATTATCCACCATTATATCGCCATGCGCCTTGAACCGCTGTTCGAGCAAGATTTCTCCGACCGCACCTATAACTGCCGCAAGGGCAAAGGACAGTTGGCTGGCATCCGCCAACTACAACAAGACATCTACGAGGTGAGCGATGGTTATACCCAAGATGCCTGGGTGATGAAGATAGACCTGAAGGGTTTCTTCATGAGTATCAGGAAGTCGATGCTCGCCCAGATGATAGACGATTTCATCGTCGCCCGATACAAGGGTGATGACAAGGAGGATCTCCGCTGGCTCTGCCACATGGTCATCATGCACCATCCAGAACGAGATTGCATCAAGAAGAGTCCTGACTACCTTTGGAATTATCTACCCAAGGAGAAGTCGCTGTTCACCAACGGCGAAGATCGTGGTGTGGCGATAGGCAACCTTTTCGCCCAACTCTTCGCCAACTTCCTGCTGTCTAAACTCGACTGGCGCATAGACTACTATTGCAAGCACCATGTGCGCTATGTGGATGACATCTCGTTTGTGGCTCGCAAAAAGAAGACGCTTCTTCGTCTCGTGCCGATGATACGAGAGATACTTTCCTCACTCGACCTGAGAATGAATGAAAAGAAGTTCTACCTTCAGCACTACACCAAGGGTGTGCGTTTTACGGGTGCCATCCTCAAGAGAGACCGGCTCTATGCGGTCAACACGACGGTGGAAAACTATCGGAAGGCTGTCATCAGACTGAATGCTGCCTGTCAGACTCAGAATATAGAGGCTATATCCCATGCCCTTCGTTCGGTAAATTCCTATCTAGGCATTCTCGGTCACTATAACGAATATGGCATCAAGAGGCAAATACTGAAGGAAGAACTGAGTAAGGAGTCGTGGCGTTATCTCGTTGTGAAAGGTCGCTTTAGGTCAATTCATCTGAGGCGAAAGTTCAACAACAACGCAAAGTATATAAGTATGGCCAATAAAATCATAAACAATGGAAGAAAGACATCATGATCCAAAGGGATGGCACCTGAGGGTTCAGCCGTGGGTGCCCACGGAGAAGGAAATAGCTAGTTGGTTGGATAAGGGCTATGAGGTAGAGGTGAAAGGTCTGAGCCTTGGTGTGTTGGTGATGACAAGAAAACGTACCTCTATATAAATCTACCAAATCGGTGAATGTTACGAAACTTCTTGTGTTGCCATCGACTGATAACGATAGCAACACAAGAAGTTTCGTTAGAATACACCTTCGTACCCAATGAGGGCACTATTCGCCTCTTTACAGTCTTGCGGAGTGTAAATGTTGGTAATCTGCACGGAAGAATGGCGTGCTTGGTCTCTTACAGAGAGAAGATCCGTTTTGTTACGGATCATGTTCGTGATTCCCGTGTCCTTAAGACTATACAGCTTGTATGTGTCTTTCAACTTCAAGTCCTTCTTCACGTAAGAGAACCAGAACTTACCGAACTTGGTAACTGGCGACTTCTTTTTCCCAGGACGAAATTTACTACTAAATAGATAGTAGTTGGATGGCGCAGAGAAAATCTTGAGTTCATTCATCAACGCAAGCACATGATTGGGAATCGTTACTACCGCATCATGTCCGTTCTTCGTATGCGCGCCACTAAGCTTGATGGTCTTGTTCTTGGCCGACAGGTCTTTGATTTTCAAGAAAGACATTTCGCCAGGGCGGATGAAGAGATAGTGGAGCAGGTAGCAAGCTAAAAGATAATGCTTGTTCTTAGACTCCAGGTAGGTCTTTATCTTGATCAATACGTCATCGGGAATGATTTCTCTATTCTTGGGGCCACATTTTCTGATTGCCGACAACCCCGCGGTAGGGTCTTGCGTAATGTATCCTCTCGATAGAAGAAACTTGGAAAAAGTTCTTAGCCATCCAAGGTAATTATTTCTTGTTCTGATGGAGTCGTTTTTGTCGATGAGGATATAGTCGATAAACTTATTGACTACGTTTTTGTTAAATTGGTAAGCATACTCCACATTGACATGATTCTCGCTTATCCATTTTTGCAAGAAAAAGAGTCTGTGGGAGATTGTGAACCAGCTTCCATGAGTCATTCCACCTTCTTTTTCCATCTTGCATAAGTACGTATAATATTTGTCGCAGGCTTCTTGGAAAAGAACGTACTCTTCGGGGCTGGAAGAGCTAACCCAAGGATTCCAGCCGTCAAAGAGCTTTTGAGTGAGGCGCTTGATCAGCTCCATGGCGTACAGTTTCTGCTGTCTCTTTCCCTTGATGTGTCCAAGCATGATTTTCTTGGTGTGCATCCTTCCAATTCTTGGATCGAACGCATTGATGGAGACATAGCATTCCGAGGCTTGGTGGAATACAGGTGGAGTCCATGCGATAATCTCCTGAAGAGAATTGTCGCTTTCGCTTTGAGACAATTTTTTTTTGGTCATTTCTCTAATTTCTTTTGTAGTGAAATGCCCTCGTTGTTAATATTTATGTTACTAAATCAGGAACGACGGTCCGTCTGGCCGATGCACCATCGTTCCTAGATAATGTTGGATAGTCATGGGTGTTCTGCCATGCAATGCTGATGGATTTCACCAGAAAGACAGATATCTCATAATCCTATTTTTCCCAGTTTACTCGCCGAATTTTCGCCGAGTAAGCAGAAATTCGAAGCGCGTATGTTATTGGATTTCAATGCAATAGCTATGGTTTTGAAATAAATAAATATATTTTCATCGTTCTTGGTTGTTTAAATTTTACTTGACTCCATGATGGAAGCTTGTGGCTTCGGAGTTAAGTCGTTCTCTTCATTATAGCTTATGACTAGTGAAGTCATTCTTGTCTGCTCGCCAGTATCTGAGCTTGTTGGCGAAGTTGCGCCAAATGATGCCATACTCGTAAAATGGCAAGAGGAACATGCTCAATTCATCATCAAAGTGCTTAACTGCCTTGTTGGCAATGATCATGCGAAGAACAAACAGCAGGATAAGCGCAAAGCCTGCGCAACCTGTCAGAATCCAGTTTTCCGTGAGGATGGAGTAGGCGAGGACAGCAAGTGAGGCGATGAGACTGAGATGTGGCATCAGATGATCGAAGAACATCAAGGTGCGCATCGACATCGCCCTATCCAATGATTTGCGTGATGCCATCAAGTAGAGATGGGCATTGTGCCATGCTTTGTTGGATGGCTCGTCGTGAATCAACCAGGCGTCGCAATCCAACTCAACAGCAGTATCCCCACAGAGTGCATACTTGTTCACCAGGAAGTCGTACTCACCACGTACCAGTTCCAGGTTGCCCTGATAACCCTGTTCTCTCATGAAGTCGCTCTTGCGGAAAGCTACGTTTGGCATGTGTGTACGATAACCATAAGTCTGCTGGGCACGACGCAAGAGGTAGAATGCCTTGCGTATGCACTCGAAACGGCGAACACCCTTGGTTTCCTCATCGAAGCCCACAAAGCCCATCACGAGGTGATTAGGCTCCTGGCAGTTGCGTGCCATGGTGGCAAGCCACTTGTCGTTGGCTGGCTTGCAAGTTGGTTCGGTCAAGAGTATCCATTCATGTTTGGCAGCCTTCACACCCAGGGTAATCTGCAACTTCTTGCGGCTCATATAGCGAGAGCTCTCTGGAATATACGTATAATAAAGGTGAGGGTTCTCTGCGGCCATACGCTTCAGATAGTCTTGAGTTTCTCCATCGGTGCTTTGGCAAACCACGATGACTTGATATTCGGCAGCATACTGCTGACGGAGGAACATTGGGAGATTGCGCTCCAGTTCCTGAAGATTATCGTGTGCTGTGATGAGTACCGTGATAGGTACTTGTTTCTCTCTTGATGAGATTTGGCTAGCATTGCTTTCTGTAGCTTCATCATCTGCATTCTCGGAAGAATCGGCTACAGGAAACTCCTGCTCAGGAAAGCGCAACGAGCGCAGGAATGGATTTACCAGCGATCCTAAGACCGCTAATATCACCACTACTGCGCCTGCTATAATAGTTGTTAAACTAATTGTTATCATTTCTTTTTCTTCTCGTCACTTTAAGAAAGGATAGGAGTCCGAAACTCCAAATCTTAACTTCTATTTAAAAGTCTTCCGTGATGTAGCCCTTTGGCAACTGACGGCAGTTATACTGGCTCGCCATTATCTCGCCATAGGCTCCTGCGGAACGGAGGGCGATGAGGTCACCACGATGAGTTTTGTTGAGGTCTATAGCCTTGGCGAAGACATCGCTCGACTCGCAGATTGGTCCTACCACATCGTATGTCTCCTCTGGTTCGTTACTAGAGATGTTCTCTATCTTGTGGTATGCCTGATAGAGGGCTGGACGGATAAGGTCGGTCATACCGGCATCAACGATAGCAAATTGCTTGGCTGTGCCTTGCTTAACGTAGAGAGTCTTGGTGATGAGACTACCCATCTGGCCGACTACAGAACGACCCAACTCAAAGTGCAACTTCTGTCCGTCACGCAACTTCAAGTGCTTGGCATAGGTGTCAAAGTAGGACTTGAAGTCAGGAATTGGAACACGGTTTGGATGATTATAGTCGATACCGAGACCACCACCCACATTGATGTTCTTCACCTCGATGTGATGGCTTTCCAACTGGTCTTGCAACTCGTTGATACGGTTGCAAAGAGCCTCGAAGTCACCCATGTCAAGTATCTGACTACCAATATGGAAGTGTAAGCCCAAGAACTTGATGTTCTTCATGCCCTGTGCCTCTGCGATAACATTCTCCATGTCGTGCATGGCGATACCAAACTTGTTCTCTGCCAAACCCGTTGTGATGTTAGCGTGCGTATGAGCACCCACGTCTGGATTGATGCGGAAGCAAACCTGTGCTATCTTGTTCTGCTTCTCAGCGAGTTCATTGATAACCTCTAGTTCTGGGATGCTCTCCACATTGAAGCAGAAGATGCTCTTCTCCAGTCCGAGGTTGATTTCCCAATCGCTTTTGCCGACACCAGCGTACACAATCTTGCTAGCAGGGAAGCCTGCATTGATGGCTGCCTGTATCTCTCCTCCGCTCACGCAATCGGCACCCAATCCTGCCTGACAGATGATGTTGAGCACCTTAGGGTTGGCGTTTGCTTTCACGGCATAGTGAACTTCGAATCCCTCGTGCTTACCAGCCTCCTCGTTGATGGTCTTGAGAGTCTGGCGCAGAATCGCTGTGTCGTAATAGTAGAACGGAGTCTGTATCTCCTGAAACTTATCTATCGGAAATGTACCTTTCATTTCGCTTTTTCCTTAATTATTTTGAATCGAAGCTCCTTGCCGAAGCCTCGTCGTTTGTATTATAGTTAAATAGAATCTTTCTCTATGGAGTAAAGGACGAAAAGTGAAGCTATTGACTTTCACGTCGTGCGTCGAGTGTTGTGCCCTCACTCTTCGTTCTTCACTTATCTCATCATTAGTTCTTGAACAATACGTTGCTCAAGTTCTGCAATGCCTGCTTCTTATCCTTTTCCTTGATGAGGAAAGAGATGTTGTAGTTACTACCACCGTAAGAAATCATACGTACAGGAATGTTCTTCATCGCATCGGTAGCGAGTGTCTCGAAGCCAACGTTGCTCCAATCCAAGTCGCCTACCACGCAGATGATGCACATGTCTGCATCTACCGTTACGGTACCATACTTCTTCAGCTCGTTGACGATGTCGTTCAAGTGAGCGTCGTTATCGATACTCATGCTCACGCCAACCTCTGAGGTGGCAATCATGTCGATAGGAGTCTGGTAGCTCTCGAAGATTTCGAATACCTTGCGCAAGAAACCTGTGGCGAGCAACATGCGGCTACTCTTGATCTTGATGGCTGTGATGTTGTCCTTGGCTGCAACCGCCTTGATCTTGCCACGTACGATGACGTTGTCGATGATGGTACCGTCGGCCTTAGGATCCATAGTGTTCTTCAAGCGAACTGGGATGCCGGCATATTTGGCTGGCTGAACGCAAGTAGGGTGAAGAATCTTCGCGCCGAAGTAAGCCAACTCTGCAGCCTCCTCGAAGTTCAACTGATGTACAGCCTCTGTATGGTCTACCACACGTGGGTCATTGTTGTGCATACCGTCGATGTCGGTCCAAATCTGAATCTCGTCAGCAGGAAGGGCAGCACCAATGAGAGAAGCAGTATAGTCGCTACCACCACGCTGCAAGTTGTCTACTTCGCCGTAAGCGTTGCGGCAGATGAATCCCTGGGTGATGTAAATCTGGTAACCCTGGTTTTGCTCCATGATGGCTGCGAGCTTCTCCTTGATATACTGTGGGTCTGGCTCTGCGTTTTTGTCAGTGCGCATGAAATCTAATGCGCTGAGCAACACAGCCTTTATACCCTGTTCCTTCAAGTAATTTACAACCATGTTGGTGCTCATGACCTCGCCCTGTGCAACGATGCTTTTCTCCTCGAAAGAAGTAAAGAGGTCTTTGGTGAATGAGCGGAGATACTCGAACTCGCCCTGCAAGAACTCACGAGTGGCTTTCTTCATCTCGTCAGTAGAGTAGAGCTCTTCTACATGCTGCATGTATTTCTTCTCCAGGTTGTTGATTACCTCGTTGGCACCCTCTGGGTTCTTCTTGTAGAGATAGTCAGAGATCTCAACGAGAGAGTTAGTTGTACCACTCATGGCAGAAAGCACAACGAATGTTGGCTCGCCAGATTCTGTAATCAAAGAGGCTACTCCCTTCATGCGCTCAGGTGAGCCCACGGATGTACCTCCGAATTTCATTACCTTCATAGTCGTAAATTATTTAATTGTTAAATGTTCGTTTTTAATATAAGCGTTGAATTTTTCACTCTTCACTCTTCGTTCTTCACTTAGTTCTCCTCGCCATCCTCGCTTAGGTCGATGTGGTTGTACTCATTGGTTACGTCATAGAGCACGCCTTCCTTGCAACGATATACGATACCTGGGAACTTGTCGAGCATCGGGATGTTGTGGGTGGTCATCACTACGGCTGTGCCTTGTTTCGTGATGTCCTTTAAGAGTCCCACGATGTTGCTGGCGGTCTCTGGATCGAGATTGCCCGTAGGCTCATCGGCGATGATAATCTTCGGATAGTTGAGGATGGCGCGTGCAATTGCCACACGTTGCTGCTCGCCGCCCGAGAGCTCATGAGGCATCTTGTCGATTTTATCGATCATGCCTACTTCGTTGAGTACTTCCTCGATGCGCTTGGTTCTGTCTTTCTTGTTTTTCCAGCCTGTTGCCTTGAGTACAAACTCAAAGTTCTTTCTGACGGTGCGGTCGTGCAAGAGCTGGAAGTCCTGGAAGATGATGCCCAATTCCTTGCGCAGGGCAGGTATCTCCTTGCGCTTGATGGTCTTGAGGTTTCTGCCAAGGATTTCAGCCTTCTCGGTCTCACCCTCCACAAGGTCAAGCTCACAGTAGAGAGTTTTCAGCAGTGAACTCTTACCAGAGCCCACCTTGCCGATGAGATACGTAAACTCGCCCTCGTCAATATGGAAGTTGACGTCCTTGAGCACGCATTTGTCGGCTTGATATATGCTGACGTTTTGATAATCTATTAACATCTTTCTTCCTTTATTTCATTTCACCTTTGCTCTTGGCCACTCGGCGCTTCTTGTCCCAGTCTGGGTCGTGGCGCATCTGGAGTTCTTTGGCGATGTCCTCGATTCTCAATCCCTTGCTGGTGAGCAATACAATGAGGTGATAGAGAAGGTCGGATGACTCATATACGAGTTTTTCGTTGGTTCCGTTGGTTGCCTCAATCATGGTCTCAACTGCCTCTTCTCCAACTTTTTGGGTCATTTTGTTAACGCCCTTCTTGAAGAGGCTAGTCGTGTAACTTCCCTCTGGCATTTCCTCATGACGCTTGTTGATGAAGTCCTGCAACTCAGAGAGGAAGATGATCGGGTTCAGTTCGTTCACCTCGCCCCAGCATGTATCGGTACCCTTGTGGCAGGTTGGTCCGTCTGGGTGTACCTTTATTAATAAGGTGTCGTTGTCGCAGTCGTTCTGTATGCTCACAAGGTTGAGGAAATTTCCAGATGTCTCTCCCTTGGTCCAAAGGCAGTTGCGAGAACGGCTCCAGAAGGTAACCTTCTTGGTCTCGATGGTCTTATCGTATGCTTCCTTGTTCATGAATCCCAACATCAAGACGTTCTTGGTTACGGCATCCTGGATGATGGCTGGAACAAGTCCGCCCATTTTTTCGAAATCTATTTCCATTGTATGTTGTATTTATAATGTTCCTGTTACTTGATAAAAGTCTTTTATATTCTCACGTTGATGCCTTCTTCTCTCAAATATTTCTTGAGGTCTGGGATAGCTATCTCTCCAAAGTGGAAGACGCTGGCAGCTAGAGCTGCGTCTGCCTTTCCGATGGTGAAGGCATCACGAAAGTGCTCCATCTTTCCGGCACCACCCGAGGCGATGATAGGGATGCTTACCTCTTCGGCTAGCTGGGCTAAGGCTTCGTTGGCAAAACCTTGCTTCACACCGTCATGGTCCATGCTGGTGAAGAGTATCTCGCCAGCACCACGGTCGGCAACTTCTTTCGCCCAGTCGAACAGTCCCAGTTCCACTCGCTCTCTACCTCCTTTCACGTAGCAATGCCAACCGTCCGCATCGAATCGGGCGTCAATGGCGCATACGCAGACTTGCGAGCCATAATGGTTGGCTATCTCGTTGATGAGCTCGGGATGTCGGATGGCAGCACTATTGATGCTCACCTTGTCTGCGCCTGCATTGAGCAAGCGGTCTACATCCTTCAGCTCGTTGATACCACCGCCCACGGTGAATGGGATGTTGATTTCGGCAGCCACACGAGTTACCATGTCTGTAAAGGTCTTGCGGCCCTCATAGCTGGCTGTGATGTCGAGGAACACGAGTTCATCAGCACCAGCGTCGCTGTATGCCTTGCCCAGTTCCACTGGGTCGCCAGCACTACGGAGGTTAACGAAGTTCGTGCCTTTCACGGTCTCGCCGTTCTTAACGTCAAGACAAGGAACGATTCGCTTTGCCAAACCTTTGCTTCTTTTCTGTTCTACCATATATCTATTCATTGTTATATCTTATCACCCCTTATGGGTTTAATGCTTTTGCCCTTTCAGGGCGCATTGTTTTTCCTTTCCTTTTACCCAGGGTGTTGCCCTGGGCTAGGAGCTTTTGCCCTTTCAGGGCGATTCTAGCTTTAAACTTCTAACTCCTGGCTTTAAACTTCTAACTCCTAGCTTTAAACTCCTAAGTCAGCAACCTTGATACGTCCCTCGTAGAAGGCTTTTCCGAATACAACGGCTGGGATGCCTGCAGCTTCGAGAGCCTTGATGTCTGCATTGCAGCTTACGCCGCCTGAGGCAATAATGTGGAGCTGTGGGTAGGCAGCCATCACCTCTTTATATAGATCGATGGCAGGACCTTGCAGGGTTCCGTCCTTGCTGATTTCGGTGCAGAGCACGTTCTTCACTCCCTTGTCGATGTATTGCTTAAGGAAGGGGAGGAGGTCTTCTGTTGAGTCTTCCTTCCATCCATTGATAGAAATTTTGCCATTTCTTACATCAGCACCGAGGATGAGCTTGTCTGCGCCGTATTTTTCCATCCAGTCCATGAAGAGCGATGGGTTGGTGACGGCTATGCTGCCCACTGTTACCATGCTGGCACCTGCGGCAAAGGCTTTTTCGATGTCTTCCTCGGTCTTGATGCCGCCGCCAAAGTCTACCACGAGTGATGTCTCTGTGGTGATAGCTTTGAGCACGGCATCGTTGACGATGTGTTTCGACTTGGCACCATCTAGGTCAACAACGTGAAGGCGTTTAAATCCCAGCTGCTCAAAGTGTTTTGCCACTTCGGCTGGATTATCATTATAAACCTTCTTCTGATCATAGTCACCCTTGGTGAGGCGCACGCATTGACCATTGATTAAGTCGATGGCTGGAATTAATTCTATCATATTCTTTTATTGCTTAATTTTCTATATTATCATCAAACGATGTTGTCATCAAACTTTCTGGCAAACTATCTCGAAAGGACTTCTTACAGTTCCAAAAAGTTCTTCAGTATCTGTTCGCCCACCTTTCCGCTCTTCTCTGGGTGGAACTGGCAGGTGTAGAAATTATCCTTGTGCAGGGAGGCACTGTAAGGAAGAATATAATCGGCAGTGGCGATAGTTTCCCCACAGAGTGGCACATAGTAACTGTGTACGAAGTAAGTGTAGGGGTGCGTCAAACCTTTGTACAGGTCGGTTTGGAGATCGTGAATCTCGTTCCAACCCATGGCGGGCACCTTGTCCTCGTGCTTCTGAGGTTGGAATCGCTTCACATCCACATCAAAGATGCCAATGCAGTCTACGTCACCTTCTTCCGAGTGGCGGCAAAGGAGCTGCTGACCTACGCAGATTCCGAGCACAGGCTGTTTCAAGTTCTTGATAACTTGGTCGAGGTTGTGCGCCTTGAGATAATCCATAGCTTCCCTTGCCTGACCTTGACCAGGAAACAAGACACGGTCTGCCCGTTGGAGCATCTCGGCATCATCGGTCAAGATGGGGGTGATGCCCAAACGCTTCATGGCGTTCACTACGGAATAGATATTTCCGGCGTTATATTTTACGATTGCTACATCCATAACCTAACGTAATTCTGATTTAAAACTTACTTTATTGTAGTTTACAGATGCAAAGGTACATATTTTCTTTTAATTTAAAGAAAATATTAGCAAAAAGATTGACTTTTGTGTGCTATTTCTTACATTCCGTAAGAGAAATGTGTATAAAAATACGTCTTTATTATCATTTCTGATACTAAAGACGTATTCTTGGGGTATTTTGACATCCAGAATGGATGAATCAGTTCTTGATACAACTTATTCCTCTTCGCTGTCTGCAGTTCTTAGGATGATGGAAGTGGCACCGATGGTGAAGAGGGTTCCATCTTCGATAACTCGACGCTCTCTATCTCCTAAAATCTCGTTGTCGACAAAGGTACCGGTGTAACTAGGACCATCACGAAGCACATACTTCAACTTGCCTTTCTTGTCACGGCTCACATTGATGACGCAGTGGTGCATGTCTACACTTGGATCCACCGTCTCGATAGGACAGGTTACACCGCTTCCTTTCTGGTAACGGCCAATCGTGTTGTCGCCCATCTGAAGAGGAATGACCTGCTTGTAGGCAAACACGTTTTCTATGACAACGATAGAGCCATAGCCTTTCTCGTTGGCGTTTTCGTCTATCTTTTCTTCCTTGCGAGTTTCGCGAAGTTTGGATACGCCCATGCGAATGCCAAATTGCTTGTTGCAGTTAGGGCAAACGAAGACAAGACTCTGACCTGGTTGGTACTTGGTCTCGTCAAAAGTGATGTAATTATCGCATTTCGGGCAACGTACTCGTTTCATAAAGTTTCTGTTTTCTTTTGTTTATTCCTTAACCTTTGTTATCCACCCGTCGTTGAACGCCTCGTTGTTGTGGAGTCGATTGAGGGCGGCATAAGCCTCGCTCTCTGTCTCGTAATTTCCATAGATTACCTTCACGTTATTGTTGGTAATCAGCACTCTAGCATCCTTGAACCCCTTGGATTGCAACGTTTCTGCATAGTTGGCAGCATTATGCTTGGTAATGCGACTTGCGAGTACGATACTATAGTAGGATGAGGTTGGACCCTCAATTTCCTTGTCCTCGGCGATGCCTGTATCCGACTTTTTGTCAGTCGTGCCTTCTACGGCTTCCTCTGCTTTTGTGTTGTTGGAAAGCACCAACTCGTGAGTAGGTTGATGGGTGGTCATCTCCTTCGGCATGATGCGGTTGAGCATACCAGTGTCGATCTGACTTTTCTGCACGGTAGGTGTACCTAGCGGCGTGGAGAGGGCGAAGAAGGCGATGATGGCTATGCAGGCCGCTGCGACATTGCGCAACCAACTCTTCTTGATGCTGACAAACTCAGCACCCTTGCTTTCTTCATCGTCCTCGTCAACAAATACACGGTTGCTACCTGTCGAGCCCACGGCAAGTTGTGTCTTTTCCTCTTTTTCCGCTATTAGCGAGTCTTGTTTTTCAAGAGAAAGGTGATTTGCTGCAGAAACCTGTGCCAGCGTTGGCATGTCGAAGCCGCTCAAGCCATAAAACTCTGGTGTCAGAATGCCAGCTTCGCATGGTTCAAAGCTGATGTTTCCATCCTCGTTGAGAGAAAGAGTGCCCAGGTCGTTGAGCTCATATTTCCCATTGTTTTCCAAGCTCTGGCGAAGTTCGTTCACTTCGTCGGCGATGCGATTCAATGCCTCGGGATAGCTGATGTCGTATGCCTCGACATACGAAAGCGCCAAGAGCGAATCGTTCATCTTGAGCTGTTGGTTAAAGCCAATAGTTCTCAACGGTGGCAAAAACATGTTGTCTCTGTCATCGTAACGTGCATCTACATGATGAGCCATGAAGCCACCAAAGTCAGGGACTATCACGCAATCGTTGCTCAAAAGTAGGATCTCTATATGTCTTTCTAGTTCTATCACGTCTGCAAAGTTAGTGATTTTTCCCGACACAAGCAATTATTTTAAGGTAATTTTTATATATAAGTGATAAAAAACTTAATTTGTTTTGTCATTCCGAAGAAAAGTATTAACTTTGTCGCTAAATTTGAACTATGTATATAGAAATACTATAAGTATATATCATCATGAAACATATAGCTTACATCTTGATGTTGGCCTCTCTTGTTGGCTTGGCTTGTTGTGGCCAGAAGGCAGATAAGCAGGAGACGGTCCAAGAAGATAAGGCAGCCAAGGAGATGCTTCAGGGCATTTGGCTGAATGATGACGATGAGGATGATGTCGCCTTCCGTGTGAAGGGAGACACGATTTATTATCCTGATTCCACCAGTCAGCCAGTTTACTTCTATATTGCGGCGGATACGCTGGTGATGAAGGGTGCCAATGTGGTGAAGTATCCTATCGTGAAGCAGGCTGCGCACATTTTCCAATTTAAGAACCAGACGGGTGATTTGGTCAAACTGGTGAAGACGAGCGATAAGTCTTACCTTCAGCAGTTCGTACACGAACATCCGGTAGCACTCAATCAGAATACGCTTATCAAGCGTGATACGGTCGTGATGGATGGCGACGAGAAGCTTCACCTCTATGTGCAGGTGAATCCTACCAGCTACAAGGTCTATAAGAGTTCCTATAACGACGATGGCGTGGAGGTGGACAATGTCTATTACGACAATATCATCAACGTGAATGTCTTCCATGGCTCCAACAAGGTTTTCTCCCGCGACTTCCATAAGAAAGACTTCCACAAGCAGGTGCCAGCATCTTTCTTGGGACAGGCTATCTTTAGCGACATGATATTTAATAAGGTGGATAAGGACGGAGTTCACTACATGGCTGTGTTGGCAATGCCAGATAGTTCCATCAGTTATCAGGTCGAAGTGATCATCTCGCTCAATGGTAAGTTGAGGATGGAAATCAAGAATTAATCGAATGGCTTGATGATATGAAAAAACGGAGATTGCAATATTGCAATCTCCGTTTTTTCGTTTGTTTGTAATTTTGTCTATGTTTGCTTGGTTCGAAGCAAACATAGACAAATGCCTAACTTGCTAGTTTAGGAATCCCAACAAGGCTCCAGCTGCAACGGCAGAACCGATTACTCCCGCAACGTTTGGTCCCATGGCGTGCATGAGCAAGAAGTTATGGCGGTCGTATTCCAAGCCGATATTGTTGGAGATGCGGGCACTCATTGGCACGGCACTCACACCGGCGTTACCAATCAGTGGGTTTATTTTCTTGCCCTTTGGCAAGAAGAGGTTCATCAATTTTACAAAGAGGATTCCACTTGCCGATGCGATGATGAAGGCGAGGGCTCCGAGGGCGAAAATTTTGATGGTGTTGAGCGTCAAGAATTCTGATGCCTGGGTGGAGCAACCCACGGTCAAGCCGAGCAGCATCACCACGATGTCGTTCAAACTGCTGCCTGCTGTCTTGGCGAGTCGGGTGGTCTTGCCGCTTTCCTTCAAGAGGTTTCCGAAGAAGAGCATGCCGAGCAATGGTAGTCCGCTAGGTACGATGAAGGTGGTCAGGAGCAAGCCGATGATAGGGAAGAGAATCTTTTCTGTCTGGCTCACTTGGCGTGCTGGCTTCATCTTGATGACACGCTCCTTCTTGGTGGTGAGGAGACGCATCAAAGGTGGTTGAATCACTGGCACCAATGCCATGTAGGAGTAGGCGCATACAGCGATGGCTCCCATGAGGTTCGGGCTCAACTTGCTCGACAGGAAGATGGCGGTAGGACCGTCGGCACCACCGATGATGGCGATACCTGCTGCCTGGTTAGGCTCGAAACCGAGTGCCAAGGCTATCATGTAAGCACCGAAGATACCAAACTGAGCGGCGGCTCCGATGAGTATCAACTTCGGGTTGGAAATCAATGCCGAGAAGTCGGTCATCGCTCCAATGCCCAGAAATACGAGTGGTGGATACCAGCCTTGTTTCACTCCTTGATAAAAGATGTTGAGCACCGAGTTGTCTTCGTAAAGTCCGATTTCGAGTCCTGCGTCAGCACGGAACGGGATGTTGCCGAGGATGATGCCCAGTCCGATAGGCACAAGGAGCAAGGGTTCGAAGTCTTTCTTGATGGCGAGCCAGATAAAGAGGGCTCCCACCAGTATCATGATGAGGTTTCCTGCCGTAGCGTTGGCGAAGCCCGTATAGGTCAGGAACTCCTGGAAGTTTTGTATGATGAAATCCATAAGCGATCAATTTTATGAATGTTATGTTTAAATATTGAATGTCAAATTGATGCTGTCTAAGCAATGGTGACCAGCGTATCGCCCTCCATCACAGCGTCGCCCTTGTTGACGTTGATGCTGGCGATGGTGCCTGCGGTTTCAGCCTCGATGTTGTTCTGCATCTTCATGGCTTCGAGGATGACCACGGTGTCGCCTACGTTCACCTTGTCGCCCACCTTCACCTTGATGTCGTTGATGGTGCCTGGGAGTGGGGCTACTACAGGCTTGCCACCTGCTGATGCTGAGCTTGCCGCAGGTTGACTGCCTGCATTGGCACTGGCTGCTTGCTCGCTGCTTGCCGCAGATTGCAAATCCGCAGATGCTTTTCTACTGCTTGCTCCAGGCTGACCGCTAGGCTCGCTCAAGTGAACCTTCTGCTTTCCAGCCTTCACTGGCTGTTTCATTTCCACTTCGAATGGGATGCCATTCACTGTTACGTTGGCGATGTTGCCCTCGATGTCTTGAATCTCTACCTCGTAGTCTACGCCTTTTACTGTATATTGATATTTTGCCATAGTTTTATGCTTTTTAAATGTGATTGTTGAATGAAGGATTGTTCCATCTTGTCTGTTTAGGCTTGATGGTGATGATGCCCGGCTCGATGTCGTGGACGTCTTCCAGGTATTCTTGCAAGGCGAGCGAGATGACCGCCATGTAGATTTCCTTGTCGATGCCCTTGGTCTTCAGTCCATCTTTGAGCATCACGTTGGTCTTGTGACTTATCTCGGATGTCACCTCGATGGTCTTCTTGCCTGTCTTATATAATAAGGTGGCGTGCTTCTCGGTAGCTTTGGCGATGCGCTGTTTGTGCTTCATGTAAGCACCGAAAGCCCAGAAGAAAATAAACAAGAGGGCGAGGCAGGAGAACACGATGCCCATCGAGAGGATGGCGATGCCAAAACCATGAGGGTCTTGTTTCTTGAGCAATTGTGGTTTGCTCAGGCCATTAGGCTGTGGGAGGTAGCCTGGGGTTGCATCTTCTATATTGCAGATTTTCCAGGTCTTGAAGTCGTTGCTCAAAGCATACGATTGGTCATCCTGTAGCCATGGCACACTGACAGAGTCTATCAAGTCAACGGCATTGCCATCGTAGAGAGCAATCCAGTTGTCTTTCTTGTGAAATGGGATGGCTGATTTCTTGGTAGGACAAAGATTTAGTTGTAGTTGGAGCGGTCCCGTTCCTTCGGCAAGTTTCCGTATCTTGTCAATTCCCTTTGGACAATCGTCGCAATCCTTGCTGTCTTGCCAAAAGTATCGGTCGAAGATGACCATGCTTTTCTTTCCCGCCAAGGTCGTCCTTGGCTCATTGTTTGGCAGCGGGCACATCAGCTTGCGGCGTTCCTCTGGTGACATATTCTTGTCGAGCACCCTTCGGTCGGTCGTCAAGAACATGCCTCGGACATTGTAGGTTGTAAACGAGGTGTTGGAGAGTTCCACCCATGATTTGTGGGCACCGTATTCATCTACGATGCTTGTACGGTTGTCGGTCATCACTTCCGTTATACGGATGCTTTTGGCTCCTTGGCTCCAAGTGGGCAAGGAGGTGATGGCCAGCATACTTAATATTAATCCCAATTTCTTCATACGCATGTAACGTTTTAAAGGGTTTGTATTCGATAAGTGAGGAGAGGCGTCGTTTCCTTTCCCAGCTTATTAGGTTTCATGCGTCAAAGTTACAAATATTTTTGAAAATAACGACAAAAAACTTGCACATTTTTTAAGTTTTGTGCGATAATTTATACTTTTATAATATATTGAGGGTAAAAGTGACAGTTTGAAAGCAAAAAAGGAAAGTAAGAAGTTATTGGCAAAAAAGAAAGTAAGAAGTTATTGCCAAAAAAATAGGAGCTAGAAAAACTTCTAACTCCTAAGTTTTATCTTTTAACTAAAATTAGCCGCAGAAGAACAACACCACGATCTGTGCCGAGAAGATTCTCAGGAACATACTCAGTGGGTATACGGTAGAGTAACCTACGGCAGGTGCCTCCTTCGAGCAAGATGCGTTGGCATAAGCCAATGCCGGTGGGTCGGTGTAAGTACCGGCTATCATACCCATGATGGTGAAGTAGTTGAACTTGAACTTCAATCGGGCGATGGTGCCGATGATGAGGATAGGGATGATGGTGATGAGGAAACCTGTGTATACATACTTGATTCCGTCTCCTTGTGCCACTGTCTCCCAGAATCCTGCGCCGGCTTTGATGCCCACGCTCGCTAGGAAGAGCACCAGTCCTATCTCTCGCAACATCATGTTGGCGGAGGTGGTAGTGTAAGTAACCAGCTTCATGCGATAGCCGAAACGACCGATGAGGATGGCGATGATCAGTGGACCGCCGGCGATACCGAGCTTCAATGGCACTGGCATTCCCGGTACGGCGAATGGAAGGCTACCGAAGATGATACCTATCATAATGCCCACGAAGATGGTGGCGATGTTAGGAGCATCGAGACGCTTCACCGAGTTACCCATCATGTCTGCCACACGATTCACGTTCTCCTCAGGACCTACAACCAGAATTCTATCGCCCACGTGGAAGTGGTGGTTTCTGCCTGCGAAGATGTCCATGCCCTGACGGGAGATACGGGTCACGTTTACGCCATAGACACTAGAGAAGTGCATCTTGCCCAAGGTCTTACCGTTCATCTCCGGACGTGTCACAACGATACGGCGAGACACGAAGTGCTCCACTTTCTCGTCCTTCGAGCGGTCCCATTCAGCCTCAACCTCAGGGCCGATGAAAGCCTTGATGGCCTCGGCATCCGCTTCGGCGCAAACCACGAGCAGTTCGTCTCCCACCTCGAAGGTAGTCTTGCTGGTAGGGATGCTCACCTCTCCGTTGTGGAGCAGGCGAGAGCACACGATATCACGGTTCAGGAACTCCGAGACCTCTCTCAGTGTTCTGCCGGCGATGTAAGCGTTCTCCACACGCAAGTGCATGTTGTGCGCCTTGGCATGAGGGTTGGCAGCGTCTTCCTCGTTGAGTTGCTCTTCCTCCTTGGCTGTGTTCACCTTGCAGATATACTTGATGAGAATAGTGGCACCGATGATGCCGACCACGCCAAGCGGATAGGCACAAGCATAACCATTGGCAATGCTAGGGGCTCCGTTAGGGAAAACGCTCAGCAACGCCTCGTTGGCGGCACCAAGACCAGGGGTATTGGTCACGGCTCCGTAGAGCGTACCCACCATCATCGGAAGGTTGTTGGGGTTGCTGGTGTCGAAGAAGATGTAGTAGCATGCGAACATCACGCATACGTTGAGGAAGATGGTGGCAGTGGAGAGCAAGTTGAGCGTAACGCCACCTTTCTTGAAACTCTCGAAGAAGCCCGGTCCTACCTGTAGACCTATCATGAAGACGAAGAGAATCAATCCGAAGTCTTGGATGAAGGTCAGGATTTCTTTAGGAGCTGTGAATCCCACGTGACCAGCCAAGATGCCGGCGAAGAGAACGAAGGTTACTCCGAGCGAGATTCCGCCAATTTTGATTTTACCAAGATACACACCCACGGCTATCACAATGGCGTAGAGCAGGGCTACGTGCGCCACGGATTCGGTATTGGTAAAAAGGTTGATAATCCAATCCATTTAGTATGTGTTATATTAATGTTATTGTTTTGGGTGTTAGTTGATCAGGTGATAGATTTGTAGGATAAACTCGAGAAATAATAAAAACTGAAAAATCGAGGGCATCTAAATCGGTGCCCTCGACTTATCTATTTTATACTTTTCCGAATTTGTTTTCCAAATCGTTATTATCTTTCGATTTTTACTTCTCGATAGCTGCTACACCTGGCAACACCTTACCCTCGATAGCCTCGAGGAGAGCACCACCACCTGTAGAGATGTAAGATACCTGGTCAGCCAAACCGAACTTGTTGATGCAAGCTACAGAGTCACCACCACCGATGAGTGAGAATGCGCCTTCCTTAGTAGCCTCGGCGATAGCCTCAGCGATGGCCTTGGAACCACCAGCGAAGTTGTCGAACTCGAATACACCAGCAGGACCGTTCCAAAGGATAGTCTTTGCACCCTTGATAGCCTCAGCGAATGCCTTGCGAGTCTCAGGACCTGCGTCCATACCCTCCCATCCGTCAGGGATGTCGTTAGATGGGCAAATCTGAGTGTTGGCATCGTTCTTGAAGTCGTCAGCGCAAACAGAGTCTGTACCGAGTACGAGGTTTACGTTGTTCTCCTTAGCCTTCTTGATGACATCGAGAGCTACGTCGAGCTTGTCGTCCTCGCAGATAGACTTACCAATCTTGCCACCCTGAGCCTTAGCGAATGTATAGGTCATACCACCGCAGAGGATCAAGTTGTCAACCTTAGTAAGCAAGTTCTCGATGATACCGATCTTGGTAGAAACCTTAGAACCACCCATGATGGCAGTGAATGGGCGCTTGATGTTGCCAAGCACTGCGTCAACAGCCTTTACCTCTTTCTCCATCAAGTAGCCGAGCATCTTGTGGTCCTTGTCGAAGAACTCGTCGATGACAGCTGTAGAAGCGTGCTTGCGGTGAGCTGTACCGAATGCATCCATTACGTATACATCAGCGTAAGAAGCCAACTTCTGAGCGAACTTCTTCTGACGGTCTTTCATCTCAGCCTTTGCCGCGTCGTACTCAGGAGTACCCTTCTCAACGCCAACTGGCTTGCCTTCCTCTTCTGGATAGAAACGAAGGTTCTCGAGCAAGAGAGCCTCACCTGGCTTCAAGGCAGCAGCCTCTGCGTCAGCGTTACCACAATCCTTAGCGAACTTAACGTCTACACCGAGAGCGGCAGAAACGTTCTTTACAATCTGAGAAAGAGAAAGCTCTGGCTTAACCTTGCCCTTTGGCTTACCCATGTGGCTCATCATGATGAGAGCGCCACCATCAGAGAGCACCTTCTTCAATGTAGGGAGGGCACCCTTGATACGAGTCTCGTCTGTTACATTACCATTCTCATCCAATGGCACGTTGAAATCAACGCGTACGATTGCCTTGTGACCGGCAAAGTTAAAATTTTCAATTTTCATCTTACCTAAATTTTATTTAGTTATTACAATTGTTATTCTTCATCTGCTTGCCCTTTTTGCGAGGGCAAAGGTCTCTTTTCAAACCATGGGCAAAGTTACTAATTATATTTGAAACGGCAAAATATTGATAGCTGTTTTAATGATTTTTTGTGCTAAAAGTAGACTCTTTGCTATTTCGGGTTTACAAAAGCACGGTTAATGGAATGGTTTTAGCCGAAAACTTTACATTCCTTAACAGGTCGGCTGTCATCGATCGCAGCAATCTCCGCATGTGAGTAAAAATACCATGTTGGTGAAATTTTCGTTAAACCCAGAGGATTTCTTGCTTATCCCTAAAGATATTAGTTTCTTTGCAGCAGAAAAAGTAACGAAACAATGAGACAACAACATGCACGTTTGATTCAGGCGATGGTGGCAGGGAGCAACAAATGGGTGCGCTATACTTACGATACTTCAAAGTTCCTTTAGTTGTTGTTGTCATAACTTTTAACCCAACTTTTACAATTTGAGGAATTTTCAAAAAAGTTTTTGTTGTTTTTC
>ERZ808242.272-NODE-272-length-38753-cov-4.683498_pt1 | contig 38753 bp, 31 predicted proteins | sample MGYA00521244_ERZ808242 | MGnify/ENA primary metagenome ERZ808242 (study PRJEB31516, sample SAMN03275573) | gut metagenome | biome: mammalia-associated habitat; material: feces | host: Papio cynocephalus | place: Kenya | collected 2012-07-27 ... | reverse complement strand
CTCTCGACCCTTGCCTTGGCAAGGCAATGCTCTACCGCTGAGCTACTTCCGCAAGATATTTTCGAGACCATAACATTTGCTACAATCTCGTTTTTTCTTCCCCAAGGCTGGGCGCTCAAAGGTGGAAACCGTACTGTATGTGGAGCGGAAGAAGAGATTCGAACTCTCGACCCTTGCCTTGGCAAGGCAATGCTCTACCGCTGAGCTACTTCCGCATGTACAGTTCTTAACTTTGAGCCGTGGGCGGGAAGGGACTCGAACCCTTACGATTTCTCACTGGCTCCTAAGACCAGCGCGTCTACCATTCCGCCACCCGCCCGAAGGGGTGGTGCGCCATCAAGGACTCGAACCTTGGGCCCGCTGATTAAGAGTCAGCTGCTCTGCCAACTGAGCTAATGGCGCGTACCGCTTACGGGCAGTATATTACTCAAACGGGGGGTCTATGTCAACACCTAAAACGAAAAAAAGTTAAGTTTTTTTTGAGGAAGTTGATTTAGGTAACAGCAAAGCACAATAAAACCCCGATTTTTCGGGATTTCTAGTACTTAAACTTGTTAGGATTTTTGGGTCTTTTCAGCGTTTTTTAGCGTAGAACAAGGGAACCTATAGCAAAAAAATTCGTTTTAACCAGAGAAATATCAAAAAAAAAGATGTAAAATTGAGCAGAACAATTCCGTAAAAAGTTGGGAGAAACTATCATGCAATGGAAACGCAACGGCGAAATTATCTTGGTAACTATGGTTCCAGGAGACAAATTAAAAGAATCAATCTTGCAAGCCGCTCGAGAAGCCGGAGTGGAAGCCGCTGAAGTATCTGGCTTAGGCGCAGTGCGTAAGGTAGATATAGGTTTAGCTAAAGCCGATTTCAGCGGTTACAACGTTACTCACTTTGAAGAAGCTTGGGAATTAGTCAGCTTAGTTGGCAATATCTCTACTTTAGAGGGCGAACCTTTCTTGCACGCTCACGCAGCTTTAGGCGGAGTTGGCGGCCAGATGAAAGGTGGCCACTTAATTGAAGCTGAGATCGCCGTTACGGCTGAAATATTCCTTCGCCCCTTAGCAGAAAGCATAAAGCGTGGCCCCTCCTCTCACTTTGAGGGCATTAAAGTCTGGAATTTATAAAAAACTGGAAGTGCAGCTATGGAATACGTAACATTAAATAACGGTTTGCCCATGCCGCTGCTGGGCTACGGAGTATATAAAGTTCCTACAGCTCAAACTAAAGAATGCGTTTTGCAAGCTTTGCAAATAGGCTATCGCCTTTTAGATACAGCTCAGTTTTACGGCAACGAAGCTGAAGTAGGACAAGCTATAAAAGAATCAGGTATTCCCCGTCAGGATATCTTTCTGACTACAAAGATCTGGTATAACCAAGCTGGTTACCAAAAAGCTCAAGAGTCGATTAAGGCTTCCTTGGAGCGTTTACAAACCGACTATGTGGATCTTTTACTTATTCACCAGCCCTTGGGCGATTACTATGGCACTTATCGCGCCATGGAAGAAGCTTATGGCTGCGGTATGGCTAAAGCCATAGGCGTTTCCAACTTTACTCCTGATCGCTTAGTAGATCTTTGCTATTTTGCCGACATTAAACCTATGCTCAATCAAGTAGAAGCCCACGTATTTTACCAGCAAAAGGCTGCTCGCGAAGTAATGCGCAAATATGGAGTACAACCAGAATCGTGGGGATCTCTGGGTCAAGGACGCACCGATTGCTTTACCAACCCCGTGTTGCTCGAAATTGGCCAAAAGCATGACAAGAATGCTGCCCAAGTAGCTTTGCGCTTTCTTGTCCAAAGTGGCATAATTGCCATTCCAAAATCGACTCACAGTGAACGCATGCGCCAAAACTTCGAGATCTTCGATTTTTCCTTAAACGAAGAGGAAATGCGACGCCTCGAAGCTTTAGATACAAATATAGGCTTTTCCACTCCTTCAAGCGATTTCCGCCGGGTAGAGTACCTTTTAGGAATATAGGCTGAACCATCGGCATCGCCAAAGAGCCCCGCTGAGCTGAGGTTATTACTTCTCAGCTAGTGGGGCTCTTTTTATATAGTCTTGTGTCGCCCCGCTTTATTATAGCATATACAACAACACTACATTATATACAACAAAAAAAATCCGCCCAAACCAAGGAAACTGCATTTAGAGCTTCAGTTTCATACAGGCAAGCGGATTTTCTAAATCATTCGGCTCAATTTTTTTCACAAAACTTGAGCCGAATGTATGTATTTTACTCTAATAAATAGCCTTAATGTCGCCATTTTCGTCGACATGGATAAGGTTGGTCTGAGCGCTCTTAGGCACCACAGCACTAACGGACAAAGGAGCAGAAGCAGAGCATCTTAAGTGAATTAAGCAATTCAACCAAGGCAAAACTTCGAAAGTGCTGGCCAATTTGGGATCGACAACTCTGTAATCAGCATCGATAGCTTTGGCGATATTAATTGAAGAGGTGGTACCGTCAGCATTTAAGTAAGAATTGCTTCCACCTAAATTGACATAAGGGATCTCGTATTTGGCATACTTGGTCGGAATAGAGCCCAGGCCACTTAAAGCCACAGCCATATCGTAACGGTGCATGACATCGTTGGCAGACTCACCGAAAACGCTTTCCAACATATCTACGCCATATTCAGAAGACTTATACAACTTGCTCAGAGTGTCTTCACCATAGTAGCCTAATACATGTAAGCCGAAGAGATGGCCCATACCGGCAACGTCGGTAGCTTCTTCGTCGAAGAAAGCGGTGGGGAATACGGTAGGAGCGCTGTTAGAATCTTCGGTAGCAAAGATGCTCTTGCCATTCATATAACGGCAAATAGAATCTATCGACAACTGAGAAGCAGCCTTACCAGAAGTTTTACCATCGGCATACTTGACGCCGAAACCGCACAAATCGGCTCCAACTTCAGCTAAGCCTTCGGTTAAGGTAGGCTCGCCTACGGCAGCATAGAGAGCTTTTACGGAGCTATAAGGGTTGAGCTGGCCGAAATCGGTGAAGGAACCATTTTTAGCGACCTTCTGGTTCAATTGGGTTAAGTGAGTGAACTCGTGAGCCAAAGCGGTCTTAAGCTCGGCGACATTAAGTCCACCGTCGGTAGCACCACCAAAGAAGACATCATAATTGAGGTAGATATACTCGCCACCATTGCTATAGTTCTTTTCAACTTTAGGATTATATTCGTCAGAGACACGAGGCAAAAGGTCACGAACGCTTACAAAGCCATAGATGGTGCTGCCATCTTGCTTTTGCATATAATCGTTACTCAAGAATACGATATTAACGCGTTTATCACCATCGCGACCGCCGCCAGTATTCCACTCGTAACCACAAACCTTAGTCACTTGATCATAAATTTCTTGATCAAAAACTTGAGCTACAGCTAAAGCCTGTGCTTCGCTTAAAGTGGCAACATAGTTGGTATCGGCCAGTGTGGCGCTAGCCAAAATGTTACAATGGGTAGTCTGACTGTTGTCCAAAACTTTTTTAACATAGACTTGATTGGCCGTACCGTTAAAAGCAGCCCAAATCAAATCGACATTGCCTTGGGCCAGACTGTCGAAACGAGCAGAAGAAGCATGGTTGATACGAGCAGTGCTTTCAGCTTCCTCGACCGTGACAATATCTGCAGCAGCTTCGGCGAAACCACAAGCCATAGGAGCATAAGCCTCGGTGGTATCTTCATCTTTAGCCAAAAGCTGTTTGGTAGAAGAGCCCTTGCTATAGTCGACGTCGGTGCTGACAGTAACTTTGCGAGCCTCGCGACTTTCAGTAGTTTTAGCGTTGGTAGAAATGACCAAATGGCAATCGTCGCCTTTTTGGAAATCTTCAACTAAATAAGAAGCGGTTCTCTGCGAGTCGGAGACCGGGGGGATATCCGGCACTACATAGTGGGAGGCATCTCCTCCGTTACCACCACATCCGGCAGCAGAAGCCACGACTAGCGCTACGGCCATCCAACCAAAAATATATCTCCGCATCGAGCACCTCCAAAGAGTACTAAACAATTTTTTATAAACTAAGCAAAAATATTAACTAAGGCAACCGCCCAAAATATACGACAGGCAGAATTGCTAACTTTCAAGTGATCCCTGGGATCTCCTCCACGGATGCACAAAGAGGCATAGGACAAAAAAAAAGAAGCGCTCCCTCTCCAAAACTTGTTAGTGAGAATAAGCGCTTTTTTTATGCTTAACTAAAATTTCTGAGTACGAAAAGTACCATCAGCTAAACCTGTTACACAAACTTTAGCATATCCAGAGAAAATACCAGTTTCCACCACGCCAGTCAAAGCTTTTAACTGACTATGCAACTGAGCAGGGTCTTCAATTTTATCAAACTTACAATCGACAATGTAGTTGCCTTGATCAGTAACGAAGATCTTGCCCTCACGGTGACGCAGCTCTAAATTAGGCGTAAAAGCAGCCAAACGCTCCATAGTATTGCTCCAAGCAAAAGAGACAATTTCCACAGGCAGTTTAAAGGTAGTGCCCAAATAATCTACATGTTTAGCTTCGTCTACGATTACAACCATCTTATCGGCTGCAGCGGCTACATATTTTTCACGCAATAAAGCGCCACCGCCACCTTTAGTAAGATTGCCATGAGGATCTATTTCGTCGGCTCCATCTACTACAACGTCCAAATGACGGAAATCAGGATAAGCTTGATCAAGTTCTAAGCCCAAACTGAGAGCTTGCTTGGCGGTGACTTCGGAAGTGGGTACACAAACTACATGCCAGCCTTTTTGTTGACAGAGTTCGGCCAACAGATCGACGAATTTTGCTGCAGTAGAACCTGTTCCCAGACCTACTCTCATACCGTCTTGAATATATTCCAACGCCCCACGGGCGGCGGCTACTTTAGCCAGATCGCGCTTTTCCATTAAGATATATCATCCTTTCTAGACTTAACCAATTTTATTTTTCTGTAGTTCCTGACTCAGTTGAGTCCTTTTCCATTGGCAAAAGATCAACTTTGGTGACTTCATCTATTGTTGTCACATCGTCCTCAGTGGCCTGATTTTTCTCAGCTTCAGAAGTAGAATCTCCAGCTTTCTCCGCTGCTTCGTCTCCAACTAAATAGTCCAGTCCAGGCAAACTTTCCGTTTTAGCCTCCGCTTCAGCAGAGCTTAAATCGAACAATTCTTCTAAAGTGCGATTTTCTGAATTGGCCTTATCTTCAGCAACTTCCGAGTGGGGATCTCTTTCAAGATTAAACAAATCGTCCGTCTGTTTATCAACTGGCGAAGTTATTTCCTCATCTTCTTCATCATCTTGATAGTCGAAATGGAACAGTTCGTCTAGTTCATAAGGAATGCCAATTTCATCAAGTTCATGCACTTTGCGCCAACTGTCAGGTTCAACAAAGTTTTCAAGATCTTCTTTAGGTCTAATATTGGAACGCGGCTGCGGGACAAGGGCTATTCCCAAGCGTTGGAGCTCTTCTTTTTCCTCCGGAGTAGACTCGTGTTCCGGCTCATAAGTATCGTTGAATTCATCCTCAAAATCGGCCAATTCATCAAACTCGGTCAGTTCTCCATAGTCGTCATCATCATATTCCTCTTCCGAATATTCTGGCAAAGGAATATCTTCCAATTGATAAGACGATCCATTAGAAGCGCACAATCTGTACATTTCTCGCCAAAATTGGATTTTTTTCTCATTGACTTCTTCAGCCTTATATAACAATTCGCATAAAGCGAGTGAATAAGGGAAACTGCGACGACTGACCAAATGCTTAGCAGCTTCTAAATCGGTGTGAGTTGCCAACATGCGCTTTAAGTTAGTTAAATATTGCACAGTTTCACACTGAGTCTGACGACACAAACCGAAGCAATAAGCCATAGGTTTGACTAATTTAGTGATCCAATCATCTTCCTCAAAATCGTGTTTGGCACAACCGACTATAAACATAGGCAACACTAAAATCGTAAAATGTTGCGCTCTCTCTTTGCCAGGTTCAAATTTTATTTGGTCTCCCAAATCGATGATGCGGTCAAAACGGCGCTTGCGTTTAAAGAACAACTTAGTTCCATAGCGAGTCCCAGTAAGGAACCTAGTAATGCCAGGTACTAAATCGGCCAAAAGTCCACTATCCCAGAGAAGTTGAAAAGTCTTCTGAGCACAGCCCAACTCTAGAAAGCGCATCATCTCTTCCTGAACTCTAGGCACAGAAGCAGTCTTAATCATAGAGTGCTCTTTTAAGATAGCATTCCAAGTTTTTTCTCCCATCTTAAAGCCTAATTTCGCGCAAAATTTTACAGCCCTAAGCATGCGCACAGGATCTTCTATAAAGCGCTTTTCTGGAATGCCGATAGTGCTGACAAGCTTATTTTGAATGTCAGAAAGACCGCCCACAAAATCGATAACTACCGGCCCTCCGGGAGCCATAATATCTAGAAAAAGACCATTGACCTTAAAATCGCGCCGCAGAGCATCCTCTTGGGGAGTTCCGAAAGTATTGTCTAAAATAATTCCGTCGTCCGCTCCAAAGTCGTCTTCACACATATAATCGGAAAGTTCGCGATCTGGAGAGCGACGAAAGGTAGAGACTTCTATAATTTTCTTGCCACAGCAAACATGGGCTAAGCGGAAGCGACGCCCTACTAAACGACTATTGCCAAAAAGACGACGCACTTGAGCTGGACGCGCCGTAGTAGCTATATCAAAATCTTTGGGAGTACGCCCCAAAAGAATATCACGTACACAACCGCCGACAAAATAAGCGGTATGACCGGCTTCGTACAACCTACGCACTACCCCCAAAGCCGATTTATCAATTTTATCTTTGCCCCTAAATTCAGGAGGGCATTTGCAAATACTAACAGTCATATAAAAAGCTATCTGTATAAAAAATAATCGACCTCGGCATTTTAAGCCAAAACGGTCTGCGCCACCTCAAATTATTAAAAACTTAAGAAGCTCCCCCGCCTCAATTTGCGCACCTCCGCATAATACTGCAGCCGCAGTAGGTTGTCCTTTAGCCTATTTTTCCTGGGGCAAAGCAAAAAAGGATGTTAAGAAATGCCAAGAACAAATACCATGTTATGCTCAAAACGCTAAAGTGCTTATTACTATGTCTCACTATAATTGGGTCAGCCTTGCTTACCGCTACTCCAAAAGCTAAAGCCGGCCCCCTATCAGAACTAATTTTATTTGCTTGCAAACCGTATAAATACTTTCAAATTTACTCTGTGCGTCCCGACGGACGAGATTTGCAACAAGTGTTAGATATAAGACGCAATTGCCGTGAGCCCAATTTGTGCGCCAAAACTAACGAAATTGTTTTCAGTATGTTTTCCGAAAATACTTGGAATTTGTATATTACTGATACAGATGGAAGTTTCGTTAGAAGGCTTACCTCGACCGCTTATGCGGATCGTCATCCAGTCTGGACTCCCGACGGCAGCCAAGTTATCTTTTCTACCACACGCTGGGGCCATACTGAATTGGCTGCCGTAAATGCCGACGGTTCAAATTTACAGCGCCTAACCCATAATGGCTTGATGAACGATTATCCAGTTTTATCACCAGACGGCAAGAAGTTGGCTTTTATGAGCTGGAAACGCGGTTTGAGTCATATATATATTATGAACTTGCTCAGCGGTTCCGTGCGACCAGTGTTAAAAAAATACGAAGCGTGCGTTACCCCCACTTGGTCTCCAGATAGTCAAAGCCTAGCCTTTAGAGGACGCAGTTACTTTGGAGATTTTTTAGCTTGCGTAAGCGAAAAAGACGGCTTGCTCCAATTTAGAGAAAGCACCAAGCGAGCCTCTTATCCAGCTTGGTCTCCGACAGGCGATAAAATTATCTTTAGCGACAACTATAAACAAAGCCACACTTTAAAGTTGCTAAATCCACAAACTGGCGAGATAGAGCCATTTGCAGCAGAAATTCCCGCTCAAGCTTACGATTTAGTATGGCAAAAGAAAAATCGAACCTGGTAATATCTACCGATTTGCTTGTCTATCGATTTGCTTATCAAAGCTAGTATAAGCTTAGCATTGACTGACGCAATTTATCATTGGCAGCTTCTGTCTGTTCCTTTACAGAGAGGCTGCTTTTTTTTTCTAAAGGTGGAAAGTGCAGCGGCGGGCCAAAACGCACCTCTTTAAAAGCGCTGTGAATCCATTTGGCCCGTCTAGGGAAAAATTTATCACTGCCTAGCTCGATTATAGGATAAATAGGCACTTGAGCCCGCATAGCTAAAGCTACAGCTCCAGGCATAAGAGGCCCAAGGGTACTAGGATCGTCACTAAGGCGTCCCTCTGGATACATAACTACAGCTTCGCCAGCCTCTAACAAACGACGGCAGAAAGCCAAAGCGTGTAAATCATGGCCGCCGCGCTTCACAGGAAAAGCTCTTAAAGCAGTAATAAGTTTGTTAAAATAGGGAATTTCGAACAATTCACTGGCGGCCATATAATAGAGAGGACGGGGCAAAGCTCCCAAAAGCATCAGAGGATCAGACAAACTTATATGGTTGCAAACCAAAAGAGCGCCACCCTTGAGAGGCATATTTTCAGCTCCCGAAATTTTTAGCCCGCCCATTAAACTCAAAATGCTTTTAGTTATTAAATGCATAGGCTTAAAAGCAAAACGATCGTAAAAACCCATTTGTCCAAAACCTTTTACTTTTTGTCAATTTCTTCGACTCCATCAGAAACACCAGAGTCCAAAACAAACAAAGTAATTTCTGGCCTCACGCCGCAGCGAAAAGGAACCACAGTTTCCCCTAGCCCCACATTGGTATAAACTTGACACTTTTTATCTCTATACCAACCTGCTCTCAATTGCGGATATTTAGTAGAAACTCCCAAAGGAGTACCCCAAGGCAAAAGCACCTGACCGCCGTGAGTATGACCTGAGACTATGCAATCGATCCTTTCTTCTCCTTTATATCGATCAAAAACGACATCTGGATTGTGACTAAAAAGCAAACGAGGCATATCTCTCCCTGCTCCAGCTAAAGCTTTTTTTATATCGACAGGAGCAGACCATAAATCGCTCACTCCAGCCAAACACAAGCCACGCTGTGGAGCTTTGAAGCAAAGCTTTTTGTTTTCATCGATAAAAACGCGCTCATTATTTAGCAAAAGCAAGCCTCCGGAGGCGCAAGCGTCCTCCACTTGTTGGCTACCATGCCAGTAATCGTGATTGCCTAAAACACCAATAAAAGCCAAGCGCGGCTTCAATAAGCGCAGCCAAGCCGCAGCCCTAGCAAAGCGATCTTCACTACCAAAAACGTAATCGCCACCACCGACTAGAATATCAGGTTGCAAAGAGTTGATTAAATCGGCTGCTCTCAGTATATCGCTTTGCTTACTATAGGTTCCGGCGTGTAAGTCGGAGAAAAATACTAAACGCAATCCGTTTAAAGATGAAGGCAGCCCTTTTAAGTGTAATTTATAGCTACAAACTCTATAAGCGCCCACATCTTTGCGAAGATAAAATCCCAAAGCGATGGCCAAGCCCACAATAATAGCCAATACATAAGTATAGCGCTTACTCCAAGTTGCTTTGCCTTGGCGTTTCAGCTCCAGAAAATGGCTAAAAGACATTTGACCAACCCCCAAAAGCAAGATATAAAAAAGCCCTGCTACCAGAGAGCGAACGGTGATAAAAATAAAAGCTGACCGGCTAACCTGACCTATAGATAGCGAAAGATCAAATACTCGAGCTAAGCAAAAGCTAATCCAACTATCTAGCGGCACTATGCGTAAAAAAGCCACGGCCGGTAAGGAAACTGTATAGCAGAAAATCCTACAGACGTCGCGTTCAGGCATAATACCTCCAGATGCAGAGGCATTGGTATAGCCTAAATAAAAGACCAAAACGAATGCAATAACTCCGCAAGCTAGCGCTGACGCCCAAGCGATTTTCGGAAAGTACTGTCGTCGGTCAGCTAACATGGGCTATTTCGTCTCTAAGACGTAGCCACTCCAACGCAGCCCTTCGGCCAAAAGACCAGGTTCAGTCATTAAAAAGCCCTCGGCTTGGCCATCTTTAAAAAATATGCCTAAATCGCAACGCGCTTGCGAATATAAAGCAATACGAATGCCCTTTTTTTTATGCACATAAAAGGCGAAAGGACTGCCTAACTTTTCAAAGCAAGCTGTTTCGGAAGAGCCCAAATTCAAAAAATCAGCTCGGCCTTGTCCCAAAGTCCAAACCGTACCGCGACCTCCTAGAGGACGAGCTACAGAAATATTAACTACAAGCCCTTCATTTAAACGAATTACGGCATTGTCACCGTAAACATTGGCTTCTCCTTCTGCCTGACGATCGGGAGCGCCCATTACTTTAGCTAACTCTTCAGAGCTCATACCTATATAAAGGTTATTCACTCTGAAAGGCACATTAGATTTCCATTGCGGCGCGGTGATAGTTTGAGGGTCATGGCCGTCAACAATATCTGTCCAAATGCCAGTTTTAACGATCGGATTGTCGATAGGGCCAGAAAAAGCCGGAACGTTAAAAAAGGCTACACTCAAACACAAAGCACCTAGCAACAGGCCACAGCAATATTTTCGATTTGAACAATTAAACAAACCGGCCTTCACTTTAATGAGCCTCCTTTTCTCCACGCAGTAGCCAATTACGCCCCAAAAGCAAAGCCAAAGGAGAGATCATAGCTATTAAAGCGTAGATAAACCACATTTGCCCAGAATGTTGTACTCCCTGAGCTGGAACAAAGATATCCAAAACGGTTCCGGAATAGAGACCAGTAGTAAATTTGGCCAAGAACCAAGGTATACCAGCTAAACCCATGTAGGCACCGACTTTGCCCGTAGGAGCCAAAGCAGCTACATATTCCAAGAAACGCGAAGACCAAAGAGCTTCACCTAAGGAGAAAATAATTACATAAAGCACTAAACGAGTTAAATCGGGGCCAGGCACCAGCAAGAAGGTAGTAGCAGCACTGACAAAAGTACCAATAAGCATCATATCGATTACTTTTACTTTGTGAGTTAGGGCTGCAAACAGAGGCACAAAGACACAAATTACCAAAGGATTCAAGCCGGTAAGCCATTCAAACTTATTGGCTACTTCTGGAGGGTAGCAACGGAAAACATAATCGGGAATGGTCAGCCACTGGTGGGCAAACAGAGTACGTACCGGTAAAAGCATAAAAATAAAGAAGAGAAAGCGTTTGTCAGCTAAGGGGCCCAGGTGCTTAACCAAGCGATCCCACCAAGAAGCCGAATCATCTTCCACTTCCTGAGCTTCTTCGGCAGCAGTTTCTTTTTCAGCTTGGGGAGCAACATAGCGATCATGCTCATCAACTTTTCTAGTTAAGAAGCACAACACACCCAAGAACATAATTAGAGTGATAATAGCGCAAGCCCAGTACACGCCTTCAATCCCCAAGCCCAGACCATTGATACTGAAAGCGCCCAACTGGATAAAAGAAGAATCTGTTCTCAAGTAAGGACTAATAAAATTGGAAGCCACAATGCCCAAATTCATAATGGCATAAAGCAAACTGAAGCTTATGGCGGCCGTGCGCGGATCGGTATATTCTTTGACACCGCTGTACATAGACGGCTCTAAAACGCCATAACCTAAAGCCATAATGACCAAAGCAGCTACAGCGGAGAAAGAAGCCATGCTTCCAATTTCCAAATGAGGGCAAAACGCCAGCAAAGCGCGGCCGATAAGAATTACGCCCAAAGAAGCCAACAAGGCTCGACGTACTCCTAATTTATCGGCGACCCAACCTCCTCCAGCCACAGCCAAAGTGACCAGACCGGTAAAGAGTGATACAGCCAAGCCAGCTCGGGCCGTTCCCATAGCCAAGTCGGTTCCCAAATATCTGGTAAGTAAAGTCAAAACGCCAAAATAGGCGATACCGTCTCCAAAACTTACTAAATTGACAATCCAAAAAGCACGGGAAGCCATAAAGAGCAATTTTAGCGAATCCCATAAACTTATATTGTCGCTACTAGAGGGTTCTTTTTGACTTGTTTCTGCATGGCTCTGGACGGCCTCGTCTACAGAAGCAGCCTCAATCTCGGCTTTTTCCTCTTCTAAAGTAACTTCATCTTCCATATTATCTGTCTATCCTAAAAAAATCGGTTCTGCGGCAAAATATCAATAACACCAGAACTATTCAGCGTGTCCTTCTTTGGCAACGCTATAATCAGGCAAACTTAAGTCTAAGCGCTCTAAAGCTTCAGTCATTTCCAAGGCATTTTGGAAGCGTTGCTCCGGCTTGCGAGAGGTAGCCTTCAAAACAATTTTATCAAGTTGGGGATCGACTTGAGGGCGCACTTTGCGCAAAGACATAGGGCTACCCATAACAATCTCTTTGATAACATTCATAATGCCATCTTCTCTAAAAGGCACACGTCCGACTAAAGCTTCGTAAATAATCAATCCCAAAGCGTATATATCGGTGCGGGCACTAACTTCTCCAATAGAAAGGTCAAATTGCTCGGGGGCCATATAGATAGGTGTTCCTAAAGTGCTTCCAGGCATAGTAAGCATAACTGGAGCGTCAACTAATTTAGAAATGCCAAAATCGAGCAAGCGCACTCTACCTTTTTGATCGATAAAAATATTGCTAGGTTTTAAGTCGCGGTGGACAATACCAGCTTGGTGTACTTTGTACAAAGCCTTGGCTACCGTAATAGCAATACGCACCATTTCGGCTGGACTAAGCAATCTTTCTTGCAAAAGTTGCTCCAAATCGTGGCCTTTAATTAAATCCATTACTATATAGTTGACCGGCTGATTGCCAATATCAAAAATATGTACAGTTTCGGGGATATTCAGACGAGCCATAATTTCAGCTTCACGCAAAAAACGCTCTACGTGGTGTTTAGCTAAATTGGCGTCGTCAGGCAAAACTTTAATAGCGACTTCTCTATCAAGCTCTGTATCGATAGCTCGGTAGACTACGCCCATACCGCCTATACCTAAAATAGCCTCTAATTTGTAGCGTCCTAAAGTGTCACCTACTCCCACAACCTCTACTTTAGAACGTGTGGAACGAACTTTAGGTATAGGAATATCCTTCATAAAAGAACGTAAAGCGACTCCTATCCTGGCCACTAAAACCTCAGGGTCTGTATTTACATCTATTACATCAGAGGCTCCAGCAGCGAACAGCTTAACGCAGGGATCTTCTCCATCTTCACCGTCTCTAGAAGAAACAATAGCTATAAGAGCGCATTCCGGCAAATGGGGGTTTTGATGCAACTGAGCTATAAATTCTACAGTTTTGCTCCAATTGGCCACCGCACAATCGACAATTATTACGTCAGGATGTAAGCTCTGCCCCAATCCTTCAGCAGAAAGAACAGCCCTTCCGCCAGAATTGTAGCCTGCCCGCTCCAACGCACCTAAAAATGCCAAATTGTAAGTAGTGCCCTTTCCGTAATAAATTACAGACGCACCCCGATTAGAACCGCTCATAGAGACTCCTGCAAAAACTATTTTACCGAACCTAACTCAGCCTATTTCAATTAAGATCTGCTTTTCCTTGTTTCTCTTATTTGAGCGTCTTCTTAGATTCTTTTATTTTTTTAACTTTTTTGGTGATATACTCTTGACAATGTTACCTCCAATCGCTATTATACTCGCGTCCGCCGGGGTAGCTCAGTGGTAGAGCAGAGGACTCATAAGCCTTTGGTCGCGAGTTCAACTCTCGCCCCCGGCACCAATAAGGCCCAGAATTATCTGGGCTTTTTTTGTATTCCCGACATGTCTTCTCTCGCTACCCGTTTAGAAAATTTTTTGCAATTATCTCAATTGCTTCCCAAGGGCAGCCGCTGTTTAGCCGCCATTTCCGGTGGAAGTGATTCGACCGCTTTACTTTGTCTTTTGCACGAATTGCAACCAGTTTTAAATTTAACCATTTATGCTGCCCATTTAGATCATCAGTTGCGCCCCGAATCTGGAGAAGACAGAAGACATACCGAAAATTTGTGTCACAGTTTGGGCATAACTTGTTTATCTAAAGTAGTAGCGGTAGATAAAGTTGCAACTGCCAAAGGACTTTCTTTAGAAGAAGCGGGCCGCAGCGAGCGCTATGCTTTTTTTGCGCAAGTCCAAAAAGAATACGATTTGCCTTTTTTGTTAACCGCCCACACAGCCGACGATTTGGCCGAAACGGTGCTTATGCGCTTGATAAATGGCACTGGAGTAGCTGGGCTAGGCGCCATTAGAGCCAAAAGCGTTCGCCATGGCAGTATCTTGTTGCGCCCTTTGCTCATTTTTACCAAGGATCAGTTGTGTCAATATTTGCTCCAGAAGGGCCAAACTTGGCGTGAAGATTACACAAACCATATTGCTGACGCTCCCCGCACCAAAGTTCGTTTAGAGCTATTGCCACTATTGAAGAAATGGAATGGCCGCATTGTTGCTTCTTTAGGGCGCTTAGCTCAAAGCGCTCAAGAAGATGAAGATTATTTTCGCCAGCAAGTAGAGAAGCTTTGGGCTGAAGGAGCAATTTATGCCTCTGCCTCTCCCCCACCTCCTCTTGCAGCGTACAGGGCCTTCATATCGGCGCCTCAAAATGCTCATGGCGTAGGATTTAAACGCGATTGGCTAGCCGCTTTGCCTATAGCTTTGCGCAAACGCCTTTGGCGCCTAGCTCAAGATAAAGTACTAAGCGCCCTACCAAGCAAAGTCGATAAAGTTTGGCCCTTGGAGAGCTGCCACTATGCAGCTTTGGAAGCTTTTACAACTGCAGCTAATGGCAAGCTTTTGCCTTTAGTAAACAATTTGCAAGCACGTTGGCAACAAGATATTCTCTGGCTTGAGCCTAGCCTCAATTTTCAAGAGGCTCTGCAAGAAGAATTGCCCACTCAAACAGTGGAGCTTACTGCTGCCCAAATAGAATTTTTGCATAACTTGTCGGTTTTTGCTTTAAAAAATGAAGCAGTTGACGTAGCTCAGTCTTCCACTTTGGAATTATCATTTCCATGGCGCCACATGAAGCTAACTTTTATGGCTGAGCCTATTAGCCAACGTCCGGAGCCTTTGAAAATTTGGATCGATCCAGAGCATTTTTTGGCTGAACTTGATAGAAACCGCTCTCTATCGGTACGTTCCCGCTTGCCGGGCGATCGTTTTTTTCCGGCCGGAGGCCAAGGAACTCAGAAATTGAAGAAATATCTATTGAGCTGTCAGGTGCCTCAAAATGAGCGGGATTTGTTGCCACTGCTATGTTGCGGGCCCCACCTAGTGTGGGTAGTAGGCTTAAAAGCCGATCAAACCTTCTTAGCTAAGCCGGGCCAAACCAAAGTTATCAGTATACAAGCATCACCTATATAAGAAAGGGTATCAGCGATGTCGCATTCTCCTGAAACACTCGACCGAGTTCAACTTGGCCAAGTTATTTTTTCCGAAACTCAAATTCAAGACAGAGTCAAAGAACTAGCTGCTCAAATCAGCCGCGACTATGAAGGTCAATCGGTCCATTTATTAGCCGTATTGCGCGGAGCTGTTCCTTTTTTGGCAGATCTTTCACGCTATTTAACTTTAGACGTGACTTTTGATTTTTTAAGTGTAACTCGCGACAAAGAAACGAATCATGTCCGCCTTTTGAAAGACTTAGATAGCTTAGTTGAAGGTCGCAAGATCCTTATAGTCGAGGACATTATCAACGAGGGAGAGACTCTCAGTTATTTGGTAAAAACTTTGTCTTTACGCGATCCGGAAAGTATAAAGATTGTCACTATGTTTGATCGTCCTCACAGGCATAAAACCGAAGTGAAGGCCGACTATATCGGTTTTTCTTTGGACAACCAATTTGTGGTAGGCTACGGTTTAGATTATAAACAACTTTATCGCAACTTGCCTTACCTGTCAGAGCTAAACATTGCCGATACAGAGAAAAAGTAATCATTTTACTGCACTAGCTTATCTCTGCTCTTCTTGCCAGAGGTACTGCTTTTAGGTTAGTATACCAGAGCGTGTGGGATAAGTGAGTCACACGCTCAGTTATTGCGGCTGAACTTTCCGGTAGGCTCAGCCCTGACAATTCCAAAGGATACACATTTTGTCTAAATACCTCAGACAGTTACTTATATTTCTTATTTTAGGCGGAATTATTCTGCTGGTTCTTGATTATATGGGCAGCTCAGGAGCCTCTGAGAATCTTAAATTCAGTGAGTTCATAGACGCTGTCACCAGCAATAAAGTGGCTTCCGTCACTATCCGCGGAGATGTTATAGAAGGTAAATTTGCCTCTCCACAGCCAGCTTCCGATCCGGCTTTGGCAGCAGCTAATCGCACTTTTAGCGAGTTTAGAACGACCTTCCGTTCTGCCGTCACCCCTTCTCCAGAAGAGTTACTTTTGAAACATAAAGTCAAAGTAGCTGTAGAAGATGACAGCTGGAGCGATTGGTGGATGATTATCTTTAACGTCCTGCCTCTAGTTATTTTGGTCTTCTTCTTTATTATGATCAGTCGCCAAGCTTCCGGAGCCAATCAAGGATTCGGATTCGGCCGCTCTAAGCATAAGGCTGTTACTAGCGATAAAATCACCGTTACTTTCGACGATGTAGCTGGTGTAGAGGAAGCCAAAGAAGAGCTGGAAGAGATTGTCGACTACTTAAAGTACCCAGCCAAATATAAAGCTTTGGGCGCTCGCATTCCTAAAGGTGTCTTGCTTTTGGGCAGCCCCGGTACGGGAAAAACTTTACTTGGCCGAGCTGTAGCCGGTGAGGCTGGAGTTCCTTTCTACTATATCAGTGGCTCCGACTTTGTGGAAATGTTTGTCGGCGTAGGTGCTTCCCGCGTCCGCGATTTGTTCGAACAAGCCAAAAAGACCGCTCCTTGTATCGTCTTTATGGACGAAATTGACGCTGTAGGTCGTCAACGCGGCACCGGCTTAGGAGGCGGTCACGACGAGAGAGAGCAAACCTTAAACCAACTCTTAGTAGAAATGGACGGCTTTGACAGTACGCCCAATGCTTCGCCAGTTATCGTTTTGGCAGCCACAAACCGTCCCGATGTACTCGATCCAGCTTTATTGCGTCCTGGACGTTTCGATCGCCAAGTGGTTGTCGATCGTCCCGACATCGCCGGTCGTACCGCTATACTTAAAGTTCATAGCCGCGGCAAGCCACTGGATGAACATGTCGATTTGCGCGAATTGGCTCAACGTACTCCCGGTTTCTCTGGAGCCGATCTGGAGAACTTGCTTAATGAAGCCGCTTTATTGGCAGCTAGACGCAAAGAGGACGTCATTACTATGGCCGATTGCACCGAAGCTATCGACCGTGTCATGATGGGCCCCGAGCGCAAGAGCAGAATTATTTCTGAAAAAGATCGCCGCGTTACAGCTTACCATGAAGGCGGTCACGCTTTGGTGGCCAGAGCTATTCCTCAAGCTGACCCAGTACGAAAAATTACTATTTTGCCAAGAGGTCAAGCTTTGGGCGTTACTTCTCTGGTGCCCGATCAAGATCGTTACAACAAGACTCGCTCCGAAATGCTGGCTAGCTTGGCCGTATTTATGGGCGGTCGCGTAGCTGAAGAAGTTGTCTTTGGCGAAATTACCACCGGCGCTTCCAATGACATTGAGAGAGCCACAGAAATTGCTCGCGATATGGTATGCCGCTTCGGTATGAGCGACGTCATTGGTCCGGTGAACTACGGTCACAAGCAAAGTCAAGTCTTCTTAGGACGTGATATAAGCGAACACCGCAACTATTCGGAAAATACTTCTCAAGCTATAGATAATGAAGTGCGTCGCATTTTGACTGAATCTTATGAAAGAGCCCGCAACATTTTGCAGGATCACCGTAGTGATTTAGACAAACTCACCGACCTACTTATGGAAAAAGAGCTTGTGGAAGCTGCCGAGTTAGATAAACTCTTAGGCCCTTCTGCCCGAGATATTCTCAAAAAGGAAGAGCAAGAGAGAGAAGGTGTCGACTTGAGCAAGGCTGACGATTCTTCTACTTCCGAAGAAGCTAGCCAAGAAAAGCTTTCTTCATCCGAACCTGTTCCCCAGGAAGAGGAGACAAAAGCTGATAATTAGGGCAGGCAGCTGTCGCTTAATCATCTGAAAATACAGTTTTTTGGGTTCAGAACATTTATTCGTTCTGAGCCCAAAACTATATTTTGCAAAAAACAAAGAACGAGGCTTATATAAATAATGGGCAACTCTTCTGATCGAAGAAAAACAATATCCGGATCTTCGGCAAGTTCGGAAGCTCATACCAAGCGTTATGTATCAGCTTTTGAACGCAAGCAGCAAGCGGAAAACTCTGCTGAGATAGACTTGCCTGCTCCAGCAGCCCATTTAAAAGCCATTCCTGGTTCGGCTCAAGAAGATCCTCAAAAGCGAATTCTTCAAGCGGTCAGAACTCTGAGCAAAAAATCACAAAGCTTCGCTTCCGACTCAGACAACGAGCTGCCCGCCGTTCTAGATCCTAAAGCTAAGATAGCGCTTCTACCTACGAAAAAAATAAAGGCCACCAATTCTGAAAGCTCAACCGATTCTGGTTTGCCCCTTTCGGAAGCAGATTCCGAGTCGACTTCCCAGCCGAACAACTCCGCAGAGGGCTCATCTTCAGTTTCTCCCGCTTCCTCCGATTCAGATAATATTCAAGACAGTGATTCAATAACTCCCGAACCCCATTTTCCTGTAGTTACTTTAAGTGCTGAACAGAGGGCATTGGGCATACACACTCTAAGCAATTCGTCTATCAATGATGGTGGAGTAGTTTATTCCCATACCATGTTGACAGCTCTCCCCTCATCTTCTAGCTCTATTCCCAAAGTAGGCGGCAGGCATACTCTTATACATAGTAGCAATGAATACAAAAGTGCTTCCAGTGAAAGAGCCCCCCGCAAGGAGAGGCCTGTAAAAGGCAAGTTGCTGCACATAACTCCCAAACGTGCCCCTTCTCAAGAACAACAAGGTCCACAAGTAGATTATGTAACAGCGGCCATCACTTTAGCCTCTATAGTTCTATTTTTTGTGATTATGATCACTTTAGCTTTGGCTTTCTTATGGCCAGAGCACTTGCCTCGTCTCAATCTAACTCTTGACAGAACTTACATCATATTAATGATAGAAGTTACTATCATGCTTTTAATGAGCAGTTTCCAAAGTAATTTTTCTGCGCGTTTTCGCCAAGCGATCTTTGCTGGAGGCATTTTAACAGCTGCCGAAACTCTTATAGTATTATATTTTTCTTAGTTAATTTGTATGAAAAAAGAAAGGTTGCCATAACGCAAAATGAGTTTAACTAATAAACAAAATGACTTAAATGCTGAACCTGTCCACCCTTTAGCTAAAAATATTGACAAAGTTCTATTATCTACCGAGGATATTTATAAACGAATTGAAAGCTTGGGCAAGCAAATTTCCCACGATTACGCCGGTCAAAGTTTAGTTATTATAGGAGTGCTGAAGGGCGCTATGCCTTTTATGGCTGCCTTAATTAAACATATTACTGTGCCTGTAGTAATCGACTTTGTGGCTGTATCTTCTTACGAAGGGGGCACATCTTCAACAGGTGTAGTGCGCTTCCAAAAGGATGTGGAAGAGCCCTTGAAAGGGCGCCACGTTTTGGTAGTGGAAGATATTGTAGATACTGGTTTAACTCTTCACTACTTGCTTAATACCTTAAAATTGCGTGAACCGGCTAGTTTGGAAGTATGTTGTCTAGTTAGCAAACCGGCCCGCCGTAAGATAGAAATAGATGTAAAATACTTAGGTTTCACTATCCCTGATCGCTTCATCGTGGGCTTTGGTATGGACTACGAAGAGCACTATCGCAATTTAGATTATGTAGGCATACTCTCTCCTACAGCCATTGCTCCCTAGAGCAGATATTTAACTTAGTATGGGAGGCTTTTATGTTTTTAAGCAGTGCACTGACCTTAATTCAAGATCTAGATACAAAAATAGCTAAATTAGGCCGGGAAATTGCTGCCATAAAGGCCTCACCTACTAAATGGGAGCCTTTAAAAGAGTTACAGCAAACAAAAACAACTGCAGAACAAAAATTGGCCCAGTTGAAAAAAGAAACAGAGCAACTGTCAACTCAAGAAGAGAAGTTGCACGAAAAGACTAAGAAGCTTCACGATAAGCTTTACGGCGGTACTACTTGCAATATTAAAGAGCTCAAGGACACTGAAAAAGAATTACAAGAAGCTGAGTTAAAATTAGCTCCTCTAGCGGAAGTCATTCTGACCAATTTGGAAGAAGTTGACCATTTGCAAGTACAAATTGCTAAGCTAACTAAAGAGCTAGAGCCTAAAGAACGTGAAGCTAGGCAATATGACGCTCATTTGCAACGCAAGATCGAAAAATGCCAAGCTCAGATTGTGAACTTACAAGCCGAGCGTCCACAATTATTGGCCAATTTGCCCAAAGACGCCCTTTATGCTTATAACAATTTATTCACAAGCAAAGGTGGTTTGGCCGTTTCGTTTTTAGAAAATCGAGTCTGTACAGTTTGCCGTGCTCGTGTACCTGAGCCCAAAATAAATGAAGTCTTCCAGGATCGACTCACTTTCTGTGAAAGTTGCGGGCGCATTCTAACTATCCGCCGCGCTGAAGCGAAATAGGCGACAAGAGACACTACCACAAAAAAAAGAGCGACTCTTTATCAGAGCCGCTTTTTTAGTTTTAAACTGAAGATGTACTGTTAAAAACTTACCAATAGGAAGGCAAAGGCATAATTCCCTCTACTTCATCTTCGCTAGATTCGACTTGGGGAGCTACTGCCTGGGAAGCTGCTGGCTCGACAACTTGGGGCGCAGCAAGCTTGGTATGCTCGTCGTCAGGGCCCATTTCCAGGACAAAGTATTTGCCTTCTACTCCAAAGCGGATAAATTTAGCATTTAAATCGAGAGGTATCTTTGACCAAGGGTTGATCGTAATATAGTCGTCAGTAATAGCGACTACACCACGCAAACTTTCGATACTGCCCAATTTTTGCTGAGCGAAAGACATAATTAAACGTCTGATTTTACCAGGCAGAGGCAACATATCGGCAGCCCAGAAGTTTTCAAAGACAATCTTCAAGCCATTGTCAGCAGTAGGACTGAAACGCAATTCAATAGAGAACGGGAAGCTGATAAATTTGTAGACTTCGCCCCTAATGGTTACCATTTCATCATCAAAGACTAAACGCAAACCTCTAATTTCTACAGGAGCATTACGCTTCAACTCAGCCAACACAGTCGGACTGGTTAAAATAGAATTGATTAAGTCGGCATTAGCACGCACGACAAAACGATCTACACGAATCTGAGCTTGCTTGAGCATTTGTTTGGGAGCAAGTCCCAACTTAACATTGCTCACTTTTAAGTTTAAATCGTCGACGCGAACCCCCTCCAAAGAGCCGGAAGCTATACTGGCATCATGTGCTTTTACTCTGAAAGCGTAGACGTCTTTAAGACCTTCCAAAGCAACAGATACATCCTTTATTCCTAGCGCGTTGACGTTACTAACTAAGAGAAAAATTATATCCTCTAAGCCCAATTTCATACTTTAACTAAGCCACCTTATTACCGGAGTCATCCTTCTTAGTTTCGGTTCCGCTCGAACTCTTCCCTTCAGCAGCGGGAGCAGCCTCTTTCGTGACCTCAGTTTTAGAAGCTTCAGCACTCTTTTCAGAAGCAGTGGCAGAACTTTCTTCGGAAGTATGATGGTGATGAGTTCCTTCACTCGTATTGCTATGAGGATTGTCAGTTACATAGAAACCGCTGCCTTTAAAAATAATTCCCACATTGGAAATAACTTTGTGCATGGTCTCAGTACCACAGCTAGGGCAAGTAGTCAAAGGAGGATCGTTGACATGTTGCAACTCCTCAACTTCTTTGTGACAATTGGAACAGCGATAAACATAAATAGGCATATAAAAAACCTCTAAAAAGTCGTTTTAAAACCCAAAAAGGAATGAGGATAGAAACTCCTCATCCCGGCAGCAAAATAGACCGAAAGAAGATACTTACTCGGCACTCACATCTTGTTCAATCAGAACTTCGATAGCGTGCTTGCTCACGGTAACGAAGTCTGAAGTATGCAGAAGCGTATCGCCGTGGGTACTGTAAATCTGAGCGTTGGTAACAGCAATAAACTCACGGGCACGAACATTAAGTTCGTCGGCCACTTTGGAGTCAGCGACCAAATAGATTTCACCTTCAATACGATGATTTTTGGTGTAGATAAGAACTTGCTTGCGTTCTTTGGGAATGCGTAGCGACATATCTTCCTTACGACCTCACTTTTGTTGTGGGACTATCTTATACAGACGATTCTCCGCACCTAAAGGCTGGGAAATTTTTCCGTTTATTATACCAACGGAGCCTGCAATCCTCCCCTAGGCCTAAGGTAAAACAGGCCCAAGGAGACTGAGGCTCCGCAGCAATCGACTAGGATAGCTTAGAAAGCTGAAAGAGAAACTAAGCCTTGACAGGATTTACACAATTGGGAACGGGCTCTTTGCCTTCAGCATAAATCTTGGCTAAGCGAGCAGCTTCCAAACCGGTAGCCAACTCAGATTGTTCAGTAGAAGCACCGATATGATGAGAAGCGTAGCAATTAGGATGTTTGGCCAAAGCGCAATCGAAGTCGGCAACAGCCGTACCAGGCTCGTTGGGCAACACATCTAAGCCGCAACGTAAGCCTTTTTCATCCAAAGCTTTTAAGAGAGCATCGTTGTCAACGATGTCAGCGCGGGAAGTGTTAATCAAAATGGCGCCGGGCTTCATAGCCTTGAAGAACTCTTCACCAACCATCTTGCGGGTGGAATCGAGCAAAGGCACGTGAATAGAAACGATATCAGACTTAGCAGCTAAATCGAGCAAAGTCTCGCAGCGCTCAATGCCGAGTTCTTTGGCTAATTCGGGGGTTAAGCAAACATCATAAGCGCAAATATTTACATCGAAGCCGCGCAAGCGTTTGATAAGCTCACGACCGATCATACCGGTGCCAATTAAACCTACAGTCTTGCCTTTAAGACCCTGAGCTTTGCCGAATTCTTTTTTGTTCCATTTACCGGCGCGAAGCTGAGCTACACAGTCGGGAATACGACGCTCTAAGGAAAGGATCAAGCCCATGGCCAACTCGGCTACGGCTACGGAGTTCTTGCCGGGGCAATTGACTACGCGCACATTGTGTTCAGTAGCACAAGCCACATCAATAGTGTTGACGCCACTACCAGCACGAATTACCAATCCCAACTTATCAGCAGCCTCGAAAGTGGCCTTAGTAACTTTGGTTGAGCGGACGACTAATACATCAATTCCGGCAATGTGATTGGGCAATTCATCAGCGGTGAGAGCGGGATTATTGATAACCTCGGCGCCTTCAATGGCTTTGAAAGCCTCAATAGCAACGGGATTGATTTTATCAGCTAACAGGATCTTCATGAACAAAACCTTCCTATCTCCGACAAGCCGACTCTATAGGTAACAAAGAATAAAAACGGTGTGCCAGAGCAAATTTCTTCCGCTATATAAAGCGCGGAAATAGCTATTTATTTGCGCCTTAGCTATTTTTCTCCTGCTTTTAGAGCTTTATTAAGGCATAAAGAAGATAAAAATAAGGCGGCTCCAACCAATCTAATGGTGATTAGCTGGAACCGCTTCTTTGTGGCCACAAAAAGAATTAGAGGCGCTTTACTCTTGCGTCGGCATTGTTGCTTAAAGGTGAGCTCTTCTTGATAGCCTCAAAGAAAAGAGGTTGCACAGGCCCTAATACGCGCTTATCTTTGGCATTTTTGAAAGCAGCTTTGCGGGACATAGTTTCGTTGCTGACAATTACATATTCAGCTTTAGGATCGAGCTTTTGCCCGTTGCCCCAGCTAATTTCGACTACTCGGTTACCTTCAGGACGTTTGGGATCGTAGCTATATTGCAAGTTGCAAGGCACGGCCAATTCGGTAGCTTTGTCGCGCAAATCGTCTTCAATTTCGTCTAAAACCATTTGGCCGGTAACTTTCATAGTCACATAATTTTCTTCGGTAAAGGGTAAAGCCGAATAGACATCGCGGTAAGTAACTTTGCCAGCGGGCAAGCTGCCACGCAAAGAGCGAGAATTGCAAATACCGAAAAGAGGCTTTTCCTTTCCGGGAGAATCGAAACCTTTTTGGGTAGCGGTTTGGGTACGGGCCGCTTCTAAAATAGAGTCGGCGTGAATTTGGTTTAATTTAGCCGCTTCGCGATGGGCGAAAAGCACTTCTTCGGTAGTTTGGGCAACAATTTGGTTGCCAATACGATCGGTCTCTTGACGGTAAGGCTTAAGAATTTTTTCTACTTCAGGATCGGGCTTAATTTGATCACAAATTACCGGAATAAGCTTAGATTTAGCCTCTACTAAACGCCAATGGCCAGGCTGTCCTTCTAAGTTTAACTTAATTTCACCCAAATATTTGGCAGCAAAACCGGCTTGAGTAACCAAAGTTTTACCGACCATTTGACCTTCAGGCAAAACCGTATGGGAATGCCCACCTACTATAAGATCTATACCAGGCACTTTGTTAGCCAGTTTTAAATCATTTTCATAACCTATATGGGAAAGAACAACGACTAAATCGGCTCCAGCTTCACGCATAATAGGCAAATAATACTTAACCGTTTTGGCAGATTTGCGAAATACTAAATCGTTAAGCTTGTGTTGAGCGATAAAATGTTTTATATCTGGAGTATCTAAACCTATAATGCCAACTTTTATGCCCTCAACTTCGACAAGGCGGTAAGGCTGAGAGCCTTTCAGAGGCATACCGCTATATAAATATTGAATATTGGCAGCTAAAACTGGAGAGTCGAGAGCTTGTAACATATTGGCCAAGGCTTCTTGTCCCCAAGCAAAATCGTGATTGCCTAAAGCTACAGCATCAAACTTTAAATTGTGCAAAGCTTTACAATAGCCTACACCGCGACTCATATAAGAGAGCATACTACCTTCAGCTAAATCTCCACCATTAAGAAGCAAAGTAGCTTTGGGATCTTGGGCTCTAACTTGCTTAATTAAAGTAGCCAACCAGGCTAAGCCGCCCACTTTAGATTTTTTGTCAATTTTAGGATCGATGCCTGGGTCGACGCTGCCATGTACATCATTAACATGCAAAATGGTGAGCGTGCGTTTTTGCACCGGCGCTCCTGGCAGCAATTGGCGTTCAGAAGCACCTATTTGCCAATCTTTGAGCGAGCCATTTCTTTTGGCCGCAATTAACAATTCTGGCTGTTGGATAGCGGTGCTTTTGTCGGGGCAAACGGCATTTGGAGAAGCGCCTTCAGCTTCTACAGGAGAAGCTTGAGCTATATCTATCCACAGACAACAAGAAAGGGCTAAACCGGCACAAATAATTTTTTTGGCCCAAGCATATTTGCTCATCATTTCCTCCATGAAAGAAAAAGGACGCATTGCTAAGCCAAAGCGTCCTTCAACTAAACTAAAAGTTGTTTAACGAGTGCGTTTCTTTCTGCCTTTAAGAGTTTCGTCGGCGAAAGGACGTAAATTGTCGGGACGACCGGCATTAATTAAAGCATCATCGTAGCTGATTAAACCAGCTTCAATCAAGCGGCTCAAGGAATATTCCATAGTACACATGCCCAATTCACCATTCATTTCGATAGTAGAGTAAATTTGGTGTAATTTACCATCGCGAATAAGAGCAGAAATAGCCGGAACGCTGAGCATAATTTCACGGGCCGCGATACGTCCATTATGATCGGTACGAGAAATAAGCTTTTGAGAAATAATTGCCTTTAAACAACTGGCCAACTGAGTGCGTGCTTGCGGCTGTCTTTCGGCAGGGATGGCTCCTAAAATACGCTCAATAGTACCGGTAGCGTCGGGGCTATGCAAGCTAGCCAAGACTAAATGGCCAGTTTCGGCTATTGTCAAGGCCATCTCAATGGAAGCGGCATCGCGCAATTCTCCAATCATAATAACATCGGGATCTTGACGCAAACCACTATTGCAAGCAACTTCAAAAGAATTGGTATGTTTGCCAACTTCACGTTGACTGACCATACCGCGGTGCGGCTCCAAGATAAACTCGATAGGAGCTTCCAAAGTTAAAACATGAACCGCTCTCTCTCTGAGTACAGTGTCTAAAAGAGTAGCTAAAGTGGTCGACTTGCCAACTCCAGTAGCACCAGTAACCAACACTAAGCCTGAGCTTGGCAAAAGCTTATCTTTGAGGCCAATATCTAAGCCTATTTCATCGAAGCTCGGAATATGAGAAGGAATTAAACGCAAAGCGGCCGCCGGCCCTAAACGATCGAAATAGGCATTTAAGCGGAAACGACCTATTCCAGAAGCGTCGACAGCGGTATCCAACTCCAAGTTGAGCTCCCACTCTTTACGTCTTTTGTCATCTAAAAATGAAGTGATGGCATCACGAACGTCAAGAGCGCTCAAAGTCGAGAAACCAGGCATAGGCACTAATTCGCCATATAAACGTACCGTCGGCGGCATGCCGGCTTTCAAATGCACGTCAGAAGCTTGCATACCAGCAGCACAACGCAGTAAAGCGTCAGTATCTATAGCCGAACGGCGATTGGCACTGCTGACGGGAGCCGCTGAATTCATAGTCATAATTGAGCCCTTTCTTTGACGTTTTCCCAGACGATTTCGACTGGGATATTTTTAGTTGACAAAACCATACATATGGCTGTTCTCAGCCGAGCTGCCCCTTGTGAGTGCACCACTCGGCTGAGACATCAATATTAGTATTTTAGCAAACTTGTCGACTGAGTTAGCCAACAGAAGCTAAAAATAAAGCAGTTTTTATCTTTTTTGTTGACAAGCTGAGCGATAAAGTTCGGCGTACGCTTTAGCTGATTTATTCCAGCTGAAGTCGGTATTCATAGCCCTAATTTGCGTACGATACCAAAGCTCGGGGCGATACAAATAATGTTCCAGAGCACGTCCAAAAGCGGTCAGCATATCGTCACAAGTATACTGGCGGAACAAATATCCGGTGCCATCGCCATAGTAGTTGTCTTTAATCGTATCAGCCAGACCGCCAGTTTCTCTAGCTATAGGCAAAGTACCATAGCGCATAGCGATCATTTGACTTAAACCACAAGGCTCGAAAAGACTAGGCATAAGGAACATATCACAGCCAGCATAAATTTTGCGAGCTCTGGTGGGATCGAAACCGATATATCCTCCGACTCGTCCTGGGTGCCTAGCAATAGCGTTTCTTACTCCGTCTTCGAGAGCATGGTTGCCACTACCTAAAATAATAACTCGCAAGTCGGAATAGTGAATAATGTCATCGATAGATTGCAAAACAAGATCGATACCCTTTTGGAAATCTAAGCGAGAGACAATACCAACTAAAGGAGCCTCTTCATCGGTCAGGCCGTACTCACGTAAAACGTCGCGTTTACAAAGGCGTTTGCCATTAAATTCTCCTGCTTTATAGCGAGCACAAATTTTGGAATCTACAGAAGGATCGTAGCTGGCCACATCTATACCATTGACGATACCGACTAAATCGGTACCTTTAGTGCGCAACAGACCATCTAAGCCAAAGCCATATTGAGGAGTACAAATTTCTTTAGCATAGTTGGGACTGACCGTAGTCACTTTATCGGCACACCAGATAGCTTGCTCCATCAGGTTCATCGGGCTGCGACCATCGTAAACTCCCAAAAGGGGCCAACCATCGGGACGCTGGTTGCCCTGGTGAGCCATATTATGAATCGTAAAGACTAAGCCGGGGCGATTATCAGCAGCCCAAGCCAAACGAATAGCAGCAGCAGTATGCCAATCGTGAGCATGGATTACATCCGGCTGCCAACCTTCTAAGCGACAAGCTTCCAGGGCCGCTCGGCAAAAGAGCACAAATTGCTCTATCTCGTCACCACAACCATAAACTTGGAAACGGGATCCAAAGAAGTACTGGTTTTCTATAAAATAATCCTGACTTTTACTGCTAGCCCACAGCTGGCACTGTTCTACGCGCCAATCCATCCTCACGTCAAAATTGTCTAGACGTTTGTATAAACCGAGCTTCTTAGGATCGAGCAAGCCGTAGCGCGGCATCATAAGGCGCACATCGTGTCCTAAATTGCGCAGAGCTTCAGGTAAAGCACCGGCGACATCACCCAATCCGCCAACTTTTACGTAGGGAACGGCCTCGGCGGCCAAAAACAGAATCTTCACTTCAAACCTCGCAGCAGTCACAAAGACGCCAAACGTTATAAAAACAGATGCTGTTTAAATTTTGTCCCAGCGCTTCTTTGTCCTGCCACTAAAAGTTTTTAGCTTAGGTAGGCTATGAGCTAAGAAGCGGAAATTTCCGCAGCCTCGCACAGCCAAGCAGACTGAGCAGCCTCGGCAGGAATTAATTTGCTAAATTGTTGCATATGCTGAAAAAGTCGGATATGCTCAGCTACTTTGAAAACTTCTTGTTCTAAAAGTTCATCTGGAAGGCATGAACTCCAGGGGCCTAAATCTAGCTTTTGCGCCAAAGATCCAATATTTTGACGAATAATCATCTTTAAAGCTCCAGGACTCATAGCTAAAGCTTTAACTTCTTCTAAATTGGCACACGTAATCACGTAAGCATTGGCTTTAGCATCGGCATAGCCAAAATGCTCAAAAAAAACTTTTAAAAATATGCCTCCGACTGTCCCCATAAAGTGGGAGCATACCGTAGAATCGGCTCCATAAAGAGTGTAGCAAGAGCGATCGGTGGGCATTTCCAAAAAATTAGCTAGATCTGTAGCCCACAATTCTGAAACTTTTGGCAAACTTGAAGCCTCAAAATCACAGCGACGCAATTTGGAACGATCGATATTACGATCCGGACAGACTAAAATTTTTCCATCCTTAGGGCCGCTAAGTACTCTATAGCTAGTACCGCTAAAATAGAAAAAATCACCGACCAATAAAGTGCAACTTCCGGAAAGAGTACCGATTATGCGATTAGCATTTTTGTCAACAACGCTTACCTTGCCACGACCAGCCACAGTATGAGATATATTGTGGTGGATTTCTCCCTTTTCAAAGGCCTCTTTCAACTTTTCAGAACGTGAGTAGCCACCTTGACGGCGGACTTTGAGCAAATCGCTTTGTGCGGCTCCTTGCAAAATTTTTTCACAAATGTCCTCAGTGTAAACAGAACGCAAATAAGCTGGTAAGCGGTCGCGCAAGGAAGCCTTATTTATCATGTCAGAAGCGCTCTGGCATACAAGAGAAGCCGCTTGTTGAATAAGTACCGAGCTTAAAAAAGGTGGGTGATCGCTAAAAAGTTCCCCTGCTCTAGCAGCCTTTACTAAGTGTTCGTATTGAGCTTTTTCGAAATTATTTTCGTAAAGGCAAAGCACTCTGGGAGTTTGCCCACGCCTGCCGCTGCGGCCTACTCGTTGCAAGAAAGCATTTACATCCATGGGAGGTATAGTTAAAGCTACAGCATCAACATCACCAATATCTATGCCCACTTCTAAAGTTGAAGTAGCAAAGCAAATAGCTTTTTGATAAGAGGCGAAGTTTTTTTCCACTTTTTCGCGCTGCTCAGTGCCCAAACTACTATGGTGAGAGAAAACGGCATTACCAAAGGGATTGTCCGAAAGATAGCCCTTAGCCGAAGCCAAAAGTTCCGCTTCAGCTCGAGAGCGTACAAAAACCAGCATTTTCTGGCAATCGTTTTGGCGGCAATACTTTATGCAAGCTCGCAAAAAAGCTATAGCCCTGGCTTGCTTAGCATCGGTAGAATCGAGCGTTTCATAATCGTAAGGACGGCAGTAATCTACCTCAAAATTGACACCTTGTTTATTTTCTACAATAACAGCCTGACCAGCCAAATATTTTTGATTGATAATCTGAGCATTTCCCGGAGTGGCCGTTACTGCCAAGCGCTGAAGACTCAGCCCCAAATTGCCCAAAGTACCAGAAATTTGCTTGGCTTTAGCACAATGCAATAAAACGTCTAGGCGCTCAGCTAAAACGGCCAGTTGATCTCCTCGCGCCGTTCCCTCAGCTACATGCAATTCTTCGAAGACAATAGCTTTCACGTCAAGAAGTTGTACAGCCCAGCGACAGAGCAAAGAATCGAGGGATTCTAAAGTTGTGACCAAAACGCCCACTTTTTTATCCCTGAGAGGGTTGGGGTGATCACCTGTGCGCAATAAAACATTGACCGAGCAACGATTCAAAGGCACGGAAATACGCTTAACCAAATCATTAGCCAAAGCTCTAGTTGGACAAATAATCAAAATACACAATTTGCCAGCCCGCATAGGCTCCAACCAGCGCTCAGTTAAAGGCGCCAAGTAAGCTTCAGTTTTTCCCGAAGCAGTACAGGAGCTGAGTACAATATTGCGCCCTTGCATAATAGGCTCAATAGCATCGAATTGAATTTGGCGCGGTTTGTAAAAACCGCCATAAAAAGCGCCTTTAACTCGATTGAGCCGTTCGAGCATACGGCGATATTTAGCTCTATATAAAGCAGTAGCAGAATCCATCTTTATTTTCCGTCAGCCGCGCTATATGCTAAAGCATTTTTTGCAAAATATCTTCATTAAGCGGAGTCTGTCCGTTTTCGTACCAGTTGTGCAAAAGGGCGATCCAAAACTTGACAAACATGCGATATCCGCCCGTAAAGACATGTTCCAGCATAAAGTCGGCAAAAGTATTTAAATCAACTCGACAGCGCTCAGTATCAAAATCTTGCCAATCCCAGGCGATAACGGCTACATCAGCCAATTTTTGGCCTAAAGTTTTGAAGAAAGTGCCATCATCATCCATAGCTCTTTCCAAATCGATCACCACAGATTGGGGACTAGACTTGGACATGTGCAAAGGACGCTCCAAACGCTGTTGCAAGGCCGGATAAGAAGTTACATTTAAGCTCATAAACTCCGGAGGTACGGCATAAAAGAACATAACTTTAGGCAACCTAGAACTGGCACACAAATCGATCAACTGACGCAAATTGTCGCCAATAGCTTGTAAATGGCGTTGCGATACACTAGAGATATGCATATCGACTTCGTCGAAAAGGAAAATCACTCCAGGGAAGCCTAAAGCGGTCAGAATGCTTACCATAGAGCGCATGACCGGAAAAGCGTTGTCAGAAGCGATATCGTCAAAAACTCCGAAATTGCGCAAAACGTCTCTATCGAATCCAGCATCTCCCCCTAGCCAGCGATCTAACACTAGCTCTTCTTCCTCGTCACCGGAACGACAAGCGGAAAGAAAGCGCTGACAAACCCGTCTGAAAGTGTAATTCTCTACGGGAACATCTTCCAATTTTCCTGAAAAAGTAAAAGGCAACTGTCCGTGAGAAGCCAAACGCAGAATGTTAGTAAAACCGACTATCTGACCACAGGGTTCATCTTCGTCAGCTCCGTCTTTTTTTTCTAAGTGTAAAGCGATATTAGCAAAAGCGGCCTTATAAACACGCAAAGCGTCCTCGTAGGGACACTCGGAAGGAGACAAATTGACTGAGCAAGTCAAAAAGCCCAAACGCTGGGCTATTGAACGTATGCATCCTAGAAAGTGAGTTTTACCAGCTCCATAGCTACCTTGCACTAAGCGAAATGCCGATCCACCAGCCTGGCCCAGCAAGCGTTGCAAATACTCTTTTTCTATAATGTCTAAATAAGGAGTCAAGCCTACAGTAACGAATTCCAAGCCGCGCTCCGGCGGTTGGCCATTTTCCCCCATACAGTCAATTATTTCCCTGGCTAAACTTGGGGAAAGAGAAACTTTACTGCTGGGGAAAAACATGGTTTAGACTCCTCTTTTCGCACATTTTCCGCTCTAGGTGAGCTTTAGAAATTGTAATCATCGTCAGCCATTTCCTCGTCTGCGCCATAGTCGTCTACTGCAGCAGCAGAATCATTAGCTTCACGCTCGGCTTCGTTGACATTATCCTCGTTAGTCTCAGCGCCATTTTCAACTTCACCTTCAGGTTGAACTGATACATTATTGGCAGCGGCTCCAAGTTTAATATGCTCCATCATTTCATGAACATAAGCGCCTATATCTTCACGGCATAAACGCGAATAGTCTAAGAGCTCCAAAATACAACGCAACAACTGGCGAGAGCCATTGATAGCTCCCCGCTCCATAGCCGTATAGACTACTTGTCCCATATAATTAGCCGCTTTATCGTCACAACTAAAGCTGGGATAAGCTCGGCGGTATAAATCGATAATAACAGAGCATAAACGCTGATAGTCACTATTGCTCAGCGGATTCAATTCTATAAAAGCATCCTCATGGAGCTGATCTTTAAGGGTAACTAGGCCACCACCATTGTCCATAGTCATGGCGAAGACACAATAGACACCGCTTCTGTAAGTGCCGCCGTCTGGATTATACGTAACAGGAATATTCCTATGGTTAAGGTGGCCGCCGCGGGGGAATTTTTGTACACTGCGTACTTTCTGAGTGCCTAAAGCCAAAGCAGAATAGTAGCCAAACAATTGATCGGCATAGGTGCGATCCCGACTGGAAAGGATATTGTACATCTCAGCTTCATCGAGAAGTAATACCAAGCCACTATAGCCAACTTGACGGGCCAAATAAGCAATACCGCTCAAAATGTTGGCATAGATATGGCCAAAAGTACGATAGTCTTTTAGGGCAGGAAACTTATAAATAGAAGGCGTGCCAGGAAAAGCTTTTTGCAATGACAAGTTAAATTTGTCAGTCAGTTCGCGGGCTTCTTGGCCTTCAAGCCAATCAATCATATGACGGACGACGGCCTCTTGAATATTGAGCTCGTTTTGCTTGTCGGGATCGCCAGCCCAAGCTTCTAAGTTTTCGGAGTAACGATTAAAATAGTAAAGAGCTGGACTAAGGTAAGTATGGAAGCGCTCATTGCGCAGCCAACCTTCGATAAGGTTGAGGCGACGAGCCTCGCGAAAGAGAGGTAATAAACCATATTTGCCATCGTGATCGGGATAATTCAAATTAAGAATTAGAGCACGATAAACTCGCTGAGGGTTACCAGGGCTAACATCTTTGCTATTTAGAGCAACTCTAGCAGTTAAGCATTTTTTACTTAAAGCCTTAGCCTCGATACACTCGAGCATATGCGTTTTTCCGGCACCATAATCGCCCAAAAATACGCGCACAGCTCCATCAGCGATATTGGTTAAGTCGTAGCTAACCATCTCCATTTCCAAGCCGCGCCCTATAGTATAAAGCTCGACTCGCTCGCCTACTACGCCTGTGCGCATAGCTTCCAAAATGCGCAAAGCCACAAACTGGCCCTCTTCACCTTTGGGCAAAGCCTCGATACCACGCGGTCCTCTGCCTTCCCAAAGCTGGCGTCCATAGCGGGAAAAACGCAAGCGCGGCGGAGCTACCGACATGGTCATACCGTTAGGCGATAAATACTTCAGTTCATCAAAGCGGCAGCATTGGTTGGCATTAGTAATAAAAAAATTGACAAAATAGCTACCGTTTTCCAAAAGACGTACGACCCTGCCCGTGCCGTAACACTCATGAGAAACGTTATCGCCGACAACCAACACTCTGGCGCCGCTATTTTCAGGCCCGCTCTTAGAAGTCTGCAAAATCTTCGCTCTCCATTACCTCTGCGCTATCTTGTTGTTTACACAAAGCTTCAATATCGGTAGTACCTTCGCCACAACTATACTCAGATTGCAAAAAAGCGATCCATTGCTTGACAAAATTGCGGCGCTGACCGGCATCAAAGTTCATGGATAAATATTCTGTAACTAAATCGTCCAAGTTTTTGTCTTGTACGGAGGCTGTATAATTCCAATTCCAAGCAATAGCAGCCACTCGAAGAATTTTTTGACCTAAAGCTTTGAAAAACTCGTGTGGTTTAAGTTCGGAAGAGGAAACATCGATAGTCGGCACTTGAGGACTAGCTGGAGAGAAAGGCAAAGGACTATTCAAGCGTTGTTGTAAAGCCGGATATTCGGCAATAACGTCACTAATAAATTCCGGAGGTACAGCAAAAGCCCAGAAGAATCCAGGCAAACGTCTGCTACCACACATATCGACAATCTGGCGCATATTATCGACAACATTTTTTTTCTCTCTTTTACTGCCCGAAGCAATGCGATCTACTTCGTCGAAAAGAGCAGCGATTCCCGAAAAGCCCAATAAAGTAACAGCTTTAATTAAGCTAGCCAACATAGAGGAAGCATTTTGCTCACAAATATTTTCCGGGATAGTAATAATGCCCAATTTGAGCTTTTTGGTCGAGCTGCCCAACAACCACATTTCACAAGCGTCGGCCAATTCTTCTTCGTCTTCCCATAAGCTCTTGATAAAGCGCAAAAAGACCATCTTGTAATTGTTGTTGGCGAAGTTGCTCATTTTGGCTTTGGCCAGCCATTTTTTGCGTTCTTCCGCATCGTCAAAGTTTAGAGCCCAGCAGCGAATGATATTACCTAAGCCAGAAACAGTCTCAAAACTCTCACAATCTTCAGGAGCTTGAGCCATGCTATTGGCTAAAGCGCGATAAACAGCCGAAGCGTCTCCTAAGTTGCAACCTTTTAAGGAAAGCTCCACAAGAGAAGCTAAAAAGCCACGTTTCCAAGCCAAATTGCGCAAACAAGTAAGAAAGTGGGTCTTTCCTGCTCCAAAGGATCCTCTAATAAGCTTAAAAGCGGAGCCGCGGCCACCCTTTTCCATGGCTTTCAAGTAATGCTCATCTAAAATTTTTAGTGGTTCGTCGAGCCCAACAGTGACAAACTCGATGCCATGCTCGGGAGGGAGTCCCAAAGATCCCATACGTTCAATTATTTCGGAAGCTAGAAACTCAGAAGGCTGAGCTTCAGGTTCAGTCATAAAACTGTTAGGCAAAGCAATTACTCCTTATTTTGGAACCAAAGCGATAAATAATATTGACCGCTGCCGACACCATCATCAAGCCAGAAAACTTGTTCTTTATTTTTGGTGGTGCCTATGGTAGCTGTGCTTAAATTTAAGCGTAAGCCACGACGCTGCAACCCTCCGCAACGGCGCAAACGCACTATATCCCAACAGAACTGAGCTCGCGAATATTCTTTAAAAGCGGAAGCCGATCCATTTTCGGTAAATTCACGATTTTGGCGTAAAACAGCCAAAACAGCCCAAATATCATGCAAGGGAACGCGATCTCCAACACCTTTGCGACGACAGCGCAGCATAATTTTGTAAGCAGTCCAAATATCATCGAACATTTCCCGGCAGAAAAGTTCTTGTCCCTGCTCACTTTCCGCCAACACTCCCTCAGCTAAAGGCGTCTTGTAACCGTTGTTATTGAAAAGAGCCGTTTGCTCTTCTAAAGTGCGAAAAAGCAAGTCGGAGTCAAGCGGCAAATTGTCAGCCAGCAAAACTCGTGCATAAGCTAAGCTGAAAGTACCACTAGCAAATTGGGGACGCACGGCAAAGGGGCCAACTTTAAACTCCAGTGGCTCCGAACCCACACAACGAACTTCCCAGCGACTTTGAGCCGCTTTGGACTTAAAATTTTTGCGAAAAGCGACTTCGGCTTCCTTCAAGGCCCAAGTTCTAACTTGGCTTACTTTTTCGCTGTAAAGGGGCCAATTTTTAGCTACGCGACGTTCTTGCCAAAAGCGGAAAGCTTGGGCTAAACGAGCCAAATTAGCTAAGTTGCGATTGCGTTTGCAACGCCCCAAAGCTTCCAATAGTGCCTTACCAGCTTCAATATCAGCAGCCGACTCGGCACGAACTTCTTTTATAATCAGCTCTGCTTCTTCCCAAGAGCCGGAAAATTTTGAGCTGAGGCCATTATTTGCCATTAGATGCTCCATTGCGCACAATTTTGACTTTGCTCTCGAGGCTGAGACTCTCTAAGCAATCTTCCAAAACGACAATACTGCCTTCAGTTCCTTTTTGATACGCTTCTTTAAAAGCTGAAGCAGTATCATACATAAACTGAGCTTTAGTATAGCAACTTACATTATTTTTGCTTGGGTGACGACCGAAATTGCCAGCCACTAAGCCTATGCTATGAACGATAGGCCAGAGCTGAGCCAAAGTAAAATCGGTACGTTCTGACGACAGAACTGAAGCAGCCGTCACTAGACGCATTAAAGCTAAACGAGACACAGTTTGCTTTTCTTTCAGTTCCGACTCCGCTTTGCATAAATTTTCAATAACGGAAGACGGAGCTAAAGTGCAAGGCTTGGCTACAGGCACTCCACCGATAGAGAGGCTAACACTGTCGGAAGCGAAATCTACAGTTATACAAAAGACGCCCACAGCAACAGAAACAGGAGCTGTGCAATCGTGAATTTCTGCAGCCCAAGAAGCAGCAATATCTTGCAAAAAGGAGCATTCTAAACCTCTGGCAGCAGCTTCGTGGGCCAATTCTTGCCAAAAGGCGGCAGCCAATTCATGCATTTCGCGTTCCAAAGGCGCACTCAAGGCTCGCCAAGGTAACTCCACTTCGAGACCGACTTCCAAACTAGCCAAACAAGCCGAGGCTTTGTTGACACTATCGACATCAGGCAAAGATGCTTGCTGACGACGCATAAATTTAAGCTGAGCTTCTAGCCTAGCGGCAGTCTCATCTAGCAATTCAGTGAAAGTATCTGTGCGTTTTTCAGCCATAACCTTAACAAGAGCAACACTCAGCCACTACCTGGCAAATGCTATCTACTAATCCTTTCAATTCAGGCAACGAAGGCCCCTCAGCCATAACTCGAATTAAATTTTCAGTTCCGGAAGGACGAACTAATAATCGGCCTTTGCCCTTAAGACTCTCTTCTACCGCTTTTACGGCCTCATTGACACGTTTATGTGAATTCCAAGTATGTTTGTCTTTCACTTTAACGTTAACCATATATTGAGGCTTTTTCTCGACCGCTTTGGCAAGCTCAGAGAGAGGCTTACCGCTATCTTTGATAACTTGGCTGAGCATTACGCCAGTAACTAAGCCATCGCCAGTAGTAGCATAATCTAAGAAGATAATATGACCAGATTGTTCTCCACCCAAAACCGAACCAGATCGGCGCATCTCTTCCAATACATAGCGATCGCCAACGGCTGTACGAGCCATTTCAAAGCCATTAGCTTGGCAAGCTTCTTCCAAACCCAAGTTGGCCATGACAGTAGTGACGATACGCTTGCCGGAGAGCTTGCCATCTTTGTCGAGCCATTTACCAAAGAGCAGCAGCATATGATCGCCGTCAATCATCTGGCCTTTTTCATCACAGGCTAAGCATCGATCGGCATCACCATCGAAGCAAAGGCCGAAATCGGCGCCCAAGCTGACCACCACGCTTTGCAAAGACTCGGGATGAGTCGAACCGCACTGGTTGTTTATGTTTGTACCATTAGGGTGGCTATGCAATACAGTAACGTGGGCTCCGAGGTTGTGGAAAATATTTTCAGCTAAAGCCGAAGAAGCGCCATTGGCGCAATCCAAAACGATATTCAAACCGTCTAAACGTATTTTAGCGATTCCAGCTACATAATTGGCATACTCGTGCTGAGCTTCCTGGCCATCGATAATAGCGCCAATATTGCCCTCAATTGCGCGGGGTAACTCTTCGGCTTTAGCAATTAACTCTTCTAATTCGTCCTCTTGCTCGTCGCTAAGCTTGTAACCATCAGCTCCAATCAATTTTAAGCCATTATCATAGAAAGGATTATGGCTAGCGGAAATAACACAACCGCCTTGAGTGTTGTAACGGCGAATAGCCCAAGCAACTCCGGGAGTAGGAATAACCTCCAAACACAAAGCATTGACTCCAGAGCTAATCAAGCCACAAACATAACTATATTGTAAAAGCTGACCACTGATACGGGTATCCCTACCGACTGCGATTACTGGTCTTTTACAAATTTGCTCGGAATTGCCATCCTGAAACTGTTCTTTTACCAAGCAACCATGAGCTCTGCCCACTTTAAAAGCCAATTCGGGAGTAAGAGTATCGTTTGCCCGACCACGAATTCCGTCTGTACCAAATAAACGCGCCATAACTAAAATATTCTCACATTTCTTTGCTTTGAAGAAGCACGAATGTCCATTTGCAACCGCCTTTCGTCCATTCCCCAAGGAAAAAGGCCAATTCTAAAATGGTCTCTGCCACCCCTCAAATTTGAAGCCAGCGTCTTCAATATTTTGTTGATTTATCCCTGCCCCCAAGGGCGATTGAGCCTTTATAAGACCGAATAACCTAAGGAGCGCTTAACTAAAAAAAGTTAAGCGCTCCTTAGCTCAGTTTGCATAAAGCAACTAAAAACGGTATTCATCTTCTTGGCCTGGAGGCTCAATCGCTTCAGGCTTTACCTTCGGAGCGACAGTAACGGTCACGCTATTTTGAGGTAATTCTGGTACTCGATATTTGCTAGGCAAAATAAGCTTAACTTTTTTGCTAATAGTCTTACCTTCATACTTAAAGACATAGTGCTCAACTTCAAGTGAATCGAAAGTTATTTTGTCAATGTCGTCACCACTGAGGTAGACTTCTTCAGGCGAAACTAGCACCTGGTAATCTTCACCGCTGCGGCTTTTGACAGAGACATTACTTAAATCTACCTTCACTTTGCGTACTGGATAAGCAGGCACGGTTACAAAAACGCTATTGGTATATATTTCTACATCATTAACCTTATTGCCATTGACATCAATAGCATTTAGAGTAACGGCTTTGGTACTAAAACTAGAGTTGATACCAGAAATAGAAATAGGTACCGAGACACAAGAAACTTTATCTACATCTTCCATGCTGCCCACGATGCGCACTTTAGAAGGCTCTACCATAGGAGCTTCCAAACGACAACTATCGCTGGGTTTGCCAACTAAATTTATCTTTACAGGAACACTAGCGAAAGTACGCTGTGAAATTGAAGCCCAAACA
>ERZ808242.270-NODE-270-length-38868-cov-7.405019_pt1 | contig 38868 bp, 30 predicted proteins | sample MGYA00521244_ERZ808242 | MGnify/ENA primary metagenome ERZ808242 (study PRJEB31516, sample SAMN03275573) | gut metagenome | biome: mammalia-associated habitat; material: feces | host: Papio cynocephalus | place: Kenya | collected 2012-07-27 ... | reverse complement strand
AATAGGCTCTCCTGTCTTTCGGTTTTGTTTAGGCAACTCTACCTTAACACAGGTTTGCTCTATTCGTTGCTTTTATTTCCGCTTTTGTCACACATCATTGTAACACATACGGATTTTTTATGCTGTTTTTTCGCTTTTAGTTGCGAAAGTGTTTTCGCTGTGATAAAATCCTTTTATATTTTACGGGCGGCGTCTTTTGCGTCTTTGCCTGCTTTAACGGAGATGAGATTGATGAAAACTGCAGTTGTTACGGGCGGTTCGAGCGGAATAGGGCTTTCCTGCTGCCGCAAGTTTCTCGAAAACGGATACAGGGTGTATGAGCTGAGCCGCCGCGAGCCGAAAATTCAAACGGTCGGCATTAAGCATATTTCGTGCGATGTTACGGATGAGCACTCGGTTTCCGAGGCGTTCAAGGAAATATATAACGACAGCGGAAGAATTGATATACTTGTAAATAATGCCGGCTTCGGCATATCGGGAGCAGTTGAATTTACGGAGCTGTCCGACGCAAAAAAACAGTTCGACGTCAATTTCTTCGGCTGCTTTATTTGCTCCAAAAACGTAATTAAATATATGAGACTTCAAGGCGGCGGAAGAATAGTCAATCTCAGCTCACTCGCAGCGCCGCTCGCCATACCGTTTCAGGCTTTTTATTCGGCGTCAAAGGCGGCTGTGAATTCGCTTACTCTGGCGCTTGCCAACGAGTTGAGACCGTTTAACATAAAGGTTTGCGCCGTAATGCCGGGCGACGTTAAAACCGGATTTACCGCGGCAAGAGAGAAAAACACCACGGGTAACGAGTTTTACGGCGAGACGCTTAAAAGAGCGGTTGCCGGTATGGAGCGCGACGAACAAAACGGTATGTCGCCCGACGCGATAGCCGACGCGGTGTATACCGCGGCAACCAAAACACGGCCGAGGCTTTTGTCCACAAAAGGCGCTAAATATCATCTGTTCTTGGCGCTTTCAAAGGCATTGCCGGTTTCGCTTGTGAATATCATAGTCGGAAAGCTTTATTCTTAATAAATCGGGGCATAAAGCAATACTATTAAAAGAGGTTGCTTTTGCCCCGTTTTCTTATGCCCTCATAAAAATTTATACGGAGGTACTATGCAAAATTTTGTCGGATTCATTCAGAATATCAACAGTAAGGTAAACAGCGTTGTCTGGGGTCCGCCTATGCTTATTTTGATGCTGCTTACCGGTCTTTATCTCACGTGCGGTACGGGATTTTTTCAGATACGGCGTTTTCACCATACGATAAAAAATACGATAGCCGCCATTTTTAAAGACCGCGAAGTAACAAAAACAAAGGACGAAAAAGCAATATCACAGTTTCAGGCGCTCGCAACGGCGCTTGCCGCAACGGTGGGCACGGGAAATATTGTAGGCGTGGCTACCGCGATTGCCTCCGGCGGAGCGGGCGCGGTGTTTTGGATGTGGATTTCGGCTCTGCTCGGTATGATGACAAGCTTCTCCGAAAATGTGCTCGGCATATATTTTCGCCGAAAAAACGAAAAAGGCGAGTGGGCGGGCGGTCCCATGTATTATATTGAAAAGGGACTCGGTCAAAAGTGGCTTGCGGTCGTATTTTCGGTTTTTTGCCTGTTCGCGTCGTTCGGAATAGGTTCGGTAGCCCAGGTCAACGGAATATCCACAGCGCTTAAAGGTTCGTTTAATATACCCGGATTTGTCACGGGAACAGTCGTTTGTGTTCTTATAGCCGTTATAATCCTCGGCGGACTTAAAAGAATAGTCACCGTTACCGAAAAATTTGTGCCTTTTATGGCGGCGTTTTACATAATAGGCGCTCTTATAATAATAACGGTAAACTTCCGCCGTGTCGGCGACGCTTTCGGCGAGATATTTTCGGGGGCGTTCAGTATGCGTTCCGTCGGAGGAGGCGTTATGGGGTACGGCATTTCCAGAGCCATGCGTTTCGGCGTGGCGCGCGGAGTGTTTTCAAACGAGGCGGGGCTCGGCTCGTCCGTAATGGTGCACTCCTCCTCGGACGCCAAAGAACCCGTAACTCAGGGTATGTGGGGCATATTTCAGGTATTTTTTGACACCATTGTCATATGCACCCTTACAGCGCTCGTAATATTGACTACCGGGGCAAACCTGCAAAGCGGACTCGAGGGCGTTAATATAACAATATATGCCTTTGAGAGCGTACTCGGCAAATGGGGCGCGTATATAGTGTCCGTCGGCATAGTTATGTTTGCGTTTTCAACCATACTCGGCTGGTCGGTGTACGGTTCGCGCGCCGCGGAATATATAGGCGGCAAAAAGCTGACGGCGGTTTATAAAATAATATTCCTCGCGATGACGTTTTTAGGCTCTGTGTCAAGCGTTCAGCTTGTATGGGACCTCTCCGATACGTTTAACGGGCTTATGGCTCTGCCGAACCTTATAGGCGTACTGCTTTTGTCGGGAACGGTGTTTAAAATAACCAAAAACTACGAGCAGAGAGTGATAGACGGCAAAAAAATAAAACCGATGCTGTCATACTATGACCGTGAAAAATGATTTTCGGTGTTCGGTATTCACATTTAGCTCCGAATTTGATATAATATACGGGATTTAAAAAGTTAAAAGAGGAAATTTATGTCAGGTAAAAAGGACTATATCAGAAATTTTTGCATAATTGCTCATATCGACCACGGCAAGAGCACGCTTGCCGACCGTCTGCTGGAGCTTACGGACTCCGTAGCGAAACGCGATATGGAAGCTCAGCTTCTCGACAATATGGATATTGAGCGCGAGCGCGGCATAACAATTAAGGCGCGCGCCGTAAAGCTCGATTACAAGGCTGCCGACGGCAAAAAGTATGAGCTGAACTTAATAGACACTCCCGGTCATGTCGATTTTAACTATGAGGTGTCGCGTTCCCTTGCGGCGTGCGAGGGAGCCGTGCTGATAGTTGACGCGTCGCAGGGCATAGAGGCGCAGACTCTTGCAAACACCTATCTTGCGCTTGACCATGACCTTGAAATAGTGCCGGTAATAAATAAAATCGACCTTCCTGCCGCAGAGCCGGAGCGCGTTGCGAAAGAAGTGGAGGACGTCATAGGCATACCGTGTATGGATTCGCCGCGAATCTCGGCAAAAACGGGCGAGAATGTGCCCGCAGTGCTTGAGGAGATTGTAAATCTTATACCGCCTCCCGACGATAACGATTCAAAACCGCTCAGGGCGCTTGTATTTGACTCTGTATACGACAGCTACCGCGGCGTTATAGTTTATGTCAGAATAGTGGACGGCGTGGTGAAACCGGGTCAGACAATGCGACTTATGGCTACGGGCGCCGAATTTACCATAGTTGAAACGGGGTATATGAGAGCTAAGAGCTTAGAGCCGGCAAAGCAGTTATCCTCTGGCGAGGTCGGATATATCACCGCCTCAATTAAAACCGTCGGTGACGCGCGCGTAGGCGATACCGTAACTCTTGCCGAAAATCCGGCTGCCGAGCCGCTTGCAGGCTACCGCAAGGTAAATCCGATGGTTTTCTGCGGAATTTATCCGGCGGACGGAGCGGATTACGAGGCTCTTCGGGACGCTCTCGCCAAATTACAGCTTAACGACGCCTCGCTCTCTTTTGAACCCGAGACGTCAAGCGCTCTCGGATTCGGCTTCAGGTGTGGCTTTTTGGGGCTTTTGCACCTTGAAATCATACAGGAACGCCTTGAGCGTGAGTACGATCTCGACCTTGTAACAACAATTCCCTCGGTTATCTATAAAATACATCTTACCGACGGAACCGTAGTCGAAATTGACAATCCCAGTAACTACCCCGACCCCGCAACGATTGATTTCGCGGAAGAACCTATGGTAGAGGCGCATATTTTCTCTCCGAAAGAGTACGTAGGCGCTATAATGGACCTTTGTCAGGACAGACGCGGCGAGTATAAAGAAATGACGTATCTTGACGCCGACAGGGTGGATTTAAAATATATACTTCCGCTTAATGAAATAATCTATGATTTCTTTGACGTCTTAAAATCGCGTACACGCGGCTATGCCTCGTTTGACTATGAGCTTTGCGGCTATCAGAAGTCAAGTCTTGTGAAACTTGATGTTCTCCTGAACGGCGATATGATAGACGCCCTCTCGTTTATAATCCACGCCGACAAGGCGTACCCGAGAGCGCGCAAAATCGCCGAAAAGCTCAAAGACAATATTCCGCGCCAGATGTTTGAAATTCCCATTCAGATAGCCATAGGCGGCAAGGTCATAGCGCGCGAAACCGTAAAAGCCATGCGTAAAGACGTCCTTGCCAAATGCTACGGCGGCGATATAACGCGTAAGAAGAAGCTCCTTGAAAAACAAAAAGAGGGCAAAAAGCGTATGCGCAAGTTCGGTACGGTAGAAGTTCCGCAAGAGGCGTTTATGGCTGTGCTTAAATTAGACGATGAATAATATAGGGCTGTATATTCACATTCCGTTTTGCAAATCGAAGTGCCCGTATTGCGATTTTTATTCGTTTCGCGCCGACGACGATACAAAAAGCAGGTATGTTTCGGCTGTTTTGCGTGAACTTCGGAACAATTCGGAACAGCTAAACCGTAAAGCCGATACACTTTACATTGGCGGCGGAACTCCGTCGGTTTTGGCTCCCGATTATCTTTGCCAAATCATAAACGGCGCAAAATCAACGTTTTTGACCGATGATGCGGAAATAACGGTAGAGTGTAACCCGTATTCGCTCGGCGACGAATTTTTTGAAAAAATGAGCAAGTGTAAAGTAAATAGGCTTTCCATAGGGCTTCAGTCGGCAAATGACGCCGAACGCCGAATTTTAGGCAGGCGTGCCGACAAAAATGAGGTTCAAAGTGCCGTTTTGCGGGCAAAAAGGGCAGGAATAAATGATATTTCGCTTGACGTTATGCTCGGCGTGCCGGGGCAGACCGAAGAGAGCCTTAAAAATACGCTCGATTTCTGCATTTCTTCGGAAGTGCCGCATCTCAGCTGCTATATCCTTAAAATAGAGGAAAACACGCCGTTTTTTCGTATGAGAGAAAAATTGCCGTTCCCGTCCGACGATGATACTGCCGATATGTATCTTTTTATGTGCGAATACCTTGAAAAACACGGTATTATGCAGTATGAAATATCGAATTTTGCGGTTCGCGGCTTTGAGAGCCGTCACAATCTCAAATATTGGCACGATGAAGAGTACCTCGGCATAGGCGCCGCGGCACATTCCTATCTGTTCGGCAAACGCACATATTATCCGCGCGATATTGAATATTTCATAAGCGGCAAAGAGCGTTTAACGGAGGGCGACGGCGGCGACGAAGAGGAATTTTGTATGCTCGCTTTAAGACTTTGCGAGGGGCTTTGCGACGAGAGATTTTTTGCCCGTTTTCACCGCCATATACCTCAAAAAATGTTTGAAAATGCAAGGCAATACGAAAAATACGGGCTTTGCGAGTGCGAAGACAACAAAATCCGCCTCACAAGGCGCGGATTTTTGCTGTCTAACTCCGTAATTTCCGAAATAATTCTTTAATCGGGTTTTAATTTCAAGACTAACAATAAGCTTTTGTCAAAGGGACTGTAAAAAACAACTTTTTACAGTCCCTTTTTTGCGCTCCGAAACGGTTTGTCGGGGAGCGGCCGGCTTGCATATAATGCCTTTCGGTGCGGTGTTAGACTGTAGAAAAAGTTTGTCGAATTTTATGAATTTTGCCTATTTTTTACAGTATGAAACGCGGGTTATCGACAAAAAATCGGACACTTGACACAATCCGACACCGCAATGACAAAAGAATAACAAACTGTGTTCATAATTTGTTAACATTCGGGCTAAACTCTGTTTATAAAGCGTCAGAAATTTTGCCGAAAACTCTTTACATAAGAGTATTTTTAGTGTATATTTATTGTAAATATACGGTGTAATAGTATGCCTGTATTCGCTGCGAAAACAGCGTCGGCATTTGCTTTTAAAAGCGGTGCAAAGTCAAAAACGATGCGGCGCGGATTTTTCGTATACTATTATATATAGTATTTCTCAATCCACTTATCGGAGGTTTTTTATTTGGAAGATCTTACGTTTCGGCATCTTACGGGAGCCGTCGGCGAGGGTGTTTACAAAAACAGTCGCAGCGGCTTTGCCGTGCCTTACTTCAAAAAGAAAGAAATTGAGTCGCGTTATCCCTCGGGCGGATATACGGTCGTAGGTCAAGTAGGCAAGGGTAAGCGCGAAATCGGCAATTTGTTGTCTGATGACGGTAAAGACGAAAAAGTATACGCCGCAACTAAAATGCCTCATTCCGCGGTAGTAGGTTACATAGAGGTAGAGGCAGACAAATTTATCGCGATAGTCCGCGACAGACTTTTGCTCTGGCTTTTGTTTGCGCTTTTGATAGCGGCTCTTATAATAGGGCTTATATTCCTTTTAAAAGCCGTTATACCGACGGGCGGCGGAGAAACCACCACGGCTCCGGCAGGCGTAATCGACCAAAACGCCGTATTGGGCGAGGGCGAGATTTCCGTACCCGACAAAACAGACACAAAGGGCAGGCAGATAAAGGTAAACGGTATTCCGGAGCTTACTTTGGCGGCAAACACCAAAGAGCAGGATTTTGTATTCTCAAATCCCGAGGAAAATCCCTGTTACTTTGTTATTGAAATAGAGCTTTCAAATTCGGGCGAGGTTATATATACATCAAACCTTTTGCCGCCCGGCTATTCAATATCGCATTTCACGCTTAACCGTGAGCTTGCGGCGGGAACATATCCTGCCGTAATCCATGTTAAAACTTACAGCTTTGATAAAGAACAGCGTAAGCTTAACAATATGGATTTAAAAACGACCATCGTGGTTTCGTAAGAAACTATATTTCAAAATACAGATTTTGAGGAAAGGAGTTGCAGTTTATGCAAAAAAATTCAAAGATTAAAATCGGAAAAAGCATAACTGCTGTGCTGCTTTGCGCAGTGCTTTTGGTTACATCGTTGCCGCTTGTCTTGGCAAAAGACCCCAGCACATATGATCCGGTACCTACTTTTGATGACAAAGACAAAAGTAGTTTATCGGCGGTATTGGGCGATGACGGCGGAATTACGGTCAGCTTCCCCGAAGCCAAAGTAAGCAATCGCAAAACAGCCAAGAGTGTGTCAGGGTATATGTTAGAGCTTGTTGATCTCGGTACATATACCGAAGTTCACACAAGCACGATTTTGCTGCGCAAGATGGTTAGTCCCACCGGTACCGCACCGTACACGGCTGAGATTACGGCAGACGAAATCAAGAAAAAAGTCCCTGAGGGTCTTTCTGACGACCACCGCTACAATGTGTCGGTAACGGCATATGACAGCGAGGGTTGGTTCTCTGAAACTCTCAATGCGTTTGTTTCGGATATTCCCGTATACGTCTATGATAAGGACGCATACGCTCCCGTTACAAACAATGCGCTTGCCGCACGTGAAGTTCTTACGTTTGAGGGAAAAGCCAATTCGGGCGACGGCCACGGTACGTACTCGGACTACGGCACAAACGAAAGAACGGACAGCGATAATAATACCCGCGGTTCTACGGGTTCGCTTGACTTTATGCAGTCGGGTGGGCATCTTTCTTACGGCGGTATGACAGACCAGGTCGGTGCAGATTCGCCGACAGCGGGCGCTGTTGATACAAAAGGTTATCGTCTGCGCATCGAGTCGGCTGTAACGCAAGACAGTCCGCAGTCGTTCGACACCGCGTGGAGCCGTCAGACTTGGAACACGGCCGGTGCTACCGAAATTTGGTACTGGCTCGACTTTTCGCAGGTCAGCGTAACCGGTCTTTCGTTCCGCCTTCGTTCAAACGACAAGTGGTTTGCACAGGACTTTGACAACAGCTACAGCAATGACAACACATATGACAGATACGGCGACATAATCTATTCTACGGTCGGTACCACAAAAGCCGGATACATGGGTGAAGACCCCTATATATTCCTGCAGCAGGAGGACGGCAGTTGGAAAAAGGTTATGCTCAATGACGGTACTGTTGACCTTGACCACTTCAAGGGCTATGTACGTATACCGCTTCAGTTTATGTGCTCCGAAACCGACTCCGTTGTTACAGATTCAAACGCGGATTTCGGCATAAATAACCCCGTATCGGATATGTACGTGTGGAACGATTCGGATAAGACTAAAGCAAATGCCGACAAGTATTATAATGACAGCATTAAGCTTTCACAGTCGGTAGTTGTTGACCCTGCCGGTACTTCAATATCCGATGCTCTTCTTGTAAGGCATTATTCTTTCAGAATCAACAAAACTTCTTGGACCAGCGGTTCATATTATATCGACGGCGGTATGATGCTCGCTCCGTGCGTTGACACTTCGGACGGCAGCAAAACAACAGCCGACTCTCCCAGAAGAGCATATATCGACAAGACTAAAATCGGCACGGGCGAAGATCCGGTAGTAAACCGTGAAAACGGCTACAAAGCTATTGAGGACCTTATGTCGGCAGGTTTTAAGTTTACGGGCTGCACATATGACGCGTCTTCGACAACTCTCGAAACACGTGACGGCAGCGTCGGCAAATCAATATTCTTTGATAACGTACTTTTCTATCGTACCGACGGTGAAGAGTACAGCAGCAATACTCTTAACGGCAGCGTAAACACAGGTTCTCCCGTTAAGAACTATTATGACCAGGAGACCGAAATTCCGCGCGCTATATTTAACGCTTGCGATAAGTACATTGAAACCCCCGATTACAGCGATTTCCGCGCAGTAAAATATATCGAGGATCTTATTGCAGGTTATAAAAAGGCGGTTAAAGAATACAACGCCGACAACAGCGGTACCGTAGACGCTTCGTTCCTTGATGACGACAAGCTTGACGCCAAAGCCGCAGAGCTCGGTATGTCCGCAGCATGGCAGAAGTTTAAAGACGCCAAAAAGGCTTGTCAGGACGCAGGAACTTACGGTTCGGAAAACTCGGGTGCAGAGGATATTATTCCGATGCTCGCAAAATCCATTGAAAAGCTCCCCGCCTTCAATGAGGAAACTCTCTATGTCAGCGACGAAGATAAAGCTGAAGTTAAGAAAATATACAATATGTATATTAAGCTTAATTTAGGTCAGCTTAACATGCTCGGCAAAGCCAATGAGGAAAAAATTCTCAAGTACTTTGACTATATGGAAAATGAACTTGCGAATAACTCGGTCGTTGTAGGTCAGAGCCTTACCAATAATAAGTATATTCCCTTTGCTAATTTTGATAACTTAAAAACGGGCACCCGTGCTTGGCAGTTTGAAAACTCAAAGAATGTAGGTACGGTCGGTTCCGACTATTACTACACAAAGGGATTTATGACATACACGGTTCCGTTTGCGGCAATTTCCGCACACAGTACGGACCTTGCTACACCTACGCTTATACCGTCGGGTGCTCTCGGTAACGACCCGCAGAGAAATGGTATTACCGATTACAAGCAAAACGCCGCATGGGCAACCGTTACAAACGGCGGTTCTCAGGGCTCCAAGGGCGCTACCGTTAAGATTGACAGCCAGTACTACGAGAGTAAAAAAGGCTGGTACAACGGCTTAAGCGTTACCAAAAACCTTACCGACGCAAACACTTATGACGAATTGAGAAACGGAAACAATATGTCTTCCGAAAGTCTCGGCGATTTTGCTCATACTTATAATAAATCGGATAAGGTAAACGAGACAGACCGTTTGGCTCTTGTCTTCTATGCGGATTTCTCTCAGATTTCCGACTTCAGTATGGCGTTCAACATCAGTTCTTATTATGACGGTGCTGCCGATGACTATACCCTTGACGCCGGCAGCGATGTTGACAACGCTTACTTCTACATCATTAACCCGAATACGGGTGAGTGGGCGAAGTGCACGGCTCAGAATGAGGGCGCAAGAAGAATTTACAACTATACTTCCGAATACGGTATAGATACAAACGGCGACGGCACAGTTGATATGACCATCAACAATTATAAGGGTTATATCATGATACCGCTCTTCCAGTTCAGAAGAGGTGTTCAGGGTATTTCGGCATCTTCAAACTATCGTCTTGACGAAAAAGCCGAAGCGCTTAACAACATCTTCCGTATATCCATAGGTGTAGCTCCCGTTTCGGAGGCTTCCGCCAAGAATATGGACGGTAAGTCCTTCACGATAGACTCTATCGGCTTCACCTATGCACAGGGTTCGTATTACGGTGACAAGGTTAACAGCAGAAACGACGCCGGATTTGATGAATTCCTGCAAGTTAAGTCTTTTACGGCGGCTCAGTTTGAAGCTGCGGTTGCGGATATTGATATGTATAAGAAAAATACCCGTACCGAAAAAATAAACACCGCACTTGCTCTTTATGCAAAGCTCACCGATTATCAGAAGAGCATCAAATCCGTTACAAGAGCTTACGACGTACTTACTAAATACAAGAATATAAATGACGGTATTGAGAAAGACGTTGACAACGCAGAGATAGTTCCGGCAGATCTTAAAACCAAAATCGAGGCGCTTTCCTCTAAGGCGACGGGAGCTTCGATAACAGGCGATTACGACCTTCCGTATCCCGGACTTATCACCGACCCGACCGACAGCACGAAGGCTGTTATAAACTATGACGCTTACGGCCTTACCGCCGAGGGAGTACAAGAAGTAATCGATATGTACGAAAAATCCTATAAGCGTTATACCGACGAAGCTCTTACGGCACTCGGCACCGAGGACGCCCAAAAGCTTGAAAACGCCTATAATGCCGCAAAGCGCTTAAGACTTCTCGAAGAATATCTTGACGGTTTTAAGAGCGATTCGGGTTCCGATATAATAGGTCTTCGCGGACTTCGCGATAAGCTGCTCGCTATGTATGCTACAAGCGGAACCGAAACAGACCTTACGGAAGCGTTAAAACTTGTGCCTACGAAGAATGCCGATAATGAATTTTCATTGGACGCCATCAAAGACTACAATTCTTCGTATACGGATCTTGATTATTATGCTAAGGTAATACTCAGAGACGGCAAAAATCTTCCTACGGCGTACGCAGGCTACGGCAAAGCGGCAACCGCTATTCCGAAAGTTCTTGCCAATATTCAGACTTACACCGATGACTTCACCGGCAAGACGGTTAAAGGCGGCGTTGTTCGTCTTGAAGAAAAATACACGGCTCTTTATAACACCGTTAAGAGTGCTATGGACAGCAACGGTATTCAGAACCTTGACGCCATAACCGAAGCGGTTGACGAGTACAATTCATTCATAAGTTGTTTCCATAATATTCAGGAGGTTAACGACGGTAACGCAGTCGGCTCTTCCGAGAACGAAGCTCTCCACGGCATCAACGATGTACTTCGTCTCTTCCCGAACTTTACTGCGGAAACAGACAAAGACAGTGTTGCTCTCAATAAAGACGCTCCTACGGGAACCGCAACATTTAATCTTCTCAACGCGGTTGACTATCCGGACGGAAGCTACACACTTCGTGTAACCTCACAGAACGGCGGTCTTAAAGACGCTGCGGGCGGTGTTCACGATTATACCGTAGCTATGACGGGCGTAATCGACAAGACCGCAAACGCAAGCGCTCTTAAAACCTCTCCGGAAACCGCGGACATCGAGAACAATACCGCCTCGGCGGCAAATCCGAAGACCGTAGGATTTACGTTTACCGTTGACCCGACTAAAGTAACAACTACGAGCGACGATGTCATCATAATAGAGCTTGTTGATAAAACTACGGGCGAGGTTGCTGTTGATAAGACAACAAATGAGCCTGTCAGAAAGACCATCACTCTTCATTTTGCCGCGGATGATTTCTTTGAAGTCACAATCCCTGCGGAAATAGATGTTCCTTGGGGCGAGACAAATGCAGTCGATGTTTCCTATAAGGTTACGTCTTCACTTGATACGGGCAGCAGCCTTTCGGTTTCTGTAGCACGCAGCGCTTCTGTCGCAGACGACACTCTCACCAATGCCGCTACAACGACATACGCTCTTCCGTATACTTCACAGAATTTCAAATCCACAGTATTTACCGGTGTAAATTCAAGCGCACTTCCCGCCGATAAGCCCGAAATGGTTATTACCGGTTGGCAGTCGGCTCCGATAGCCGAGTATTCAACTACTCTTACTTACACGGTAGATTACACAAAAGGTTAATTAACAGTTTAAATGTTTTATTAAGACCATAAGGAGGTGGTTCTATGAAGAAAACATTATCGATTTTGCTCTCAATTCTTTTACTGTCGCTCGTGACTGTTCCGTCTTTCGCGGCTACACTTACAAAAGAGAACCCCGTAGGTTCCGTAAAGATTTCTACCGGCGAGGGCAAACAGGATGAGTATGAGCTTACAATTCCTGCCGACACCGAAATACCGTGGGAGTCCTCTTCCTACGATATAGGTAAGGTTACAGCAACAAAGTTGTGGCTGTCTCCCGGCAAGACCGTTAAGGTGGCTGTTTCGTCACAAAACGGATTAAAGCTCGTCAACACCGCGGACAGCTCAAAGACTATCGCCTACACGCTTACAGGCGCAGAGCAAATGGCGTTTTTACCGGGCGAATATATGAAGTCTTATGACCTCTCCGTTAACATCACAGAGGCTGAATGGCAAAAAGCCGCTTCGGGTGAGCATACCGATGTTCTTACCTTTACGGCAGAATATACCAATGCGTAATAAACTATAAGGAGATAAAATTATGAAAAAGCTTATTTCAATCGCACTCGCAGCGGCTATGCTCGCAGCGGTTTCGGTTCCTGCATTTGCGGCTAACCCCATAACCAAGGACACAGAGCAGACCGGCACAACCATAATTAAGACATCTACAAAAACAGGCCCCGATTCGCCCGATGACGACGCTGTTAAATACACCGTTACAATTCCTGCCGACACAGAAATTTACTGGGGCACCGAGGAGACAGACCTCGTTTACTCTGTTGAGTCTCACCTCAAGAGAGGTCAGGCACTCAAAGTTACCGTAGCAGGCACAGGCTCTATGAAGACCGATGCTGCCGCAGGCGAAGTTTACACTCTTCCCTATACTCTTTCGGGCGACACCGCATTCGTAGCTTCAAGCCCCGTTATTTACGGCAGCAAAGAAGCTCCGGCTGTTGACAAAAACCTCAAGGTTACAATAAGCAGCGAAGACTGGAACAAGGCTGTTGTTGATGTTTACAACGACACTCTTACCTTCACCGCTGAGGTTTAATTTTTGAAAAGGAGACAATTACAATGAAAAAACTTATTTCAATTGCACTTGCAGCGGCTATGCTCGCAGCAGTTTCGGTTTCCTCTTTCGCAGCTAACCCCATAACCAAGGAGACTGACAACACCGGTACCGCTATTGTTAAGACTTCTACAAAAACAGGCCCCGATGCTCCCGATGATGACGCTGTTAAATACACCGTTACAATTCCGGCTGACACCACAATTTACTGGGGCGCAGAGGAGACGGCTCTTGACGGCTTCACAGCCGAGTCTCACCTTAAATACGGCCAAAAGCTCAAAATCACCGTTGCTAATACTGATACCATGAAGCTTGCGGATGATAATTCGGTAACTCTTCCTTACACCCTTTCGGGCGATACGGAATTTACGGCTTCAAGCCCCGTTATCAATCCCGCTCAGGCTCTCGAGCTCAAGGTTAATGTATCTGCCGACGATTGGAACAACGCAATTGTAGGCGAGTACAGCGATACTCTTACCTTCACAGTTGGCGTTGTATCCTGATTTTAAAAGGAGATAGCTACAATGAAAAAATTACTTTCAATAGCTCTTGCGGCAGCAATGCTCGCGGCGGTTTCCGTTCCGTCATTTGCTGCTGACAAGACTCTCACAAACGACCATACATCGGATACGGCTAAAGTTATTACTTCTACAAAAACCGGTCCCGATGGTCCCGAGGCTACATCTTACACAGTAACTTTCCCGGCAGAGACCACAATTTACTGGGGCACAGAAAGCACCGACTTTACTTACAATGTAAAATGCCAGCTCAAAACGAATGACCGTCTCAATGTTACGGTAGAAAAAGAAGCCGGCACAACCGACCTTACAGCTACCACAGCCGGCAATACCGCAACTCTTCCCTTCAGCGTAGCAGGCACCGCATCTTATACTTCAGCCTCTGCCGTTGTTGCAGGTGAAGACGTTAATGCAGCGTTAAATATTGCCGCAGCCGATTGGGCAAAGGTTCCGGTTGATGAGTATCAGGGTAACCTGACTCTTACGGTTTCTGTAGTAAATGCTTAAGTCCTTTTTAAATTCAAGGAGAACCAATTATGAAAAAAATTGTTTCAATAGTCATTGCGGCAGCAATGCTCTTGGCTATGTCGGTTCCCGCTTTTGCTGCAAATAAAACAATAGATCAGTCTACTTCCGGCGGCGTCGGTAACTCTTCCGTAGTTACCGACAGAAGCGGAATAAGCGGTTCCTTTACCGTTACTTATCCCGCCGAAACCACAATTTATTGGGGTACCGAAAGTACAAAAATCGACTATACCGTATCGAGCACGCTTGTGAGCGGCAATAACCTTCGTGTTACTGTAGTTCAGGATAGCGCAAGTCTCCATACAGGCAGCGGCAGACTTCTTCCTTACACCATAGCCGGTGATACAAACATAACAACCGGTCACGAGACAGTTACCGACAGCGCATATTCGGTAAATGTCGATATTACTAAGGAAAACTGGGAATCTGTTTCCATTGATGAGTATGAAGATACTCTCACCTTTACCGCTTCGGTTGAAGCGATAGCTTAATCAATAAAACCGGAAAAGGAGTTATATTATGAAAAAGTTACTTTCAATAGTTCTTGCGGCGGCTATGCTCGCAGCAGTTTCCGTTCCGTCTTTTGCAGCTACAATCACTCAGGACACAGCGGACGGCAAAGGTACTGCAACCGTTAAGACCGATACAACAAATGTTCCCGCTGACGGCTATTTCACAGTAGAATATCCTGCTGAAATGAGCGTTAAATGGGGTGCCACGACCACAGCTTTCACTTACAACGTTAAGTCAACTCTTAAGACTGACAAACGTCTTTCCGTTTCGGTTGCTTCTGCCGACGGCGCAATGAAGCCCGCTGCCGATAACGGCTATACCATTCCTTACACCTTCAGCGGCGACACTTCTGTTAAGACCGCTGCCGAGGTAGTTGATCAGGATTGCACCATCAATGTTGACGTTGCAGCAGCAGCTTGGAACGCTACCATCACCGATTACAGCGATGCTACCGTTACCTTCACAGCAGCAGTAGTTGACAAATAATTTATTTAACATTAAGTATATTCAGGAGTTACAATTATGAAAAAGATAGTATCTATCCTTCTTGCTGTTATGATGGTAGCAGCCATAGCTGTTCCCTCGTTCGCAGCAACAATAACCAAGGATTCAGACCCCAAGACCGCTGACGTTCAGGTTAAGACAAAGACAACCGATAAGGACGATCAGGACCCCGAAACATACACCGTTACCATTCCTGCGGAAATCGTAGTTGCTTGGAATGACACCGCAGCTCAGGATGCTGCTTACACCGTTGATTCTCAGCTTAAACTCGGTGCTAAGCTCAAGGTTTCGGCTGCAGCTAACAATGACGGCAAAATGACAAACTCCGCTACCGATAAGTTCCTTACCTTTACAGTAGCCGGCGGCGAGGAAGCTACTTACAACGAGCTTAACACTGCCGCTAAGTCTGCGACAACCGTTACAATCGCTGACTTCAACGCTCCCATAGCTGAGTATGTAGGCACCATGACTTACACCGTAGCATACGTTGCAGCATAATTTCTGTCAGATTTAAATTTAAGAATTTTATAAGGAGGTGGTTTCATGAAAAAGGTTTGCAGCGTACTGCTGTCGGTTTTCCTTATATTCACCATGCAGTTCTGCGTTTTCGCCGAAGCAGGTGAAATCGGCAAATCACAGCTTAAAACCGTTGTACCGAGTACCCATGAAATTACCGTAACGTATAACGACGGAGGTTATATCCTTAAAGACGGCAACCTTATTGCAAGCGGTGCCAAGTTCACCGTTAACCGTTTTGATTCGCTTTCTCTCGGCGCTGTCGCAAAACTTGACAGCCATATAAAACGTGTCACGGTAAACGGCAAGGATTATACCGATAAGTTGCAGTACGGTATGCTGAGATTTGACTCGGTTACCACCGATATGAACATTGTGTTCACATTTGAAAAATGCTTCGGACCCACGGAACCGACTACAAATCCCACAGAACCTACCGAGCCTACAAACCCCACAGAGCCGACAGCTCCGACGGATCCCACAAGACCCACAGAGCCGACCGCTCCTACAGATCCCTCGGGTACAACAAATCCCTCGGGTACAACAAATCCCTCAGGTACTACCAATCCTTCGGGCACTACCAATCCTTCGGGTACAACCAATCCTTCGGGCACAACAAATCCCGGCGGAGATCACGAAGATCCTTGTGTTCGTATGGGTATGAGAGGTAATGTGTATCGCGGTAAAAACCTTTTCCCGGGCGCTAAGCTCGACATTGACCTCGGCGAAATCAAGGCTGAGGCAGGAAAAGACGGTGCATACAGCGTTGACGTTATTAAAGACGGTTTCCATGTTGTAACAATCACCGACGAAAACGGTGAAGTAGCCGGCAAGACTACTTTCTCGGTAAGCGTAAGTGATACTGCAACAGAAACAACCGTTATTAAACTTGATGACGGCTCGCAGATTGCAATTGTTCCGAAGGGCACTGAGACCTTATGGCTCGACTTTGTCGTTAACGACGACGGTACTATTACTATTGTTCCCGGCACACCCGTAGAGGAGCCGACAAGCGAAGTTCCGGTAACCAAACCGAGCGACAGCGGCAACCCGATAATGAATAACCCGGTAATATCCAAAACCGGTGAACTTATCCGTGAAAATCCGCTCGCCGCAGCTGCTGTTTTCCTTTGTGGATTGTCACTTATATTCTTCATAATTCTTCGTAAAAAACGCAAGGATGACGAGGAAGAGGAAAACACAAAACCCGTTTGCTGATACAAACGGCAATAAATAAGTTTAAAATACCCCGACCGACGGTCGGGGTATTTTTATGTGTATCGGCATTGCAAACGACGATGTGTTATGATATAATACTTTTTCAGAACTTAATTTGGGTATGTGCCCGAAGTTCGTCTTCCTGAAAGAGGGTGGCTGTATGCCCATAAAAATAGATAATCAGCTTCCGGCGCATCATAGCCTGGAACTTGAAAATATATTTGTTATGACGGAGGACAGAGCCGTCAAACAGGACATTCGTCCGCTTAAAATTATAATACTTAATTTAATGCCTACAAAAATTGAGACCGAAACCCAGCTTTTGAGGCTTCTCAGTAATTCTCCGTTGCAGCTTGAAATAGATTTGTTGCAGGTTAAAAGCCATATTTCAAAAAATGTGTCAAGGGAGCATATGCTCAAATTCTATAAAACCTACGACGACGTCAAAGACGAAAAATTTGACGGTATGATAGTTACCGGCGCGCCCGTTGAGATGATGGACTTTGAAGAGGTAGATTATTGGGACGAGCTCTGCAAAATATTTGACTGGGCTAAAACAAACGTGTATTCCACATTTAATATATGTTGGGGAGCGCAGGCGGCGCTTTACTATAATTACGGTATCCCGAAACACCTGCTTCCCGAAAAGGTTTTCGGCGTATTCCGTCACCAACCGCTCGATTTGTATCATCCGCTTTTGCGCGGATTTTCGGACGTATTTTATGTTCCTCATTCACGTCACACGGAAAACAGAAAAGAGGATATAATAAGAGTAAAGGACCTTCAGATTTTGTCTTATTCCGAGGAAGCCGGAGTACATCTTGTTTCGGATATGGCGTGCCGTAATTTTTACTGTTCGGGCCATTGCGAATACGACAGCGACACCTTGGCACGCGAGTACTTCCGCGATTTGAAAAAAGGCCTTGATATAAAGATGCCGCACAACTATTTTCCCGATAACGACATCAAAAAAACACCGGTGGATACCTGGCGCGGTGCCGCAAGCCTGCTTTTCCAAAACTGGCTTAATTATTTTGTATATCAAAAAACGCCTTATGATATAGCCGATATCAAATAGCCGTTGAAAATTTTGAATTACAACTTTGTAAACACATAAAAATATATAAGTAAAGGAATTTTATTTATGCTTCAATACGAAGAATTGAGACTGCGACTTATAAACCACGAAAAGGCGTTAAACGATCTTTCCGAGGCTCTGGGTCTTGATAAGATGAAAGAGGAGATAGCGCAGCTTGAAAAAGAGCAGACCGTTGACGGCTTTTGGGATGATATAGCCAATTCTCAAAAGGTTGTTCAGCGCACAAGCAATCTGAAAAACAAAGTAGCTTCTTACGAAAAGCTTCGGCAGGATTATGACGACGCACTTGTTATGATAGAGCTTTCAAACGAGGAAGAGGACGAGGGTATGCTCGAAGAGTGTACCGAGAGTGTCGAAAAGTTTGAAAAAGACCTTGATACCATGACTCTTACAACTCTTTTGAGCGGCGAATATGATGCCAAAAACGCAATTCTTACTTTCCACGCCGGTGCAGGCGGAACAGAGGCGCAGGATTGGGCGCAGATGCTTTTCAGAATGTACTGTCGCTGGGGCGAGCGTCACGGATTTAAAGTCACAACGCTTGACTTCCTTGACGGCGACGAGGCAGGACTTAAATCGGCAAGTATCCTCATAGAGGGCGAAAATGCCTACGGATTTATGAAAAGCGAGACGGGAATACACCGTCTTGTAAGGGTTTCGCCGTTTGACGCCGCGGGCAGACGCCATACTTCGTTTGCCTCCGTCGAGGTAATGCCCGAAATAGACGATACGGTCGAAGTTGAAATAGCTCCAGAGGATATTAAAATGGACGTTTACCGTTCAAGCGGTGCGGGCGGTCAAAAGGTAAACAAGACCTCATCGGCGGTAAGACTTACTCATATCCCCACCGGAATTGTAGTTGCCTGCCAGGTCGAAAGAAGTCAGCATCAAAACCGCGAGGTTGCCATGCGAATGTTAAAATCCAAGCTCCTCGAAATCAAAGAGCGTGAGCATCTTGACAAAATTTCGGATATTAAGGGCGACCAAAAAGAGATAGGCTGGGGTAACCAGATACGCTCTTATGTGTTTATGCCGTACACTCTTGTCAAGGACAACCGCACGGGATATGAAATGGGCAATATCAATGCGGTAATGGACGGCGATATTGACGGATTTATAAATGCGTATCTCAAAATGCAGTCTCAGAAAAAGCTGGAGGAATAATCGCTTTATCAAAGCAGGGTGGTAATGCGATACAATAAAACAGACAAAAAAGCGCGGAGTGTATAATTCCGTGCTTTTTTGTCTGTATGCCTCAAACAATAACCAAAACACAAACGCACTTATAATACTATTTGTAATAATGTGTGCATTGAAAAAATATGTAGAATTTGTTATTATTTTCACATAAAGGCAGTTTTTTAGGGAAAGGAAGATCTGTATGCAAAAAACATCAACCAAACTTCTGAGCGTCATACTGTCTGTCCTTATGTTACTTACTCTGATACCGTCGGCTCTTGTGAGCTACGCGGCAGGAGTTACGCTTAACATAACGGATGAGAGCGGAAATGACATCACAGACATTCAGCAGCTCACAGAGTACAAAACTCTTCAGCTCAAGTACACAACGGCCGGCGACTTACCGGAGGGGACTACGGTTAAGTGGGTGAGTAACTTACCGCTCCTTGCCGATGTTGATGATAACGGAAAGGTAACGGCATATGATTCATCAAAAACGGCGATAATTCAGCTTTGGCTTGATGAAAATGTGCGCGTACTTCCTCTCGTAGGCGACAAAATGGCAGACGAGATTATGAAACAGCTTGAAAGCTCCGGCGTTGATCTTGACAGTATGAATGACGATGTGATAGTCTCCATCGTCAGAGGTATTGCAGGCGATACTCTTGCAGACAGTCTTGCCTCGGCCCTTGCCAATATGAATGTAGAGATAACGGCTACCATATATGATGCAAACGGCACAAAGCTTGCAAGCGACACCGTAAAAGTAAAGGTTCAAAAGAGCGTTGTCGCAAATGTTCTTCCCACAGGAACGCACATAACCAATAAAAAGAGCGTTCCTCTTACCGTTGCCGTAGGTAAAACAGTTCAGCTTTACGGTGCGGTAACTCCCGTAAGACTTAAACATTCCGTTAAATGGGAAATGGGCGGAAGCATTTTTGATACAAGCTCGGGTAAACGCGCAACGGTTTCCGATACGGGTCTTGTCACATTTACTGCGGCAGGTTCGGTAACGATCAGGGCATACGACGCGAGCAATGTAGCTTTTGTTGATACCATCACATTTAATGTAGTCGAACAGAAAGATCTTCCCGTAGAATCCTTTGATATTATAAGCGGCACAAAAACCGTAACCGATTCAACAGTATCCGTAGGGGAAGGCTCTACAACTCAGCTTGCAATAACAAATGTTGTTCCCGCAGGTGCTTATGCAGGCGACCTTACATGGGAAATAGCGGATAAATCAATTGCCGTAGTTGACGCGTCAGGTACGGTTACCGGTCTTGACGGCGGCGACGGACTTATCGAATACAGCAAATCCACAACGCTTACCGCAACCGCGGGCGGCGTTTCCAAAAACGTCACAATAAAGGTAACAAGAGCCGGTGTAGTCGGTACTATTTCTTCGGTTGAAATCGAGGGAAACAGCGCTGTACCGAATGATACGTCAACTACCTACAAGGCAAACGTATTACCGTCAAGGCTTAATACCAACTCGTCGGTTAAACGCGAGTGGGGTCTTACAAATCCCGACACAAACGAGATAATATGGGCTTCTTCTTCGGCTCCCGCCGAGACGAAGCTCGCTACGCTCACATCTGACGGTGTATTCACCCCGAAGTCGAGCGGCATCAGCGAAATTCACGTAAGAGCAACTCTTAACGATAAAACCGTTGAGGATTCTCTCACCGTAACCGCAGGTAAAGCGATAACCGACTTCAGCATCAGCGGAAGCACTACCGTTAACGAGAGCAAGACCACACAGCTTGCAATCGCAAACATAGCGCCGTCGGATTACGACAAGGCACTCCTCGGAACAGTCGTTTGGACTTCTTCCGACCCGTCAATAGCCACAGTCGATGCAAACGGTCTTGTAAAAGGTCTTGATTCGGGCGGAACGGCTATTTGGAATAACAAAAAAGTTACGATAACCGCGACCATAGGCAGCATTTCAAAATCGGTCGAGATAACTGTACGCGGTAACTCCATAAGACACCTCACTGGTGTTACAATAACCGGAAACGACTATGTAATTAAAGATTTCCCGGTTACCTACATCGCCAAATTCTCTCCCGAGAGAATTTCGGTTGACAAGCAGCGCTGGGGCCTTAATAAAGACGACGGCTCGGCTCCCTGGGTTTCGGACTGGAATATCGGTGATGTAAACCAGAAAAACGCGTTTGCTTCGGTTGATTCAAACGGCGTTGTTACGGGTATTTCGGCAGGTGAGACAACACTTCACGCATTCGGCAGAAACGGCGTTACAAAGATTGACGGCGCATATGTTGAAACTCAAAAGGATATCACCGTAGTTGAGATAGAGCCTCAGAGCATAGCGTTCACTGCTCCAACTAAGACAGATTACATAGAGGGTAACACAGAGCTTGACCTCACGGGTATGGAAGTTAAGCTTACATACAACCGTGCGGATATTGCCGAATATTACGGCGAAGAGGCGGCAAATGCCTATACCGACGATCAGCTTTCAGTCCCGGTAACCGATTACACGGTAAGCACGGTAAATACTTCGATACTCGATTCCGAGCAGTATATTATAGTAAACGTGGTAAGAGCCGGCAAAACATACCACGCAATATTCCCGATAACGGTTCACTCTAAGGCGGTAACTTCAATAGAACTTGAAAATCCGAAAAAAGATTACCTTGAGGGCGACAAAACCCTTGACCTTTCGGGACTTAAAGTCAAGGCAAATTACAGCAACGCAGATTCCGAGTATGTCACCGATTATACGGTTGACACATCGTCGTTTGACCCGGAACTTCTCGATGTTGAGCAAAATATAACCGTTACATACACCCATGCCGGTCGCAGCGCTTCGGCTTCATTCCCCGTAATTGTATACGGCAAACCTGTTGTCAGCGTTGACACGGGCGATTACAAAGGCGGATGGACAAGCAAAGACGTAACCTTTACTCTTTCATCAACTCACGAGCTTGACGGAGTTAAGTATTACTTTAAGACCGATTCCGCAGGCGTAGAAATGGCTATGGAGGGCAACACGCTTACCGTAAATGTAAACAGCAATGATACGTATTATTTTAAGGCTGTAAACTCCAAGGGTATCGAGAGCGAATACACCGCGGGCTACACAGTTATGCGTGATGATATTGAGCCTTCGTTTACGCTTACTCCCGCTGTAACGGAGCTTACAAATAAGAGCTATGATGTTACAATAGGGAACCTTACCGTAGGCGCTTCCGGAATAGCTTCCGTTACATTAAACGGTGAAGATATAACATCTTCCCACGACTCGTTTACAGTTTCCGAGAACGGAACTTATACCGTAGTTGTAACTGCAGGTAACGGTCTTACGGCAGAAGAGAGCATCGTTATAAACAATATCGATAAAATCGCTCCCACCGTAAACGGCATAACCGTTTTACACAAGGATATAGGCGGTGTCGCGAGAGAGGTTTCCGGAAGCTTCTTCAGCAAAGCCGACACTTTATGCAAGTTCTTTAACAAGACAGTTGAAATTACCGTTGACGCGTCGGATGAAGGCGTATCCGGGCTTGATAAGGTCGAATATCGTTTTGTAGATGAAAACGGTCAGCCGACAGACTCCGACTGGAGCGTTTACGACAGCGAAAACAAACCCGTCAAAGCCCCCGATTTCAAGGGCTTTGTAGAGGCAAGAGCTACCGATAAGGCGGGCAATGTTTCCGAGATACTCCGTTCCGACGGCGTGGTTATAGACGGCACGGCTCCCACTGATGTTACCGTTTCCGCTGTATACGGCGGCGATAAGGAATATCAAGAGGGCACTTGGAGCGCAACAGACGTAAATATAACCCTCTCCTCCGAGGCTTATTCGGGAATATACAAATATTATTACCGCGTTGACGGCGGCGAATGGCAGGAGCTTTCGGGCAATACCTTTACCGCAACCGAAACAGGCGAGCATAAATATGAATTTATGTCTGAGAGCTATGCGGCTCTTAACAGCAATATAACCGAATTTACCGTTAAGATTGACCGTCAGGTACCCGTTATCCGTGTTTCGTTTGAGGGTACTTTCGGCAGATGGACCGGCGAGGGCGTTACATTTAACTTCTCCACCGAGGAAGAGTCGCTTTCGGGAATCAACTATTATTATGATAACGGAAACGGCTGGACTTTGATTGAGGGCGGCGCGAGCATTGAGATAACCGATACAACCAACGCCGTTTACAGATTTAAAGCCGTAAATAACGCAGGCACCGAGAGCTATCCGTCGGACAACTACCACGTTATGATAGACGCCAAAGTTCCCGAAATAACTCTTACCCCCGAGGTTACCGATGTAACTCCTAACCCCTACAAGATAAATATAAGCACCGAGGTCGGCGAGTCGGGACTTCGCGAGGTCACCTGCAACGGTCAGGATATAACGAACGAGGACTCCTATACCGTATCGCAGAACGGCACATACGTATTTACCGTAGTAGGTAAAAACGGAAGAGTTACCACAAAGATATTTACGGTTACCAATATCGACGGCGAAAAGCCCGTTCTTACCGTATCTTCTTACGGCAAGACAGGCGAGTGGACAAGCGGCGATGTTACAATAGTTCTCTCGGCTACAAGCAATACAGGCGTTACATATTACTATGACGACGGCTCGGGCTTTAAAGAGATGGACGGCAGCGTTCTCAATATCGCCGAAAACTGCAATAAGACTTATAAATTCAAAGCCGTTAATAAAGCGGGTATTGAGAGCGATATTTCGGACGGTATTGCCGTTATGATTGATAAGAGCGTTCCGACGGACGTAACGGTAACGGCGGCTTGCGGTGAAGAAAATGTGGCTTCCGGTTCGCTTGTAAGGCAGGATGTGACATTTACTCTCAGCTCTTCGGCACAGTCGGGCGTTAAGTATCAGTATTCGCTTAACGGCGGCGAGTGGACAGATATTGAGGGCAACACTCTCACCACAAACGGCAACGGAACATACAATTATAAATTCCGTGCTGTCAGCGGCTCGGGACTTGTCAGCGATAAGAGCGAGTTCAACGTACAGGTGAAAATACGTCCGTTCGGCGATGTAAATGACGACGGCGCAGCCGACAGCACAGACTACGACCTTATAGTATATTATTCGCTCGGTATTATAACTCTTACCGATGATCAGCTTGCCGCTGCGGACCTCAACAAAGACGGTGTTGTCGATCTCGCCGATGCCTCCGTACTTGACCTTGTTATTGCAGGTAAATATAATGCCGATGCATAATTTATAATCCGCAAAAAGGCAAATGAAAAACGCTTATTCCGTTATGGGAATAAGCGTTTTTTGCATCGTAAGGAACCGATTGTTTTATCAGAACTTGTTGTGAACCTTTTCGCAGAATGCGTACATATCCTTTATGTGAAGCTCCGTGCCGTCGTCAAGGACCGCCTTGCCGCTCCAAAGACCGTGTACCTGATGCGTTTTCATACCGAAGAGATTGAGCGGAAGCAGATTTGTGTAGTGGTCGTAGTATGGCTTCATAGTCATATCGAGTCTGCCGTCCTCCGATATAAAATGCCATTCATCCATCCATCTGCCGCCCTCTTCAGGGTCTTTCTCAAGATGTACGGCGCCTATTTTGTGACATTTGCCGTCATAGAATATAGCGGTTTCGGTAGCGTTTGACTCATCGCCGAAGCCCCATGTAAGCTCAAAGCCGAAGAGCTTGCCGTCAAGATATGTGCTGCCGTTGCCCCAGTACCAAGTATTTGTGTGAGGCCACACACCGCGACCCCAGTCAAGAACCGTAAAGGTTTTGTCCTTTGTAAAGGTATATTTCTCATTTCCGGCAACTACGGTGCCCTCGGTTGCAAGGCAGTTGAGCTTTTGGGTCAGGAAGAAGCAGCCCTGCTCTTTAAACGGGATGGCTATGGTTATGCTCTCGTGCTCCGGGAGCTTGTAGCAGGTAACATCGAGTTTAACCTTTTTGCCCGAAGCCGTGCCCTCAAAATAAAGGCGTCTCTCCGTCTCGCGGACATCATATATTATTTTTGTTCCGCAGCGTTTATACTCGGTGTAATTCGGAACGTCTCCGTTTTTGCTGAGCCTGTTTTTATGCGGAGTGAAAAGCTCTGTCGCCATACCGCTTATTTTTTTGCCGGTCTTGAGGTTGACAAGGCCGAAAGTGGCACAGGTGGCAAGCGATATGTTGAAGAAATTGAGCTGTATCATTATGTTTCCGTCGCTTATCTGGTAATAATCCCACTCCTTGAGGCGCATAGTGTTTTCACGCTTTATCATCTCGGGATTATATCTGAAAAGATTGTGCTTGCAATAGCCGGGCTTTGCAACATTTCCGTCCGGCATAAGAAGAACGGTGCTTTCTTTTATTTCGGTCTGCTTGTTCATTTTATCCAAAATCTCCTCGCTTAATAAATTTTATATTATTATACTCTAATATAAATACAAATTCAATCTGTAATTTTTTGTGAGAAGTACACAATCACCGCTTTTACGATTATCAACATCTGTTTAGTAACTTGACATATTATGTAAAATGTAAATTTTTCGCAAAAAAAAGTTTATTTCTAAAATGATTTGTATTATACTATTTAGGTAAAGTTTTGTATGGAGGAATACTTATGGCAAAGAATAAGATGAAAAAAACCAATACCATACATTTCGGTATACAGCGCAAGATAGTCGCAAATATGACGACCGAATCGTGGGCGAATGTTCCGCACGTTACATACAACTACGAGCCGGACGTTACCGAATTAATGATAGAATATAAAAGGTTAAATGAAGATTGTCCGCCCGAAAAAAAGGTAACTTTAAATACCCTTATGCTCAAAATAATAGTTGAGGGGCTCAAAGCCGACCCGATTATGAATTCTCATATTGAGTTTGACCGCAAGCTCGTCAGAGGCGAAATACATACCTTTGAAAACATTGACATTTCTATGCCTATGGTTCTGCCGAACGGCGAGATGATGACAATAAATCTTCATAACTTTGAAAACAAAAATCTTGATGAGATGGTAGCGTATATTGCGGACGTAAACCGCCGCGTTGCGAACACCAATCTTGATGAAGTTATGTTTGACGTTTCGCTCGACAACACCCTTACCGCTTTAAAGCAGGGCAAAATCAAGCAGACTCTGTACCGTCTTATCGGGTCAAAGACCGGCAAGCACAAGGTAAAGACACTCAGCGGCAAGGAAAAGAGTAATTACTATAAAATTCCCGAAAAGGACAGACTTACAAAGCACGATATTGAGCAGGGCACCATAACCGTTTCAAATATAGGTTCGGTTTACCGTGCGCAGCGCGGTGAAACCTGCCTGCTTGAAATTGTACCGCCGCAGGTCTGCGCCATAGCGGTAGGCGCCGTTCAGGATAAGCCCGTAGTCGTTGCAAACGAAGCAGGCGAAAAGGAAATTGCCATTCGTCAGGTTATGCCGCTTTGTATTGCTTTTGACCACAGAGCGCTTGATTTCGGCGAGATAGTTCCGTTTATTAAACGTCTTGACGAGATATTCGCAGCTCCCGAAATAATCCATACTTGGCGCAGCACCGGTATCAGCGAAGAGCATATGGCTGAAATAAAGGTTGAGCGTGAACAGCGTGAAGCCAAGTACGAGCAGAGCAAGGAACGTGAAAAAGCTCGCAAAGAGGCTGAAAAGGCTGCCGAAAAAGCTCGTAAAGACGCCGAAAAGGCGCGCAAAGATGCCGAAAGGGCTGAGCGTGACGCCGCAGAAAAAGCCGAGAAAGCGCGTAAGGACGCGGAAAAGGCAGAGCGCGACGCTGCCGAAAAGGCGAAAAAAGCCGAAGAAAAGGTAAAAAAAGAGGCTGAAAAAGCGCGTAAGGATGCCGAAAAAGCCGAGCGTGACGCCGCAGAAAAGGCTGAAAAGGCACGCCGCGAGGCAGAAAAAGCCAAAATAGACGCCATAGCCAAGGCGGAAAAAGCAAAACGCGATGCCGAGGAAAAGGCGCGCAAGGAATCCGAAAAAGCCCGTAAAGAAGCCGAAAAGGCAAAAGCCAAAGCGGCAGAGGCAAAGGCAAAAGCCGAAAAAGCCCGTAAAGCGGCAGAAGAAATCAAGACCGATAAAGCCGAAAAAGAGGCGGAAGAAGCCGAAAAGGCGGCAGAAGAGGCTGAGAAAGAGGCAGAAAAGGACGAAGCGATTGCCGAGCAGACCGAAAAGGCTGCGGAAAGCAAGGAAAACTGAGCCAAGGGGCGCAAAAGGAGAAAAAATAATGGGTAAAGATGTAACTTTAGTTGTTATGGCTGCCGGTATGGGCAGCCGTTTCGGCGGATTAAAACAGCTTGAGCCGATAGGGAAAAACGGTGAGGTTATACTTGATTTTTCGGTTTACGATGCGGTAAAAGCCGGATTCAATAAGGTTGTTTTTGTTATAAAACACGCAATCGAGGATGATTTTAAGCGTATAGTCGGTTCTCGTATAGAAAAAAAGGTTAAAGTAGAGTATGTTTTTCAGGAGACGGATGTTTTGCCCGAGGGCTTTTCTTGCCCCGCAGACCGCCAAAAGCCGTGGGGAACGGCTCATGCAATACTCTGCTGCAAAGATGTTGTCAAAGAGCCTTTTGCGGTTGTAAATGCCGACGATTACTACGGCAGAAGTGCATTTAAAAAGATTTACGACGAGCTGTCGTCTGACTCCGATGATTACTGTATGGTGGGGTTCCGGCTTAAAAATACCCTTACGGAAAACGGTACGGTTTCGCGCGGAGTGTGTGTGACAAACGGAAATATCCTTGAGAGTGTTACCGAATACACAAAGATTCGCAGCGACTGTTCGTTTACCGCAGACGACGGTAAATCTTGGAACAAATTGTCGCCCGACACTGTTGTTTCGATGAATCTTTGGGGATTTCGTCCCGACGTATTCAAATACATAGAGGACGGATTTGTTTCGTTCCTCAAAGAAAAGCTGAATGTGCCGAAATCCGAGTATTATCTCCCGTCCGTCGTATCTTCTCTTATCGAGAGCGGAACCAAAAGGGTAAATGTTCTCGTTGCTGAGGATAAGTGGTACGGCGTAACGTATAAGGAGGATAAGCCGGCGGTAGTAGCTTCGATAGGCGAGCTTATCGACAAAGGATATTATGACGGAATATAAAAAGAACAATAAAATTAACGGCTGTAAGGTTTGCTCTTACAGCCGTTTTGTGTTGCGTTTGTTTATTATTCCTTCCAGAATTTTCGGTCGAGGCTTCTGTACTGCACAGCCTCGGCTATGTGTTTGGTGTCTATTACGTCGCTGACGTCGAGATCGGCTATTGTACGCGCTACTCTCAGCACCTTGTCATAAGCTCTTGCCGAAAGTCCCAATTTGTCAAATGAGAGGCGCAGTATGTTTGCCGCAGACGAGGTCAAAATGCAGTATTTTCTCGTGAGCGCCGAGTCCATTTTTGCATTGCAGGTAACGTTTGTTCCCTTAAAGCGGCGGCGCTGTATTTCCCGCGCCTTATTTACACGCTCCTTAATCTGAGCCGACCGTTCCTCCGAGCCGTCCTTTTGAGACAGCGCGTCAAAATCGACCGGCGGAACTTCGATATGTATGTCGAGCCTGTCAAGCAGAGGACCCGATACTCTTGAAAGATATTTTTGCGGCGCGCCCTTAGGGCAGGTGCATTTTCTTGTCGGATGACCGAAATAACCGCACGGACACGGGTTCATGGCACATACAAGCATAACGCTGCACGGATATGAAAATGTTGCGGCAACGCGCGCTATTGTTATTTTACCGTCCTCTATCGGCTGGCGTAAAACCTCCATTGATGTCCTCGAAAATTCGGGCAGTTCGTCAAGAAACAGTACGCCGTTGTGCGCCAAAGATATTTCTCCGGGACGCGGTACCGTGCCGCCGCCGGAAAGTCCGGCAGGGGAGACGGTGTGGTGCGGCGAGCGGAAAGGACGCGCTTTTATAAGCGATATTCCCTTGGGCAAAACGCCTGCCACCGAGTATATATTGGTTGTTTCAAGAGATTCTTCAAATGTCATATCGGGCAAAATCGACGGTATACGTTTCGCGAGCATACTCTTGCCTGAGCCCGGAGGGCCTATCATCATAACATTGTGACCGCCTGCGGCGGCTACCTCTAATGCTCTTTTGGCTTCGTGCTGACCCTTGACGTCGGAGAAATCCGGCAAATTATCGGGCAGGCTGTAGGATTTAAAATCGGACTCGGAAACGGGCAATATTTTTTCTCCGCCCGTGAGATGTGACAGCAGCTGCCCGACGTTTTTTACGGGATATACGGTTATGCCGCGCACAACCGCGCCCTCGGCGGCGTTCGGAGCGGGAATGTATATTTCTTTTACACCGCAACGCTGCGCCTTAATTACCATCGGCAAAACGCCGTTTATTCTGCGAACCTCTCCGTTTAACGACAGTTCACCCAAAAAAGCCGAGCTGTCGGTATCACAGGTCAGTTGCCCCGTGGATTTGAGTATTGCCGTCAGAATAGGGAGGTCGTAAATCGGCCCCTCTTTTTTTATGTCCGCCGGTGCAAGATTTATGGTAATTCGCGACGGCGGAAAATCAAATCCGTTGTTTTTTATGGCGGAGCGGACTCTTTCGCGGCTCTCGCTTACCGCCGTGTCGGGAAGTCCTACAACGTCAAATCGCGGCATACCGCCGGAAATATCGGCTTCAACTCCCGTCATATAGGCTTCCATACCGAAAAGCCCGACGCTTATGATTTTAGCAAACATTTTTATACCCCTTTTATACCGAAGTTTTACGGTACATAGTCAAATTCAAGGTCATAAATCGAAACGGTGTCGCCCTCTTGAATTCCCTGTTTTACCAGCTCGTCGATTATTCCGCTTGATTTAAGAACAGTTTGGAAATATTGAAGCGACGCGTAGTCGTCGAGGTCGGTTTTTGAAAGTATCCTGTAAAGCCAATCCGCCTCAACAGAATATACGCCGTCGTTTATGGTGACCTTAAAGCCGTCGTTCTTTTTGCTTTCAAGTACCGAAAGCGGTATTTCCTCCGCCTCGTATTTCTTTACGGGCGGCAGGGTAGAGAGTTTTTCGGCAACCGCGTTTATGAGCTCTTTTGTGCCGTATTTTATCGGCGCAACTATTGGGAAGTAGGGCAGACCCTTTTTCTCAATGAAGCTCTTGAAATCCTCAAGCTGCTCGTCGGTTGCGAGATCTATTTTGTTTCCTGCCACTATCTGCGGACATTTGGCAAGCTCGGGATTGAATTTTACAAGCTCTTCGTTTATTTTTTCAAAATCCTCTTTCGGGTCTCTTCCCTCGCTGCCGGCAACGTCTACTACGTGAACCAGCATACGGCAACGCTCTATATGCTTTAAAAATTCGTGGCCGAGACCCACGCCGTCCGCGGCGCCTTCGATAAGACCCGGAATATCAGCCATTACAAAGCTCTGCTCGGGACCCATGGTAACAACGCCGAGAACGGGTATTATAGTTGTGAAGTGATAATCGCCTATAATTGGCTTTGCTTCGCTCACTACGGACAAAAGCGAGGATTTTCCGACATTCGGAAAGCCTATAAGACCGACGTCGGCTATAAGCTTCAGTTCAAGCGAAATATCCCATTCCTCGCCCGGAGCGCCGCTTTTTGCAAAGCGCGGAGTTTGACGGGTCGATGTGGCAAAATGAGAATTTCCCCATCCGCCTTTGCCGCCCTTTGCCGCTATAAACGGTTCGTCGGTTGACATATCCGCCATAATTGTTCCGCTTGTCACTTCGCGTATTACCGTGCCGCGCGGAACACGTATTATAAGGTCCTGCCCCTTTTTGCCGTTTTGCCTTGCTCCTCTGCCGTCCTCGCCGCTCGGAGCTTTGTATTTTCTTTTATACCTGAAGTCAGACAGCGTCGCCAAGCTGTCGTCCACCTGAAAGACTATGTTGCCGCCTCTGCCGCCGTCGCCGCCGTCCGGACCGCCCGCCGCAACGTATTTTTCTCTGTGAAAAGCAACTGCACCGTTGCCGCCGTTGCCTGCTTTAATATTTATCTTAGCTATATCTACGAACATTTCTTTTACCGTTCCTTACTGTAATTGCATATATCTGACCGTATTATTGTACCATAAATATTATTTATAATAAATACCGAACAAACAATTATTTGGTCGTTTTATGTATAAATAGCATAAGTTGTGCCTGAAGTATTGACTAACACTATATATTGTGGTATCATACATTTGCAAAGCAAAAAATAACAGTTTTGCCGCATAAATGTCCCACTATTGGGACTTACACACCGAAAAATCCGAACATTTGTATTGACAAAACATAAATTGTTGGTATAATAAGGGTGTAATGAAAAACAAACAAATGTTCTAATAACCGGAGGTCCTGAATATGTCAGCATTCACAGCCATTTCTTCTATGATAGAGCTTGCAGTTATTATCTTTCTTATATACGGATTTTATAAGGAGGATAAGTTCATCGCCTTTGAGCAAAAGGTTAAAATGATTATAGTTGTCAATTACCGCAGATACAAGAGAAAAAAGCGCATTGAACAGATGCGTAAAAACCGTGAATTCAAGCTTGTTGACGGCGGCAGAAAAGGTGCCGAAAGAGGCAGCTTCCACGTGGCATAATCTTCCATATTTATATAAAGTCTTAAAGCAAGGAGCCGTGGATATTTTCCGCGGTTCCTTGCTTTTTATAACAGTATCTTTGAATGCGTCGGTATTTTTTTGATATTCCGGTCGGCTATTTGAAAACGACCTGTACGAGCAGCATATAAATTGCTGTTCCGACGCCTATACTTAAAAATGTATTTCCTTTTAAAAAGTGCAGAACCATCGTTGCGGCACCGGCTGTCAGCATCGGCAAATAATCCTTAGGCGCCGAAAAAGAGAGCCCCTTATAGCAATATACAACAAGCAGCGCTATGGCGGCATAGGGGAGGGTCTTGCCGAGATAGTCTATAAATTTCGGAGTGGTTTCGCTTTTACCGAACAGAATTACCGGCAAAAATCTTGTGAGCATCGTAGCAGCCATAATTGCAAGTACGGTCATAATTATCTGATTTTGCGTCATTGCTTACCTGCCTCCTTTTTATCGTATAAAGGCTTGTAGGCGAATAATGATACCGTAATAAGCACCATTGACGGTATCAAGAAGTTTTGCGAACCGAAGATAATAAGGCAGAGTATGCCGGCGAAAAGTCCGAGCAGAGTCGGAATGTGATTTCCGCTTTCTTTCCATTGGTTTACAAATATAACGATAAACAGCGCCGTGAGCGCAAAATCCAAGCCGTCGGTATTAAACGTAATAAAGCTTCCTGCGAACGCGCCGAGAGCCGTGGCAGCCGCCCAATAGAAATAATCCAGCAGCGAAACATACAGCATAAAAAGAGTGCCGTCCACATCGTCGGGCGGTGTTGTGCCGCAGAGAACCGAAAATGTTTCGTCACACATCGTGAAAATAATAATAGGCTTTGCGCGGCCCGTTTTTTTCAGCCTGTCGAGCAGGGATATTCCGTAAAAAAGATGACGGGCATTTACCGTAAATGCAAGCAAAAAGGCGCTAAGCGGATTAAAAGCGCCCAAGAGCAGGTTTACGGCTGCGTATTGCATTGAACCGGCAAAAACCAAAAGGCTCATAAGTATGGCAAGAATCGGCGAAAAACCGCTCGTTACCATAAGTATGCCGTATGCCGTTCCGAGAAATAAAAATCCGGCAAGTATCGGAAGCGTGACGGGGAATGCCGCCCGTAATGCTTTTTTGTGTTTTTCCAAAATTAACATCTCCCAAATAACGGCGTTACCGCGTTTGCGGATAACGCCGTATAGATTTTAGCACAAAAACCGACAAAATCAACGGCTTTTTAAAAGTGCACAAAAAGGAAACAACTTATTTGTGCAACTTCGTCACCTTTTCGCGGTTAATTTTCTATAATTTATTGACAAAATCTAATTTTGCGTGTAAGATAATTTTCATCATAAATGATTTGTTGCAGGATTGACTTCTGAATCTTGCAAAATTAGCTACAGGAGGTCATTTTATGAAAATGTCATTGAAAAAAGTTCTGGCAGCAGTTCTTGCTTTGACTTTCCTTGCAGCTTGCTTTACGGCTTGCGGCAGTAAGGAAACCGGCAGCAGCTCTTCAGACGGTAAAACACTTAAAATAGGTTCAAGCGGACCGCTCACAGGTGACGCGGCAGCATACGGTATTGCCGTTAAAAACGGTATACAGCTTGCTGTTGACGAAATTAACGCTGCAGGCGGCATTAACGGTATGAAGCTTGAGTTCCAGATGGAGGACGACGAAGCCGATGCCGAAAAATCGGTAAACGCATACAATACCCTTAAAGATAACGGTATGCAGGTGTTCATAGGCACAGTTACCACAGGTGCTTGCCTTTCCGTTATCAGCCAGACTAAGGCCGACAATATGTTCCAGATTACACCTTCTGCTTCAGCTGCAGGAGTAATTGCAAACGACAACTGCTTCCAGGTTTGCTTCACAGACCCCAACCAGGGTACTGCTTCCGCAGACTATATTGCAGAAAAAGGTCTTGCTACAAAGGTAGCTGCTATATATAACAGTTCCGATGCTTACTCTTCCGGTATTTACGATAATTTCAAGGCTGAGGCAGCAGCTAAAGGTCTTGACCTTGTAGATTCCGAAGCATTTACAAGCGACAGCAAGCAGGACTTCTCCTCACAGCTTTCAAAGATTAAAGCTTCAGGTGCCGAACTTATATTCCTTCCGATTTACTATCAGGAAGCTTCTCTTATCCTTTCTCAGGCTAAGAACGCAGGCATCACAGCTAAGTTCTTCGGTTGTGACGGTCTTGACGGACTTCTTAACATCGAGAACTTTGATAAGTCTCTTGCGGAAAACGTAATGCTTCTTACCCCATTTTCTGCTAACGCTACGGACGAGACAACCAAGAAGTTCGTTGCCGCTTACAATGCAAAGTTTGACCCATCAACTCTTAACCAGTTCGCAGCAGACGCATATGACGCTGTTTATATTGTAAAGGCAGCTGCTGAAAAAGCAGGCATTACAGGCGATATGAGCGTTTCCGCTATCTGCGATGCTCTCAAGGGTGCTATGACCGAAATCACCGTTGACGGTGTAACGGGTTCCGGCATGACCTGGAAAGCAACAGGCGAAGTAAACAAAGAGCCGAAGGCAGTTAAGATTGAAAACGGCGAATATCAGCCGATGGACTGATTTATTTAGTTAAAAGCTGAATATGGGTCGGCAGCTTGCGGCTGCCGACCCTTTTGTTTTTTGTTTCGCTTTAATTGAGTGAAATATAATGAAAAGCGTGCCGCCCGATTATTCATTTTTGCATATTTTTCTCGTTGTAATGGTAAAGAGTATATGTTATACTATTAAAGATTTTAATTAAGAAACATTTTTAGTTTGGGGTGCAGTAAATTGACTTTTATAACAAACCTTATAAACGGCGTCAGTCTCGGCAGTATATATGCCGTAATAGCGCTCGGCTACACCATGGTTTACGGTATCGCCAAAATGCTTAACTTTGCACACGGCGATGTAATAATGGTCGGTGCATACATAGTATTTGCGCTGACATCCTACGCCGGGGTGAATCCTTATCTCGCACTCGTTATTTCAATGGCGGCGTGTACACTGCTCGGTATGGCAATAGAAAGATTTGCCTACAAGCCTTTAAGAGGTGCTTCACCTCTTGCCGTTCTTATAACCGCGATAGGCGTCAGCTACTTTCTTCAGAATATGGCGCTCTTGATTTTCGGCTCTCAGGCAAAGAGCTTCACCTCTATTGTAAACCTTCCGGCGCTCACACTTGCCGACGGCAAAATAACAATAAGCGCCGAAACCATAGTAACTATAATAGTTTCGCTCATAATAATGGTTTCGCTCACTCTCTTTGTAAATAAGACAAAGCCCGGTCGTGCAATGCTCGCCGTATCAGAGGATAAGGGAGCGGCTCAGCTTATGGGTGTAAATGTAAACGCGACTATTTCTCTTACGTTCGCAATAGGTTCGGGGCTTGCAGCCGTTGCAGGTGTGCTTTTGTGCTCGACTTATCCGACGCTTTCATCGCAGACAGGAGCCATGCCGGGTATCAAAGCTTTCGTAGCTGCCGTTCTCGGCGGTATCGGTTCTATTCCGGGCGCGGTAATAGGCGGCGTGCTTATAGGCATTATAGAAATACTCAGCCGCTCTTACATTTCGTCGCAGATGGCAGACGCTATCGTGTTCGCGGTTCTTATAATAGTTCTTCTCGTTAAGCCGACGGGTATCCTCGGTAAGAAATACATTGAAAAGGTTTAAGGAGGGTACAAAAATGGCATCAACAAAATCAAAACTCATTAAAAAAAGTACCCGAAGCGATCTTATAACATATGCTATGGTTTTAGTCGTATTTGCCGTGGTCGAAATACTCAAGTCCACGGGAAATATAACAAGCCTTTTAAGAGGTCTTTTGGTTCCTCTGTGTATGTATTCCATACTTGCAGTTTCGCTGAACCTTGTGGTTGGCTACCTCGGTGAGCTCTCGCTCGGTCACGCCGGATTTATGTGTGTGGGCGCATACGCAAGCTCAATTTTCTCGGTAGTTACGCAAAATACACTTACAAGCGTATGGATTCGTTTTCCGCTCGCCATACTTGTCGGCGGAGTTTGCGCGGCAATATTCGGTGTGCTTATAGGTATACCGGTTTTAAGATTAAAGGGCGATTATCTTGCAATAGTAACGCTTGCGTTCGGCGAGATAATCAAGAACATACTCGGAACAATTTATGTAGGTTATGACAGCCGCGGTATCCACGCTTCATTTACAAGCCAGTCGTCTTTAAATCTTGAGGCGGACGGTACGGTTCTCATAAACGGACCGCTCGGAATAACCGGAACGCCCAACGATTCGACATTTGTTATAGGTATAGTTCTTCTCCTTATCACGCTGTTTGTAATTCTCAACTTTATTCATTCACGTGCCGGCAGGGCGGTAATGTCTCTGCGCGATAACCGCATAGCTGCCGAATCGGTAGGCATAAGCGTAACAAAATATAAGCTTATCGCTTTTTCGCTTTCCGCATTCTTCGCGGGCATAGCAGGCGTTTTGTATTCGCATAACCTCAACGTGCTTGCCGCAACATCAAAGAATTTCGGCTACAATATGTCAATAATGATACTTGTATTTGTAGTTCTCGGCGGAATAGGCAATATTCGCGGTTCGATAATCGCGGCGTGTGTGCTTACGGCTCTGCCGGAGGTGCTCCGCGGACTTCGCGATTACAGAATGCTCATATATGCGATAGTGCTTATTGTTATGATGATAATGACTTCAAGCCCCAAGGCAATCGCTTTTTGGGAGACTCATTCAATAAAAAAGCTCTTCAAAAAGAAAAACGGTAAGACCGAAAAGGAGGCGCAGTAATTATGGCATTGCTCGAAGCTAAGAACTTAAGCATAACCTTCGGCGGACTTAAAGCGGTCGATGACTTTAATATAGAAATAGAAAAAGGCGAGCTTTACGGACTTATAGGACCGAACGGCGCAGGTAAAACGACCATATTTAACCTTCTTACGGGCGTATATAAGCCCACCGAGGGTCAGGCTACTCTCGACGGCACCGTAATAACGGGCAAAAAGACAATTGATATATGCAAAGCAGGCGTTGCAAGAACCTTCCAGAACATCCGACTTTTCGGTCAGATGTCGGTTCTTGACAATGTTAAAGTAGGACTTCATAATCATTATAAGTACAGTACGGCGGCAGGCATATTCAAGCTCCCGTCATACTTCAAAAAAGAACGCGCAATGGACGAAAAGGCCATGGAGCTTTTAAAGGTTTTCGACCTTGATAAAGAGGCGTCTTACCTTTCGTCAAATCTTCCGTACGGCAAGCAGCGCAAGCTTGAAATAGCACGTGCTCTCGCAACCGAGCCGAAGCTTTTGCTCCTTGACGAGCCGGCGGCGGGAATGAATCCCAACGAGACCGAGGAGCTTATGGAGACAATACGCTTTGTCCGCGATGAATTTGATATGACCATACTTCTTATAGAGCACGATATGAAGCTTGTTTCGGGCATATGTGAGGAGCTTACGGTTCTTAACTTCGGTCATGTTCTGTGTCAGGGCAAAACATCCGATGTGCTCAATAATCCCGAAGTTATCACGGCGTATCTCGGCGAATAAGGAGGAGCAGTTATGGCATTACTTGAAATTAAGGACCTTGAAGTAAATTACGGTGTTATAAAGGCTATTAAAGGTGTTTCCTTTGATGTAAACGAGGGCGAAATTATAGCCCTTATCGGAGCTAACGGTGCAGGTAAAACAACCATTCTTCACACTGTTACCGGTCTTATTCAGGCTAAAAAAGGCTCTATCGTGTTTGACGGCAAAGAGCTTACAAAAACTCCGCCGCACAAGATAGTTTCCATGGGCATGGCTCACGTACCGGAGGGCAGACGCATTTTTCAGCAGCTTTCGGTACTCGAAAACTTAAAGCTCGGCGCATATACACGTAAGGATAAATCCGAAATAGCATCAACTCTTAAAATGGTTTACGAGCGTTTTCCGCGACTTGAAGAACGTAAAAATCAGGTCGCAGGTACTTTGTCGGGCGGCGAGCAGCAGATGCTTGCAATGGGCAGAGCGCTTATGTCAAAGCCGAGAATTATTTTGATGGATGAGCCGTCAATGGGACTTTCACCGTTGCTTGTTTCGGAAATCTTTGATATAATAAAGGTGATCAATGAGAGCGGCACAACCGTTCTTTTGGTTGAGCAAAACGCCAAGAAAGCCCTTTCGATTGCCGACAGGGCGTACGTGCTCGAAACAGGTAACATAACACTTTCGGGTGACGCAAAAGACCTTATAAACGACGAGTCGGTAAAGAAAGCTTATCTCGGCGAATAATATATCGTTTTGAGAGGTTCGGTGATCTTATGAACGAAAACTTTGTAATTACTATCGCAAGAGGCTACGGAAGCGGCGGCAGAACAATAGGCAAAATGCTGTCTAAAGACCTTTCCGTTCCTTTCTATGACCGCGATCTTGTTTATATGGCTTCCGAAGAGAGCGGAATAAACGTGAAGCTGTTCGGTCAAAACGATGAGTCAGTTAAAAAGAGCATTTTCGCTCCGGCAAGCGACCGTTACACGGGTGAGCTTATCCCGCCCGAGAGCAGCGCGTTTGTCTCAAATAAAAACATATTCAATTATCAGGCAAAAATAATTAAGGACCTCGCCGAAAAAAGTTCGTGCATAATAGTCGGCAGATGCGCCGATTACATACTCCGCGATATGCCGCACGTCGTAAAGGTGTTTATTTGGGCGCCAATGGACGACTGCATTAAGAATGTAAAGGTCTTGGAGCCTTCGCTCAGCGACAAAGAGGCGGAGCGAAAAATCAAAAAGATAGACGCCCATCGAAGCGATTATTATCGCTACTATACCTGCCGCGAGTGGGACAGCTTCAAAAACTACGACCTGTGTATAAACAGTTCGTCGGTGGGCTTTGACAAGACCGCAAAGTACATAGAGGAATTCGTAAAAATTAAACTCGGCAAGTAAACAAAAAACAAACTCCGCAGTTTTGGTTTGTGACCTTAACTGCGGAGTTTTTTTATGATTGTCTGTGACAAAGTAAACCCCCTGCTATGCAGGGGGAAAAGAAATAGCTTACA
>ERZ808242.268-NODE-268-length-39146-cov-5.795631_pt1 | contig 39146 bp, 27 predicted proteins | sample MGYA00521244_ERZ808242 | MGnify/ENA primary metagenome ERZ808242 (study PRJEB31516, sample SAMN03275573) | gut metagenome | biome: mammalia-associated habitat; material: feces | host: Papio cynocephalus | place: Kenya | collected 2012-07-27 ... | reverse complement strand
AGGGTCTGTCGCTGATCTGCGAGGTCAAGCGCGCTTCGCCGTCCAAGGGGACGATCGCGGAGGAATTCCCGTATCTGGAGATAGCCGAGGAGTACCGCGATGCCGGAGCGGATGCCATATCCGTCCTTACGGAGCCGCACTACTTCAGGGGGAGGGACGAGTACCTCGAGGAGATAGCGGATTCCGTGGACGTCCCCGTGCTGAGGAAGGACTTCGTCGTAGACGAGTACCAGATATACAGGGCGAAGGAGCTCGGAGCTTCCGCTGTGCTTCTCATAGCCGCCGTGCTGGACGACAGGGAGCTGGAGGGCTACAGGGAGCTCGCCGAGTCCCTCGGCATGGACGCGCTGGTCGAGGCCCATACGAGGGAGGAGGCCGAGAGGGCCGTATCGTCGGGTGCGGCTATCGTGGGGATAAACAACCGCGACCTCTCCACATTCAAGGTGGATCTGGGGAACAGCATTCGTCTGAGGGACGCGATCCCCGACTCCGTCGTGGCGGTTTCCGAGAGCGGGATCTCGTCACCGGAGGATGCCCGCATGCTGTCCGATGCCGGATACGACGCGGTGCTCGTCGGGGAGGCGTTCATGCGCTCCCCGGACAGGAGGGCGCTGCTGGCGTCGATGAAGTCATGATAGTGAAGGTATGCGGACTCATGCGCCCGGAAGACGCCGCTGCCGCCGGCAGGGCAGGGGCGGACTGGGCAGGGATGGTCTTCCATCCTTCAAGCAGGAGATCCGTCGATCCGGAGCAGGCCACCGCGATCAAGGAGGCGTTGCCTCGCACCGTCAAATCGGTGGCGGTCATAGTGGACAGGGATCCCGAATTCGTCTCGCGTTTGGTCGATTCCGGCATCGCGGACATGGTGCAGGTGCACGGCTGCAGCGACGGGTACTTCAGGAGGATCGCCGACCTGGGGGTTCCGACCATAAGGGCGTATGTCGTCCGCTCCAAGGAGGATGTCGAGGCAGCCGCCTCTTCCGAGGCGGACTATGTGCTGCTGGATGCGGGTCAGGGGTCCGGAAGGGTCTTCGACTGGAGCCTTCTGGACGATGCGGGCTTCCCGTACATCCTGTCCGGCGGTCTCGATCCCGATAACGTGGCGGATGCGGTCCACAGGCTCCATCCGATCGGCGTCGACGTCTCGTCCGGAGTGGAGACGGACGGAGCGAAGGACGCCTCGAAGATGAGAAGATTCGTCGAGGCTGCAAGGTCCGCCGTCGGATCATATCGAGCGCTACGCTGATTGCGACGTCCCTCGCTTTCTCCGGGGTGTCGGCGCCGGCGATGACCAGCGCATCGCCTTCGGACATGCCTGTCGTGCGACGTAGCTCGATTCCGAACGACGGATCCTTGGAGTCCACGTTCCAGTCCGGAGCCATGATTATCTCGCCGTCGCGCATGAACCATGTGGTGCAGCCATCTCCTCCTACGCGGATGGCGGTGTTCCTTTGGGCCGTTCCGTTCGTGACGGAGGATCCCTTCCCGCGTATCAGCGCGCCGCAGGTCGACGTTCCGAGGACGTAGCGGTCGGTGCGCGGGCATACGATCTCTATGGAGAGCCTGTCGAGGAGGGCCCTGCCGTACTTCGTTATGGTCACTCCGGTCTGCTCCACCTTCAGGAGATCGAGGGAGGACATAATATCGATGAGCCTACGCGTGCTTCCTTCTCCGAGTCCTATCTCCTCGCCTATTCTCCCGCGGCCGATGCGGCGGCCGCTGCGAAGGATGTAGAGGATCAGGAACCCGTTCGCATCTGTGCCCTTGCCTTCGGGGCCGCAGCCTGTGGACGGGGGGATGAAGAGGACGCTCATGATTCGGAGATGCGGGGCGGGAAGATAAGGGTTGGTCGAGTTGGATGGATTGAATGAAAAATACAATTTAGTAAATAATCACTTCTGAATCCAAATAGTCTATTAATTAATAATAATAATATTGTTATGGAGACTATCAAGATATAATTATAGTTAAATTATTATTATTGAAGAATATAATTAAGATTTGGCAATTGAGAAATAGTATTCTTTACATTACTTATCTTTTCGACATCGATATCGTAAATAGTGAAATATTATCCCATTCAACTATGCGTTTTATTATAACATCAGAATGATTTTTTATTATCTGGAGGCAAATACAATGATGAGTAAATCATTCGCGGTTCTCGCTTCAGTAATGTTGACTGTTGTGGGCTTCGCGGTTGTCAACATTGCAGATGAATCCAATGCAACCGGCAGTGAATCGACCGGGGCATTCAACATCTATGTTTACTCTGAGAATACATGGTCGTATGATGCAGATGTGCCCGGATACAACGCATATGAAGCTCTTAAGGGATCGAACTATTCCGAGCAGCTTGTCGCCGATGGCAACTACACCGTTACCAATTCCTACGGTGTTAGCAACATTAATTCCAGTTATGGCGCCGTAACGTCCCTCTGTGGGGTAACCGGCGGTGTATGGAATGTATTTGTATATACAGCGACCCAAGAGGGCGGATCATTCGGATGGGTTTTAGCTGATGCCGCTCTTGGATTCTACAAACCTTATAGCGACTGGCAGATTAACTACAGGACAGCTAATATCGCCTTGTACCATTCCTCCAGTGCTCTGGATGTTCAGGGCATCAATGCAACCATAGAGGCAATAAATAATTACACTGGAAGCAACGTGGACGGAGTGTCCGTTCCGGATGAGAAGACAATCACCCAGATAACCGATACATCTGCATTCGCAGTAACATTCAATCTCCAGGTATCTAGTGATTATATTTCTGACTGTGAGATCACTACTGATTCGGTGACGGTGGATGATTTACTCAGAGGAATTCAGATTACTGGGTATGGTTCCGACTGTTTCCTTGCGTTGATCAATGCATTGTCGGACTCGGATGTCTTTGGATACAAGTCGACAACTGTCCCTAGCTACCTGCCTGCTTATCAGGGTTATTCGTGGATAGACACTATATTTACATTGGGAACTATTCAGACTGCTGGTGCCGACACTCCGGATGACTGGACCGATGACGACTATGTTTATTGGAACATATCCACATCCATTCCCTTTTCGGACTCTGCATATGCCGCCTACAATATCGGAGCTTACAGCCCCGTAGCAGGGGCACCTCTCGCCGCTACTCAGATGTCTCTTATTTACAGCTGATTGTAAACGAGAGGAGGCGTTATGGCCCCCTCTCTTCTTCCAATACACTGTATTGAGCTAGGAATAGTAAACGATTAGTCGAGTGGGACTGGTTACACACTCCCACTCGATAACGATTCTAACTAATCGAGACCCCTCTTTGCTCCAAATTGAATTGATCCATGTGGTAAGTAGTTCCAGTCTTCTTTGAGTTGTCTTCGGCCATACTGCAGAATATGACTCATTTTCTGGATACTGCAACTACAATGCCGAATGGCATCTGTCTACCGGCTCGATTCTTCGCATGGTTGCTCCTCATTCTTCAGGAGGTGCTGTATTTGACCTATTCATATGCGCGACCAACCGCGCACGGTGGAGGCAGGCGAGAACGTGGGCAGGAGAGGCAGGAAACTATCCGTAAGGTAGATGACGTGAAATTGTCGGTGAGACGGATTCGACCGAAGACCTGCTCAGCAGATCCGTTGGTCGAAGAAGTGAAGGAGCGGATGGGAGAGAGGATCCGTTGCATCGAGAATGGAATTCGGCGTATTAAGAAGGAGAACGAGATCTCCAGTAAGATTCTCAGATCCAAGAAAATCGACGCGGACCAGATTCACGTCGAATTCGTTGGAACGGAAGTCAAGAGTGTTGCGGAGGAGTTCAGAGAATTCAAACGCAAAGCCAATAAGATTTTCGTGAACAGCTCGCTTCCTCCGTCCAGCGACAGACCATGGCAGAAATCGAAGAAGGGGTGCTCTCGCATCAGCTCTGGCAAGAAAACCGGTGGCCAGATCGGCCATTCGGGTAGCACTTTGACGGCGCCTCATGAGCCTGAAGAAATCGTCAGGCTCTATCCTGCCAGATGGAAGAACTGCAGGATGAGGGAGGAATGTGAATCCAATGGGGCGTTCTCCTGTGCCGAGACGCGCACCGTTGTCGATGTCGACGTTGTGATGACCGTCACGGAATGCAGGGCCCTGAGGAGGGGTCATGCCCTTCCGCGGATGCGGAGGGGGACACAGGCGTCTTCCCAGAAGGTGTCAGAGCGTACATACAGTAACGACGGCGTCGCCATCCTTGCAGGAATACTGGATTCTTACGGGGCGATGAACGACAAGCACATCACCGAAGTCATCAACGAGGTCCGGTCTGAGCATGAGCTCGTCTGTCGTGATTGCCGTGATGGAGAAGTGCGCAGAGAAGATGTCCGCCGCAATGGCTCCGGTCGACGATGCCGTCACCGCCAGTCTGATTATCAACTGTGACGAGAACGGGATGAGGTCTGTTATCGAAGTCGCGGAGAAAACGCAATCGGAAGTCTTCTCCGATGATGGAACGGAGCCTGCGATGAAATTCGTCAGCAGAAACGTCTGGATCCACAGTGCTTCGAACACGTGCTCTTCTTGGTCCATGTCCGAGGACTCCTTGGGCCTCTAATTGTGTTCCCGTTGAACATCGACAGTATTTCCATTCTTATAGACGGGTCCTTCTCGATATTGGATTTGCGTCCGCCTCCATCTGCGCACATATGGCGGTAGATGTCGGAACCGGACCTCGCCTTCGGATCCCTCGGATGCTTCTTGACCTCTTCCTTCTGCTTTTCAGTGTCTGAGGGCTGTAGCCTATGAATTCCGTCAGGTAGATATAGCTCTCCCGACCGGAGTTCTCAGCTATGACCGATAAGAATGATCTGCGCTGATGCTTATCCAGAATCGGCATTTAGTTACAAACCCTAACGGTATTATAATTCATTTAAAACGAGGGTGTCGTATCCACGTTGATGCAAAGTATTGGAGATTATTGAGAAAACGAATCAGAATTTCGAATGACTTCTTTGGTTTTCTGATTATTATCATCTATTTGAGTTGGAAGTCCTTGTTGTTGAAATAACTAATATCGGGACATTGGGTCAGCTCGTTTTTAAAGGTCAAAGGCAGGCTTTGATAGGATGAATTTTTTAGGAAAAAGAGTGGACTATTTGATTATAATGACATTGATACTAGGATTATGTGTATTGGTTTCATTTGTCATCGAAGGTTCAGATGGGAATGATAGTGTCGTTGGAGATTCGGACGGAAATGATCAAAGTAACGTAATTACAGTAAGCGGTTTACGCTATAGGCTGGATACTACTAATTCACATGCCATGATATGTGGATATGATCCCGGATCAACGGAAGCAACAATAAAACTGAGTATTAATTATAACGGGAATGATTATGCAGTAAGTGGTATAGACAACGATGCGTTGTTTGAATTTAACGATTCTGACTTCAGTGCATATGAAGGAAGGCTAATCGCTGAACTGAGGCTGGATAAAAGTAGCGGGACTTCCGAATATGTAGATGCTCTAGGAAACAAATACGCTCTATTTGAAGATAATGTATTGGGAGTTAAAAAAAAACCAATCGGTGCCTGGTACTTGAAACAATTTGGAGATCACGAGCTGGCTGTTGTTTGTACAAAAGCAGTCTATAACGATGGTACTGATAGCAAAAGTCTTTATGTGATATTCGGGGACTCCTATTGGACCAAAGTAAGTAGTGTAGGCACTAAAACCATTATTGGTTCCAATACGAAGTATATGCATGTTGCTTCTTTTTTCGGCAATTTTACGGCTGCAGATGCCAGTAAAGGATTCAAGTTTGATCATATCACAGTAATGTCGATTTCAGGTCAAGCTGAGTTGATGACCGATGAAACGGGCGGTTCGGATTATTATAGCGCATATCTTTCATGCTCTTATGCAATCGTGAATCCATTAAGAGCACCAGATCTCGAAGTTCTTTGGATGAATGGCGGTATGATTGGATTGTCTAAGTCAGGAAAAACTACCGGCACATTCGATTACTGTCCAAAGATAAAAACTCTCTACATGGGAAAGGACGCTGCGATTGCCAAACGTCCGGGAGATAGTGGCTGGCAATTAGCAATCAGAGACAGTATCAAATATACTACGTTGTTAACTTCAAGCGACATATATTCATTTCAAGAATCAGATATCAATATCTATCCGAGTAATTTTTTCGAGAAGGATAAATGCACAATTGCTAAGATCTATGTGGATTCTGAGAATCCGTATTATGCTAACGATTCCAATCACAATCTGATAAAGAGAGGCACTGATCAGATTCTTTGGAAATGGGTTGCATATGAAATTACAGGAGAGATAGAGAAGGGTGATTCCAGGACTGTTGTGAATCTAGATGTGAAGCAGTATGATGACTGTCTCCAGAATCCGTATTTGATGATTATAACCTCATACGATGTCACAGGGTATTCCGGGGCTTTTGCGAATAATCTCTTCATACCGATCGAATCTGCGATTGCGGCAGGTTCCCAAGGAGTAGGTCAAGAGAAGCATACGATTTCCTTTTCCTTTAGCAACATGGGTTTAGATGGTATTTCGGTTGCAGTCGTAGATGGAATTCCCAATGAAGGGGAAGCTTTCAGTTATTATGGATATTGGCAACCGGATGAGGTGTAAGGATGAATCGTTCAGGAGTAGGAATATTCTGTATGGCTGTGCTCCTGGTTCTCATCCCTGTCGTATTAATGGAATCATCCGAGGCTGAGAGCCAATCGATCTCGATCGATTCTGCCGAATATTCTCCAATCGATTATCAGAGCCAGGATACCGCCCGCGGAGTGTTGCACGTTACGGGAACATCTTCAGAAGAAGTGATATTCGCTTTCGTCAAAGGACAGGGCTATAGTTCGCCATATGGGAATTCCGAAGTTAAGAATGGACAGTTCTCGTTCAATTTATATCTAGAAGGATGTCCTATTGGAGAATGTGAAGTAGTTGTTTTTTCCTCTAATGAGATTACCGCATCAAAATCTTTTATCGTTTATCAATACGAAGGAGATGGCGGGTGGATCTACAAGGTGGAGGGGAAGACAGCTGTAATTCATGCATATACGGGGAGTGAATCAGAAATCAAGATACCATCGAAGATAAACAACGATCTGAATGTGGTATTGAGTGAAGGAACTGAAGCTACATGCGGAGTCGAATTATCCCAGTCGGTTACGAAACTGACAATTCCTGAAGGAATACCCGTTCCAGATTATGCATTTAAGGGGAACATGGCGATAAAGCTATTGATATTCGAAGGGGCCGATGGAAATGCTACAATAGGATCAGGTTCTTTTGCGGATTGCACATCGTTGATAAGTGCAGAAATGGATCCAGTGAAAAGTATCGGGAATGGTGCTTTTGCAAATTCGACATCCTTACGTTTGATAAAGGTAGGACAGAATCTTACGACATTGGGAGAAAAGGTATTTTCAAAGACGGCGTTGACCGACGTGGAGCTCCCAGATACATTTAAGGGTGATGTCCGGTCCGCTTTCGAAGAATGTTCAACTCTAGAATCGATTGTGATAAGAAATGTATCTGCCACAGGGGATTGGAAGTATGATTCCGATGGCGGAGCTCTTCTGAAGACGAAATCTGATGGCACATCGGAACTTGTATATGTTCCTCCGATGCTCAAAACGTTGCGTATTTCCAATAAAGTTTCTACCATAGCCGATAATGCGTCAAAAAATGGATCCATTGAATCTTTGGAATACGACGGTGAAAAACTGACTATAGGGAAATATGCATTCATGGGATGCACTTTGTTGGAGAAGGTCCATATACGGTGCGCCGAGTCCATATTGTTAAAAGAACGCTGTTTCGAAGGGACATCCATAGAGACAATAGTTCTGATTGCTGATGATATCGAGCTTGAACATTATATAGTAGAATCGCACACAAGTTCCATCGATTCCATTGTGTTTATCCTGGAAGGGGATCAACGGAGATTAACGTTATCCACATATTCCCTTGGCGAACACACTACGGACGCAGTCACATTGAAGGGTGTTAAGGAACTCAAATCCAGTACTCCATTAGATGGACTTGGCGGTTATTGTTTCGGGCTATATCGTGCGAATAAGATATGCATATTTGGTGACGTGACGCCTCTTAATTACGAGGTGCCGAATGGGCTATGTCTATCATTTTTTGTAGAAAATGTGAATCAGACCTTGCCAGCAGGTCAGGAGGCCAGTGGACTGTTTCTGATGGATGACAACTATGATATTTCATATACCTCGGCGTTCATTGACGGAAAGGGAGTGATGTTCGATTCGCAGATCGACATCGTGAGGTTAAAAAGCGCTGTAATCGAGGGTAATAATCTGAAGATATCTTTGGAAACGGGCGGATATCCAGATTGTGACTATGATGTTTATTTCGATGAGCGCTTAGTCGAGAGGGACAGTGATGGATTCTACAGATATGAGTTCCTTTCCGATGTGACAATCAATGTAAGGGAGCATATAGGCCCTCGTTTCGTTGAGGTAGAGTTTGTTGACGGGGATTCGGTCATATCCAAACTCAAGCAGATATCGGAGAGATCCATAGATTCGTCAAAGATGCCTATATTGAAGAAGGATGGTTATGCATTCCTATATTGGACCTTGAATGGAGCTGAGTATCGGAATCAACCGATTGAATCAGATAGTGTGTTGAAGGCAGAATGGAAGAAAAATTCCTGTTCTATTGTATATTTCGAAGGATCTATGGGTTCCGTATCCTTAAATGGTAATCTTCTGAATGCAGGGAAGTATCTTGATCTCAATGCCGATTTGGAGTTCACTTATCTTCCCGTATCCGGATACGAATTCATATCGTGGGATCTGAGAAAAGCAGATGGGGGCGGATTGGACCCAGGATCATATAGCTCGGACGGATATGAACTCACAATCAAGAAGGATGCGGGATGTGATGTTTATATTTCAGTCAAAGAACGCAATTACTCGCCTTCACAGAGTCTGATTAACATTTTGGCTCATGATACGGTAGAAAAGGAGGACGATGTTTCTCTGAAATGGTATATCAAATTCGAGAATACACATACAGATATGGGAATCTGGGATATGCCCAGTGTTCCATTGATTGTTGGAGATTATATATACACATATGTATACGATGAGCTGTTTAAGATCAGAATATCGGATGGCGTGGTGGAAAAGACAGTAAAAATAATACCCAAAACTGCATACTATCATTACTTGGGATACGGTGAAGGCGTTATACTTCAGTATTCCAATGGCATGGCCTATGATCTGGATCTAGAACCATTATGGAGTATGGAACAAAAGATAAATCAAAAAATAAGTCGTCCTATAATGGCTGCTTTCTTCAATGAAGGCTATTTCTACGCTATTGATGGTTACAAACTGTATAAATTCGACAAAGACGGGAATTTATCGGATGGAGTGTGGTCCGCAGGCATCGATGTTACCTGGTGGGGAACATACGGGACGACATCTTCTCCACTGTTCTTGGATGATAAGATATATTACCTAGGTTCCGTCAATTCCAAGAAACCCGAGACGACGCTGTATTCAATCGATACTAATACTGGGGCAAAGGAATCTGTTCGGCTGGGCGCTATAGATGGTTACTATCTCGATGATGGTTGGCTTACAACAGATGGCAAGAGCATTTTTCTGACGTGTTATTGTGGAAGTGGGTTGTTCTCGTCATCTGGACACAGATTGCCTTCTCAGATAGTCTGTATTGATAAAGATCTCAGCAATGGGAATTATTACACTGTGAGCCTAATAGTTGAGGGTATTCCTTCGGCCTTTGTGATTCATGATGGCAGGGGGTATGTCAATGTGGACTATTCGGGGATGGTGAACTCCTATCTCAAGGTATTCGATATGGATGATTTCTACAAGGGGGCTTCCACGTCCAGCGGCACCTCCAGAGATATATTACCTATTTATGAGGAGGGGATGTCGAGCAGCCATGGTTCTTTGGTTATCCGCGACTATGGCGACAAGGTTCTCATCTATAATATCAGCTATCAGAATTCCTGCGTAGAGGTTGTCGAGGATCATCCGGGAAAGACAAAACCTTCTGGAAAAAAGGCATTCCTGAAGACCAAGTCTTCATATGGGAGCCAGGGCGTCAGAATAGGGCCTGATGGGGAAATGATATGGTACAGCGACAGCGGGGTAGTTTTTTGTGCGACTGCCGAGGAGTCTTCCCCATATCGTTTCTTCATCGATATCGATGGAAACGCGATGTGGGTCGAAGGAGTCGGTTCTTCAGCATTCGAGGCTTTGAGAGATGCGATTTCCAAACAAGGTATGAAGATGTCAGAGGCAGGAGGGACCATTGCATCTATAGGTGGCGTTAGTATCGCATATCGTGCATATTTCGATTCCCAGGCCAATTTCGACAAGAAGGAGCCTTGGGTTGAATTCGCGAACATCTCAGACAGCGTATTAGATATTCAGCACGTGTTCGTTTTGTCATCGAATGCGAAACCTGGATCCACATGGTACTACGAAAACGATGATGGAACGATAGAGAGGTATGAATTCAAGGAATGGAGCTCAGATGCTCCCCTCAATGTGAAATTGTATAAGACTGAGACGGAAGCTGTCACTCACATAGTTTCGGTGTCAAAGGATTCCAGCAGTCATGGAATCGTGATGTTGAGTAGCCGCATAGTCAACGTGGGAAGCGAGGTAGTCGTCCAGATTCTTCCTGACGATGGTTATTCTGTTTCATCGCTGTCTTATGCATTCGAGGGCAAACAATATGCGATTCCGAGAACTGGAAATGGTTTCTCGTTCACTATGCCGAATGGAGATATCGCCATCGAAGTGTCTTATCAGGAAATCGGAGAGATGGCGTATTCGATATTCCATGAATTAATCAAGGATGAGAAGAACTACAGGCTGAATCTGACTGTGAAGGTGGCGGATGGCGCTAAAGTCGCTGTAGATCCACACATTCTGATCAAGGTTCAGCATACCGACGGTACATTCCTCAACACCTGTGCGACTCTGACTTTCGATGATGGTGTGGCCTCCTACCAGTTCGATACCGGTGTTAAGGATCTCAGCTCCATATTGATTGAGATCGTCGATGGAGGTATGCCGAGCGGAATCTATAGCGTCCTGGGAGAGTACCTATGCTCCGCATGAGGAAGTTGGCAGCCATCGTCATAGTGCTGATGATGTCTGTTTCAGGATTCGTATCTGCAGTAGGCGATGATGGTTCTGCAGACACCGGGATGCTTTCGATAGATTCCGCCACCTATGGTAGCGATATCCTCAGCATATCTGGTACAGCACCCAGAGGAGTTGAGTATGTAAATCTCTACATAGCCCAAGGGGATGTGAACAATCGCGTATCAGATCATGCATTCACCATAGTCAAAGATGGTCGCTGGAGTCAGATAATAAAGCAGCCTTTGCAGGTAGGGTCGTATATCGCAGTTGCGTTCGTGTCAACGGATTTGTACACCACAGAAGCATTTACCGTTGTTTCAAAAAGTCTTGGTCTGTCATCCTATCAGCTCACCATTTACGCTGATAAGAATACGACTGCGGAGATTTCCGCGATAACGGCAGGTATAGATCCATCGACACTCCTCTGGTCAATCAGAGGTAGCGGTGCCCTCGTTTTCGTAGACGGGGGCAGGGAAGTCTCCTACATCAAGGGTGTGCAGAATGTAACGGTGAAGAGTCTTGTCTCGAGCGGTTCTGCAACAGTCGTGGTTTCTTCAGGAGATCTCGTGAAGGAGTGCCAAGTCTCGATAGGTTCATCGCCTGCCGAGAAGAAGGAGTACACCATCTTCATCCAGATGAAGTACGACGCAGACATAGCAGCGAAGAAGTCCCCAGGATGGACCGCGGACAGGCTTGAAGCCGGATTCGAGGACACCGTCACCGCCACCAATGCGCAGGAGGCTCTGGAACTGATCTGCCAGAAGAACGACATCCCCTATGCCTTCTACTCGGGAGGAGACATCAAGGGATGGATCGATTCCCTGTTCGGAGTCGGTGATGTGGATCTGGGGAACGGCCTCTGGAAGTACTGGGTTCAGTACCACAACGGATCCTACAACCAGTGGACCCTCGGGCACTACACCGACGGCGGCCATTTCGAGATCATCTACGATATAACCGATGAGGGCGGAGGCTCTGCGGAGGATCCCGACAAGGGCACCAATGTCAAGGACAATCCGGACGGCTCCCAGACCGTCAGCAAGTCGGAGTCCGGAACCGAGGATGACGGTACCAAGTTCGTCAGGGACGAAGATGTCACCACGAATCCCGACGGATCGCAGACTATCACGAAGGTCGAAACGAAGGACAATCCCGACGGCTCCCAGACCGTGACCAAGGAGGACACCGTGAAGAACCCCGACGGTTCGATCTCCAGCTCATCGAAGATCGAGACCGTCAGCAAGACGGAGACCGGCAAGGACGGCACCAAGACCGAGACGATCACCGAGAAGAGGACAGACAGCAGCGGATCCTCCTCCGAGAAGGAGTCGACCGTGACCACGAACAAGGACGGCACCAAGACCGAGACTACCAAGGAGACGTCCACATCCTCCGACGGGACATCCGTCGTGAAGGAGTCGACGGCGACCGTCTCCAAGGACGGCAAGGTCCAGGAGACCGGAACGGAGATGTCGAAGGACGCATCCGGAAAGGTCACCGGAACGACCGAGTACACGAAGGAGTCCGCCACGGAATCCGACGGGACCAAGAAGGAGACAACCGATGAGACCTTCAAGGATGTTTCCGGCACGGTCACCGGTTCCAAGCAGACGACCGTCGAGGAGAAGAAGACCGCGGGAGGCTCCAAGACGACCACGACCGAGGTGTCCAAGGACGTCTCCGGCGAGGTCACCGGATCCAAGGAGACCGTTTCCGAGGAGAAGAAGACTTCCGGCGGATCGTCTACGAGCACCGTCGAGACCGTCAGGGATGCGAACGGCGACAAGACCTCCGTCAAGAAGACGGAGACCGTGATCAAGAACAGCATCCTCGCAGGCGGGAAGACCGGGATGACCACCACCTTCACCGAGACGACCAAGGACGGAAGCGGGAAGACCACCGGCTCGGTGGAATCCGTGCACGATTGCGTCAGCGGAGGGAACACCACGTCTGTCAAGCACTCCGAGACCGCAAAGGACGCATCCGGCAGCGTCGTGTCCAAGTACGAGTATACCAGCGAAAAGGTCGAGAAGAAGGACGGGGAGATCACGGAGATCTCCGCCACGAAGGTGGCCGGCGATGTGAAGGAGAAGTCGGAGACGACGATCCTAAACATGAAAGACGGAACCTACAGCAAGGACGTCTCCACGACCACCACGTCTCCCGAAGGCACCAAGCAGAAGGACGTATCGACGTCCTCCTCGAAACTGGAGGACGGAACCAAGACGACCGAGTCCGTCACCGAGAAGGTGAAGGACCCCTCCGGAAAGGAGGTCTCCAGCTCCGAGAGGAGCAGCGAGGTCGTGGACACGTCGGTCGAGAAATCCGAGAAGGTCACCGAGAAGACCTCCGCCGGAGGCTCCGTCTCCGAGTCGGTCAAGGCGTCCATCGATGCGAAGGACGGCTCGTCCTCGACCGAGGCCGAGGTCTCCATGAAGGACGGATCCGTCGTCAAGGCCGAATCCACGACCACGGTGGCCGCCGAGGGAACCGTCGGAGCGGATGTCATCGGATCTGCGGTGAAGCAGTCCGAGGCGGCCGTCGGCATGGTGTCTTCGGAGGGAACCGATGTGAAGAAGACCCTCGAGATCGAAGGCGACGGCGCGACGCTCTCTCCCGAGGCCCTCGGGATGATAGCCGACCACGGCGCCAGCCTCAGGATCGGCGGAACCGGAGGTTCCGGAACCATGACCTTCGACGACGACGTCTGCGAGAACCTCTCCGACCAGAAAGGCGATGTCGGATTCTCCATGGAGGAGGGCGACACCGGCGATCTGAACGAGAAGCAGAAGGACGTTGTCGGCGACAGGTTTTTCCTCGTGCTCGGAGCGACCGTCGGAGACGGAAGGATCCACGAGCTCGGAGGTACCGCGCGCATCGCGTTCGGATACGCTCCTTCCGAGGGGCAGGATCCCGCGAAGCTGTCCGTCTACTACGTGGATGCAGACGGCAACCGCACCCGCATGGATTCCTCCTTCGATCCGGCGACGGGGATGTTCTCCATGACCACGACCCACTTCTCGGTTTTCATGGTCGCGGCCGAGGAGGAGCCGGTCTCCGAGCCGTCCTCGGACGGAGACGGCTCCGCCCTGCTGATCGGAGCCGCGGTAGCGGCTATAATCGCCATCGCGATTGCGGCCGTATATCTTATAAGGACCAGGAAGGTCTGAGCAAACGGCCCGGATCGCCGCCATCTGGCGGCGTCCGGCCATTACCCCGTCGGGTCCGTTCGGGCCCGCGGGACTGACGGAGGTCACGATGTCGACTGAGGCGGATGTTCATGCTGGAGCGGGGAGGCTGTACTGCTACCGCTGCGGCCATTTCTGGAGGTCCCGCTCCGAAGGGCTTCCCCGCATCTGCCCCCGCTGCCGCACCTCCAGATGGAACGACCCGGTCAGCCGGCAGGCCGTCTGCAGGTTCTGCGGGACCGAATGGAGGATCGGGTCGCTGGACGAGCCTTGTCCGGGCTGCGGGCACGGCATATTCGAATCCCCCGACCCGTCGATGCTCCGCTGCGGCCGCTGCGACTACGAATGGCGCCCCCGCTCCGATTCCAGGCCCACAAGGTGCCCGGTCTGCCGCAGCACCAGATGGGATGCTCCGCGTCCGGTCAGGCACACCTGTCGCATATGCGGCAACGTATGGTCGGGAAGCAGCGTCCGTCCTTCTAGATGCCCCTCGTGCAAGAGCACCGTGTGGGACCGTCCGGTCTACCGCGCGCAGTGCAGGCAGTGCGGGCACAGATGGATCCTCAAGAACGGAAGGACCTCCTCCGATGTCAAAAGATGCCCCTCCTGCGGATCCGAGCGCTGGATGGAGCCCCCGCTCCTCGATGTCTGCCCCTCCTGCGGGCTCGGCTACGCGTGCGACGGAACCGTCTCCCGCATCTGTCCGGGATGCCGCGGCCGCTCCGGATTCGGCCGCAGGGTATGCGGCTTCTGCGGCATGGGCTGGGGCGCGATGGAGGGTTCCGATACCTGCCCCAGATGCGGGCGCCGCGAATCCCCCGACGACCGTTGCTTCGTCCTCTGGAGCGACGGGGTGTTCACCCTGAGGTACGCGTTCATAGACGGCTTCGCCTTCGTCTACCTGTGGGAGGACGGCCGCCCGGTGGCCGCCTCGTACTTCCACGACGTGTGCGCCGAGCTGGGCGTCACCCGCGACGGATTCGTCGATGCGTTGAACCGGGGGAGTCTCAAACCGATCCTGCGCGCGCTATCCCGCAGGATGTTCTCCCGCCGCTTCGACTATCTGGAGAAGGTGGACTACTTCATGAAGCGCCTCGGACTGAGCGAGGAAGATGCGATCATCCTCGCCGTGCATTTCACCGGCATGGGCCCCGAGGCCATCGCGCTCTATCTCAAGCGTTCGCTCAGGGACGTGCGCCTCGCCTTCGACAGGATCATGGCTGCCTACGAGGACAGCGGCATAGTCGTGGACGACACCGTCTTCACCGACGACCCCTTCAGCTTCTATCGATGCGTGCCGACCTTTTCGGTATGTGTGCTTCGCTGTGCACATAAGTTAGTTATCCTTTCGAGATATTGGAACATACATCCAAAGGAGGATGGATGAGTGTTACCGGTTCCGGGATTCGAAGGGAGTGGACGCGATGGCCGCAGCCGACGGCAGAACAGGACAGGTGCGCCGCGTTTCGAGGCAGTGCACATGCCCCTATTGCGGCGGCTGCTTCGGCCTCGACGACGACGGATTCGCTCCTCCGAGGGTCACGGAGTACAACTGCAGATGCATCCGCTGCGGCCACGCATGGAGGAGCCGTTCCGAGGATCCCGCCAAATGCCCCGGATGCGGCACCGTTTGGTGGAACACCCGTCAGAGGAGGTGCAAATGCTCCCGCTGCGGCCACGAATGGTCCCCGCGCGGGGCCGGCGTTCCCCTGAGATGCCCTTCATGCAAATCCCGCGACTGGGATTCATCTGCCGTGCGCGACGATGCACCTATCGAGCAGGTGGAGGACCCCGTAGTCCTCCGCAGGAGATGGGTCATGAGGAAGTACGAGTCCGGAGACGGATGCGTGGACATAGCCTCCGAGACCGGAGTGGCCCTTCTCGAGATCATCCGCATCGTCATGGAGGAGACCGGAAGGCCCCATCCCAGGCTGCGATTTACCTTGGATACTGCATTTTTCCAGATTGGACACCCCTGCGGTAAGGATTGGCGGTGCCCGTTATATCGCCTTCCGGAGGTTCTCTAAACATTGTCAGCGGCCGCTATGGACGGCCGGAAAGGAGGTTGTCATAAGATGAATTCGAAGCTTGTCGCCCTGCTCCTCGCGATCGTGGTGGTCGCCGGAGGCGTGGGCGCATACGCCGTCCTGGGAGGGGACGGAGGAGGGAAGGGCGGAGGAACAGCGGAGCCCCCGGCCCCGGCGCCGCAGCCGGAGCCGATCCCGGAGAGCGGAGCGATCTCGGCGACGGGATACTCCGCGTCGTTCGATGTATCGCTGTTCGGCACCGGTCTCAGGGATGTGAGATGCCCCGCGAACATGACCGCATCGGTCTCCGGTTCCTCGGTGGATTTCTACGGCATACCGGACGGGAGGACCGAGCTCACAGCCCTGTACTCAGATGGAAGATCGGCAACGTTCTCGATCGACGCATCCGCCGGCTCCGTCAGCATCGATGTCGGAGGGAAGGAGGCGCAGGCCGACGCGAGATTCGTCTACCAGTTCTCCGGCGGATCAGACTGGGCATACTGGACCGGGAACCTCGGTTCTCCGGGAGTCACCGATTCGGCGACGCCCATCACTTCGGATAGGATGAAGGAGCTGTGGAAGGTCCAGGAGTACGTCGACGGCGGCTCTTCCAACTGGAAGACCCCCGGCTCCGCCGTATGCGTCGGAAGCTACACCTACTACTACAACGCCGCGGATTCGAGGCTCCACTGCGTGGTCACCTCCACCGGGGAGGAGGTCCTGTCCGTGTTCTGCGAATCCAGGTCCGTCTACAACATGGCGATCGCCTACGGAGACGGGAAGATCTTCCTTCCTGCGAAGACTTCCGACGGCACCGTCCTGCACGCATACGACGCCTATACGCTGAAGCAGCTCTTCGTCTCGGAGCCCGTCTCCGGAGGGGAGCTTCAAGGCGCCATAGTATGCCGCGACGGCAAGGTCTTCTTCGGAACATACGAGGGAGCCTTCGCATGCTTCGACACGACCGATACGGACTCAAGCCGCGGGGACGAGACCGTGTCCCCGAGGTGGCTCGTCCTGGGAGAGGGCTGGTACAACATGGTGCCGGCGTTCTTCGACGGATTCTGCGTCATCGTCGAGAAGGGATACTCCGCAGGAGGCGCCACTGCGCATTCCGTCGATATCGAGACCGGAGCGGTTCTCGACAGCATATCGTTCGACAGGGAGTACTGCGTCGCAGGCCCCGCTTCGAACGACGACAGGGTGTTCATACCTCTCAACAGGCTCACGGACAGGGACGTCACGGATCCCGATTCCAACAGCGGCAAGACGCTCACCATACGCTCCTATGCCATGGGGGACGACGGCTCCTTCAAGGAGGAGACCGAGAAGACGTGGTTCTCGAGCACCAAGGACGGCGGAACCCAGTCCATTCCGGTGATCTGGAACGGAAGGATGTACATCGGAGGGGGAGGCGCGACCCTGGGCTCGAACGAGCCGTTCACTGTCATCGACGTGGAATCCGACGGGACGATGACCACCGCATACACCGTGCCCGAGCTCAAGACCAAGGGCACCGCGACGATCACCACGGCCTATTCGGGAACCGACGGGGCCGTCTACATCTACCTCATCGAATACGGGAAGGTCAAGCCCGGAGAGGCGAGCACCAGCACGAAGGGTTCGGCGGACATCTTCTGTCTCAGGGACTCCCCTGGACAGAAGAGGGCCGACATCGTGTTCAAGGTCTCCCCCAGCGTGGACCAGTTCGCATACCAGTCTTTCACCATATCTCCTGACGGCTACCTCCTCATCAGGAACGATTCCACGCTCCTGTGCTACGGGGACCCGTCCCGCTCGTACGAGGCGGAGGATCTGGAGAAGGCGATCGCCAGGATCCTGTCCGATTCATCCAACGGAAACGTGAATGCGGCAGATGTCCTGCGCGCAGAGTCGAGATACTCGGCCATGTCGGACAGCGGCAGGGCTTCCGTATCCAACTACGCGGATCTCCAGTCGCGCTATCGCACGGTGACCTTCGTCCTCGGAGAGGAGGAGGTGGACGTGCGCTTATTAATCGGATCCAAGGTGCTCGTGCCCCCGGTCAGCATTCCCGACGGGAAATCCGTGACGGGATGGACCTGCGACGGCAGGGCATGGAGCATCGATTCAGACCGCGTAGCAGGCGACATGAGATTGATCGCTATCACAGCCGACTCGTTCGATGTCGAGTTCGATTCGAACGGAGGATCCGATGTCGCTCCCGTGGAGGTCGCTCCCGGACGCCCGCTCGGCTACGTCCCGGAGCCTGTGCGCGCAGGCTACACGTTCGACGGATGGATGTCCGGCGACACGAGATACGTTCCGCAGGAGACCGTCGTATCTTCCGATCTGCTTCTGAAGGCTGTATGGCTCAAGGACAGCACCGTGAAGTTCGATCCGAACGGAGGGACGATCTCCGAAGGCTCCGCGAGCATGACGGTCACGCAGGGAAGGCCGATGGGCGAACTGCCCGTCGCCAAGTTCGCGGGATACACATTCGCCGGATGGTACTCCGACGGCGTACAGTTCACCGCGGAGACGATCTATCCGTACGACAACGGCATCACGCTCAAGGCGAAGTGGGTGGAGAACCAGGCCAGGACCGTGGGAGGGAACGGATTCTACATAACCGGTGACATCCCGGAGGATTTCGAGCTCTCGTTCGCCAAGATGCCCGATGTAACGTCCAAGCAGACCACCATGCTGAAGGATGCTGCCGGGGGAACCGCCGACTGCTTCATGATCGGCCTGTACGGGGACGGATTGGATTCAAGCAAGGAGTTCAAGGTCCAGCTTCCCGTCGGAAAGCAGCTCAACGGGAAGACCGTCGCCGTTCACTATTATATAAGCAACAACAAGGCCCCGTATGTCGAAACGGTCGAGGGGGTCGTCGAAGATGGGGTCCTCGAGGTCTCGATAAAGGGAAGCCCCACGAGGCTCGGGATGGAGTTCGCATTCTCCATTCAGACGGGAACCGATCTGAAGAACCACGAGGTCATGATATGAAAGGCAGGACGATAGCGATAATCGCGCTCGCCGCCATCCTGGTGTGCACCGCAGCCGCGGTCATCGCTCTCGGAGGAGATGGACGGGACGATGCGGAAGCCAAGGTGGTGGACGCCACCGTCTGGCTGGACGGAGGGGGAGAGCCGGAGAAGCTAGAAGGCTCCGGTGCTACCATGTCCGAGATACTCGAATCGGCGCTGTCCGGCCACGATGTCGTCACGAGGAGCAACGGCAATATAGCGTCGATAGACGGCAGGGAGAACGTTCCACGCCAGTCTTCTTGGGCCGTGTTCGTCTGGTCCTCCCCCGGCGGGTGGACGGAATACAAGGGCTCGGATCTCGTGGACGGGATGACGCTGGCTGTCAGGTACTCCGACAGGGTCGTTGCCGAGGACGGAACGGTCTCCTACGAGAAGCCCGATATCCCGGTCAAGTACAAGGTATACTACTTCATCAAGGTCCAGGAGGGCGGGGATTCCACCGACTGGCTCCGCAGGATGCCTCTGTCGGAGGATGTGAAGCAGGAAGGGTTCTGGATCTCCGGAGAGGGGACCAACAACAACGAGGCCCTCGCCGATGCGGTTTCCAAGCTCTATGGCGTCGAAGCCGTCAAGGTCGACGGGACGACTGAATCCCCTGTGGAGGGATCCGAATCCAAGCCGAGGATAAGTTACACCGAGTACGTGGTGGAGGGAAGGCCCGATTTCTTCAAGTACGGCACGAGCCAGGACATGTACGGATGGTTCCTGATGTTCCTCGGGCAGAAGGACACCAAGAATCCGGACGGCTCCTACACGTACTGGACTCAGTTCAGCTACAACCCTGCCGCGAAGTCCCTGGACGACCCCGACTGCTGGGACTACAACGACTGGTCCTTCGGACTCTACGACATCTCCAAGTACCGCTACTTCGGGCTGGTCCTGAAGAGCGGAATGGAGGACGACCGCTCTGGCGATCTGGGAACCCCGTCGGAGATCCCGGAGGGGCTCTGATAGCATGCGGGCCCTCCGCATCAAGCTGGCCGCCTCCGTGGCGGTGATCGCCGCGGTGTTCATCGGCATCGCCGCGGTGGGGACCACCGATGCGGAGGACGACGCCGTCCAGGGGATGATGATAGACTTCGGCTACTGGGAGGTCGAATGGATCGAGATGGCCTTCTCCGACGGGATGGACGGATACGATGCTCTGGAGGCCGCCTGCGACATCAGGGGATACGACCTTGTCTTGCGTGATGACGGCACGATAGGTTCTATAAACGGCCAGTCCAACCTGGAGAACATCTCGTGGAGGATGCTCGTCGCATCCGACGACGGCTCTTGGATCGAAGCCGATCCGACGTCCGTCGATGCTTCCGAGCATCGCATACTGTGCTTCTCCCGCTGCTCCGGCGCCGATACGGCGATGCCCGGAGTCGATGGGACCGGATTCGGATACTACGACTATGCGAAGGACGGCGTATCGATATCCACGGGCGAACCGCTCAGGATCGTCACGCTCGCGCCTTCGGTCACTGAGACCGTCTGCGCGGTCGGCGGCTTCGAATACATAATCGGAACCGATCTGTACAGCAACTATCCGGAGGAGATCGTCGAAGGCAGGAGCGACGGCACGATAGCCGTGACCGGAGGCTACACCGACCCCAACTACGAGTACATAGTCAGGCTCGCTCCCGATATCGTATTCTGCGACGGAGGGGCCGGCGAGCACCTGTCCATGGCGGACAAGCTCCGCAAATCGGGCGTGAGCTGCGTCATGCTGTACAACTGCACCGATGTGGGGACCCTCTACGAGAACATGTGGATCGCAGCATCGGCTCTCGGCCTCTCGGAGAACGCCAATTCCGAGATAAACGACATCCGCCACACGATCGACACGGTGTCGGGGATAGCGGGCATGACCAACAAGAGGGTGTTCTCCGCGCTATCCGCAGACCCGTCGCCGTGGACATCCGGTTCCAACACGTTCATGTCCGACATTATCGCGCTGTCCGGAGGAAGGAACGTCTTCGATTCCCAGTCCTCCAGCTGGTTCATGGTCTCCAAGGAGCAGATCTACAAGAAGCAGCCCCAGGTGATCGTCATCATGTCGACAAGGGAGGTGACCACCCAGGAGAGGTACGAGGAGATACTCGATTCCCTCGATCCGCTGTGGAAGCAGACGCCCGCCTACGAGAACGGCGACGTGTACGTCTTCTCCGGAGCATCCGCAGACATATTCCAGCGTCCCGGACCGAGGCTGTCCGAGGCGGCGGAGCTCCTGTGCAAGTGCCTCAATCAGGAATCCTTCGTCAAGAAGGATCCTCTGGACACCATACCGAAGTACTTCGGAGACGACTACTCGATGTATCTGACCTATCAGGCGGGTGAAGGCGCATGAGGAGAGCTCTCATCGCGATCATCGCCGTCGCCGCATTCGCAGCCGTGTTCGCCGCTCCGGCAGATGCCGAAGAAGGGAGCGGCATGCTCCTCGACTACGGAAACGGCGATACCGAATGGCTCCCCGCAGGGACGGGAACGCTCGCCGAGATCGTCCGCGGAGCCCTCGATTCCGCAGGCATACCGTATGAAGAGAAGGAAGGGGGATTCTCATCGGTCGGAGGGATGGAGGAGCACGAAGTGGGCGGGCAGGCCTGCTCATGGAGGCTCTATTCCTGGAACGGGACCGAGTGGATCCATGCAGATCTGTCCGAGACGGCATCCGGAGCGATTGCGCTCGGATTCTATCCCTCATCTTTCATATCCCCGGTCGAAACCCCAGACGAGAGGACGGCATGGACCATGCATCGCGGCGACTCCGGATCCACCGGGAAGTCCGATTCCTACGGAACCGATTCGCCGGCGACCCCGCTGGAGTGGTACAGGACCTACTCCACGGGATATGTGGATTCGTCCATAATCTCTGCCGGCGGATATCTCTACCACACTACAGGCGGGACATACGGGGCATCCGGATCCGACGCCATGCCGTGGGTGTACTGCATCGACAGGCACACCGGGGAGGAGGTCTGGAGCCACGTGTTCAGGATCGGGCAGGGCTACGAGGTCACATCCCCTCTGGTGGTCGGCGACATGCTCGTCGTCACCGCAACCAACTGGGACGTCTATCTCTTCGACAGGTTCACAGGGGATGTCCTGTGCACCGTCGCCCTGGAGAAGGACTACCCATACGACGACAAGGGCGACATCGCATGGGACGGAAGGACGTTCTACACGGGAGGGACGACTCCCGTCTACGATTCCGGGGCCGTGTACTTCGGAACGGCCGACGGCAAGGTTGTCTCGTACGGCATATCGTTCGATTCCGAGACCGGAGCCGTCGGACTCGAGTTATTGTGGGAATACGTTCCGGATTCGACCTTCGAGGGAGGCGTCTACAAAGGTACGAGGGGCTGTTTCTACTTCCATGCCCCGGTTATAGGCGATGTCGACGGCAGGAGGATGCTCTTCATAGGGAGCTACGAGGGGTACATCCACGCCATAGATGCGGCAACGGGCGAAGGGGTCTGGGTCCAGCGCATGATCGACCTGCGGGAATCCAATGCATTGGAGCCCGGGACGCCCGGATCGGTATCGGGGATCTCCCTGACCTCCGACGGGCGTCTGATCGTCTCCTGCTCCGACGGCGCGATGAGTCCCGAGTACGGGACCGTCAGATGCGTGGACGCGAGGACGGGCCTCGGCCCCGATGGTTCGGAATTCTATTGGGAGCACGTGTTCAAGGCAGGCGGCCCTGTTCTCGTGGAGGACGGGTTCTACTGCTACGGTTCGCCGTCCTACGGCGGCGCCACCGAGCTGCCTTCTGCCGATGGCGGCACCGTACCCGCAGACATGGGCATCTACAAGTTCGATTACGACGGCAGGGTCGTCTGGTGCACCCCCGTCAACCATACGATAAAGGGAGCCGTCACGCTGGCGGACGGCCTCATCTATGCCACAGACTACAGCATCGGCCAGTACTATCCCAACGGAGGCGGCTTGGCAGCCTATTCCGCTGAGGACGGCCATGAGGTCTGGAAGATCAGGCTCGAGCCCTATTCCGACCAGTCCTATTCCATGGTCGCCCCCACGGTGATCGACGGCAAGGTGTATGTGGGCAACGACTACGGAGCGATCTACTGCATCTCGGAGGTCCAGGGCAAGGCCTTCGGGGATGACGGAGAGATAGAGATCGACTCCCCCGGATTCATGCACTGGTCCTGGGCGGTTCTCATAATCGTCTCCCTGCTGGCGATAGCGCTCCTCTACAGGTTCTACCGAGGTTTCCGAAATGGACGATGAAAAGAAGAAAGGATGGATCTCTAAAGGCGTCCACGGACTCCGCAGAGGCATGGAATACGACGGGGACGAGAGCGATATAGACCGCAAGAAGCGCCGCTTCAAGGCGATAGTGGTCTTCGGAGTGGTGATGTCCCTCGTGGCATTCCTGGTGTCGATCTCGATATCATCGGGAGGCATCATCCCTGTGAACGAGGCGCTTTCGGCGCTGGTCTCCTCGATCGGCAAGGGAGGGGAGAATCTCGATCCGGTCGAGAACTACATCTACTATTCGAGGCTGCCGCGCGCCATCGCCGCTGTGGCGGTGGGAGCCGGCCTTGCGATAGCGGGCTGCATGTTCCAGGCCATAATCAGGAATCCTCTGGTGGATCCCTACATCACGGGAGTGTCTTCCGGTGCAGGATGCCTCGCCATCGCGGTCTCCGCCGCAGGCGTGTCGATCCCGTTCATCGATGCGAACTCGCTGTACATCATCCCTGTAGCGGCCATCATCGGAGGTCTTGTGGCCTTCGCTATAACGATGGGGGTCGCAGAGGGTTCGGGAGGCTCAACGACCAACTACATCCTCGCAGGAGTCATCGTGGGATTCGCCTTCTCGTCAGTGCAGACGATATTCCTCACTCTGGACAAGGGGAATCTCACTGATTCCATGTGGTGGCTGTACGGATCGTTCACGCAGATAACCTGGGAGAACGCCTTCCTGGTGTTCATCCCTGCGATGGGGATATCCCTCCTTGCCATGGTATGGGCGAGGGAATTCAATCTGTTCTCGATGGGCGAGGAGCAGGCCAGGCAGCTCGGGCTCAACGTGAGGCTCTTCAAGAGGTCGATGATGGTCATCGCATCCGTTCTGACGGCGGTCTGCGTGGCATTCGTCGGAATCATTGGATTCGTCGGACTGGTCGTCCCCCACGCCTGCAGGATGGCACTGGGAAGCGACCACCGTCTCATCATGCCGGCCTCCATAGCCCTGGGCGCGATGCTGATGCTGTTCTCCGACCTCATCGCGAGAACGGTGATGTCGCCTCTGGAGCTGCCTGTCGGAGCGATAACCGCCATGATCGGAACGCCCGTGTTCGCATACATGCTCATGAGGAAGGGGCGTGAGTACGATGGATGACATCCTGAGCATACGCGGCCTCTGCATGGACTTCGGGGACTTCCATGCCCTGAAGGATATCGACGTATCCCTTGGACCAGGAAGGCTCGTAGGCCTCATAGGGCCCAACGGATGCGGGAAGTCGACCATGATGCGCTGCATCAGCAGGATCTACGAGCCCACGTCGGGGACCATCGAGGTTGCCGGCAAGGATGTATCGAAGCTCAAGCCCGTGGAGGTCGCGAAGCTAGTCGCCACCGTTCCTGCCGAGATGGGCTCTACGTTCAACATGACCATCATGGACATGGTGGTCCTGGGAAGGTATCCGTTCGTGGACCGCCTCTGGTGGGAGACGAAGGAGGATGAGAGGATAACGCGCGAGGCCCTGCGGACGTTCGGACTCGATCCGATACGCAACCGCCAGCTGTCGCTCTGCTCGTCGGGGGAGAGGCAGCGCGCGCTCATCGCCAAGGCGTACGTCCAGGAGCCGAAGCTGATGCTCGTGGACGAGCCTACTGCGCATTTGGATATGAAGTACAAGCTCCAGGTCATGGAGTATCTTCGCAGCATGGCTAGATCGGACATGACGGTGCTCGTCGCGGAGCACGACATCTCGCTCATGGCCCGCTACTGCGACACCTGCATCATCATGAAGAAGGGGGAGATAGTCACGACCGGGGATCCCAAGAAGGTGATCACCGAGGACCTCATACGCGACGTGTACGAGGTCGAATCCCGCGTCGGCCTCGATGCGGACGGCGAGATCTACGTCCTTCCAAAGAGATACATCGAGGACGACGGATGACAGAGGAGACCTTGAGCCTCTACTGCTACCGTTGCGGAAACTCCTGGAAGTCCGAGGGGCGCGCCCCCAAGACCTGCCCCAGATGCGGATCGTCCCGCTACGGGACGCCTGTCAGCCGCGAGGCCGTCTGTCCCCGGTGCGGGGCTGGGTGGAGGCGCGGTTCGATTGACGAGCCGTGCCCCTCCTGCGGATGGACGGGACAGGGAGGCCTCCTCAGATGCAACCAGTGCGACCACGAATGGTCGATGAGGGGCCCCTCACCTCCCAAGAAGTGCCCTGTATGCCGTTCCACGAGGTGGGACCAGCCGAAGCTGCACAGGTTCGCCTGCTACCGCTGCGGGCACGTGTGGCGGAACCGCGCCGAGCATCCCGATCGCTGCCCAGGATGCCAGTCCAAGATGTGGGACCAGCCTGCTCTGAAGCTGCAGTGCCGCAGATGCGGATACAGGTGGATCCCGCGCAGGGGGAGGTCCTCCGACGAGGTGCGCATGTGCCCTTCCTGCAAGTCCCCCAGATGGAACGAGGCTCCGCACATCAGGGAGTGCGCGAGATGCGGATGCATGTTCATGGTGGGCACCGAGGGGGAGCGCTTCTGTTCGGGATGCCGGCACAAGGATGCCGCTTCCGGGAGATGCGCGTTCTGCGGATTCGAGTGGACGGCCCCCTCCGACGCTTGGACTATATGCCCCCGCTGCGGAAAGGCCCGCCCGGTCCCCGGAGCGGACGAGACTACCGAGTTCTGGTCGGACGGCAGGCGCTCCCTGCGCTATGTCTTCTCCGACGGATTCGCGTTCATCTACCTGTGGAACGGATCCTATCCGGTGGCCACCCGCTACGTTCACGAGGTGCTGAGCGAGATGAGGGTTACAGCCGGACAGCTGATGTACATGATGTCGGACCCGAGATGCGCCGACTCCTGGGCCATCCTCGCATCCAATATGGAGGAGCACGGGGAGGACTATCTCGGCAATGTCACGTACTTCACCCGCAGGCTCAATCTCTCGGAGACGGATGCTGCGGTCCTCGCCATCCATTTCACCGGCATGGGTCCGGAGGCGATAGCGATCCGCTTCGGCATGGGCATAGAGGACGTCCGCAGGTCCTTCGACAGGATAATGGCGGCTTATGCCGACTCGGGGATAGTCGTCGACGACTCGATCTTCACCGACGACCCGATATCCCGCTACCGATTCCCCTGCCGGTCCCTTCCGCATCGCATCGCGGCTTACTCATTCCACCGCTTCTGTCCATTCCTCCGTTCTGCGTTTTACCTAGAATACGATAATTTTCCAGATATTATTATAAAACGAATGATGTTGGTAATATCATCCAACAGGAGGAATCCGAACATGATCGGTCTGGAGGTCGAGGATTACGAGTACGGGATGAGGTCCCTCGCCGTGATCGCCGGAAGGAGTGCGAGGTTCCCGACACGGGCATCGGGCAGGACCTCGGGTGTCGGGGCGGTAAACGTGTGCGCACTGTGCGGCTACATGTGGGAGCAGGAGGGCCGCACCAAGCCCGGACGCTGCCCCTCTTGCCGCAGCACGAGATGGGACCGCTACGATCTGAAGAGGCACAAGTGCAACATGTGCTCCTACAGATGGATGAGCGCAGACGAATCCCCGTCGAGGTGCCCCGGGTGCCATTCGCGCCAATGGAGCTTCGATGTGAAGAGGTACGAGTGCGGGGACTGCGGCAGGATCTCCTCTTACAAGATCGGAGGAAGCGCGCCATCCGTCTGCCCCGACTGCGGTTCATCCAACTGGGGATGCGAAAGGATCAGATGCACCTGCAGGAGATGCGGATTCAACGGCACCCTCATCCCCGGCTGCTCGGGCATATGCCCTGTATGCGGCACCGAGATAAGGCCCACCGAGCCCATATCGGCTGCAGTGGACCTGTCCGGGATGGGAGGCACGGCGGCGGGGATCCTCGAGGAGCAGGATGACGAATGCCTGTGCGTCAGGTCACTGATGGCGGAGACGGGCCTGGGGGAGACGGAGGCCAGAGCGGCCTTCATGATAAGGAAGGGGATCGGTGAGGTGCAGGTGTCGCGCACGCTCGGCCTGTCCTTCGACTCGGTGAGGAGGATATCCCTCGCCCTGGAAGGAATCGGCGTCCAACGCGCGGGGAGGGCCGGCGATGCGGCTTGTCGACGATGTCAAGACAGGTCCTGCATGCCGTTTCGGGGATGCGCACATCTACTATGTGATGCACCTCATAGACCGCGAGGGGACACTCAGCCGCGCGAATCTAGCCCGCATGCTGCGCATAGGCGAGGGCAGCGTCAGGACCATCGTCGAAATCCTCCGCAGATGGGGGATGGTCGATGTCAGGAAGACGGGCATCTCCCTCACGGACGAGGGGAGAGGGTTCCTCAACGACATCTCGATGAGGATGGTCGACGTCCCGCAGTCGGAGTATGTCGCAGGGACGTATCAGCAGGGGATCCTCGTCAACGGAGTCGCAGGGCGCATTACAGACGGCATGTCGCAGAGGGACAGGGGCATCATCGCCGGAGCCACAGGAGCATCGGTGTTCTTGCTGAGGGACGGTTCCCTGATAATGCCGATGAATTGGAACATGGACTACCGCGACCCGGATTTTGCAGGCGAGATACGCAGGACGGGAATGTCTGATTCTGATGTTCTCGTCGTCAGCGGCGCAGACGATCCGGATACCGCCGCGGTGTCCGCGATAGCGATAGGATTGGATCTGCTGTGATATCTTGAAGACAGCTTTCGCCGCTTCCCTGTTGTTCCTCCTTCTCGTCGTTGCATCCGCTCCTACCGCGGATGCCGATGCGATCGAATCCTTCGAATCCCCGGACGGTGTCGCATACACTTACATCACGTACGGTTCCGACCATAGCGAGTACAGGGCGGAGATGGCCTCGGCCTCATCCGGAAGCGAGACGGTCATCCTCGCATCGTCCCTCGAGGGGTACGAGGTTCGCGACATAACCGGGAGGCTGGACCTCCCCAACGCCCGCACCGTAGTGGTCCCCGAGTTCGTCGAGAGGATATCGTCCGATGCTTTCGCCGGATGCACCGCACTCGAGAGCGTCCTTTTCATGGGCCCGGTGCCCAGCATCGATGGAGGTATGCCAGAGGGAGTTGTGCAGAGGATGCTGGAGGACGAGAAGATCGCCGAGGAGTCGCCCGACGGCTCTGTCGTGGAGTATCTGATCCTGGGGGATTCGGCCATGGCCGTAGGCGGTAAGCCCTCCGGAACGGGAAGCATCGAAGTAGCTGCAGAGGTGTCCGGAATCAAGGTAGGTTCGATAGGGGCGTACGCATTCGCAGGAAGGGATGCCGCCGACCGCAGCGAGGTCGTTCCGAGGGATGACGTGAAGCGCGTCACCATTCCCGAGGGCGTCGAGGTCCTCAGGGAGAGATGCTTCTACTACTGCGGAGCCCTGCAGTCCGTCGAGATACCGGATTCGGTCCGCCTGATAATGGACGAATCCTTCCGCGCATGCACCTCCCTGAAGAATGCTGAGATCCCGGGGGGCACAGAGTATCTGGGCTTCGAATCGTTCCGCCACTGCACACAGCTGACTTCGATCTGCATCCCCGATTCGGTCCGTTTCATCGGAGAGGGAGCGTTCAAGGTCTGCAGGTCCGCATCGTCGATCTCCGTAGGGGAAGGCCTGCATGAGATCGGGGACTGGGCGTTCGCATACTGCTCTTCGGCCACGAGGGCCGAACTGTCGGACTCCGTGGAAGCGATAGGCTCATCGGCCTTCTATCTCTGCACCTCCCTGAGGGCATTCGAAGCGGGTTCGGTGGAATCGATCGGAGAGGATGCGTTCTTCGGATGCGCCGTGCTCTCGTCGTTTGAGCCCGGCGATTCCCTGGAGGATATCGGAAGGGGCGCATTCAGGGAATGCTCGTCCCTGCAGAGCTTGCGCATGCCGGAGACGCTGCTCTCAATAGGAGACAAGGCGTTCGCTTACTGCACGGGTCTCGAGGACGTCTATTTCTACGGAGACATGCCCGATTTCGGAAACGCGGTATTTCTGAGCTGCGACGCCACGGTCCACTGCACAGAGGAGCATGCGGATTCATGGAAGGGGTATGAAGGCGTTGTGGCGGATTCCGATACCGGGGCGTCGTATGCTTTCATGCTTGCAGTCATTGCAGCAGTCGCATCGGCCGTCGTTATCGTGATGATGATCAGGAGGATGAGATGATGAGGATAGCTCCAGATTCGCTTCGCGCCAAAGATCCGTATCCGGATGCGCATATGTTCATGGCGCTCTGGTCGCTCTATGGGGGCATCGACGGGGACGAGGCCTTCGTGCCTCCGATGCATCTCGACGAGGTGCATAATTCCATGGTAGAATCGGGATACAAGACTCCCGAAGGCCGTCAGACCGATCTCGGCAGGGCCGTATGGGATTCCATACCTGTCAGATTCGCCGGAGGCGTCGAGACGGTATCGGGACATACATTGTACGTCGCGGTGATTCGCGGTGCGGATCTGGATCTGCTCGACCGTATCGGTTCGGACTGCATTCTCGGAGAGAACACCGGCGGCCTCAGCGTCTCAGGGGCAAGGGATGCGGAGGAGGCTGCAGCGGTCGGCTTCGCCATGGGTTCCTGCAGGATCCGTGAAGGCGATGCGGTTCTAGCCGTTAGAGGCGACGGGGAGGACTGCGTCGAACGCATGATGACCGCGGCTATGGCGGTAGCAAGCTATCCGACAACATAATCTGGTCCTCAAGTGTCTTGGAGGGATCCCCTCTCGATTGCGTGGGGTGACAATCGATCAGGCGATCCTTCCGGCATTCGCATCCGATAATGCGTATCCGTCGCCGTTCATCACCGAATCGATCCTCGCCCTGGGGACTTGATTCCAGAACGCCATGCCGATGAGGATCACACGTCCCTCCATCCCGTTGTAGTACTCCCTGTCGTGGATCTGTTCGAATGCCTCGTCGACGCAGGCATCCAGGTTTTTCTTCCCGGCAGCGACTTTGAGTTCGAATATGATGTACGGATTCCCCGGGATTTTCGGGCTCAGAAGGATGTCCACCCTGCCTTGTCCTTCGTGGGCTTCGACCTTCACTCTGTATCTGCCGGACAGCGCATGGATGAGGGTCATCACGACGGCCTGATACGTGCTCTCGTGAAGATTCAGATAGCTGGCTCCGGTCATTATCCTGATAAGAACCCTCTCCATCGCCTGGGCGTCACATTCGATAATCGCCCTGTTGAACTGGATGAAATCGTCCATGTCCACAGGATACACCTCGTCCATGAGTCCGTTGACCAGTTCTCTGACTTCTTCGTTGGGGATGGACAGTTCGTATTGTCTGATTCCGCGCAAGTCCATTTCATCAGTCGACACAGCTTTCAGATATCCGGACATCACCATCAGGCTGTAGAGCGGCTTTCCGGTTTTTCTGATGATCTCATAAGGGAAGCCTTCCATCAGATCCGAGAGGATGGTACCGCCGGTGACCAGTTTCATGATCTCCGTGTACTTCTCGGAGGTTATGCTCTTCAGGAGGTCTCTGATCAGCACATCCTTTCCGCTACCTACCCAATACGGTCCTTCTTTGCACCTTTTGGATACGAAGTACATGATGCTGTACGGATTGTAAACATCGGCATTTCCGAAGCGGTATCCGTCATACCATCTCTTGACCGTATCGAATCTGTCTCCGTAGCCGTAATCCGCCAGAATCTTCCTGACCTCCGATTCGGTGAATCCGAATCTCTCATCCGATCTCTTGGAGAATACATTGTTCACTACGATGCTCAGGTCGGAGAAGATGCTCTGTTTCGCGAACTGCATTACGCCGGTGATGTAGACCATGCCTCTGTAGGGGTTCCCTTTGATCGAGGCGTACATGAGTTCTCTGAGGAACGACATCATGGGCTCATGCGATTCGGTGCCGAACGCGTCTGATACCGCAGCATCGTATTCATCGATGAGGATGATGGGTTTCACTCCGTATTCATCCATCAGGGCCAGGGAAAGCCACTGCACGGCGGTGATCAGATCCTTCTCCTTCACGCTCCCGTCATCCAAGGTTTCGAATATCCTTTTTACAGGTTCTCTCAATCCGGCGGTTCCGATAAGATGGCGATGGGGTTCGAAACAAAGGCTCATCGCATTCCTGATGCCGTCGATGAATCTATCGTACGTGTTGGCCTTTGCTCCGCCCAGGTCCAGATGGATCACCGGGAATTGGTTCTTATACCTTTCATACTCCGGGTAATCAGAAATCGCCAACCCTTCGAACCATGAGTTTCCCCTATAACGGATGTTGAAGAACGCGTCCAGCATAGACAGGTTGCTTGTCTTGCCAAATCTGCGGGGACGGACGAACAGATAGACTCCTACATCGTTGGAACCTAGGATATCCTTAATCAGGAGGGTCTTGTCGACATAGTACTTGTCTTTCTCGCGGAGCTCCGCAAACGACATTCCCCCGAGGTCTATCTGCTTCATGCAATCATACATCCATTGGGGACAGATAAGCATTCGTAGAATGTTCCTGATTTCCGTAGCACCATGCGATGGCAGGGATGATCATCGCTCTGGAAATGAAAGCGCCCTCTCATCCTGCAGCGGTGTCGATGGAAATAGGTCGCCGATTCCCAGTCGATGAGAACCGGCGGAATTTCCCGTGCTGATGATGTCTCAGCGGTCCAGCTCAGCTCTGACCGACCTCACGAACTCCTCCACGTACGGGACGGAGTCCCTTCCGTGCTCTGCGACCATCCTCACGATGGCCGAACCGACGATCGCGCCGTCGGCGATGTCCGCCATCCTTCTCGCCTGCTCCGGATTCGAGATCCCGAACCCGATGGCGCAGGGTATGTCCGTGGACCTCCTCACAGCGGCGATCATCGATTCTATGTTGGAGCTGAACTGCGTCCTCGTTCCGGTGACTCCCAGCGATGACACCACATAGAGGAATCCCTCCGCATGGGACGCGATCATCGATATGCGGTCCTCCGATGTCGGAGCTATCATCGAGATGAGCTTGACCCCGTGCCTGGTGCAGTACTCCTGGAGGTCGTCCTTCTCCTCGTATGGGAGGTCGGGGACTATGACCGCGCAGATCCCGGCGTCCTCGCACCTCTGCAGGAACCTCTCCCTTCCGTACACGAACACGGGGTTGAAGTAGGTCATCACGAGCATCGGGATGTCGAGGTCCCTCCTGATGCGCATCGCCATGTCGAAGATGTCGTCGGTGGTGGTGCCGGAGGACAGCGCGCGTACGTCCGCGTTCTGTATGACGGGGCCTTCCGCGATGGGATCCGAGAACGGTATCCCGAGCTCTATCAGGTCCGCCCCGGCGGCGGCCATGGCACGGACAAGCTTCTCGGTCGTCTCGATGTCCGGATCGCCGCAGGTGACGAAGGGGATGAACGCCTTGCGGGAGAACACCCTCTTCATGACTGCATCCGAATCAATCATGGATGTCCCTCCCTCTGTATCTGGCGATGGCCGCGACGTCCTTGTCCCCGCGGCCTGAGAGATTGATGACCATCAGATCGTCCTTGGACAATGTCGGTGCGAGCTCCCTGGCGTACGCGACGGCATGGGAACTCTCGATGGCGGGTATTATCCCTTCCGTCCTGGACAGGTACTCGAAAGCGGATACCGCCTGATCGTCCGTCACGGCCACGTACTGAGCGCGGTCCAGGGATTTCAGGTAGGCGTGCTCCGGACCGACCCCCGGGTAGTCCAATCCCGCCGAGATGGAGTACACGGGGGCGATCTGCCCGTATTTGTTCTGGCAGAACAGCGATTTCATGCCGTGGAAGACCCCTTCGGATCCCCTGCTCATGGTTGCGGCATGCTTGTCCGTGTCTATGCCCTTGCCTCCCGCCTCGCATCCGATCATCTTCACGCCAGGGTCGTCAATGAACGGATGGAACAGGCCGATCGCATTGCTCCCTCCGCCGACGCATGCAAGCAGGTAATCGGGCAGCCTGCCCTCCTTCTCGGCCATCTGCGCCTTCACCTCGCGTCCGATGACGCTCTGGAACTCGCAGACCATCTCGGGGAACGGATGGGGGCCCATGACCGTACCGATCACATAATGCGTGTCGTCGACCCTCTTGGTCCATTCGCGGAGCGTCTCGTTGACCGCATCCTTCAGTACCCCGGTGCCTTCCTTGACGGGATGGACCTTGGCTCCCAGGAGCTCCATCCTGTAAACGTTGAGGGCCTGGCGCTCGACGTCGTGGACGCCCATGAAGATCTCGCACTCCAGTCCGAGGTACGCGGCGAGCGTGGCAGTGGCCACTCCGTGCTGTCCCGCCCCGGTTTCCGCGATGACGCGCTTCTTGCCCATCTTCTTGGCGAGAAGGCACTGTCCGATGACGTTGTTGATCTTGTGTGCTCCGGTATGGTTCAGATCCTCTCTTTTCAGGTAGATCTTCGCGCCGCCGAGGTCGCGGGTCATGCGGTCGGCGTAGTAGAGCATGGACGGTCTTCCGGTGTACTCGTGGTTCATCCGGTCCACCTCGGCCATGAAATCAGGGTCCTTCACATATCTGTGGTAGGCCTCGTCGAGTTCGATGACCGCATTCATCAGGGTCTCCGGGACGTATTGCCCTCCGTATTCCCCGTACATGCCGTCTTCTGTCATGCTATTGGCTAAGGATGAGCATTATATGTATTTTCTGTTCATTGATGAACATTATTATCCATCTGTAAAGCGACCTTCATGACGCCGTCGAGACGTTCCGAGAAGATGCGGTATGCCTTCTCCACTTCCGAGAACGGCATGGTGTGCGTTATCAGAGGCCTGGCGTCGATCCTGCCGTCGGCGATCATATCCATGATCTCGCCGCAGTGGCAGGCGTCCACGCCTCCGGTCTTGAAGACGAGGTTCTTCCCGTACATATCTGGGAGAGGCAGCGTCTGCGGAGAGCCGTACATGGCGACGATTACGACGGTCGCGTTCGGTCTAGCGATCATCCATGATGAGCGGAACGATTCGGATGTGCCTCCTGTTTCTATCACCACGTCTGCACCGCGGCCCTCTGTAAGTCCTTCGATGAAGGCAACCGGATCCTCCCTGGAAGGGTCGCATACGGCATCCGCGTAACTGTGTTCGAGCGCGAAATCGAGCCTTCCGCTGTCGGGATCGAGCATCGCTATCCTTCCGGCTCCGCGCGCACGCGCCATCATGGCGCAGCATGCTCCTGTGGGGCCGGCACCGATCACCGCGACGACATCCCCTTCAGAGATCCCTCCGATGTCAGCAGCCCAGTATCCGGTCGAGAGGAGATCCCCTGTGAGGAGGGCGGCTTGATCAGAGACCCGTTCGGGTATCGGAGTCAATGCGTTGTCGGCATAGGGGATCCTGGCATACTCGGCCTGCCCTCCGTCGGAGACGCACCCCAGGTTCCAGCCGCCGTGCGCATCCGTGCAGTTGTTCACCCATCCGTGTCTGCAGAAGTAGCAGCAACCGCAGAACGTCTCGCAGTTTACAGCCACCCTGTCTCCGGGCTTCACATTCGAAACGAGGTCCCCCGTATCTTCAACAACGCCGACGAATTCGTGACCCAGGACGATCCCGGGAAGCGCCTTGGGTACATTCCCGCCGATTATGTGCAGGTCGCTGGTGCAGATGGAGGCCATCGTGACTTTGATGATAGCATCTCTTCTGTCGAGCAGAACCGGCCTATCCCTCTCTTCGATCCCGATCTCTCCGGGGCAGGTGTACACCAGGCATCTCATAGGAGGATTATGCACGTGGGGATATATCCCAGATGGGAGGTCTCTGAAGCCGATTCAGCGCATCCGAAATACGGTGCTACCTATAGTTTATATAGCATCGCAGGATTTCCGAACACAAGCACAGTCGAGGACGGTGCCTTTTTCCATCACTAGATAGGAGATTGACCATGACTGAGGAGACTCTTAAGACCGGCACGACCACAATCGGACTCAAACTGAAGGACGGAGTCATACTGGCTTCGGATCAGAGAGCCACGATGGGCAATATCATCGCCCACAGCGATGTACAGAAGGTCTACCAGCTCGCCGACAACATCGGCATGACCATCGCCGGAGTCGTCGGAGACGCCCAGCTCATGGTGCGCTACATGCAGAGCGAGATCTCCATTTATTCGATGAAGAAGGGCTCCCCCATGTCGGTCACCGCGGCCGCCACCCTCGTCGCCAGCGTCATCCGCCAGGGATTCTACCTCGGACTCATCGTCGGAGGATACGACAAGACAGGAGGGCACATCTTCAGCATCGACGGTGCCGGAGGATACATCGAGGACAAGTACTGCTCCGTCGGATCCGGGTCCGTCTTCGCTCTCGGAGCACTCGAGTCCAGCTTCAAGGAGGATATGTCCAAGCAGGAAGGAATCGATGTGGCTATCACCGCCCTCAACGCCGCGAGGAGGAGGGACAACTGCACCGGAGACGGCATGCTCGTGTCCTACATCGGTCCGAACGGCTATGAGCAGATCTCCCGCGAGGAGATCGTATCGCGCTGCGGGGACCTCGGGTTCAAGTTCCCCAACTGATCACGGTCATCCAAACCTCTTCCAAATCTTTTCAAACCGTTTTTCTTCAAATTTCATCAATCATGACAGCAGGTCATCCCCATGAATGTCGATAGACTGTTCGATTCGTTGAGAGAGGAGGTAACACGCGCCCTTCCTCCCGACGTGAAGGTCAAGGAGATCAAGTTCGAGGGACCCTTGGTGGTCCTCTATACGGACGAGTACGAGAAGTTCTCCGCCAACGATTCCATAGCCAGGATGCTGGCCCAGACCATCCATCGCAGGGTGGACATACGCCCCGATCCCTCGGGCCTCGAGGATCCGGCCAAAGTCGAGGAGAAGATACGCTCGATGATCCCCGAGAAGGCCGAGATCTACGACATCAACTTCCTCGAGGAGACCGGAGAGGCCCACGTCGAGGCAATCAATCTTTCAGAGGTCGTCGGCAAGGAGGGGAAGCTGCTTGCCGACCTCCGCAAGGAGACTGGATGGAACGTGAAGGTCATCCGCGCCCCTCCGATACCGTCCAAGACAGTCTCGGACGTCAGAGGATACCTGAGGGCCAACCAGAAGGAGCGCCAGGACATGCTCACCTACGTCGCCCGCCGCATCGCGAGGCCGAAGCTCGAGGGCGAGCAGTGGGTCAGGGTCACAGCCATGGGAGGATTCAGGCAGGTAGGAAGGTCCGCCTCCCTGCTCACCACCCGCGAGAGCAAGATCCTCATCGACTGCGGTCTCGATCCGTCGTCGGACAATACTCCTTATTTCGGCATCCCCGAGGCTCAGCCTCTCACCGATCTCGATGCGGTCGTCATCACCCATGCGCACCTCGATCACTGCGGAACCCTTCCCGCATTGTTCAAATACGGCTACAAGGGGCCTGTCTACTGCACTCCTCCGACCAGGGACCTCATGGCCCTGCTCCAGCTCGACAACATCAAGCTGGGCTTCGGGGAGAACAAGAAGACGCCCTACGAGGCGCAGCATGTGAGGCAGGAGATCCTCCATACGATCCCTCTGAAATACAACGAGGTCACGGATATCGCGCCCGATGTCCGCCTCACGTTCTACAATGCGGGCCACATCCTTGGATCCGCGATCGCCCACTTCCATGTAGGGGAGGGGCTCCATAACGTGGCCTTCTCCGGAGATACGAAGTACGAGAAGACATGGCTTTTCAACCCCGCCAACACCAGATTCCCAAGACTCGAGACGCTCGTCATGGAGTCCACCTACGGAGGCCACAACGACATGCAGCCCTCGAGGACGGATGCATCAGAGCAGCTGGGCTCGTATCTGCAGCAGGCGGTCGAGCACGGCGGCCACGTCCTGATCCCCGTCTTCGCAGTCGGAAGGTCGCAGGAGGTCATGCTCGTCATAGAGGAGCTGGTCCGCACCGGCAAGATCCCCAAGATAAACGTCTGGCTGGACGGTATGATATGGGAGGCTACCGCCATCCATACCGCGTATCCCGAGTATCTGAACAGCCAGCTCAGGACGCAGATCTTCCAGCAGAACAACAATCCTTTCCTCTCGCCCATATTCAGGAGGGTGGAGACCGCCGATATGAGGGAGGAGATCTGCCATTCGCCCGAACCATGCATAGTGCTCGCCACGAGCGGTATGATGTCGGGCGGACCGGTAATGGAGTACTTCCGCGAATGGGCAGACGATGAGAAGAACTGGCTCCTCTTCGTCGGATACCAGTCCGAAGGATCCATCGGCCGCACCATCCAGAGGGGCAGGCCGGAGATCACCCTCAACATGCGCGGAAAGCCCATCACGCTGAAGATCAAGATGCAGAGGGAGACCGTGGACGGATTCTCCGGACACTCCGACAGGAAGCAGCTTATGCGTTACATCGGGTCTCTCGATCCGAAGCCCGACAGGATAATCATCGGGCACGGAGACGACCGCAAGTGCACCGATCTTGCATCCTCGATCTACAAGAAGTACAACATCGAGACCAAGGCCCCGCAGAATCTCGAGACCATAAGGCTCAGATGAGAGCCTGCCCCGTCCTCTGCAGGGCGGGGTCGGTCAAACCTCTGCGAATGGAGGTCGTTTCGAGCGCTTTAAGAATCGAAGGGTTCTGTTAGATACGATAGCATCTATAGAGACGAGGTCTTTCGATCGGTTAAGTTGCGGACATTGACGATGATACAGGCTGAAATGTCTATAGACGGGCTTTCATTCGTGGCAGGAGGTTCTACGATGGAACCGTTGCCGGGACACAGCCATTTCGTTTTGCAAGAGGGCTTGTCAGGTCTCTCGGATCGGTCCATTGAATCGACATCTCATGAACGTTCATTCCTATGAGAATGGTCGGATTCTGAATACAATAGGTTCATTGATATCCGTTCACGACATATCCCGTGCCGGAGGAGAGGAGAAATGAAAGCGCTGCCGATAGGATACGACGATTTCAAAGAGCTGAGGGACAGAGGACTGTACTATGTCGACAAATCCGCTCTCATAGATCAGATCCTGTCATCACAAGCCAAGGTCCTTCTCTTCACCCGTCCCAGGCGCTTCGGCAAGTCCCTCAACCTCAGCATGATGGACGCGTACCTCAATTCGAGGTACGCGGATGATCCGGACCGCTTCTCCGGCCTTGCCGTTTCCGAACTCCGTCCGGATGATTCCGAGAAGAACTCCAACTTCATCATCAAGCTCAACTTCAAGAGATTGAATACGAAGACATTCGAAGTGTTCTTGGAATCGTACAGAAAGATCATGAGGTCGCTCTTCGAGACGTTCGATGAATTGTGCGGATCCGAGAGACTGACTCCCAGTCTCAAAAATTATTACGAAGCCGTTTTCGGAGGCACAACTGATTATGATCTTCTAGCGAGTGCAGTGATGTATCTCTGCGAGATGGTCGATCGCCACTATGGGAAGAAGCCTATCATCCTGATAGATGAATACGATCATCCCATGAACGACACCTACGGACGTGAAGATGTCCATGAAGATGTGAAATCGTTCTTGAGAGATGTTCTCGGGAACGCTCTCAAGAGCAACGAGCATCTGGGATTCGCAGTGCTCACAGGAGTCATGAGGATCTCGAAGGAGAGCATATTCTCCGGCCTGAACA
>ERZ808242.267-NODE-267-length-39204-cov-7.620348_pt1 | contig 39204 bp, 39 predicted proteins | sample MGYA00521244_ERZ808242 | MGnify/ENA primary metagenome ERZ808242 (study PRJEB31516, sample SAMN03275573) | gut metagenome | biome: mammalia-associated habitat; material: feces | host: Papio cynocephalus | place: Kenya | collected 2012-07-27 ... | reverse complement strand
TTTTTTAGCCATTTTCAGTTGTCAAAGTACAGGTTTAATTTTTCATTTTAGGGCTGCTTATGAACCAAGGGTAGCAGAAGGTATGTCCCATAAATGACACTTTTGTAAAAGTAAGCAAAAAAAATCCCCGCCATACATTTCTGTATAGCGGAGACTTTCCGTTTTAGCACCCATTTACAAGATTCTTTATTCTGCCCATTTATATCGCAATTTGTAGTTGCTAAACTGACGATAATCTAATTTTTTCTCCTTTTGTAATCTTCCAATTACAATATATGGCATAACATTTTGTGATACCGCAAAGCTTTTGATGGATTCTATTTCATAATTTTTCCCTGCAACGAAGATTTGATAATCTGTTTCCGAAATTAATTTATTACTTGCAAATCGATCTGCTGCATTTTCTTTCTCAATATAAGAAGATCTATCCTTGCCGGAATATCAGCTCCGGCGTACTGCTCTACTATATTTGCTCCGCCGCTCATCTCTTACTCCTTTGCTTTGATGTTCGACCATGCTTTAACCGGTTATTACTTGTCTTGTTGTCCTTGACAAGTATTATTCTATCTGGAATAACCGGAAGTATCAGCGCCCCATCCGGCAACAAAAGTTGCCTGTGAGGAAACTTTACATATAATAATATATGAAGCTTTTCTGCATATACTATCTTTATATCTTTCTGCAAAACAAAATAGTTTTATTTTTGTCTTGTGTATAGAACGCATTTAATATATAATTGTTTTATAGATTGGAGGTTTGCTTATGAATAGAGATACTCTGAAACAGATCATGGTTGATCAGAAGGATATTTACTTAAACAATCCATTAATTGCCAGACATTATCCTTTGGAAGAAAATATAAACTATTGCTTTGTCGGCATCAGAAGATGTGGCAAATCCTATATGATGTATCAGCAGATACAGACCTTACTTGAAAAGAAGGTCCCTTTATCCCAAATTGTCTATGTGAATTTCGAAGACGAACGTCTTTTGGAAATGACAGCTGATGATTTGAATACCATCCTGGAAATAGGGCTTGAGCTTTCGGGAGCAGGTAATAAGCCATATTTATTTCTTGATGAAATACAAAATATTGACGGATGGGAAAAATTCGTACGCAGAATTGCAGATATGAGATATAAAATAAGTATCACCGGAAGTAACAGCAAAATGCTCAGCAGTGAAATTGCTTCCACACTGGGTGGACGATTCGTGATTATGAATATATATCCTTACTCCTTTGCCGAATACCTGATTGCGAACGGTAAGGAAAAGAATTACCTGGATACCATCAGTACAAGTGATAAAGCGGAGCTGCTTGCACAGTATAATGAATATGTTACTTACGGTGCATTTCCTGAACTTGTGGAAATCAAAAATAAAAGAACCTTCTTAAGCAGCATATATCAGACAGTTTATCTCGGCGATATTATTACAAGAAATAAGATCACAAATGACTTTGCAGTTAAGCTTATATTGAAGAAAATAGCTGAATCCATTACCAAACCATTATCCTTTACCAGACTAACTAATATCGCAAAGAGTGCCGGAACTTCCCTTGGCAAACAGACCGTCATAAACTATGTGGGATATATGAATGATTCCTATCTCATATTCCCTCTGTCAAATTATGCTGCAAAGCTTGTGGAAAAAGAGACTTCCCCTAAATACTATTTCATGGACACCGGTCTTGTAGGTCTGATGCTTTTGGACTGTAAATCTGCGCAATTAGAAAACCTTGTAGCTATAGAACTTGTCAGACGCTATGGTATGGAAAATGTCTTCTATTTTGAAAACAATGTGGAGATTGATTTCTATGTTCCTGATAAAAAGCTTGCTATTCAGGTATCACTGCAGGTTCTCGATGATATGGATACACGGGAGCGTGAGACCAGAGCTTTTGTAAAACTTCATAACTTTATTCCAGATGCAAAATGCCTTATTATTACAAATAGCGAGGAAGCATCTATAGAATGTGACGGAATCCCGATTTCAGTACTTCCTGCATGGAAATGGCTTTTGGAAACTCCATAAATAAATTTGAGCTTACCCGTATGATCAGGTAAGCTCTTTTATTACTACGACTAACTATCTCCACGCTGAACCAGCAAAGCAATCTGCTTTTTTGCCAATTCTCTATGTTCCGGTCTCTTGATCTTTTCAAGCATTCGAATCATTTCATCCATCCAATCATCTGCCTCCACATCACCAAGAAGCAAATAATTCGGTGTAGTATGAAGAGCTTTTGCAAGTTCCACAAGTACACTTGATGGTATGTCGTGAAGATCCTTCTCATATTTACAGATTGTGGTTTTCTTCATATATAACATTGCAGCCAGAGTTTCCTGGGAATAACTCATCTCTTTTCTGCATTCTCTGATTCTTGCTCCTATCCTCTGTTCATAATCCATTGCGCTACGCCGTTTTTATAGTATCCGTAAACTGCTTTGGTGTAAAAATGATCATATCCACATCCAGGTCCGAGAATTCATCTGCCTTTACCTCTGTTCTTACAGAAGAACCGATAGCGACGACGGCTTTTAAGTTTTCACATCTAAAAAATCTGTCCCGGCAATTTCTTTTTTTCTTTGTAAGGAAAGTTTTGGTCAAACTCTTCCGCTTCCTGCTCATCAATGAGATAGCCTTCCGGTGTTGCATATTCTCCGGTAATTCCGTCAAAATATCCAGGGATCAGTTCCCTGCACAGGAAAAATGATGCATCTTCCCCCTCGGGCAGGCCATGATAACGGATTCCGTACTCGCTTGCCTCCTTAAAGCCGCTCTTACCGTAAAAATCAATATTTCCTTCAAAACATAATGCACCGCACCCAAGTGCTGCTGCCTTCTCCAGGGAATAATCCAGCAGGATTTTCCCATATCCTTTCCGTTTATATTCGTTCCTGATGCAGATTGGGCCCATGGTCATAATAGGAATACTTCTTCCGTCATCTGATGTAATTGCTGTTCTCATAAACATATTCTGGCCAATGAGTTCGCCGTCCCGATACATAACAAAATCAAGTTCCGGTACAAACGCCGGATTATTTCTCAGCCGGTGAAGAACATAATGTTCCAGGCATCCCGGACGGTATACATTCCAGAAACTGTCCCTTACCAGATTTTCTACTTTCCGGTATTCACTTTTTTCCTCTAATCGAATGACTATATTATCCTTCATCACCTAATTCTCCTTTATTTCCATTCCTGTACCATGTTGTTTATTACGGTTTCGAATTCTTCTTTTATCTTTTCCTTATCGTCAGCGCCATCATAAATACTGTAGTAGAGATACATGATCGCATAAAATCCGGCTGCTTTGTCCTTTGCCTTCGTCATCCCCATGCTCTCGAATAAATCTTTCACATAGGAAACCGGTTTTCAGGCATTTTCTCTTTGCCCTCTTCCGACATATCATAATCCGATGCCTGCGCACTGTCCTGCTGCTCCATCCGCTTCACAATACTGTCGAAAATATCCCTTTTGCTTTGGTAATGGCGGTATAACGCCCCTTTTGTCATAGCAAGTTCTCCTGCAATCTGGCTGACGGAAACCGCCTCATAGCCATCTCTGGCAAACAGATGCAAGGCCACAATTAATATTTCTTCTTTTCTGTATCCGTATAAAGCGAATCCAACGTAAGTAATACAACATCCTCATCTGATAGTGTTTGGAACCAGTCAGTGTATCCGGACAACGAAAAGAATATATATTTTGAAACTTTATATTTAGCGGTAATTAACTTTCCTCTGCCGATCAATGTATCATAAACACCCTTATCAATCTTTTCATTTTTAAATTTACATTCTCCGATAACAGCCTTTTTTTCTATCTCCGATAAGGCAACAACATCGATATCTGCAGACTGAACTTTTGCTTCTCCGTTTTTATCTGTAATGTTTTCTACTCCCCACCAAGTACCAACAGAGGTAATAAAACAGCCATATTCCCCTGTGATTCCTTTCATTAAAGTATAGTATCTGCACATTTCTTCAAAAACTGCGCCCATGAAAGAATGCAGCACCGGTTTAACCACCTTAGTATAATAAACTTCCCCCTGTCCCATCTCAATGACGCTGGTCGCCTTTGGAATAAACTCATACCAGAACTTAAACATAAAGTCTTTCAATACATATTGCGTCTTCTTTTTATTATTTTCTTCGGTAATGCATTTCTTCTTTTCAATTAGCCCCATATTCATCAGTTTTTCTAACGAATATAAAACCGTCTGATTTTTTTCACCAATTTTCGATGCTATGATATTGAGTGAATTCTCGCCGGATGCAATTTGTTCAACAATATTGTTTACAAGTGATATATCGGAAAATTCCTGCGTCAAAAGATTTCTTGTTTCATCATACAAATATCCATCCGTCTTAAAAAACAACTTTATGATGTTTTCGTCAAGGCTCTTTTTCGGATCAATCATGGAAAGGTATTTAGCAACACCACCGGTAATTCCATAGCAGATGGCTTTATCCTCATTAGAATAATTCGGAACAAACTTTGCTGCATCTAAATAATTGAAGGATTCTAATTTTATTTGAGAGTCTCGTCGTCCAAACAAAGGGCTCTTTTCACTGAGAACTTTCTTCTCCATAAAGCTAAGCGCAGAACCACATAAAATCACTTTAAGATTCTTGTCATTCCATACCCGATCTATATATTTCTGCAATACAGAAAGAAGAGCCTCATCCTTTTCGGCCCAATATGGCAACTCATCTATGACAAGGACAATCTTCTCCTCACCAATACTTTTATCAATAAAATCAAATACAGCCTCGAGGGAATTAAAACTGATATTTTCTACTCCCGGCATGAACAGATCTATTACCTGCTTTGAAAACAATTCAAGATTTCTGTTTTTTCCAACTTTTGTAGCCGTGTAAAAAATTGTCTTCTTATCTTTGACAAATTCTGCTATAAGCGTAGACTTTCCAATACGTCTGCGTCCATATATAACCGTCATTCCAATTCCGTCTTTTTCATAAAATTCTTTTAATGATTCAAGCTCTCTTTCTCTTCCTATAAACATATGAAGCTCCTCTGTGTTTATTCAAATCTTTTTTATTCAAATTGATTTTAACAAAATTATTTTGAATAAAATATACCATATTTTTTCCGTGAAATCAATCATTTATTCTTCCTATCATCTCTCATATCAAAAAGAAAGGCAGTATTTTCCTCAATTCCGCAATTAACCCTGCTATATCCTTTTTTACTCTCTTATATCCTTCTTCGTCTTTATCCTTCCCATTCATATATAATTTACGGTTAATCTCAACCATTACGGACAATACGCGCCGTTCGCGCTTGTAATATTTTTCCGGAACGATGGAGCCCGAAAACGGACGATTGATTTCTACTTCATAGCCCTGCTTTTTGAAATAATCGTACATAAAGTATTCTAACCATGCGGGCGTGTGATACCCGTCCGTCCCGATGCATATATCCGGTCTGTGTTCTTCCTGCGCAATCTCATACGGAAGCGGACTGGGATAAAAGGAGTGACCATCTATAATCAGGCAATACCCGTATTTTTCCAGCATGCCTGTAACAGCCTCCTCAAACATACGATGGTGCCGGTCATAATAGTTTAAGAGTATCTCTTCTTTATGCTCATCGGGAATTCTCCTAAGCTCACTACAATCCGAACAGGAAGTATAAACAGCCCCCATTCCTCTCTTTGCCATAATTTCTTTCTCATCATCCCGGAACCTCTCCGGATCACATACTAACCGCGATACCGGAAATCGCAGCATCTCGCAATCGGCATTAAATAAATCATCTGTAAAATGATCGGTCATTACCATAAGCTCGTGCTCTAAATTCGGTGTAACAAAATATTGTAATTCTTCTTTTGGAATGTATTTCGCTGAATGCGGCACATGAATCAGGATCGGATCTTTCTTTTGCATATTGGGCCTCCTTTTCTACAAAGAGGCCACTTAAGACATCTTTTCCATGAACAAAAATGCACGAAAAAGACCCATCGTCCCGATGGGTCCGGAGAATTCCATATATCCCATCGATCAAGCTTTGGCACCTTACCATTGGCAGGTTGCCGTACGGTCACAGGGCTTGTCCCTCGCGCACTCTTCATAGGTTTTTTATTTTATTAAGCATATCACACTTTTTTAAATTTGTATTTACCTTTTCCGTAACCGGATACAGGTTCAATAATATCTGCCTGTATCAGATTTGAAAGAAATTTGGATACTGAGAAATTGCTGCCTCTTTGGAAAATCACATTTTCAATGTCCACATTCTTTCTTTACACTATATTCTAATCCATTTTTTTAATAAATGCCTTAATCATAAATGCACAGAAATACGGAAATGTATATACATTGTTTGTATATCCAATATTAAAATCACCAAGCTTAATTCCGTTTTTTATATCACTGTAATTTTCATTTTTTATCAGTGAAGCCAAGGATTTTGATCTGTCATTGTTTGATTTAACTTCTATCGGTAACAATTCACTTTTAGATCTGACAAAAAAATCCTCCTCTAAAGTTGAATTCTCTTTCTTATAATAAAATAATCCTAATCCCTGTTTAACAAATGCTTCCGCCACAAAGTTCTCATACAACGCACCCTTATAAACACCAAGGTTCTTATTTACACGTAAATCCTCCTGTGCCTCTTCATCAAGTGCAGAAATGAGCAAACCCGTATCTGGATAGTACAGCTTAAATTTTCCTTCTTCTACATTTCCTTTAAGTGGCAGTTCAGGATATCCAAGGCACTGACACTCTATAATAACTCCTGCATCAATTAACCATTCAATGCAACCGGTATATTCCCTGGATCTGGCATTTTTATTTATTTTATTAAACTGAAACTTCTTATTTTCCTTTGCTAACTGAGAGGGAACGCTTCTATATACACTTATGATTTTAACCTGATCCAACCCTTCTGCATATTTACGAACATCTTCTTCATAATCAAGCCTGATCTGTTCTTGCACAGTCGTTGATCCGGAAAATGTACCTGTTTCTATATATCCTCTGATTACATTCGGCATTCCACCTAATACACAGTAGTCCAAAAACAACGCTTTATATACATTTAACTCTGTTTCATTAAATGGCTTGACCTCAGTCATATGCCTTAAAATGTCATCTATGTGTGCCTGCGTATATCCTTTTGCCCACAAAAATTCCTCAAAATCCATAGAATACATTTCATAATCCGTTTTGTTTCCAACACTGTTACTATGAATTTTTTTATAATTAATCCCAAGCATAGAACCACTGCAAATAACATCAAATCTTCTATCTATATTAAATGCCTTCAAACATGTGGCGACATCCGGATATTCCTGTATTTCATCAAAAATAATAATTGTCTCTCCGGGAACAAATTTCAGATTTGGATCAGCTAGAGAAATGTTCTTTATTACTGTCTCTACATCATATCCATCACTTACAATTGCACGAAATCTTTTATCCAGCACAAAATTTATATACACAACATTTGAATATGCACCACCTGCAAAATGTAATATAGACTCTGTTTTTCCAATCTGTCTTGCACCCTTTATGATTAATGGTTTATGCAATGTATCTTCTTTCCAATTCAATAAAAATTCATCTATTTTTCTCTTCAAATACATGCCTTCATCTCCTTGCAAAATACTATATCACATAATTATAGCATTCATCAACCGTTTTTTCACATTTTATGAGCGTATATAAGCATTCATCTCACATTTTATGTCTTCTTTTATTTTTGCATCCATATAAAATTATGTACACATTTTTCATATTTATAATTCATGAGGGGATAACGATTGTAATACCATAGGCAAAAACAGGACTCCCTTTCCCAAGGGAGTCCTATCGTTAATACATCTTTATTTACTCTTAGTATAACTTCGCACCTGCGGGGATATGGTTGTCCACCATGAGCAGGTTCAGCTTCTCTTCGCCGTTTTCTTCGCAGACTGCAGAGAGCAGCATGCCGCAGGACTCGATGCCCATCATGGCGCGGGGAGGCAGGTTGGTGATGGCGATTAAGGTTTTATCAACCAGTTCTTCCGGCTCGTAGTAAGCATGGATGCCGCTTAAGATGGTGCGGTCCGTGCCGGTTCCGTCATCTAAGGTGAACTGTAAGAGTTTCTTGGACTTGGGTACGGCTGCACATACCTTTACTTTAACGGCGCGGAAATCGGACTTGCTGAAGGTGTCGAAGTCAACCTGTTCTTCAAATAAAGGCTCAATCTTTACTTTGCTGAAATCAATTTTGTCATTCGGTGTAAAGAAGCCGTTGTTGTCACCGGAAACGGTGCTGTCCGCATTGTCTGCGGCTTCTGCCTTGCCGGACTTTGCTTCTGCCTTCTTGCTGCCTTCCTGGCGCATGGTCGGGAACAGGAGCACATCGCGGATGGCAGGGGAATTGGTGAGCAGCATTACCAGACGGTCGATGCCGTAACCGATACCGCCTGTAGGAGGCATACCGATTTCCAGAGCGTTCATGAAATCTTCGTCCGTGGTGTTTGCTTCTTCGTCACCGGCTGCCAAAGCAGCTTCCTGTGCCTTGAAACGTTCTCTCTGGTCGATGGGGTCGTTTAATTCGGAGTAGGCGTTGCACATTTCACGGCCATAAATAAACAGCTCGAAACGCTCTACATATTCCGGCTTGTCCGGCTTTCTCTTGGTAAGAGGAGAAATTTCAACCGGATGATCCATAATAAATACGGGCTGAATTAAATGCTCTTCTACGAATTCTTCAAAGAAGAGATTTAAGATGTCGCCCTTAACGTGACGGTCTTCGTAGTGAATGCCCTTTTCGTCTGCCAGTTTCTTTGCTTCTGCGGTGTCTGCCACCCGGTCAAAGTCAATGCCGGTGTATTTCTTAACGGCATCAATCATGGTCAGTCTTTCAAAAGGCTTTCCAAGGTCAATCATTTCTTCCGCATAAGGGATAAGGGTGGTGCCGCAGACTTCCTGCGCCACATAACGGAACATGTTTTCCGTTAAATCCATCATGCCGTTGTAGTCGGTGTATGCCTGATAGAGCTCCATCAGGGTGAATTCCGGGTTGTGTCTGGTGTCCAGACCTTCGTTACGGAATACACGGCCGATTTCGTAAACTCTTTCCATGCCGCCGACAATCAGTCTCTTTAAGTAAAGCTCCAGGGAAATACGAAGCTTAACGTCTTCATCCAGCGCATTGTAATGGGTCTCGAACGGTCTTGCTGCCGCACCGCCCGCATTGGCTACCAGCATGGGAGTTTCCACTTCCATGAAGTTCTGGCTGTCAAGATAACGTCTGATGGCGCTGATGATTTTACTTCTCTTTACAAAGGTATCCTTTACGTCCTGATTCATAATCAAATCGGTGTAACGCTGTCTGTAACGGATATCCGTATTGGTAAGGCCGTGGAATTTCTCGGGAAGAATCTGCAGGCTCTTGGAAAGTAAGGTCACTTCCGCCGCATGGATGGAAATTTCACCGGTCTTTGTCTTGAACACTTCACCCTTTACTCCGACAATATCGCCTACGTCGTATTTCTTGAAGTCCGCATAGGACTCCTCACCGATATTGTCCCTTGCCACGTAGGTCTGGATATTGCCCTGCAGATCCTGTACGTTGCAGAAAGAAGCCTTACCCATAACACGCTTCTGCATGATACGTCCGGCGATGGATACGGTCTTTCCTTCCAGTGCTTCAAAGTTATCTTTGATTTCCTGGCTGTGATGTGTTACGTCATATTTGGTAATCTGAAAAGGGTCCTTGCCGGCTTCCTGTAAATTGGCAAGCTTCTCTCTTCTGACCTTAAGGAGCTGATGGATGTCCTGCTCCTGTGCTGCCTGATTCTGTTGTCCCTGATTATTCTCTGCCACTGTTTTACTCCTTCAACCGGTCTCCCGGTACTGTTTTAGTCTGCGGTATTGGATCTTTCAATCTCCAATACTTTGTATTTTAAAATGCCCGCCTGGGTTTCCACTTCTACGATATCGCCCAGTTTTCTGCCGATTAATGCCTTGCCTACAGGGCTTTCGTTGGAAATTTTACCCTTTAAGCTGTTTGCTTCGGTAGAACCGACAATTTTGTAATCCATTTCTTCATTGTATTCCATATCCAGAATTTTAACCTGGCAGCCGATGTTGATTTTGTCTAAGTCTACTTCATCTTCAACTACCACTTCTGCATTTTTCAGGATTTTTTCCAGTTCTTCGATACGGGCTTCGATATCTCTCTGCTCATCCTTTGCTGCATCATATTCTGCGTTTTCGGATAAGTCTCCCTGTTCTCTTGCTTCCTTAATTTTCTGTGCTACTTCTTTACGTTTTACAACCTTTAAGTCATGCAGTTCGTCTTCGTATTTTCTTAACCCTTCATAGGTCAGAATATTTTTCTTGGATTCCATATTAATCGCCTTCCTATTCTTTATTCTCCCTTTACTGCAGCCACTTTCCGTGCCTGTGATAAGTAGGTATTATACTTAATTTTAGACACAGTGTCAAGAAAGAACCGCATGACACTGTGTCTTCTGTAAAGTTTCACTCTGTAAAATCTTTTCCTTTTCGGTAAGAAATATTACTTCTGAAGGAACTGATCCATTTTTTCGGCAACCTCGAGTACCTGTTTCAGTACTTCCTGTGCCCTTTCGGTATTTTCTCTGTTCTTGTCGCTCATGCTGGCTGACTGCTGTGCGGAAGCGGTAACTTCCTCCGTGGTTGCGGAAAGCTGCATGATGTTGTCCACGATACGGTTGTTGGCATTGGACAGGCTCTCAAGCATGGTATCGATTTCCTGGATGTCGGATACCAGTTCGTTTACGTTGCCGTTCAGTGCACCGAACTGTTCGGATGCTTCCGCAATCATCTTATCCTGCTGCTCGCTGACTTCCATGGAACGTCCTACCGCATCGGCGGTTTCTACGGCGTTGGCATTCAGTGCTTCCAGAATGGTTGCGATGTTTTCGGTTTCTTTTCTGGTCTTTTCGGAAAGCTCTCGGATTTCATCCGCTACTACTGCGAAACCTCTTCCGGCTTCTCCTGCACGGGCACTTTCAATGGAAGCATTCAGTGCAAGCAGATTGGTACGGGAGGAAATGGAGAAAATGGTCTTGGTGATATTGCGCACATTTTCTACGTTTTCCTGCAACTTTCTCATGGAGTCGGATACCTGTCCGTTGGTCTCGGAAAGGATTTCGGACTGCTCTTTCAGTCTTGCCATGATATCGGCGTTCTTGGTATTGATATCCTTGGAAGTATCGGCAACCTTTACCATGTGCTCGGCTCTCTCTACGGTCTTTTCGATATTTTCCTGGATGTTCTGTGTCATAACGGTCTGGGTCTGGATATTTTCGGCGGTCACAGATGTACTTTCGCTGATGTCCACAATGGAACGGCTGGTCACTTCGGTGGAGTCCTTCACTTCATCCACAATGCTCATGGCGTTCTGTGCGCCCTTTCTTACTTCCTCGGCTACCTTAAGCACACCCTCGGAAAGACCCTTCTGGGACTCGGCTTCCTCTTTTAGAAGTCCTGAGGTATCGGCATTGAACTTATTGGAAACAAGGGTTGCATAGTAGCATACAAACAGGAAAAGCATCAGTGTACCGAGTGCGAAATAGTTTTCCATGGTATTCTCTGCGGAAATGCTCTTTGCCACATTTACCTTGTATACGGTAAGTCCGATGTTTTCCACTGCATACAGGATGGATGTAATTGCCATGAATTTCTTATCACCGTATAAAATCCATACAATCAACGGCATGCATACCAGAAAGCGGATGAAATATGGGTCATAGAAATATGTCACAACACCTGCCAGTACAAACAGTTCAAAGGTACAGAAATATTTCAGCTTTAAGCTCTTTCTGTCTTTTAAAACCACAATCAGGTTAATTACGCAGCTTACCACCATAACGGCGGCTACCACGATAAGCGGAAGAATTTTCATATCTCCCTTTAAGAAGGATGCCAGATATACACCCGCAATCAATAAGTAAAGTACCCCCAGTCCAATCAGAGAAAAACGGTTTACCTTTCTCGTCTGGACATCTTTGTTTGCGTATAAAAATTTTTTGTCCATATGTACCTCCCAATCGGTATCGTTAGTTATATCTATTATACAACATTTTGCCGATTATACAACAACTTCCTTGCCGTAAGCGGCAAAATTGTGCAAATGTGAAAATTACAGATTGTTTTTTCCATAATATCACAGCATTCTCCTCTCCCGCAGGTATCGTTCCACGGATATCATCCGTTCTTCCGGCAGCCTGCTTCCGAATGCCCTGCTCTCACCCGCACCCATAAAAAGAAGCGTCCCCTTCTGCCCGATGTCCGCCGGGCGGAGTCCGTACCATTTTTCCCCTGCCACAAAAAGGCAGGAAGTTCCGCCGGGGATACGCCATTTTCCAGCCCTGTCCGCCACCTGCAGCACGATACCGTACTCTTCGTAAAGAAAGTCAGCCGCATCTTCCTGCTCCCCCGGTCTGTCGGTGAGTATGCCCATGTAACGGGTGTCCCCCGCATAGTCGTACAGCCAGTCCTCTCCCCGGACAGCCGTATCCTCAAGCAAAAGCAGCGCCTCCGTTTTTATTCCGTAATGGTGCAGTAAAAACCGCGCTCCCTCCGCGGACAGACTGTCGTTTTGCCGGTGCAGAAAGGCAGTCGCCTCCTTTGTATAGTAATAATACACATCGGTGCTTTCCCCCGGAATGGGCAGACCCTCCATATAGGAAGCAAATTCTTCTTTCGTCCATTCCTTTTTCTTCTGCATGAGCTTCGGCAGATACACTTTACAGATATTTTCCTGCCACTCCGCATGATACCGCCAGGGCGGCATCGTCCGGTACTGCCAGGGCACTCCCGTCCGAGAATGCCAGGGTGTCCTTTTTCCTGCCCTGCCCCATGTTTCTTCCATGTAAAATACAACCACCGTCAATTCTTCCATGCCATGCCGTCCCCTTTCTTTGTACCTTATGCAAAGAAAGGACAATCTATGCGCAGACTTCCGGATTTCTTCTATGCTTCCTTCGGGAAAACCATATCCAGGCTGTGAAGCAGCTCCTCCATGGTTTCCATGCTGTTAATCATCTGGCGGTATTTTGCGGAATTGGGATAGCCTACGGTGTACCAGGAAAGGTGCTTGCGCATTTCCCTGACACCGGTGTATTCGCCTTTTTCCTCCATCTGCATCCGGGCATGCCGTTCAATGGTGGTGCGCACTTCCGCAGGCGTGGGTTTCGGCGGGATTACGCCGGTTTCCAAATATTCCGTAATTTCCCGGAAAATATAAGGATTGCCCTGGGCTGCCCTGCCCACCATCACACCGTCGCAGCCGGTTTCTTTTAATAACCGTTCCGCAGAAAGAGCATCGGTCACATCCCCGTTTCCGATAACCGGTATTTTCACCGCTTCCTTTACCGCACGGATGCAGTTCCAGTCCGCTTTTCCGGCATAGTACTGCTCCCTCGTCCTGCCGTGCACCGCTACTGCCACCGCGCCGGAGGCTTCTGCGATTTTCGCCATTTCCACGGCATTTAAGTGCGCCTCGTCAAAGCCTTTTCGGATTTTTACGGTGACGGGCTTTTTGACGGCTTTTACCATTTTCGTAATGATTTCCTCCGCCAGCTTCGGATTTTTCATCAGAGCGGAGCCTTCGCCGTTATTGACCACCTTGGGAACCGGGCAGCCCATGTTGATGTCCAGAATGGCAAACGGCTTTTCTTCTATTTTTTTTGCCATGTCCGCCATAATGTCCGCATCGGAGCCGAAAAGCTGCAGGGAAACCGGCATCTCGGCGGGACTTATTTTCATCAGCTCCTCCGTGTTTTTGCTGCCGTAATAAATCGCCTTGGCGCTGACCATTTCCATGCATAAAAGTCCCGCTCCCTGTTCCTTGCAAAGAACACGGAATGGCAGGTCTGTTACGCCTGCCATCGGAGCTAAAATCACATTATTCTTGAGTTCTACATTGCCTATTGTTAATTTCATGCTTCCTTTTTCCTGTTTTTCTCATAAATCAGATAGAGGCCGTCCAGCGTCAGATAGCTGTCGTAAATATTGATGCTGTCCGTTTCATCCGCAATCGCGCGTCCCAGTCCGCCGGTGGCTACCACCTTCAGATTTTTGATACCGCTTTCTTCCTTCACCTTTTTGATGATGTATTCCGTCTGACCGATTTGTCCGTAAAAAATACCTGCCTGCATACTGGTAATGGTTTCCTCCGCCAGTATGGACTTGGGCTTTTTAATCTCAATGCGGGGCAGCATGGCAGTATCCCGCCAGAGTGCTTCCGCACTGATGCGCACGCCGGGCGCCGTAATCCCGGCAAGAAACTTGCCTTCCTCACTTACCAGGTCATACGTGGTGGCGGTACCGAAATCCAGCACCAGCACCGGGCCGCCGTATTTTTCATAAGCGGCAACCGCATCCACAATTCGGTCGGCGCCGATAGCTCTCGGATTTTCCGTCACTACCTTAATGCCCGTTTTCACGCCGGGTCCCACAATAATAGGGGAATGTCCCAGATACCGCTTGATGCCGCCCGTCAGGGAATGCATCACATCCGATACCACGCTGGCAATGATGGTGCCCTCTATCTGCTGCATGGAAATGCCCTTCATGGAAAGCATGCTGTGCAGCAGAATACCGTATTCGTCGGACGTTCGGGGCAGCTTTGTCGTTGCCCGGAAGGTTGCCTTCATTTTTCCTTTTTCATACACACCATAGGTAATGTTGGTGTTTCCCACGTCAATCACTAAAATCATTGTTCATCCTCATCCTGCAATCATCAAAAACGTCTTACTCGTCCTCATCCGTCAGCATATCGCTGAAATCTTCTTTCAGAATAAATACCCGGTAGTAAAGGCTTAAGCTCTCCAAAAGTTCTCTTCTGTGGCGGCGCACTTCCGCTACCATAAGTCCGCTGCTGATGTCGTCATAATAAATGTCGTCGTCATCCGCGTTGGTTTCCAGCAGCACATTGCCTTCTTCGTCAAAACCGATGGTAAAAATGCCGCCTACCTCCTCGGTAAAAAGAACACAGAGAATATGCAGCTCGTTCTTGATGGATTCCGGGATGCCGTTAAATTTTTCATTGAAATAATACTTCATATCATAGGAGTTGGTGCCGCACAACACCATTTTTTCCTGTTTTCCATCAGACATAGCCATAGATACCTCTCACCGATACTTCTCCGGCATACACGGTACGGACAGTGCCGTCAGCCATGCGCACCAGCAGTTCTCCTTTTTCATCAATGCCCTCCGCTACGGCACGGTATTCGCCGGCAGGGTCCAAAATGAGTACCTCCCTGTCCTTGTTCACCAGTGCTTTTTCGTAGGTTTCCTTCACAAACAGAAGGTTGCCGGTCTTTACATATTCCTCATAGAGAGCAAAAAATTCATCCACAATGACCTTTAAGAGCTCTTTGCGGGAAATTTCCCTGCCGCTCTCCGTTTCGATGTCGGAGGCGTTCACCAGCTCCTCGGGAAAGCTCTGTGCCTTCACGTTGACGCCTGTGCCGATAACCACAAAATCAATCTCATCGCCCTTAAGGTACATTTCCGTCAGGATGCCGGTTATTTTCTTGCCGTGCATAATCACATCGTTGGGCCACTTAATCAGGGTTTCCGTACTGCTTACCGCCGCTGCCGCTTTCTGCACGGCTACCGCCATAAGCAGGGTAACCATGGATGCCTTGTCCGGCTTCACTTCGGGTCGGAGCAGGATGGAAAAATAAAGGTTCTTTCCGGCGGGGGACTGCCATGCCCTGCCTCTTCTTCCTTTACCGGCGGTCTGCATGTCCGCCGCTATTACCAGCCCTTCCGCTGCGCCCTCCGCTGCTTTCCGCTTGATTTCCTCATTGGTGGAGTCGATGCTCGGAAGCCATACAATTTCTGTTTTTACATTCTTCTGCAAAGTCATATTCCTGTATTTCCGTTTCTGCCTGTTACAGAGTTGCCGCCATAACCGCTTTGATGGTGTGCATTCTGTTTTCCGCTTCGTCAAAGACTACGGACCGGGCGGACTCAAATACTTCATCGGTTACTTCCAGCTCGGACATGCCGAATTTTGCTTCCACTTCCTTGCCAATCTTGGTCTTCAGGTCGTGGAATGCAGGCAGGCAGTGCATAAAGATTGCCTGTTCTCCGGCATTTTCCATTACCTTTTTATTTACCTGGTAAGGGCTTAACGCTTCAATACGGCTGCTCCATACTTCATCCGGCTCGCCCATGGATACCCATACATCGGTGTAGATGACATCGGCTCCCTTCGTACCTGCCAGAACATCCTCCGTCAAAGTAATGCTGCCGCCGGTTTCCGCTGCGATTTTCTCACATTCCGCTACCAGAGCCGCATCCGGGAAATACTCCTTTGTAGTGCAGGCAGTAAAGTGCATGCCCATTTTTGCACAGGCTACCATTAAGGAATTGCCCATGTTGTAACGGGCATCGCCCATGTATGTAAGCTTGACGCCCTTGATGCGTCCCAAATGTTCCTTGATGGTCAGAAGGTCTGCCAGCATCTGGGTGGGATGAAACTCATTGGTAAGTCCGTTCCATACCGGCACGCCTGCGTATTTTGCCAGTTCTTCCACAATATCCTGTCCGAAACCGCGGTATTCGATACCTTCGTACATACGTCCCAGTACTCTTGCGGTGTCAGCAATGCTTTCCTTTTTGCCGATCTGGGAACCGGTGGGATCCAAATAGGTGGTGCCCATGCCGAGGTCGTGCGCCGCTACTTCAAAAGAACAGCGGGTACGGGTGCTGGTCTTTTCAAAAATCAGGGCCACGTTTTTACCGCGCAGGGTATCGTGTAGTACGCCCTTCTTTTTCTTTTCTTTTAATTCTGCTGCCAGATTCAGAAGATACCGGATTTCTTCCGGTGTAAAATCAAGCAGTTTTAAGAAATTACGTCCTTTTAAGTTTACCATATGGTTTACCATGCCTCTCCTTCTCTTTTTTATATAGAAATACTCGGAACCCGCCTGCGCAGATTCCGAGCATCATAAGAATCTCAGCGATTCCTGTTTTCTTATTTATCGTCGGCTACTTCCCGGAAAGTGGTTGCCAGGGAAGCAATGCCCTGTAAATCCGCGGGCAGTAAAATCTTGGTGGCCTTACCGTCAGCTGCCTTTTCAAAAGCCTCTAAGCTCTTTAACTTCAGTACCTTGTCATCGGGCGCTGCTTCTTTCAGCATGCGGATACCGTCGGCATATGCCTGCTGTACCTTAAGAATAGCTTCTGCCTCACCTTCTGCTTCACGGATTTTCTTCTCTTTTTCAGCTTCTGCACGAAGAATAGCGGACTGCTTTTCTGCTTCCGCACGGAGAATGGCGGATTCTTTTTCACCTTCTGCGGAAAGGACTTTCGCTCTCTTTTCACCTTCTGCACGGGTAACGGCCTCACGTCTTTCACGTTCTGCCTTCATCTGCTTCTCCATGGCGTTCTGGATGTCCGGGGGCGGCATGATGTTCTTTAATTCGACACGGTTTACTTTGATGCCCCAGGGGTCTGTGGCGATGTCCAGTGTGGAACGCATCTTGGTATTGATGATTTCACGGGAGGTTAAGGTTTCGTCCATTTCCAGATCACCGATGATGTTTCGGAGGCTGGTGGCCGTCAGGTTTTCAATCGCCATCATGGGATTTTCCACGCCGTATGCAAACAGCTTCGGGTCCGTAATCTGGTAGAATACAACGGTATCGACTCTTACGGAGGCGTTATCCTTGGTAATAACGGGCTGGGGCGGGAAATCCGCTACCTGCTCCTTTAAGTTTACCCTTCTTGCCACTCTGTCGATAAAGGGCATTTTGAAATGCATGCCTACCGACCAGGTCCCCTGATAAGCACCGAGTCTTTCTACTACATATGCCTGAGCCTGAGGTACAATCTTGATACAGGATACCAGAATTGCCAGAATCAGTACAATCAGAATAATAATAATGACTTCCATACATTCTCTCCTTTTTTTATGCTGCCTGCCGCAGAAACCCACGTCTGCGCTCCGGCATTATTTTGGTTCTACTATCAGCTTGACACCGTTGACCGCATATACCACGACTACCGTTCCTACGGGAACCGTCATGCCGTCCATCCGTGTGCGGGCGCTCCATTCCTGGCCGCCTACCTGAATCTGACCGATTCCTTCCACGTTGTTAATCTCGCTGATTACAACTCCCTGTCTGCCGATAAGACTTTCCACATTGGTCCTGACGCGGTCCCGGTTGAAATATTTGACAGCCAGAGGTCTGGTAAAGATAAAAGACACAATGGATATTACCAGGAATAAAACAACCTGAAGTACAACCGGCGCATGCAGGGCTGCGGTGATGGCTGCGACAAGAGCGCCCAGTGCAAACCAGATGGTGGTAAGTCCCATGGTAGCAAGCTCTATCACGATTAACACAATCAGGGCAATCAGCCAGATAAAAAGCATGTTATCCATTTCTTCATCCTCCATTCTGCAGAATAGTTTCCGCATTTGTAATTATTTTACTACATCTTTACCCTTCGGGCAATAAAATCTTTGTAAAGTGTGTAAATATCCGATATTTTCAGAAAAAGAAAAACACCCGGCCGTTTGGCGGACCGGATGCTTCTTTATCATTTCCGTAAAAATTGTTTCTGAAAAATTTAATAGAATACGTGGTGACCGATAACCAGACCGGATCTGCCGTTGTTTCTTCTGAAGTGAGTCAGATCGCCTACGTTGGACACACCGGAGATTGCTTCCGTTGCCGCATCGATACAACTCTGTTTAATCTTGCCGGACTCCAGTACCCGGTTTACCTTACCGCTCTGTGCCGGTGTAAACTGACCGGATGCATAGATAACGGCATGGATAGTGTCGGGATAAGCGCCGCTTCTGACACGGTTCATAACGACCGCACCGACCGCAAGCTGTCCTTCATACTCCTCACCGCCCGCTTCGCACTGGATGAGTGCTGCTAAAAGCAAAGTGGTATCTGCGTCCGTGGTATACTGTCCGTAGTTGACATGGCGCTTGGCTTCCGCCTCTGCTGCTTCTCTTTCCTTGATGGCTTCCATGGTCTCGCCTTCATCGATTTTAAACTCGATGGTAATATAATCGGTGGAAACATAGCCATCCTGCCCTTCGTAATCGATGCAGGCCCAGCCGTCATCTCCTACGTTCAATACTTCTACTTCGTCGCCCTTGGGAAGCACGCCGTAAATTTCGGCATCCGTTCCGGGCTCCGTTCTGACCATCAGACCGTCGTTAATATGGGCTACGGTCACACCCACATCCGCTGCCAGACTTTCCGCATCTTCTCCGAAAAGAAGATATTCGTCGCTGGCCCAGCCGATTAAGTCGCCCGACTGGATTTTAGTCCAGCCGTCTTTTCGTTCCAAAATTTTACCGCCGCAGTCCTTGTAAAGCTTTCCGGCTTTCTCGGCGTCTGTTGCGGGTTCTGTCCTTACATTCAGTGCACTGGTGACATTTGCCATGACCAGAGTAGACTCTTCTTTCTGTGCCAGGCTGTCAAGGTCTAAGTTTAATTCCTTTGCTGTTGCGTTCAATACTTTTGATGTATTGGTAGATCTGGCATCTAATACTGCTGCGGCACCTCCGGTGTAATCACTCAGGTAATTATGGTTAGCAGCTTGTGCATCCAGATCACATTGCAGCAGCAGAACGGTCATGAGAACAAGACCGGCAAGCACTGTAAGGAGCTTTTTGCTTATTGCCATTTTCGTTACCTCCAACATAATATATACCAATTTTATTACATTTATTACAGAAATGTTACACAATCATGGATGATATATTAGCAGAGGTTTGAAATTTTGTCAAGTTTACATATTTCTGGACTTCTCAATGCAGGCATCCACCGCATCAATGACGGTAGCACGGAAGCCCATTTCTTCCAAAACTTTTACCGCTTCAATGGTGGTTCCTGCCGGGGAGCATACCATGTCCTTCAGTTCGCCGGGATGTTTTCCTGTCTCCAGAAGCAGCTTGGCGCTTCCGAGTACTGCCTGGGCTGACATTTCATATGCCTGCTTTCTGGGCATGCCGGCAAGGACAGCCGCATCCGCCATGGCTTCGATAAACATAAATACATAGGCAGGGGAGCTGCCGCTGATGCCTACTACAATATCAATCATTTTTTCCGGCACCTCGCTGACGGTGCCGAATGCCTTCAGAAGTTCTTTTACATATTCCATTTCTCCGTCGGATACCAGTTCCCCCTGTACCACTGCGGTGCAGCCTTCCAGTACCAGCGCCGGTGTGTTGGGCATACAGCGTACCAGTTTGATTTTTTTTTCGAACAGTTCTTCAATGGATGCCATGGTCTTGCCTGCCGCAATGCTGACTACCACGGTGTCCTCTCTTACCGCATCTTTGATTTCCGCAATGACCTCCGGGAAGAACTGCGGCTTTACCGCTAAGAACAGAACATCTGCTTTGGAAGCAACCTCTGTATTGGTCGGCGCCGTTTCAATGCCGTATTCCTTTTTGCAGCGTTCCACTGCCTCCGGCAGCTTGTCCGTACCCAGTAGTTCATTCGATAACACCAGTTTTTTCTTCAGTAATCCGCCAATAATAGCCGAAGCCATATTGCCCAGTCCAATAAATCCTATCATAACAATCCTCCTTGTTTTTGCGAAGCAAAAATCCGAACCCCATGGTGAGGAGAGGATTTTTCCATCCTTTCTATATATTAAATTATGATTTAATTTTTATTATATGCATTGCCCGCAAACTTTACTGCCTTCTCTGCCGGTATGCCTCATACATTAAAATCGTGGCGGCAATCGCGGCATTTAAGGACTCTACCTGTCCTTCCATGGGAATACGCAGATATTCGTCCGCTAAGTCCGCAGTCTCTTTTTTCAACCCATTGCCTTCGTTTCCTATCAGGAAAGCCGTACCTCCCGCATAGGAAAATTCGTAGTACTGCTTTGTGCCTTTCAGGTGCGCCGCATAGGTCCGAACGCCCTTTTCTTTTAGATAACAGATGCTATTTGAAAGAATTTCTACATATATAAAAGGGACTCTGTAAACGGAACCCATGGTGGCTCTTATGGTCTTTGGATTGTAGATGTCCACCGTGTCCTGCGACATGATGACGCCCCGTATGCCGGCGCCTTCCCCCGTCCGGATAATGGTGCCCAGATTGCCGGGGTCCTGCAGGTTTTCCAGTACCACAAAAGTGCCCTCTCCGTTTCCGACAATACCCTCCAGTGTGTACGACGGACGGTTCAATACCACCAGTGCCCCCTGCGGAGTCTGTGTATCGGAAACCTTTTTCATGACCTCGTCGCTTAAAAGCTCGTAGCCGGTACTCTCTATCTTTGTAAGAACTTCTCCGTCCTCTTTCTGCAGGCGCTGCAGCACTTCTTCCGTCAGGTAGACTTCCTTTATCCAGTCCTTCGGCGCTTCCCGCAGCATCTTGATGCCTTCCGCTAAAAACACATTGTCCTCACGCCTCTTTTTGGCTTTTTCCTGCCAGAGCACGAGCTGGCGGACACGCGGATTTGACGTGCTTGTAATCATGCCGTCACCTTCTTTCTTCCATGATTGTAAAAAACTCCCTGTGACATTCTCAGTCATAGGGAGTTCATTCTCTCGCCTTATTATTTGGATAACAGTCTGCTGATTTCGTAGGAATACTCCGGAATGCTCTTCTTCATTGCCAGTGCTTCCTCAATATCGTAATCCACAAACTCACCATGCTTATAGCCGACTACACGGTTGGACTTGCCGGCAATCAGAAGGTCTACTGCGTATGCGCCCATGATGGATGCATAGTAACGATCCTTACAGGTCGGGCTGCCGCCTCTCTGGATATGTCCTAAGATGGTAGCTCTGGTTTCAATACCGGTTGCCGCTTCAATTCTCTTAGCCATTTCCATGGAGTCGCCGACGCCTTCTGCGTTTACGATGATGTAGTGCTTCTTACCCATTTTCTTTTTCTGGATAATGTTATCAATAATTGCCTGCTCGTTGTAATCGTATTTTTCGGGAAGCAGGATATCTTCTGCGCCGTCTGCGATACCGCACCACAGAGCAATGTAGCCTGCGTTACGTCCCATAACTTCGATGACGCTGCATCTCTCATGGGAAGTAGAAGTATCTCTTACCTTGTCAATCGCTTCCATCGCGGTGTTGACTGCGGTATCGAAACCGATGGTGTAATCGGTACATGCAATATCAAGGTCGATGGTACCGGGAAGTCCGATAGCGTTGATGCCGTTTCTGGTCAGTGCCTGTGCGCCGCGGTAGGAACCGTCGCCGCCGATAACAACCAGTCCGTCGATACCGTGCTTTCTGCAGAGATCCGCTCCGACCTTCTGTACTTCGGGGTTCTTGAATTCCAGACATCTTGCGGTTCCCAAAATAGTACCGCCTCTCTGGATAATATCGGATACGCTTTTCGCATCCATATCTATAATTTCTTCATTTAAAAGGCCTGCATAGCCTCTTTCAATACCTTTTACGGTAAGCCCTTTTGCAATAGCGGTACGGACAACGGCGCGAATTGCTGCGTTCATTCCCGGTGCATCTCCGCCGCTGGTCAATACGGCAATTGTCTTCATCTGGTCTGCCATAATATTATTCCTCCTAAACAGTTGCTCATCTAAACAATTTCCTCTATTTTAACCCTTTTCCTTGCAATTTTCAATGATTTTTTTGATATATTTTTCACATTATGCCTTGAAAACTGCTTCTTTTCAATCAGGAAACCGTTACCGTCACGTTTTCCTTTCCAAACAGTTCCCGCAAACGGTTCACAAGGTTCTCATCCGCCTCTACATTCCGGTTGGGAGGCAGTTCTTTTTTCGCCTTCGGGTTCTCAATATAGATTACGATACCGTCTTTTCCCTCGGACTCTCTTAAAGTGTCCATGAGACCCGCTTCCGCTGCCTTATATGCCTCCATATCCGGAAACTTAATCCATACTTTTTTCTTAAGCTCCGTAAAAGGCACTATCTTTTCGCAGATCAGCTTTCCGTCCTTGTCTTCTTCCACGGAAATACGGCCCTGCACAAACACCTTGGCATCCTCCGCCAGATAGGGAGCGCTCTGCTCATAGGTCTTGGGGAACACAATCACTTCCACCGTTCCCACCAAATCCTCTATGGTAAGGAACGCCATAATCTTGTTGTCCTTTGTATATTTAATGGTCTTGCCGGCAATGAGTCCGCCGATAACCGCCTTGGCTCCGTCCTTTACACGCACGCCCTGCGTTTCTTCGTCATAGGCAAAATCCGCCGTGGTATTGCTGATTTTTTTGCGCCATGCTGCCTCGTACTCTTCCAGAGGATGACCGCTGACATAGATGCCAAGCACTTCTTTTTCAAAAGCAAGCTTCATTTCCTTAGGGTACTCTCCCACATCTGGCAGCTTCAGCGCAAGACCTTCCTTCTCCTCCTCATCCTCCACAATATCAAATAAGGAAAGCTGGCCAGCCATGTTGTTTTTCCTGTCCTTCTGGATCCGGTCCATCACCTGGGAGAAAACGGACATAAACTGCTTTCTGGTTCCGCCGAGTCCGTCTAAGGCACCCGCCTTGATAAAGCTTTCCACGGCACGCTTGTTCACATCCTTATCGGTAATGCGGTTCACAAAATCCTGCAGATTAAGGAATGGTCCCCGTTCCTTCCGTTCCTCCACCACAGCCGCAATGACCGGTCTGCCCACGCTCTTGATAGCCGTCAGGGCATAACGGATGGAACTGCCGGATACGGAAAATCCGCTTTCGCCTTCGTTAATATCGGGAGGCAGGATTTCTATGCCCATGTTACGGCAGACTAAAATGTATTCCGCCACCTTCTTGGGGTTGTCGATAACGGAGGTCATCAGCGCCGCCATAAATTCCACCGGGTAATAGTATTTCAGATACGCGGTCTGGTACGCCACCACTGCATAGCACGCCGCATGGGACTTGTTGAACGCATACTTGGCGAAATCCATCATGGTGTCGTAAATACCGGACGCCGTCTTTTCGTCAATGCCGCGGGAAACACAGCCGGGAACGCCTTCTTCCTCATTTCCGTATACGAAATTGGCGCGTTCCTTTTCCATGACCGCCTGTTTTTTCTTACTCATGGCACGTCTTACCAGGTCGCTTCGTCCGAGTGTGTAACCGCCTAAGTCACGCACAATCTGCATAACCTGCTCCTGGTAAACGATACAGCCGTAGGTCGGTGCCAGAATAGGCTCTAACTGCGGACAGGCATAGGTAATGCTGTCCGGGTTGTTTTTGCCCCGGATGTATTTGGGAATGAAATCCATGGGGCCGGGACGGTACAGGGAAATACCCGCAATAACGTCCTCTAAGCTCTGGGGTCGGAGCTCCTTCATGAAGTTCTTCATGCCCGTACTTTCCAGCTGGAACACGCCGTCCGTTTTGCCGGTTCCCAGTGATTCCAGTACTTTTTTATCGTCATAATCAATATGGTCTATGTCAATATGTACACCGGTGTCCTTTTCAATCATGTTTACGGCGTTCTGGATAACGGTCAGGGTTCGCAGACCCAGAAAGTCCATTTTTAAAAGTCCCAGTTCTTCCAGCGTCGTCATGGTAAACTGGGTGACAATGGAACCGTCCGAGCCGCGGGATAAGGGCACAAATTCATCCGCCGACTTCTGGCAGATAACCACGCCCGCCGCATGCATGGAGGTATTTCTCGGCAGACCTTCCAGACGTTTGCACATATCAATCAGATGATGTACTCTGTCGTCCGAGTTATATAAGGTCCTGAATTCCGGGTTCATATCCAGTGCTTTATCAATGGTAATGTTTAATTCGTTGGGAATCATTTTTGCAATGGAGTCCACAAACGCATAGGGCATGTCCATAACACGACCCACATCCCTGATAACGCCTCTCGCCGCCATGGTACCGAACGTAACAATCTGCACCACCTTGTCCGCACCGTACTTCCTGCCTACATAATCAATGACCTCCTGCCTTCTTTCAAAGCAGAAATCCACGTCGATATCGGGCATGGACACACGTTCCGGGTTTAAGAAACGTTCAAACAGAAGCTGGTAGCGGATGGGATCGATATTGGTGATTTTCAGGCAGTACGCCACAATGCTTCCCGCTGCAGAGCCTCGTCCCGGTCCCACGGGGATGCCGTGTTCCTTGGCATAATTGATAAAATCCCACACTATCAGGAAGTAATCCACATAGCCCATGGTGCGGATAACATTCAGCTCATAGTCCAGCCGTTCCCGTAAGGTCTGACCGGTGCTGCCAGCAGGCGCATGCTCATCGCCGTAGCGCTCCGCTAACCCATCGTTACAGAGTTTATTTAAGTAGGTCCAGGAATCATAGCCCTCCGGCACTTCAAATTTCGGTAGCTTCGTAACGCCGAACTCAATTTCCACATGACAGCGATCCGCTATTCTCTGGGTGTTTTCCACCGCTTCCCACGCATAGGGGAAAAGCGCTTTCATTTCCTCTTCGCTTTTCACATAGTACTGACCGCCCACATAGCGCATTCTGTCCTCGTCCGCCAGCTTTTTGCCGGTCTGCAGGCAGAGCAGGATATCGTGGGAGTCCACGTCCTCTTTATAGGTATAGTGCACGTCGTTGGTGACCACCAGCTCGATGCCGGTTTCTTTGCTTATTTTCAGAAGCTCCGTGTTGACCAGCTTCTGTTCCGGGATGCCGTGGTCCTGCATTTCCAGAAAGAAATTGCCCTTTCCGAAGCATGCCTCATATTTTAATGCCGCTTTTTTTGCCTCCTCATGCAGTCCCTTTACAATGTAGCGCTGCACCTCTCCCGCCAGGCAGGCGGAAAGCGCAATGATGCCCTCGTGGTAGGTCTGCAAAACCTCCATATCCACACGGGGCTTATAATAATAGCCTTCCGTAAAGCCGTGGCTGACAATTTTCATCAGGTTGGCATAGCCGGTATTGTTTTCCGCTAAAAGCACCAGATGGTAATACCTGTCATCGCCGCCGGTAAGCTCCTTATCGAAGCGGGAATTGGGCGCCACATAGACCTCGCAGCCCAAAATCGGCTTGATGCCGGCTTCCCTTGCCGCACGGTAAAAATCAATGACGCCGTACATAACGCCGTGGTCGGTGATTGCCGCGCTGTCCATGCCAAGCTCTTTCACACGCTTGACATATTCTTTTATTTTGTTGGAACCGTCTAACAGTGAATACTCTGTATGCACATGCAAATGTGTGAATGCCATGCCTGCCCCCTTGTTACATACTAAATAAGGCTGGCGCAGAATAAATCTGCCGCCAGCACTCCTTTGTGACTTTTATAATAAGGAATAAATCATTTTATCAGTTCGCCTGTTCTCATGCTAAATATTTCTTTAAGTCGTCTACTTTGTCTAATTTCTCCCAGGGAAGGTCAAGGTCGTTGCGGCCGAAATGTCCGTAAGCAGCGGTCTGCTTGTAAATAGGACGGCGTAAATCCAACATCTTGATAATGCCTGCGGGACGTAAATCAAAATTGTCGCGGATAATTTCTACCAGCTTGGCATTGGAAAGCTTGCCTGTGCCGAAGGTATCCACGCGGATGGATGTGGGATGTGCCACACCGATTGCGTAGGATAACTGGATTTCGCACTTGTCAGCCAGTCCTGCTGCTACAATGTTCTTTGCCACATAACGGGAAGCGTATGCTGCGGAGCGGTCTACCTTGGTGCAGTCCTTACCGGAAAAAGCACCGCCGCCGTGACGGGCATATCCGCCGTAGGTGTCTACGATAATCTTTCTGCCGGTCAGACCTGCGTCTCCGTGAGGTCCGCCGATAACGAAACGCCCGGTGGGGTTAATGAAGTACTTGGTGTCCTCATCCAGCATTTCCTTGGGAAGGATGGGGTCAAATACATATTTCTTAATGTCTTCGTGAATCTGTTCCTGGGTAACATCCGGGTCGTGCTGGGTGGAAAGTACAACCGCTTCCAGTCTGACGGGCTTTCCGGCTTCATCATACTGTACGGAAACCTGGCTCTTTCCATCGGGACGAAGGTAAGGAAGGGTTCCGTCCTTACGAACCCTGGTAAGCTGCTTGGTCAGCTTGTGTGCCAGATAAATGGGATAAGGCATATATTCCTCTGTCTCATTGGTAGCATAGCCGAACATCATACCCTGGTCGCCGGCGCCGATGGCATCCAGCTCTTCTTCGGTCATATTGTTTTCGGCAGCTTCCTTCTTTGCCTCTAAGGATTTGTCAACGCCCATGGCGATGTCGGGGGACTGCTCGTCAATGGCTACCATAACGGCACAGGTATTGCCGTCGAAGCCGTATTCGGATTTGTCATAACCGATTTCCTTTACGGTTTCTCTGACAATTTTCTGGATATCCACATAAGCTTCTGTGGTGATTTCTCCGGTAACGAGTACGAAACCGGTGCAGCTTGCTGTTTCGCAGGCAACACGGCTCATAGGATCCTGCTCCATAAGAGCATCCAAAATTGCATCAGAAATGGCATCGCACATTTTGTCGGGATGACCTTCTGTAACAGACTCGGAAGTAAACAATAACTTTTCCTGTTCCATTTTAATCTCCTTTTCTTTTGCGTTCTGTATGCGGGTTTCTCCCGTCATCAGCCTATTTTAAGCTTGAATTTCTGTAATTCTCTTTCGGAATCCACTTTGTCAATCTGTGCGCCTAAAGACTGCAGTTTCAAATGGAAATCCTCGTATCCGCGCTGGATATAGTGAATATCCTCCACAACGGAATAACCGTCCGCTGCCAGTGCCGCCAGCACAAGCGCCGCGCCCGCACGGAGATCGGGAGCCGAAATCTTGGCTCCGGTATATTTGCTTACGCCATCTACGATAGCGGTATTGCCTTCTACTTTGATGTTGGCACCCATACGTGTCAGTTCATCCACATATTTAAAACGGTTTTCAAAAATGCTTTCGGTTACGATACTGGTACCCCGGGACAATGCCAGCGCCACCGTAATCTGGGGCTGCATATCCGTGGGGAAACCGGGATAGGGAAGCGTCTTTACCTGCGTATGGCGCAGCGGTTTTGCTGCCACAACACGCACCGCATCATCGGACTCCTCGATTTCACAGCCGATTTCCAGAAGCTTTGCGGTAATGGACTCCAAATGCTTCGGAATGACATTTTTTACGGTAACATCTCCCTTGGTGACCGCTGCCGCAAACATAAAGGTTCCGGCTTCAATCTGGTCGGGAATAATCGCATAATCGGTACCATGCAGGTGGGAAACACCCTTGATACGGATAACATCCGTACCGGCACCCTTGATGTTGGCGCCCATGCTGTTTAAGAAATTGGCAAGGTCTACCACATGAGGCTCCTTTGCCGCATTTTCAATAATGGTCTGGCCTTCTGCCAGTGCCGCTACCATCATGATGTTGATGGTGGCGCCTACGGAAACCACGTCCATGTAAATATGGCTGCCCTTTAAGCGTTCCGCCTCTGCCTTAATCAGTCCGTACTCAATGTTGACTTCTGCGCCGAGTGCGCGGAAGCCCTTGATATGCTGGTCAATGGCTCTGCAGCCGATATCGCAGCCGCCCGGAAGCGCTACCTCTGCTTTTTTGTATCGGGCAAGCAGTGCCCCGATAAAATAGTAGGACGCACGGATGCGGCGGACGCCCTCGCCGTCCACTACCAGATTGTTGATCCGGGAAGGGTAAATCGTCACTCTGTGACGGTCTTCTCTTTTAATCATAACGCCGATGCTCTGCATGGCTTCCAATAATACATTGGTATCCCTGACATCGGGTAAATTATCTATATGCACTGTCTCTTCTGACATAAGGGCTGCTGCTATGATGGGAAGAGCGGCATTTTTGGCACCGCCGATTTCCACTTCACCAACTAATGGATTACCGCCTTTGATTGCGTATTGTTCCATTTTCATACCTCTATCCATTTTAAAATTTCATATCGCTTTATTATATATCCATACGCCGCTTTTGTAAACGTGAATATGTGTTCGTGACTTTTTCCGGTTAATTCAGGTAATTTAAGGGGTTGACCTGCTTGCCGTTTATCAGGATTTCAAAGTGCAGGTGGGGTCCCGTACTTACACCGGTGTTGCCGCTTAAGGCAATCTTATCGCCCTGGGAAACCTTCTGTCCCGCCGTTACCAGAACCTTGCTTAAATGTCCGTAACGGGTCTGTCTGCCGTCCTCATGGTTAATGTAAACCACGTAACCGTAACCGCTGCCCCATCCGGCTTTGGCTACCGTACCACCGCAGGATGCTACAACCGCAGTGCCCTTCGGGGTTGCCCAGTCAACGCCCTTGTGATAGGTGCTGGCGCCTTTCTTCGGTGCCTTTCTCTTGCCAAAGTTTGATGTCAGACGGCCGCCGGAAATCGGCTTGATATAAGTAGGCGGTATCTTGGTTCCTTTTTCCACAATCTTCGGAACCGCTTCCATGACCACTTCTTCTTTTAGTATTTCCCGGTTTGTTTCGGTATCATTCTTATAGGAAACAACTGCCACCACTTTCCGGAAACCTGCCGAAGGCTCCTGCAGTGTCTTGGTCTGGTTGGTGTACCAGTTGTCATTATATACATACTGGATGGGAGCATCGTAAATCTCCTCATAGTACATTTCTTCTTCGTGCTCCACGGAAAGCTCGGGCTCCGGAATAGTGATAATCAGTTCCTGTCCCACACGGATAACGGAATTGGTATCCTCCAAAGAGTCATTCATGGCAACCAGCTGGTCCATAGGGATGTTGGTCTTGATGGCAATTTCGGAAAGAGTATCGCCGGAAACAACTTCGTAAACGGAGTTTACCGCCTGCTCCTTGATGACCTCTTCCGCCGCCTGCGCCACATCCGTAAGCTGGGAGTCATCCAGATACACTTCCACAATTTCCACTTCTTCGGCAAAACGGATGTCCACTGTGCCTAACTCATAGTCGGAGAAATCCTTTTCTCCCGCAGGCTCCGTGTCCGTAAGCATGTTTTCCGCCACCAGTTCAAAACCGCCCTTGTCGCTTACCTGTACGGTACCGCTGTCCTGGCCGGCTGTTTCTTCGTCTGCCGTATCTTCAATCTGTGCGGTCAGCACGTTGAATTCCTTGCCTTTGGCATGGGTCAGGCTTACCTGATAACGGCCTTCCGTGTCGTATTTGTCCACCGCCTGTTGCAAAAGGGAAAGCACGTCCTCCCTGCTGCCTAAATTTACCATGTAATTGTTGATTTTCACGGCATAGGAGCGGTGTGTGGTTTCTTTGATGTTGCGTTCAAGCACCTGCTTCATCCGGGAACGTATGGAGTCTTCATCATCGATTTTGCCGACAAGCACCGCCTGTCCCTGCAAATCCATATCCACGTCCATAAATACCAGCCCGTCCCTGTTGGAAACCAATTCCCTGCGGGCTTCCTGAAGCAGTTTTTCGGCAGTTTCTTTTTCCGCAACCACACCCACTTCTTCACCGTTTAAGGAAACGGTAAACATATTTTCCGTGGGAGCTTCCCATTTTACATAGGACGGAAAAAAGAGAGCGGCGACAACAAGTATGCCGCCTGCCACTTTCATGTATGTGTATTTTAACCTTTTGTAATACCGGGTAATTTTCATGTTAATTCTTTTTCCTTACACTGTAACCAAATGTACCAATCTTTTCTCCCGTGGTCATATAAGTGCCGTGGGAATATACAATGGGGTCTGCCATTTCCAGATGGAAACGGTTCTGCTCATCCATGTATTTTTCATCCGCATGGACGCAGACTACCTCTGCCATAAACATATCGTGTGTGCCCAAATGCTTCACTTCGGTAACCTTGCACTCTAAATTCACAGGGCTTTCGGCAACAAGCGGTGCTTTTACCTTTTCTCCCTGCACGGGTGTCAGATGCATGGCTGCAAACTTGTCCACATCCCTGCCGCTTTTTACGCCGCAGTAATCTGTGGCAAAAGCCAGCTCCTTCGTGGTCAGGTTAATCACAAATTCGCCGGTTTCTTTTATCATATGATAGGAATATCTCTCCGGTCGTACGGATATGGAAACCATGGGCGGGTCACTGCAGATAGTGCCTGTCCACGCAATCGTAATGATATTCTGCCTTCCTTCTTTGTCAGCCACGCTGACCATAACAACCGGTAAGGGATAAAGCATATTGCCGGGTTTCCAGATTTGTTTGCTCATGCTGCCTCCGTGTTTATGGATATGTAATGATTTTTTTGTCAGCAATTTACAGAATGTGAAGGTATACCAAAATCTGGAATACCAGTCCGGCACAGGATGCCAGCAAAGATACCAGGGATACTACCAAAATGGCATTGGTTCTTACGGACAGATAACCGAAGCTCTTTCCGCTGTTCTCATTCTGTTTGTCGTTTTCATCAATCACAACCGCCTGCACATTGCGGTATACCTTTACGTTTTCCTTGTGTACGTGGTCGGTAAGTTGTGCAAACTGGTCGTTCTGTACTTTCTGTAATTCGGCAAGCAGTGCCTTTACTTCTTCCGTATTGCCGTTTCCTGCCTGCATCTGCTCAATCTTTGCCATGGCGGTGCGGATGAGCTCGTCCGTCTTTGCGGCGCCCTGTTCTGCCTTGGTAACACTCTGTTCCGCGCGTACCACGGTCTGTGCCGCCATGGATACGCTCTTTTCATTGCGCTCCACAACCTGCTCCAAGCGGGTGTTGCTTTCATTCAGGCGCTCTAAGCCTTTGTCCATCTGGGAAAGTCCCTCTCCTAAATGGAAGGTGCCTTCGCTTAAGCTGATAACGCCGTCGCTGATATTGGTAGCGCTCTCATTCAGATGGTTGATGCTGTCGCCGAGGCTTGTCATGCCCATATTCAGCTTGGTGACTTCTTCTTCAAAGGAAGCGCTGCTGCCGTTTGTTTCGGAAAGACGTCTGATTTCCTCTTCCAGACGGTCCGCACCGGCACTCATTCTGCCAATCTGTTCCTTTACCTGTGCAACCTGTTCTTCCATGAGGGATGCGCTCTGGGTCAATCCCGCCGTGCTCTGGTCAATCGCCGCCGCACTTCTTTCCATACGCGCCGTGCTGTCCTTTCCCTTTTCGTTTTCCTCCTGAATATCCTTCAGCAAATCCTCGTATTCCGCCATCTGCTCCCGCAGCATGGTAAGCTCTGCGGCATCGGCTGCCGAGTTGGCATTTATCATCTCCTGTGCAGTCAGCTTCTGTGCCAATTTATCAATAAAAGTATCCATATTTCTTCCTCCCGGAGTAATAGGGTAATTTTTCACCACATATAATATACCTATTTTATCATCTCTTCATCGAAAAAACAACAAGAAGCACTTTTTTGTGCAACTTGTATATAAATTATTTTCGTTTTTTCGTTTCTTTGTAACATTTACCTTTTATTTACATCTTGTTCATAGTTTATTCATAAACAATTGCTATACTAAAACCATCTTAAGAAACGAATTGAGATAATTTTTTTCATAATAGCCCCGGTGCAGAGATGTATCGGGGCACTCCTCATTTTAAAGGGAAAATATAAATAAAGTTACAGGGCAAATATAAAGGGCAAATGCCCGGGCAGGGGCATCTGCCGAAAAAAGGAAAGACAGGCTTATTTTCCCATAGCCTGTCTTTCTCTCTGCAGTTCTTTCATAAGTTCCGGCACCGTCCACTCTTTATTTGACGGTGTTAAAATTGCTTTATAATCCACCGGAATGTCCGCTCTCCTTAATTCAAACAGCACCTTGTCCAGACGCTTGTCCCGAAGACCGCACAGAATAAGAAGTCTCGGCGGCGTTTGTGCAACTGATACACCGGCATCTGCCTGTGCCGGAACGGTGCCCTCTGCTGCAACACTGCCGGAAGGTGTGGTGCCCTCTGCCGCGGTGCTACCCAAAGTTACTGCATCAGGCGGGTTTTGTGCATATTTACCTGCCGCCAGCTCCTGAAGACGGCAGCCGCAGTATTCCTCCGGGATAATATCCAGCGCCAGCTTCAGGCGGGACGCCACGTTCTTCACCTGCAGTTGTATTTCTTTCGTGCTGTGAATGAGCAGAAGTTTTTCCATAATTCTTGCCGTTCCTTTCCGCAGGCTGCAAATGCCGGGCATTTTTCACCCTGCTTTTACAGCTCCTGACCGTACCATTTACAATTCATGATAATAGGGGCAGATATCCTCGTAGCTGCCGTCCTTCATGCGGAAGCCCTTCGGAATGACGCCAAGCTGCACAAAACCCAGTCGTTCATACAGATGTCTGGCATGCACATTGCTTGCCACAACCGCATTGAACTGCAGCACGCCGTAGCCGTGGGCTTTGCCCTGCATAAGACAGTCCGATACCAGTTTTTCACCGATATGCAGTCCCCTGCTGTCCCGGCTTACCGCATAGCTGGCGTTGCAGATATGACCGCAACGTCCCACGTTGTTGGGATGCAGGATGTAAAGACCGTACACTGTTCCGGTTTCCGTATCCTCTGCCACGGCGCTGTAGGTCTGACCGGCAAAAAATTCTTTTCCCGTTTCTGCACTCAGAAGCTCTTCCTGCGGAAAGGCTACCCCGTCTTCCACCACTTCATTCCAAATTCTTATCATTTCGGGTAAATCTTTTTCTTCATAAGCTCTTACTGAAATCTTCATTGGTTTTTCTTCTTTCTTCCGTAATTGATTCCTATCTGTAACAATGCCATGGCATTGGCTATGGTCAGAATGATTCCAGCCAAACCCAGCACGCTTCTCATGGTGCTGTAAACGGCAAGACTTTCCTGTCCGTACTTTCTGGCAATCACAACCGTTGCAAAACTGCCGCCCAATGTATTGCACACCGGCAGCAGGCACTGGAATATCACGGCAAGCACAAGGAGTATAAACTCTGTGGTATTTTTCTCCGTGCCGGGATTGCTAAGCAGCGCTCCCACTGCAAACAGAAGCACCAGAGCCGCATTCAGGAATGTCTGCACATACAGGCTTATGTAAACGGACGCATCCGCATGCAAATCCCGAATAACTACTCCATAGAGGTTATAAACCGGCCCGGTGTTTGTAAAAATGCCTACACACAGCATCCCATACAGGACCGTAAGAATAATCGCCGCAACCGAAAAACCAATTGATTTCTTCATAAAAACTTTTCTCCTTTACATTCATCGTAACCGGTTATGTTTTGTTTTCCAAGCAAGCAGTACTTGATGCAAGCAGCGCTTGAGTCGCACGCCTTTTTACGGACCGTCAATCTCCTCTCCGACAAAGCCCGTCTGGGTTGACTCATTAAAAATTCCGTAGAACGGAAGGGTTTCCGGCAGATTTCCGTTTTCATCGCAAAGCCGTTCCTTCACACTCTCTATGTAATTCTCCGGTAACTGCGCCACCTTTTTCCCGGGCAGATAAATCATAAATTCCTCCGCTTCTTCCAGCCCGTAAACCTCTGTGTATATCATACGCATGCCGCTCTGAAAGCTTTCACCGTCCGATTCCGACCAGGTAATGCTCTCCACTTTTGCCTTGTAGGTATAGTCATCCACACGGACCGGTTCCCCGATTTGACCGAAGCCGGAGCCGTAATACATGGTGCCGCCCTGATAATCCTCTCCCGTATCTTCCATATCCATGGCATAATAACTGGCGCTGAAAGAACCGTCCTCCTGTATCCGCATACCCGTTTGTCCGCCAACCGCAGTATCCTGCCCGGCATCACTGTCCGGAATATAGGTAAACTGTACGTCGGCAAACTGCTTATAGGAAAAAGGTTCTGCTTTTCCGCATCCTCCGAGCACCATTGCAAACAGGGCTAACCCGGTAACGGCTTTCCAAATTTTCTTCATTTGTATACGATGTCCTTCCTTGTTGTTCCACTCTAAAAAACAATCATACCCCTATTTGAAAAGAGAAGTCAAGAGGGGCTGCAGCCCTGCCGGAAATATTTGCAGTTGCCGCAGCCCCAAAGGTTTATTTCATACCGTTGACCGTTTTATATTTGTAAAGCATTTCCGCATGGTTCTGCTCTTCCACCTGAATATCGGCAAGAAGCTTTCTCACGCTGCTGTCCCCAAAGTTGAACACGTCGGTGTTGTATTCGCCGGATACCAGCTTCTCCGTACCGATGCAATCAGTTGCCAGAAACGCATCATGCAGCTTGTCATCCGTGTTTTCCATGGCGGAATAGGTTGCCTTGGGCTCATAGTTTTTGCCGTCGGAGTCGTTGCAGTTGCACTGGGGCACGGTGCCGGAAAGCACCTGGCTCAAAGAGTCGTAATGCTCCTGTTCTTTTTTCTGCAGGGTCTGAAATAGGCTTTTGAGTTCCGGGTCCTTTGCCTGCTCGGCATACTTTCCGTATTTTTCCACGCAGCTTTTTTCCTGTGTCTGCAAGTCTTCAATGGTGGTACGTTCTTTTTCCTTTAATATCATAGTTCTACTTCCTTTCCAGAATATTTACACTGTTATTATGGATAAAAAATATTTTCCTATTCAAAAGGTTGACTTTTCTCTCCCGCTGTCTTTCCTATGCCCTGCTGTCCGGCTATCAATACGCAAACGGATTGCTGCTCGGCGTGCCCATTCCCAATGAGCACCTCATCGACGGAGATGTGGTTCACCTGACGAACACTTGTAAAAGCAGCATGCAGAATTTTCTGGGGCTGAACATCGTTGTCTGTATCTTCGGCTATCTTTTTATTGTTTTCCTTTCCATGATTTTCTTTGTTCTTCTTTATATTCTCTGGATTTTTCTGTACTGTGTGTACGGATATTGCCTGTTTTATTCCCATCATGATAAAATGTATGCCCTCGCGCAGAAGCACGGCTGGGTGCCCGAAAAAGAAGACGCTAATGTATAATTTCTGATTTTTATAAAAGATTTTGATTGCCGTTGACTTTTTCCATCTTTTGTATTAGTATTTGTAATACAGATAATACAGAAGTTGCATTTTTCGCTTGCCTGTATGGTCTGCATGCATTTACCCATTTTCACTTATTTTTTAGAAAAGGGAGATTTTTATGATTATTGAACTGGATATGAACAGCGACATTCCCATTTATGTGCAGCTCCGGAACCAGATTGTCAAGGGCATCGGAAAGGGTGAGCTTAAGAAAAACGAAAAGCTTCCCACCGTAAGACAGCTTGCCATGGACGCCGGCGTCAACACCATGACCGTCAACAAAACCTACCAGATTTTAAAAGCGGAAGGATTTATCCGCACAGACAGACGGCTGGGCGCCTTTGTTGCCGACAACCTTTCTCCCGATACCCGCTTTCAGGGAAAACTGGAGTCGGAGTTAGAGCTTCTGTCTGCCGAAGCCAGCATCACCGGCATAGATAAAGAGGCTTTTCTCGCCATGTGTGAAAAAATGTATGCCCGCATGAGTCCCTGCTCGGTATGAAATTTTTTTCTGCAGGAGAGCACTGTTCGGCGTGAAATTTTTTCTGCTGAAGAGCAACTGTTCGGCGTGAAATTTTTTCCGCAGAAGAGCACCTGTTCGGGGTGAAAACATACTGTTTGCAGATTTCGGAAAGGAACGGAAACGATTATGAATATTGCCATGTTTATTATTTTTCTTGTTACAAATTTATTTTTGTGCGGCTGTTTTTACTTTGCCCTGTCATCCTCTTATCAGTATACAAACGGCATGCTCTTAGGGGTCCACATTCCCAAGGAGCATCTTATGGATGACGAAGTGGTCTCCTTAAAAGAAAAGTCGCATAAAACCATGAAGCGTTTTCTGAAATGGAATACTCTGGCAGGCATTTTAAGCTGTCCGCTCCTCTTCTACAGTTGGTTTCTCTTTTTTATGATTTATGCTCTGTGGCTTGTGGAATACTGCGTCGGTGTGGAGCTTCTTTTGATTTTTCACCATAAAAAAATGTATGCCCTGAAGCTGAAAAACGGCTGGATTGTGGAAAATCAGAAGAAAGTTTATATCGATACCGCTCTTTCTGCGAAAGCTGCCAGAAATCCTTTTTCGTTAGGATTCCATATTCCGGTTCTGCTTGCGGAAGTGGTCTGCTTCCTTCCTTTCCTGGGAAAAAGAGAAGAACCCTATTTTATTACGCTTCTCAGCATTTTTGCCGGTTCCCTTCTTTTATCTGTCGGAGCTTACCTTTTCCATCTGTATATAAACCGCTCGGAGCGTCCGGTTTACAGTAAGGACTCCGGCTTAAATCAAAAAGTCAACCATACCGTGAAATTCTATAAGGGTCTCGGTCTCTGGCTTTTAAGCCTGTGCAACGGCATCTCCTTTGTAACACTGGTGCTGGCAACGCTTCATTCCGGGAATTTTTCCGTTACCGGTTTTTACCTTTATCTGTTCCTGCAGATTTTTTCGGCAGCCGGACTTTTAATTCCCCTGTATTTTGGGAAGGAGCGTAAGAAAGAACTGCTGGACGGCGACCCTGCCCCTCTTTATGTGGATGATGATGAATACTGGAAAACCGGTTTTTACTATAATCCGGGTGACAAACATATGATGGTTCCCAACAGACTGCAGAGCGGCAACTATGCATTTAATTATGCCAACAAAAAAGCCCGGGCATGTACGGTTTTCCTGACAGTTTTTCTCATTGGCTGCACGGTTTTTACCCTTGCCGCTCTGCTTCCGCTTTCCCATGTTGAGGTAAGAACTTCCTTTTCCGAAGAAACCTTTACCGTTTCTGCCGGCGGCTATAAAACAAAGGTGCCCCTCGCTGATATCAAAAATCTTACTTTGCTGCCGAAGCTCCCCCATGATGATTTTTGGCGGACAAACGGTGCCCAGACCGATTCCTATTCCATCGGTCACTACCGGGGCCGTACCTATGGAAACTGCAACCTGTATCTGTGCGGCGACACGATGCCCATCCTGATGATACAGACTGATAAGACAACGGTATTTCTTAACCTGCCCGAAGACGGTGCCATAGAAGAATTATATGAAGAACTGAAAGAAAAAAGCGGCAGTGGGGAATAACCCGCTGCCGTTCTTTTCGTTGTCGGTAGAAACAAATTTTCGCGGTTCTGCCGTCAAAGGATATTATCATATGATAAATAATATAAGGCTTTTTGTCATATTACAGTTTTCCTCCGTAAACCGGGAAGAAGGAAGCATCGCCGTAATCTTTAATTCTTTCGCAGTTCTTCAAAATCTCCATATCTTCCCCGGAAATCACAAAATCCACATCCTTGTTTTCTTTGAGATGTTCCTCGCTGCTTGCTTTCGGCAGTGTAATCAGGTCAAGCTGCAGGCAGTAACGGATGCAAAGCTGTGCCGGTGTAACACCGTATTTTTCTGCCATTTTCACAATAACCGGATTTTTCAGAGCTTCGCCGTGTGCTACGGGAGAGTAGGCTTCTACAGCAATTCCCATACTCTGACAATAAGCAATGAGTTCCAGCGGTGTGTTGGAAATGTGTGCCAGCACCTGGTTGACCGCAGGCTTTACTTCGCAGCCGTCCAGAATATTTTTCACATCGTCCTCCAAGAAATTGGAAATGCCGATAGCATGGATTTTCTTTGCCTTGTAAGCATCCTCCATGGCTCTCCACACTTCCTTGTTTTCCGCATAATAACGGTTTTCGGACTGGTTTACTTCTGCCCAGGGCCGGGGAGAATGGATAATCATCATATCAATATAGTCCAGTTCCATTTTTGCCAGCGTTTCGTCAATGCTCTTTGCGGCTGACTCGTAGCTTTTATGTTCTGCCGCTACCTTGGATGTAATAAAGATTTTTTCCCGGCTGACACCGCTTCTGCGGATGCCTTCGCCGACTCCTCTTTCATTGCCGTATGCCTGTGCGGTATCAATGTGGCGGTATCCCATTTTCACGGCATTCACTACCACATCTGCCACCTTGTCATCGGGTATCAGCCAGGTACCCAGCGCAAGCTGCGGGATTTCCACACCATTGTTTAAGATCATCATTTTTTCTGTCATCATTTCAGTTTCCTCGTCTTTCTTGGTTTCCGACTTTATTTCAGTTTGCCGTACTGCTCGTCCGTTACCGGCTCCAGCCATACCTTGGAGGTCAAAAAGATTTCCTCACGGGGCACACCTGATTTCACAATGGCATTTCCCACTTCTTCATTAAAATATGCCTGCGCCGTATCAATGCTCCGGTAGCCGACTGCCAGTGCATCCAATACGCAGCGCTCACATTCCTCCTTTGTCACCTGATACACCCCATATCCCAACTGGGGCATCTTAACACCATTCGCCAAAGTAACGTAATCCATATTAATCCTCCTTGTTTTGCGAAGCAAAATGCGACTGCTCATGCAGGAGCAGAGGATTTTCCTCCTTGTTTTGCTTCTTTTGTCGCTCACTAAGGTCATTATATTCTTTGGAGTTCACTCCAAGTCAAGGGGTTGGGAC